>Ga0070707_100000461_pt1 | contig 40193 bp, 38 predicted proteins | sample KBSK5502metaG_FD_65468 | JGI IMG/M metagenome (GOLD analysis project Ga0070707, IMG submission 65468) | Corn, switchgrass and miscanthus rhizosphere microbial communities from Kellogg Biological Station, Michigan, USA - KBS K5-50-2 metaG | ecosystem: Host-associated > Plants > Roots >... | reverse complement strand
GGCTGCGCGACCTTGCAGTTGTCGCGGTAGATCGCGATCGCCTTCACGCCGAGCTTCCACGCGTCGACGTACAGGCCCATCACGTCCTCGATCGTGACCTCCTCCGGCATGTTCACCGTCTTCGAGATTGCGCCGGAGATGAACGGCTGAACGCCTCCCATCATCTTGACGTGGCCGAGGTAGTGGATCGCACGCTCGCCGACGGCGCAGTCGAACACCGGGTAGTGCTCGGTCTTCACGTACGGAGCGCCGACGACGCCGTTGCGCTCGTCGACCCAGGCGACGACCTCCTCGACCTCGCGCGGCGCGTAGCCGAGCCGCTCGAGCGCCATCGGCACCGTCTTGTTGACGATCGTGATCTCACCGCCGCCGACGAGCTTCTTCGACTTGACGAGCGAGAAGTCGGGCTCCACGCCGGTCGTGTCGCAATCCATCATGAAGCTGATGGTTCCGGTCGGGGCGAGGACGGTCGCCTGCGCATTCCGGAAGCCGTGGATCTCGCCGAGGTCGAGCGCGTCGTCCCACGCTTTGCGGCAGTGGCCGAGCAGGTCGGCCGGGACGGAATCGGCGTGCTCGATGTTGCCGACCGCCGCCCGGTGCTTCGCAACGACGCCGATCATCGGCGCGCGGTTGACCTGGTAGCCGTCGAACGGCCCCATCCGTGCGGCGATCTCTGCGGACTTCCGGTAGGCGCGGCCCGTCATGAGGCCGGTGATCGCCGCCCCGTACGCGCGACCCTCGTCGGAGTCGTAGGGCAGCCCGCGCGCCATCAGCAGCGCACCGAGGTTCGCGTAGCCGAGACCCAGCTGGCGGAACCGCTTCGCGTTCCGCCCGATCTCCGGCGTCGGGTACGAGGAGTAGCCGACGAGAATCTCCTGAGCGAGGAAGACGACGTCGACCGCATGCTCGAACGCCTCGACGTCGAGTTCCCCGTCCTCGCGCCGGAACTTCATCAGGTTGAGCGAGGCGAGGTTGCACGCCGAGTCGTCGATCGACATGTACTCGGAGCACGGATTCGAGGCGTTGATGCGGCCGGTGTTCGGGAGCGTGTGCCACGAGTTGATCGTGGTGTCGTACTGGACGCCCGGATCCGCGCACTCCCACGCGGCCGCTGCGATCTGGCGCAGCAGGTCGCGCGCGTCCTTCGTCTCGAGGACGGTGCCGTCGGTGCGCGCGGCGAGGTTGAACTCCTCGTCCTTCGTCGCGGCGTCCATGAAGGCGTCGCTGACGCGGACCGAGTTGTTTGCGTTCTGGTACTGGATCGAGGCCCAGTCGGGCGAGTCGAGCGACATGTCGTAGCCGGCCTGTTCGAGGACGCGAGCCTTGCGCTCCTCCTTGGCCTTGCACCAGATGAACTCCTCGACATCGGGATGGTCCACGTCGAGGACGACCATCTTCGCCGCCCGCCGGGTCTTGCCGCCGGACTTGATCGTGCCGGCGGAGGCATCCGCACCGCGCATGAAGGAGACCGGCCCGGAGGCGTAGCCGCCCTTCGAGAGCTGCTCTTTCGACGAGCGCAGCCGGGAGAGATTCACGCCCGAGCCCGAGCCGCCGCGGAAGATGACGCCCTCGCGGCGGATCCAGTCGAGGATCGACTCCATCGAGTCGTCGATCGAGAGGATGAAGCAGGCGGAGCACTGCGGCGTGGCCTCGAAGCCGACGTTGAACCAGACGGGGCTGTTGAACGAGGCGTACTGGTTGACGAGGATCGCCTTCAGTTCGGCCTCGAAGGCTTCGGCTTCGTCGGTGTCGGCGAAGTAGCCGCCCTCCTTGCCCCAGGCGACGACGGTGTCGACGACGCGGCCGACCATCTGCTTCACACTCGACTCGCGCTCGGGGGAGGAGAGGCGGCCGCGGAAGTACTTCTGCGCGACAATGTTCGTTGCGGTCTGCGACCAGAACTTCGGGAACTCCACGCCGCGCTGTTCGAAGGCGGGGCCGTCGCGGCCGGGGATGATCGCGTCACGCGTCTCCCACTCGATCTCGTCGAACGGGTCGCGGCCGGGGATCGTGAAGAAGCGCTTCACGCCGAGCCGGGCGCCCTCCTCGACGACCGTGTTCACGACCTCTTCGGCCGTCGTTTCGCTGCCCTGAACCTGCTCGACGCTTGCCATCTTCCCCTCCCGAACTCTAGTCGCCGCCTGCTATTCCACCGCGCCGCCGGCACACGAATCCACCGACGGGGAACGGGACCGTAGACCCCGCATCGGACGGAAACCGGAGGCCGCTTCTGAAGCTAGTTCGCGCCGATGATGACGACGAGCTGGTCGCGCCCCGAACCGGCCGGCAAACGGCCGTCGAGAGCCGCGACGACCCGGATGTTGGCGTCCCGGGCGAGCCGTTGTGCCTCTCGTTCCCAACCCGGCCGATAGAGGACGAGCGAGGTCGCGTAACTGTCGACCGCTGCGTTCGTCGCCGTCGCGGAGTGGTAGCCACGACCGAGCAGTCGCGTCGCCGTGGTGCCGGCCACGCCGGACATCCCGTTGCCGTTGAGGACGAGCACGGACACGCGGGACCGCGGCCGGAGCGGCGTCGCCTCCTGCCGCTTCGGGACGGGGCCGGTCTGAGACGTCGGATGGGCCAGCGCTGGGTGGCGCAGAGCGAGAAGTCCGCCGATCACCGCGAGCGCGACGAGGCTCGTCAAGAGTGCGGCCATGCGCCATGGGAAGGGCCGGGTGAGCGGTTGGGCGTGCTCCACGGACCGTCACGGTTCGCCCTGCGCGCGGCAGCTCCTCCTGCCGCGGACCGGCCGCGTATCGTGGCGACTCGTGTTCGTGTCGTTCGAGGGAGCCGACGGCTCGGGGAAGTCGACGCAGGCAGAGCTCCTGCGCGTCGGGCTGTCCGCCGAGGGCCGCGACGTCGTGCTCACGCGCGAGCCCGGCGGCACAGAGCTCGGCGAGGCGGTGCGCGACCTGGTCCTCAACGGCCCGGCCATGGGGGCCTGGGCGGAAGCGACACTGTTCGCCGCCTCGCGCGCCGAACACGTCGAGGAGGTCATCCGGCCGGCGCTCGAGCGCGGCGCCGACGTTCTCTGCGACCGTTACCTCGACTCGTCTCTCGCCTACCAGGGGATCGCGCGCGGGCTCGGGATCGACGCGGTGCTAGAGCTGAACCTGGGGGTGACCGGCGGGCTGCTTCCCGACGTGACCTTCCTGCTGCTCCTCGACCCGGGTGTCGCGACCGGCCGCCACGGCGACCCCGATCGGCTCGAGCGCGAGGGCACGGAGCTCCAGGCGAAGGTCGATGCGGCCTACCGCGAGCTCGCCGAACGCTTTCCCGACAGAATCGTCACGATCGACGCGACCGGAGAACCCGAGGCGATTGCAGGGGAGGTACGTGAGCGGCTTCGAGACCGTTCCTGAGCAGCAGGAGGCGAAGAGGCTGCTGACGGCCGCGCTGCAGGAGGGGCCTGCGCACGCCTACCTCTTCCACGGCCCGGCCGGCGTCGGCAAGCGCGAGCTCGCTCGTCGCTTCGCAGCGGAGCTGCTCGGCGACCACGCTCGCGTCGAGCGCGGCAGCCATCCGGACCTCTATCTCCTCGAGCCGCTCGGCGAGCAGATCCGGATCGACGACGTGCGCGAGCTCCGGCGCGACCTGCATATGCGTCCGTTCGAAGGCGAGCGGCGCGTCTACCTGATCTTCGGCGCCGACTCGCTGAACGAGGACGCGGCGGATGCGCTGCTGAAGGATCTCGAGGAGCCGCCTCCGTACGCCGTCGTGGTCCTCGTGGCCGAGCGGTTGGGGCCTTTGCCGGAGACGATCCGCTCCCGCTGCCAGCTCGTTCCGTTCCGGCGTCTCTCCGAGCCGGCCGTGCGGCAGGCGGTCCGCAAGCACGCGCCCGAGCTCGGCGAAGAGGAGCTGACGACGCTCGCGCGGGTCGCGGGTGGCAGGCTCGGCCGCGCGCTGCAGCTCCTCGACCCCGCCGCCGCGGCGCGCCGCGAGGCGCTGATCGGCGTCGCGCGGGCGGTTTACGCAGATCCCGCGTTCGAGCCGTCGGATGGCGCCGAGGCGCTCCTTGCCGGTATCGCGGAGCGGGGCGCGGAGGCGAAGGAGGCGGCCGAGCTGCAGGTGGAGTCTCTGGAGCTGAAGGGGAGGGAGGCGGAGCAGCGCATCCGCCGCGCCCAGCGTGGCGCCGAGCGCGAGGAGCTGCTCGCGCTGCTCGAGGAACTCGAGTCGTGGTACCGCGACCTCGTGGTGGTCGCCGCCGGCGCCGAGTCGGCGACCGTCCACGTCGACAGGATGGAGGAGCTGCGAACGGACGCCACACGCGAGCGGATGCACGCCGCCGAGGACGCCTGCGAGCTTGTGCGCGCCGCCTGGCGGGAGGCCGAAGAGCTGCAGGTCTCGACGCCGCTCGCGCTCGAGGCACTGCTCATCCGGCTGCGAGGGGAGCTCGGAGCCACGGCGGCCGTTGCGTAAGAGCTCGAGGTCAGTACTGCCGGAACGGCCGACCCAGGTCAAGTTCGAGGTCTCGCCCGAGGCGGCGGTCGTCATTCCCAATCGTGGGGGACAGCTCTGGATCTGGACTAGTCCCGACCAGTCGGCTAACGCCACGACGGAGCCGCCCGGGGACACGCATGAGTGGACGGCACATCGGCAGGCCGGGTTCGTCGTCCATGTCGATAACGCGATCGTGCCTCCTGAGCGCTGGGTGGTCGCGCCGCCGACGACCGCGAGCCGGCATCTGCTCGCCCGGTGGATCGGTTCCGCTCCGCAAGAGGAGGTCGAGCGGCTACCTCTCGTGGTCCCGCTCGACGAGGAGCCGGAACCGTCCGGTGGGCCTGGGTGGTACGACCGGGTCTTCCTTCGGCCTACGTCTGCCGCGGCCGGTGGGTGGCTGCTTGCTTCGGTGCTGGGGATCGTGGGGATCCGCCTTGGGCGCTTCGAGCGCGAATCCTTCTGGGAGGGGCTCTTCATCGCCGTTGCTCTGCTTGCGCTCTCCGTTCGGTGGGCCTGGCGCCGAATCCGCCGCGTGGACGCATCTGCGCCATCAAGCGGCAGCTGAGACCTGTCGATATCTGGCTTCAGCACCATGGAAGCTGCGGCTCACCTCCGCCCGACCGCGGTTTGGCGGCTTTGGCAGGCGATCCTCGTCGCCGGTCTTGTTCTGCTCGCACTCCACTACGTCGCCCACGTTTCGGAAGGCGGCTCGCGCGTGTACGAGACCTGGGTCTACGAAGGCCTGGAGCTGCTCGCCGCGTTCGGCTGCCTCGCGCGCGTTGCTCTCGTTCGCGCTGAGCGCGTCGCTTGGTTCTTCATCGGCGCGGCGCTGCTCGCCACGACCGTCGGCGACATCCTCTACGACTTCCGGTACGCCGGAAATCCGCCGTTCCCGTCCTTGGCCGACGCCGCCTATCTCGCCTTCTACCCGCTGCTCTACGTCGGGATTGCGCTGCTTCTGCGCCGTCGCGTCTCGACGTTCAGCCCGAGCCTCTGGCTCGACGGGCTCGTCGCCGCCACCGCCGCGGCCGCACTCGCCTCCTCCGTGCTCGTCCAGGTAGTGGTGAACTCGACGCACGGGACCACTCTCGTCGTCGTGACGAACCTCGCCTATCCACTTGGGGACATGCTCCTGCTGGCGCTCATCGTCTTCGTCTTCTCGGTCACCCGCTGGCAACCCGGTCGCGCGTGGACACTGATCGCCGCCGGTCTGCTCCTCAACACGGTCGGCGACGCTGTCTACCTCTACCGGACGGCGGTCGGCAGCTACACCGAGGGAACGGTTCTCGATCTCGTCTGGCCGGTCTCGCTCGTTCTCATCGCGCTCGCTGCCTGGCAGCGGCCCGGGCGCACCTCGCAGGTCGAGCTCCGGGAGCGCGCGCTGCTCGGGACGCCGATCGTGTGCGGTCTGATCGCGACGGGAGTGCTCGTGGCTGCGTCCCAACGGCCCGAGCATCCGATCACGCTCGTCCTCGCCTGCGTGACGATTGTGGTCGTCCTGGCGCGGACGGCGCTGAGCTTCCGGGAGAACGCCGAGCTGCTCGAGACCAGCCGCCGGGAGGCGCTCACCGACTCGCTCACCGGGCTTCCCAATCGGCGCAAGCTGGTTGCCGATCTGGCGGCCGAGATCGAAGCGGCACATGAGGGCGAGCCGCGCATGCTGGCGCTCTTCGATCTCAACGGCTTCAAGACGTACAACGACACCTTCGGTCACCCCGCGGGAGACGCTCTCCTGAGCCGCCTCGCGGCGAAGCTCGCAGCGGCGGTGGCGCCCGCGGGCGAGGCGTATCGGATGGGGGGCGACGAGTTCTGCGTCCTGCTGCCTGCGCCCGAGCCCGACCTCTCGCGGATCGCCGAGGAGCTCTGCGAGAGCGGCGAGGGGTTCGAGGTCTCGAGCGCCTACGGTGCGGCGGTCATCCCCGACGACGCGACCACTGTCTCGACGGCGCTGATCGTGGCCGACGAGCGCCTGTACGACCACAAGGAGCTTCTGGCAGAGATCCGCCGCGGAACGGCTCACGAGCCGCTCCTGCGCACACTCGCCGAGCGCGAGCCGGAGCTCCGCGCCCACGTGGCCGACGTCGCGTCGCTCGCGGTACGCATCGGCGAGCGGCTCGGCCTGGCGCGCGACGAGCTCGAGGAGCTCCGCCTCGCAGCCGAGCTGCACGATGTGGGCAAGCTCGCCATCCCGGACGTCGTGCTGCAGAAGTCCGGACCGCTCGATCCGACCGAGTGGGGCTTCATCCACTCCCACACGCTCATCGGGCAGCGAATCCTCAGTGCTGCGCCGGCGCTGCGGCCGGTCGGCGTGATCGTGCGCTCGACCCACGAGAACTGGGACGGAAGCGGCTACCCGGACGGGCTTGCCGGCGAGGCGATCCCGCTGGCGGCCCGAATCATCGCTGCCTGTGACGCCTACTCGGCGATCACGAGCGACCGGCCGTATCGCGCGGCGCGGACGCCCGGAGAGGCGGTCGCCGAGCTCCGTCGTTGCGTCGGCCAGCAGTTCGACCGGCGGGTCGTCGAGCTGCTGTGCCTGGTGCTCGCCGACGAGCCCGAGCCCGCATCGACCTTCGCCGTCGGCGGCTAACTCGCCGACATCTCACTCCGGAAAGACGAAGGGCCGGGATCGCTCCCGGCCCTTCGGCGCGTCTCTGATCTCTCTGCCTAGGCGGCGAAGACGAGCTCGTCGCCAAGCGCGAGCTGGAGCCGCGCGAGGGCGTCACTCTCGAGCTGCCGGACGCGCTCCCGCGTCAGGCCGAGCTCCTTGCCGATGGTCTCGAGCGAGGCGGGCTCGGACTCGAAGCCGAAGCGAAGCTCGATGATGCGCCGCTGCCGCTCGGGCAGGTCCGCAACCGCGCGCTGGACGCGCTGCCGGCGGACCGACTCGACGGCCTCCTCGGCGGGATCGACGGTCGACTCGTCGGCGAACAGATCGCCGAGCTCCGAGTCGCCGTCCGAGCCGAGGCCCTGGTTCAGGGAGACGGAATCGACGGCGTCGAGTGCCTCGACGACGTGCTCGAGCTTGAGCCGCGTCGCCTGGGCGAGCTCCTCCGGCGTCGCCTCGCGTCCGAGCTTTGCCTGCAGCTCGGCCGAAGCGCGGTTGAGCTTGATGCGGCGCTCCTGGACGTGCACCGGGATGCGGATCGTCTTCGACTGGTTCGCGACAGCGCGCTGGCAGGCCTGACGGATCCACCAGGTTGCGTAGGTCGAGAACTTGTAGCCCTTGCGCCAGTCGAACTTCTCCGCGGCCCGGTTGAGGCCGATCACGCCCTCCTGGATCAGGTCGAGAAGCGGTACGTCGTGACCCTGGTAGCGCTTTGCGATCGAGACGACCAGACGCAGGTTGGAGTTGATCATCTTCTCCTTCGCTGCGAGGTCGCCGCGCTCGATGCGCTTCGCGAGCGCGACCTCGTCCGCGGCCGTGAGCAGCTTGTGCCGGCCCGCGGCATCCATGAAGAGCTGCAGCGGGTCGAGCGTGCCCGTGACGGGTGCGGCTGCGACCGGGCGAGTCGTCTCCTCGGGAGTTTCGTCGCGCACGACGACGTCGCGCTCTTCGAGCGCGGCGCGCAGACCGGTGATGTCATCCTCGGTCAGCTCGTGCTCGTCGGCGAGAGCCTGAATGTCCTTTTCCTCGACGAAACCGCGCTCTGCGGCCTCCTCGAGCAGGCGCTCGACAGGCGAGAGATCGTGCAGGTGAATCGTGTCGCTCAGTGTTTCGTTCCTTTCGCTCATGAGGGGCTGCCGGTTTGGCGCCCCGGGCGGCGTGATCTCGGCTTGACTACGGCAACGCCGCCGTTCGAGTTATAGAACGGCGTTGCACCGAAGTCCATTCCCAAACCAGGTGTTTTTCTATTTCCGTACAAAGTCTCATTCCCTGCTTACGCGGGGAAAATCACCGCTCGACGGTCCGGCCCGAGACCTCGTCGAGCTTGATGCGGAGGACGACGACATTGGGGCCGAGCGGCCGGGGTTCGGCAGCGCGTCCCGCGGTGTGTGCGAAGCGCTCGCGCATCAGGGCTAGCGCCGGCTCGATTGCGTCGCCGTCGAGCTCTTCGTAGGTGCCCTGGGCGATCACGCTCCGCCAGCTGCCCTTTCCGTCGGCATCGTACTCGTCGACCTCGACGCAGACGCGCGGGCTCTCACGCAGCATCGCGGTCTTGCGGCCCTCGGTCGTGACGGCGACGACTGCTCCGTCCTCGTAGGCGTAGATCAGCGGCACCACGTACGTCGTTCCTGCGCTGTGGCAACCGAGGCGTGCGATCCGCTGTCCGCGCAGAAACTCGTCGATCTCGCCCGGCGAGAGCTCGCGCGGGATTCCTCTGCCCCCGTCGGGACTTGCCATCTCCGCCTGAGCGTAGGCCATACTGAATGGTCGTGTTGGGCAGGTGGTCTCTGACGGCGGTCTGTCTCGGCCTCGTCGTCGCCGCCGCTGCTGTGGCGGCGCTGCTGGCGTGGCCGAGCGTGGGCGTGGCCGCGTCGCCGAGCGGTATCGCGGGCATTTCGCTGCCGGGGTTTTCCGGGCACGTCGAGCAGTTGTCGGTGAAGAAGTCCGGCGGTAAGGCGGTGCCGGTTGCGCTGCGCGGCGGGACCATCTGGCCGCTGGTCCGGCTCAAGCCAGGGCAGCGACTGACTGTCACTGTCCAGATCCGCCGTCCGAGCTGGATCGGCTGGCTCGTCGGCGGGCAGGAGAAGCAGACGATGACGGTGGTCACACCGGCCGCCCACATCCGCGCAACCCTGCTGCGGCCGAAACGAGGTACTCCTGTGACCGTCAGCTTCGCCGAGCCGGTGAGCAGGGTCGCGATCGGGAACGGACGGCTGCAGAGACTCGGAACGGGCCGCAGCGTCGTACCGCTCGGGATCCGCGCCTCGGGCACCGCGACAGCAGGAACCACGACCGTGGCCGCCGCGGTCAGGCCCTGGGAGACCCTCTCGAGGCCCGCGCACGTCTCGTGGTTCGTCCCCGGCGCCCGGAGGAGTGTCGTCGCCGAGCCCGCCAGCGGCAGCCGCGTCTCTCCGCTCACTCCGCTGACGCTGACGTTCGCGCAGCCGGTCGGTTCCGTGCTGGGCTCTCGGCTGCCCGAGCTGGAGCCTGCCATGCCGGGCCACTGGGAGCAGGTGGACTCGCACACGCTCACGTTCCGCCCTTCGGGGCTCGGCCTCGGCATCGGTGGCACTGTGTTCGTACGGGTGCCGGGTCGAACGGTCGCCTGGAGGGTGGGCCCGGGCTCGACGCTGCGACTGCAGGAGCTTCTCGCGCGCCTCGGATATCTGCCCGTCCGCTGGCGCCAGGCTGCGAGCGCGGCGCCGACGCCCGCCTCCGAGGTCGCCGCGGCCGTTTCAGCGCCGCAGGGGACCTTCTCGTGGCGCTACGCGCAGACCCCCGTCTCCCTCCAGACTCTCTGGAAGCCCGGCAGCTGGAACGTCGTCACCCAGGGTGCCGTGATGCGGTTCGAGAACGTGCACGGCATGGCGACCGACGGAGTGGCAGGCCCTCAGGTCTGGCGGGCCTTGATGCACGACGATCTCACCGGCCGGCGGTACGACTCCGGCTACAGCTACGTCTTCGTGCACGAGACGATCCCCCAGTCCATGAGCCTCTGGCACGCCGGCCGTGTGATCGTCACCTCCCCGGGGAACACCGGCATCGCGTCGGCACCGACCGCGACGGGGACGTGGCCCGTGTTCGAGCACATTTCCGTCGGGACGATGAGCGGCACGAATCCCGATGGCAGCCACTACAACGATCCGGGGATCCGGTGGATCAGCTACTTCCACGGCGGCGACGCGCTTCACGAGTTCCCGCGCTCGTCTTTCGGGACGCCGCAGAGCCTCGGCTGCGTCGAGTTGCCGGAGGCCGCGGCCGCCGCAATCTGGCCCTACACGCCGATCGGAACGCTCGTAACGATCGAGTCCTGAGCCGGGCTAGACTGGCCTCTCCCGCCGACGTAGCTCAGCTGGTAGAGCACATCACTCGTAATGATGGGGTCGGGAGTTCGAGTCTCCCCGTCGGCTTCCAGGAGAGGCGCGTAGGGCGGTGGTCACCCCTGACGAGATCCGTGTAGTAGCGCAGGCACTTCCTCGCAGCTACGAGGTCTTCGTACGCGGCCAGATCAAGTTCCGGGTTGGCCAGATCGTGTGGCTCGCGCTGTCCAAGGACGGCGAGCGGATGGGGTGCGGCTTCCCGAAGGAGATGCGGCAAGCGGCTGTCGACGCGGAGCCGCACAAGTTCCAGCTGCCGGATCAGGGCGACATGCGGTTCAACTGGATCCATGTTCGTCTCGAAGCGATCGACAGCGACGAGATGCGAGAGCTCGTCGAGGAGGCGTGGTCGAGGGCCGTCCCTCTTTACGTCGCGCAGGAGTACGGCCGCAGCCGGGGCTACCGGTAGGTCGGACCTTCGCTCTAGGCGAGCGGGAGGGAAAGGCGGAACGTCGACCCGCTGCCGGGGGTGCTCTCGACCTGGATCGTGCTGCCGTGCGCTTCGGCGATGACCTGTGAGATCGCCAGGCCGAGGCCGCTGCCGGGAATCGCCTTCTCGACCGCGTTCGTGCCGCGGAAGAAGCGGTTGAAGAGATCAGGCTGTTCGGCGCGAGGGATGCCCAGACCGGTGTCGGTGACCTCGAGGATCGCTGTGTCGGCTTCGCGGCGGGCCACGAGTCCTACGCTGCCGCCCTCGGGAGTGAACTTGACCGCGTTTGCGACGAGGTTTTCGACGACCCTGATGAGCTGGGGACGGTCGGCGAGCGCTTCCACCAGCGGATCTCCCTCGACCCGAAGAGCGACGTTCTTCGCCTGGGCCGCAGGACGGGCCGTTTCGGCCGCCTCGGCGACGAGCTCGCCCAGATCGACAGGCTGCCGGTAGAGCTCGAGCGGATGCGAATCGGCTCTGGCCAGGAACAGGAGCTGGTCGACGAGAGCGGCGAGCCGGTTCGCGTTCCGCTGGACGATCCGGAGGTGGTTCTCGCGGGTCGGCGAAAGCGGCCCTTCGGCGGGGTCGAGGGACATCTCGAGATAGCCGCTGAGCGACGTGAGCGGAGTCCGCAGCTCGTGGGATGCTGTCGCCACGAACTCGTCCTTGAGGCGATCGAGCTCCAGCAGCCGCTCGTTCTGTCCGGCAAGCTGAGCAGAGACGCGGGTAAGCGAGTCGGTCTGGTCCTGCAACAAGATCGTGCGCCTGCGCACGTCGTCGATGAGGCGCTGGACCATCAGGCCCGTGATCGCCGCGACGGTTGTGATGACCAGAGCTCCCCGCCAGCCGGACGCCGGATACTCCGGGGCGCCGATGAGCGCGAGCGGTACGGCCTGGGCGAGCGCCATCGCGGTGAGAATCACAGCCAGCTCACGGCGACCGGCGGTGATCGCGAGCCAAAGAACGGGGAGCAGGAAGAGGCCGCCGAAGCCCGATGCGGCTCCGCCTGCGGCTTCGCGAAGGAGGCCGGCGAGCGCGAGGTAGCCGAGAGGGATCCCGATGGTGGCGAGCCGTGGGAAGCGCGGCCAGACAAGTGCCAGCGCGAGTACGGCGGCGCTGAGCGCCGCTGCGGGCGAGACGAAGCGGTAGTCGAGCCGGGTTCCGGTGGGCAGGAAGAGCAGCGCATAGGCCGTGACAACCGCGATCATCAGGAACGGGATCGCGTGTTCCGGCGGTTCGCCCTTCGCTCGTGCGGTGGGGCGCGTCCGCGCGAAGCGGGCTGCGAACTCAGCGGTCGATGCAGTCACGGGCCTCCTGTCGTGCACGCGGCTTCGTGAAGCGCCGCATGCTCAGGTGGGTATCGGCGCCGGCGCAGGAGACCTGTACCCCTCGGTGGAAACAGACCCGATGGGCGGCAGCCGGATCCTCGTCGTCGACGACGACGACGACATTCGCGGGCTCGTGCGCGCATTGCTCGAACGAGCGGGACACGAAGTCATCGACGCGCCGGACGGACGGGCCGGCCTGCGTGAGCTCTATGCGGGCTCGCCAGACCTCGTCATCCTCGACGTTGCTATGCCGGGCCTCGACGGCTGGGCGACGCTGGAGCGGATCCGGGAAGTGTCGGACATCCCCGTTCTGATGCTGACTGCGCGGGACGCTGAACTGGAGCGCGTGCGGGGGCTCAGGAGCGGAGCCGACGACTACGTCATCAAGCCGTTCGGACGCCAGGAACTGGCTGCGCGGGTCGACGTGCTCCTTCGCCGCCCACGCAGCGGCGCCGAGCGCGACACGTACGCCGACGCGAGACTCAGCATCTCTTTCGCTCAGCGCGCCGTGCGCTACGACGATCGCGAGGTTGCACTGACGCGTCTCGAGTATCGGCTCCTGTCCGCCTTCGTCCAGCATCCGAATCAGGTTCTGAGCCACGATCAGCTCCGCGAGCTCGTCTGGGGCGACACGGTGGCCACCTCCCGCGACGAGGTGAAGCTCTACGTCGGGTATCTGCGGCGAAAGCTCGCCCCGGACGCACCGGGGAGTACCCCGATTGAGACCGTCCGCGGTTTCGGCTACCGGTACAAAACGCCGAATTAGCAGCGATTTTTAGTCCCACCGCCCGGTTCTGGCCGCATTCATCCCGGCTTCCTACGAAGGACGCCGATCCAGGCGCTGCCACAGACGATCCCATGAAAGGAAGAGGAAATGCTCAGCTTCAAGCAGCGTCTTACTCGTGACGAGGGTTTCACCCTGATTGAGCTCCTCGTCGTGCTGATCATCATCGGCGTCCTGCTCGCGATCGCGATCCCGTCGTATCTCGGGTTCCAGAAGAGCGCGCAGCAGACTGCGGCCGCCTCGGACGTGCGCCAGGCGGTTCCGGATGCAGAGGCGTATTTCGCCGACAACAACACGTACACCGGGATCTCGGCTGCCGGCCTGAGGAGCACGTATGACAACGGCATGAAGGTCTTCGCCGCTGGCCCGCCTGAGGTTCCGGGCATCGTGACCGTCAAGGCCAGCACCGCCGCGGATGCGGCGACCGGCGCGGCTGCCGGAGCCGAGTACTGCATCTCTGCCCGGGACAACGGCAACTGGTCGCATCTCTCGGGCCCCGGGGGCAATGTGAAGACGAAGGAGACTTCGGATCAGTGCGCGGCCTGGACCAACGGTGTGAGCTAACGACGCCTAGCAGCTTCATCACCTAGGACGGCGCGGATCGACGCCCGGTCTCTTCGGAGACGGCCTACCCAGACAAATGTGGTGAGAGTGGCTCAAGCCACTCTCACCACATCAGGTCAGGCCTCGCTCCCTTGCCCTGAGGGATAGGGAGTACCCCAATCGAGGCCATCCGGGGCTTCGGATCCCGCTACAAAAACATCGATTTAGCAGCGACTTTCGGGTTGCCACCAGCTTCCGGCCGTTCTCATCCCGTTTTCCTACCGAGCACGCCGATCCAGGCAACTGCCACGAGTCACGGGAGAGATCCCGACTCAGACCATCGATGAAAGGACAAGTAGGCATGCACAGCTTCAAGCAGCGTCTCGCTCGTGACGAGGGCTTCACCCTGATTGAGCTCCTCGTCGTGCTGATCATCATCGGCGTCCTGCTCGCCATTGCGATCCCGTCGTACCTCGGGTTCCAGAAGAGCGCGCAGCAGACCGCGGCCGCCTCGGACGTGCGCCAGGCGATTCCGGATTCGGAGGCGTACTTCGCCGACAACAACACGTACACCGGGATCTCGGCTGCCGGACTGAAGACCACGTACGACAACGGCATGAAGACCTTCGTTGCCGGTCCGCCCGAGGTTCCGGGCATCGTGACCGTCAAGGCCAGCACCGCCGCGGATGCCGCGACGGGCGCTGCTGCCGGAGCCGAGTACTGCATCTCGGCCGAGGACAACGGCAACTGGTCGCACGTCTCGGGCCCCGGCGGCACTGTGAAGACGAAGGAGACTTCGGATCAGTGCGCCGCTTGGACCAACGGCGTTAGCTAGTTCTCTCGGGTAACCCAGACGAAGCGAGGGCGCGGGAGACCGCGCCCTTTCTTCTTGGTCCCGGGGCGAAGACGATCGCGCCCGTCGGGTTCGCCCTCGTTTCAAGCACAATGGCGGCGCAGTGGCAGGCAATCAGGGTCGCAACGGGAGAGGGCCGCAGCGCCGGCAGCCGTCGCGCGCGGACATCGAGTTCGAGCGCATGCTGCTCGCACGGCATGGCCGAATGCGGCGTCGTCGGCGAAGCCGTCGCAGCCTTGTGCTCGTGGGGGCGCTGCTCATCGCGGCGATCGCCGCCCTGGTCCTTGCCACCGTCGCATTCACGGGCAGCCAGATCCTGCTGTCGCAATGCAACAGCTCCGAGCTCCGCCCACTTGCACTCGGCCAGAACTCGTTCCTGTACACGGACACCGGGCAGCAGCTCGGCGTCGTGCCGTCGGCGACAAACCGACAGCCGCTGCCTCTCTCGAAGATCTCGCCATCGTTGCCCGAGGCGACGGTTGCGATCGAGGACGCGCGCTTCTGGCAGCACGGCGCTCTCGACTACCGGGGCATCTTCCGCGCCCTCTACGAGGACCTCTCGCAGGGTCACATCGTGCAGGGCGGCTCGACGATCACGCAGGAGCTGGCGCGAAACCTCTTCATCGGCACTCCGCAACGGACGCTTTCGCGCAAGATCAAAGAGGCGTGCCTTGCTGAGAAGCTCTTCCAGAAGTACACGCGCAAGCAGATCCTCAGCGAATACCTCAACGAGGTCTTCTACGGGAGGCACGCATACGGCGCGCAGGCGGCGGCGCGGACGTACTTCTCGAAGCCGGCCTCGAAGCTGACGCTCGTGCAGGCGGCGCTGTTGGCCGGGCTGCCGCAGGCACCGACCGTGTACGACCCGCTCACCAATCCACGCGCCGCGCTGGCTCGGCGGAACGAGGTGCTGCACGCGATGTGGAAGAACGGGTACATCGACGCGGCGAAGCTGCGGAGCGCGACGAAGAAGAAGCTCCAGCTGAGACCCGGCCATCTCTACACGGAGCTGCACCAGCCGAACTTCTTCGGCTGGGCGACGGAGCAGCTCGGGAACCTCGTAGACAACCGGCAGGTGGAGCTCGGCGGCTACAAGGCCAGGACGACGCTCGACATGCGCCTGCAGGGGCTGGCCCAGCAAGCCGTCACTCGCGTGCTGAACTCGCCGACCGATCCGGCTGCGGCGATCGTCGCGATGGATCCGCAGACAGGGGCGGTCAAGGCGATGGTCGACTACCTGCCGAACGGCCGGAGGATGCAGTTCAACCTCGCGACCCAGGCGCACCGCTCGACCGGCAGCTCCTTCAAGCCGATCACGCTCGCGACGGCGCTGGCCCAGGGTGCCACCCCGTACTCAACGTTCTACGGCCCGTCGGAGCTCTTCATCACTGATCCGGCGTGCGCGACGAACAACGGGGCGTGGGACGTCCACAACTTCGCCGACGAGTCGAGCGGCACGATGAACCTCTTCGACGCGACGGCCCACTCGGTGAACACGATCTTCGCCCAGCTCATCTCCAGGGTCGGAGTGCGGAACGTCATGTACATGGCGCGCAACCTCGGGATCACCGAGCAGATCGGAGGTCCCTATTTCAGGCAGGCGTGCGCGATCACGCTCGGGTCGGTCGGGTTCACGCCGCTCGAGATGACCGACGTCTACGCGACCTTCGCCTCCGGCGGTGTCCACCACGACCCGCAGGCGTTCGAGTCCGTCCGCAATGCGAAGGGAAAGCTCGTCCACCTGCCCTCGACCGGGCGGCGTGTACTCACCCCGAACGTCGCCGCCGAGCTCACCAACGCCCTGCAGCGTGTGGTGCAGTACGGGACCGGCACCGCCGCCGCGCTCGGCTCCCGCTCGGTGGCCGGCAAGACCGGGACGGCGGAGAACTTCCAGGACGCCTGGTTCTGCGGCTACGTACCGCAGCTTGCGACCTGCGTCTGGGTCGGGTACCCCGGAGGCGAGATCCCGCTCGTCAACGTCGAGGGCGTCGGGCAGGTCGCCGGCGGGACGCTGCCGGCCGAGATCTGGCACGACTTCATGGGCCCGGCGGTTGCGAACCTGCCGGTCAAGAGCTTCCCGACGCCCGTGATCACCGGCTCGACGATCAGCGGCGTGGGAACGTACTCGCAGTACTCGTCCACCGGGTGAGATTCTGGTCGGCCCGGGGCATAGGCGCCCCGTGGCCCCGTATCCACTCGATCGCCTGGACGATCTCGTCGGCGAGACGCTCGAACGCCTCGTTCGCTCACATCACGCACGCCGGCTCCGACGTCGCGGAAGCGCGGTAGCGATCGATCCGCCGGCAGACGGCGGCTGGGCCGGGACAGCGTCGTTCGCGCCGCGCTCCGGGTGCCGCGTCGAGCCGTTCCTCGACGGGAGCGAGGCGCTGCCCCGGATCGCCGACGCAATTCGCTCGGCGCGCTCGCACGTCCACCTGGCCGGCTGGCACTTCGAGCCGTCGTTCCGGCTCGAGGAGGAAGGACCGACGCTCCGAGAGCTGCTGGCTGAGGCGGCGGAACGGGTCGACGTGCGCGTGCTCGCCTGGGCGGGCGCGCCGCTGCCGCTCTTCCATCCGGACCGCGGCGAGGTGCGGCAGGCGTGCGAGGAGCTTGCAGGCGGCACCCGCATCTCGATGGCGCTCGACGCGCGGGAGCGCCCCTTCCACTGCCACCACGAGAAGCTCGTCGTCGTCGACGACGAGGCGGCGTTCGTGGGAGGAATCGACCTGACCGCGCTGTCCGGCGACCGGCTCGACTCGAACGAGCATCCGCGCCGCGACGGGCTCGGGTGGCACGACACCGCCCTGCTGCTCGAAGGTCCGATCGTCGCCGACGTCGCGCGGCACTTCCACACCCGCTGGCATGCCGTCGCCCCGGACGGGCTCCCGGAGCCCGCCGCTCCGCCGGCCGTCGAGGGCGGGATCCAGGCGCAGTTCGTACGAACGGTGCCGGAGCGGTTGTACGAGCCCTGGCGGGACGGCGAGTGGGCGATCCTCGAGAGCTACCTGCGCGCTCTGCGAGCGGCTAATAGGTTCGTGTACCTCGAGAGCCAGTTCCTCTGGTCGCCGGAGGTCACGTTCGTGCTCGCCGAGAAGCTGCGTCGGCCGCCGTGCGACGACTTCCGGGTGATCGCGCTCCTTCCGTCGCAGCCGAACAACGGCGCCGACGACAGCCGCGGACAGGTCGGGATCCTGATCGACGCGGACAAGGAGTCCGGCGGCGACACGCCGCGCTTCCTCGCCTGCACGCTGTACCAGCCCGGCCCCGGCGGCAATCCGGTCTACGTCCACTCGAAGGCGGCGATCGTCGACGACACCTGGCTCACGGTGGGCTCGGCCAACCTCAACGAGCACTCGCTCTTCAACGACACCGAGTGCAACGTCGTGGTGCGCGATTCGGCGCTCGCGCGAGAGATACGGCTGAGGCTGTGGGAGGAGCATCTCGAGCGGCCGCGCGAGGAGATCGACGGCGACCCTGCGCGCGTCTTCGACGAGTTGTGGGAGCCGCTCGCTGAGGAGCGGCTCGAGCGCCGCCGACGCGACGGCTGGGCTGCCGGAAAGCTGACGTTGCTGCCTCACGTCTCCCGTCGCAGCGAGGCGCTCTGGGGTCCGCTGAACGGCTTGCTCGTTGACGGCTAGCGCTAGGCGCCGGGCTTGCAGGGGCCTCTGCCGAAGCGCGTCGCCAGAGCGGGTTCGATCGCTTCGAGCGAGTCGAAGCAGTCCTGGCAGAGGGCGACCGCGCTCTTGGCCTTGCGGATGAGCAGCGCACGCTCGTTCGGCGGCAAAATGCCGATCGCCAGCTCGAAGCGGTACAGCTCCTCTTCGAGCGCTCGGGGCCCGGTCGGATGGACAGTCTTCAGCGGCGCCTCGAGGTGGTGCATCTGGACGATCATCCGCTGCGCCCGCCGGATCACACGATGTTGCTTCGCCGAGAGCGTGCACGTCTGAGTCTTGGTTGCCGCTCGTGTCGTCGTGTCCGGATGTGACCCGCCGCCGCAACCCGCGGCGGTAGCGAGAGCGGCAGCGAGCACCGCGATTGCGAGTGGCTTGCCGCTCAGATCTGCCAGGCTCCGTCGCGGATCAGCGGGATACGACGACCGCGGGCGCTGAAGCCCGTCGCCTCGAGCTCCGGGCCGCCGATCATCACGTCGAGATGGATCGTCGAGCGGTTCACTCCTTTTGCAGGGGTTTCCGATCGGGTGCCTCCGAAACCGCTGCCGAACGCAATGTGTGCGGCCGCGTTCTCGTCGAGCAGGGTGTTGTAGTAGATGCGGCCGGTCCGGCCGATGCGGGAAGAGGCGTCTACGAGCGCGACCTCACCGAGTCGCCGCCCCATCCGGTCTGCGTCGATGAAGCTTGCGACGAAGTCGCGATCGTCGTCCGAATCGGCCTCGAGCCGGACGAGCCGCCCTTTCGAGAACTCGCCCTTGAGCCCGTGAATCAATCGGCCGCGGAACGAAAGCGGGAATGTGCACCGGAACGTCCCGGTCGTCTGGCGCGGGTCCGGGCTCGTGAAGACCTCCTCAGTCGGCATGTTTGCCGCGAGCTTTCGGCCGTCGGCGAGCGTCTCGAATCCGCCGAGCCAGCGAGTGTCCTCGACGAAGCCGAGGTCGAGCTCCGTTCCCGGCCCGCGCAACTCGAGCCGGGCGAGGCCGAGCTTCGTCAACCTCGTCGAGCGACGGCTGAGCGTGCGCAGATGCCCGCTCCACCCGCTCGTTCCCTTGCCGTCGTCGTCGGCAAGCCTGCAGAACCGCAGCAGGTCGGCGGCGAGACGGCGCTTCGCCTCGGCTGTCTTGAGCTTCGGGTAGACCTGGCCGGCCCAGTGGTCGGTCGGCCAGCCCGCGATGATCCAGCGCGACCGCAGGTTCAGCTGCGCGCGCCGCACGAAGTCCAGTTGCTTGACCAGCCGCGAGTAATCGGTGGCGATCCGCTCGGGCGGGACGCCGTCGAGGTAGCCGGCTTCTCCCTCGCCGGCGATGTGGACGATCGCGCCGTGCGGGCTCGAGGCCTCCCGGTATCGCCGGCGCGACCACGGCGATAGCGCCCCGAGCGCGTCGTCGTTGCCGTGCAGGAGCCGTGCGCGCATCACGAGCGGGTCGGACGTGACCACGTCGACGAGACCCGCGCCTGCGCGGTACGCAGACTCGGCCACGGCGACGAGCAGCTCCCGGTGTTCCGGCTCGCCTTGCACGACGAGGGTGTCACCCTTTGCGATGCCGAGGGACGCCCGCACGATCGCGTCGGCGTAGCGCTCGAGCGAATTGGCCGGCAGCAGCGGTTCGGGCGCCATGGACTAGGGCGGATGCGGCGGTCGAGGCGAGTCGCCGCTCAGCGAGCCGCTTCGAGTGCCTCCGCGACCGTGTCGTGGACGATGAAGTGGCGGTCGAGGCCCGAGACCTCGAGCGCGCGGCGAGTCTCGAGACCGGGCGCCGCGAGGCGGAAGCCACTGCGGTCGGCCATGCGTGAGCGCGCCTCGATCAGTACACCGAGCGCCGTCGAGTCGATGAACCGGACCTCCTCGAGGTCGACCACCAGCATGCCCGGCTCGTCGGCGCAGGCGTCGAGAAGCGCGACGCGCACCTCCTCGGCGTTGTAGAGGTCGAGCTCGCCCCCGAGTGAGAGGACGACAACGCCTTCGCGCCGGTCGACGGCGGTCACCGCCGTCTCGCGTCCTCCGGTTGTCCCGGAGGCCGATGTCGCGTCGTCCGTCAAGCTCTCCTCCTCCTCAACTCGTCCTCGGTCGCCGCCGCCCGCGCGGCCATTCAAGCAAGAATGGTCAAGTGGAGCTCGCCGAGATCGCAGCCCGCGCAGCCGGCGAGAACTTCCCCGTCGGGTCGGTTCTCTTCCCACGTTCGCTGCGCCCACACATCCGCGCGCTCTATTGCTATGCGCGGCTCGTCGACGAGCTCGGAGACGCCTACGAGGGTGATCGGCTCGCGGCGCTCGACGAGTTGGAGCGGGAGGTCGATGCCGCCTTCGCAGGCGAGGCGACGTGGCCGGTCCTACAGAACGTGCAGCCGACGATTCGCGAGTTCGACCTGCCGCGAGAGCCGTTTCTGCGCCTGATCGAGGCGAATCGCATGGATCAGTCGGTGAGCGAGTACGAGACGTGGGCCGACCTCAAGCACTACTGCGTCCACTCGGCGGATCCGTGTGGCCGGCTCGTTCTCGGCGTCCTCCGCAAGCTGGACGAGCCCGAGCTCGTTGCGGCGAGCGACTCGGTCTGCACCGGGCTCCAGCTCGTGAACTTCCTCCAGGACGTGCCCCGGGACCTCGAGCTCGGACGCATCTACCTGCCCGCTGAGGACCGGCGCACGTTTGGCGATCCGCCGCTCGACCGGCCGACCGACGAGCTGCGCGCGCTGCTCCGGTTCGAGGCGCAACGCGCTGCGGAGCTCCTTGCCGCGGGAGAGGTGCTGCGTGAGCGGATCGGTGGGCGGCTCGGCAGAGCGGTTGCGCTATTCGCGCGCGGTGGGCTGGCCGCGCTCGACGCGCTCGAGTCGGCCGGCTGGGACATCTTCAGCGGCCGCCCGCGGCCATCGCGCGCCCGCCTTGCGCGCGAGGCGGCGATCGTGCTCGTGCGATGAGCGTCCAGGAGGCATATGCCGAGGTCGGCCGGATCACGCGGCGCGAGGCGAAGAACTTCGCGTACGGAATCATGGTGCTGCCGCGCGCCAAGCGGCGGGCGATCGCGGCGATCTACGCGTTCGCGCGCAGCGTTGACGACGTCGCCGACGGTGAGCTCGCGGTGGAGGAGAAGCGGGCGCGGCTCGAGGAGCTTCGCGCGGCGCTTGCCGAGGATCCGGCGGATCCGGTGTTCGTGGCGCTGCGTGACGCACGCGAGCGCTTCGCGATCCCCCACGAACCGCTCGAGGCGCTGATCGACGGCGGGTTGCAGGACCTCGAGCAGTCCACCTACCGCGACTTCGACGAGCTGCGCGGCTACTGCGAGAAGGTCGCGGGAGCAGTCGGGCTCGCGTGTGTTCCGGTCTATGGCTCAAGCGACACCGAGCACGCGATGACCCTCGGAATAGCTCTGCAGCTGATCAACATCATCCGCGACGTCGACGAGGACCGGCGGCTCGGGCGTGTCTACCTTCCGCAGGACGACCTCGCGGCGTTCGGTGTGGAGGAGCTCGCTCCGTCGCCGCAGTTTCGGGAGCTGATGGCGTACGAGGCTGAGCGCGCGCGGGCGCACCTGGCGGAGGGCCTGCTCCTGCTCGATTCGCTCGACCGCCGCAGTGCCCTGTGCGTCGGCACCTTCGCGAGTCTGTACAGCGAGACGCTCGATCGGATCGAGGCCGGCAGTTTCGATGTCTTCGGCGAGAAGATCGGGCTCTCGACTCCGCGCAAGCTCGCCCTCGTGGCGCGAGGGCTCTTGCCGTGAAGGTCGCGGTGGTCGGCGGCGGGCTCGCCGGGCTCGCCGCAGCACTCGACCTCGTGGATGCCGGTCACACTGTGACGGTGTTCGAGGCGCGGCCGACGCTCGGCGGCGCCGTGCAGACCTTGCCGGAGCGGGAGGGTGATCCCGACCCGCCGCCTGACAACGGGCAGCACATCGCGCTCGGCTGCTTCACGGAGTACCTGGACTTCCTCGAGCGGATCGGCGAAGGCGGCTCGTTCCTGCGCACTCGGCTCGCGTTGCCGGTGCTCGACGAGAACGGTGCGGTCGCGTCGATCGAGCCGCGGCTTGGGTCGCTGTTGCGCTATCGCCACCTGCCGACGCGCGACCGGATCCGGATCCCGCTCGTGACCGCACGCTGCAGGAATGCGCGCCCGACCCCTGGTGAAACGTTCGGTGCGCTCCTGCGCCGGCTTGGCGCCTCCGACGCCGCGATCGATCGTTTCTGGGACGTGTTCGTCCGGCCGGCCCTCAATCTCCCCTGTGACGAGGCGGATGCCGACGCCGGGCTCTTCACCGTCCGTACCGCGCTGCTCGGCCCTCGCGCCAACAGCGACCTGGTCCTGCCCACTCGGCCCCTCGGGCACATGCACGGCGACGCGGCCGGCGCCGCGCTCACCGCGGCCGGGGCGACGGTACGCACCGATGCGCGCGTCGCCACGTTCGACGAGCTCGACGCCGACGCAATCGTCGTCGCAGTGCCGCCGAGCGAGAGCGCACGCCTGCTCGGCGAGCCCGAGCCGGATCTCGAGGACTCGCCGATCGTGAGCGTCCATCTCTGGTTCGCGAGCCCGCTCCTCGAGCAGCCGCTCGCCGCGCTTCTCGGCTCCGACGCGCATTGGGTCTTCGATCGCGGGGCGCTCACCGGAAGCCGGCCGAAGCGGGGGCAGTACCTCACCGTCGTCTCGAGTGGCGTGCCCGAGCTGCTCGAGGTGCGCGGCCGCGAGCTCGTGGAGCGGATCGCCGCTCAGCTCACCGAGCGGCTCGGCGAGGCGGAGTTGCTCTGGTCGCGCGTGAGCAGGGAGCCGTACGCGACGGTCGCGCTGCGTCCGGGTGTCGACCGTCCCGGAGTCGAGACTTCGCTGCCCCACGTCGCCCGCGCGGGAACCTGGACCGACACGGGTTGGCCGGCCACGATGGAGAGCGCGATCCGGAGCGGCCGCCGGGCGGCTCAGCACATCTTGAGCACCACTTCCGCCAGAGTTACTGCCTGAGATGGCCGCCACCGCCGAGCTGACCCGGCTCGACGCCGCGATCGAACGCGGCACGCGCCGCCTGCTCGAGCTCCAGCGGCCGGACGGGATCTGGGTCGGCGAGCTCGAGTCGAACGTGACGATGACGGCGCAGCATCTGTTCTGGCACCACTACCTCGACCTGCGCACGCCGGAGCTCGACCGGAGGATCGCGAACGAACTGCTCGCGCGGATGCGGGACGACGGGACGTGGTCGATCTGGTTCGAGGGGCCGCCCGACCTGTCCACCTCGATCGAGGCGTACGTCGCCTGCCGGCTCGCCGGCGTCGACCCCGGGCAGAAGACGCTCGCCTACATCCGGCGCGAGGGCGGGATTCCGAAGAGCCGGCTCTTCACCAAGTGTTTCATGGCTCTGCTCGGTCAGTGGCCCTGGCAGAAGATGGTCCCGATCCCGCCCGAGCTCGTCCTCCTGCCGCCTGGATCGCCGTTCTCGATCTACAACTTTGCGTGCTGGGCGCGGCAGACGTTCGTCGCGCTGGCGGTCGCGCAGTCACTGCGGCCCGTGCGGCCGGCGGACGTCGACCTGAAGGCCATCGGCGCGAAGCCTGGACGAACCAAGCCCGCGGACAGACCGAACCGCGTCCGCCGGCGCGCCGTCACGGTCGCCGAGCGCTGGATCCGCGAACGGCAGGAGGCCGACGGCTCCTGGGGCGGCATCCAGCCGCCGTGGGTGTGGGGGATCATCGCGCTCGCCGCGCTCGGGCACGGGCTCGACGACCCGACGCTCGGCAAGGCCGTCGAGGGCTGGCAGGGCTTCATGGTCGAGGATGGCGAGCGGCTGAGGCCCGAGGCGTGCCAGTCCCCGGTCTGGGACACGGGCCTCGCGCTGCTCGCGCTCCGCGCGTGCGGCCTCCCGAACGACCATCCCCAGCTCGTCCGCGCCGCCAAGTACCTCCTCGCGGAGGAAGTGAAGGTCAAGGGCGACTGGGCGATCCGACGGCCCGAACTTCCGCCCGGAGGCTGGGCCTTCGAGTACGAGAACGACAACTACCCCGACATCGACGACACCGCAGTCCTACCGCTCGCGCTGCACGGCATGGACATCGGGGAGGAGGACGCGGTCCGCAGGGGAGTTGACTGGCTCGTAGGGATGCAGTCGCGCGACGGCGGCTGGGGCGCGTTCGATGTGGACAACAAGGCCATGTGGCTCTACAAGATCCCGTTTTGCGACTTCGGCAAGGTGACCGACGAGCCGAGCGCCGACGTGACTGCCCACTCGCTCGAGATACTCGGAACGCTCGGCGTCCACAATGACGCGGCGGAGAACGGCGTCGAGTGGCTCCTCTCGGAGCAGGAAGAGGACGGCTCCTGGTTCGGGCGCTGGGGCGTGAATCACATCTACGGCACCGGTGCCGCGCTGCCCGGACTCGAGGCCTGCGGCATTCCGCCCGACCATCCGTCGATGCGCCGCGCCGTAGCCTGGCTCGACTCCGTTCAGCAGGAGAGTGGCGGCTTCGGCGAGGACATTCGCTCCTACGCCGATCCCGCCTGGCGCGGGCGGGCCGAATTCACGACGGCATCGCAGACGGCGTGGGCGCTCATGGCGTATGTGGCCGCAGGAAACGCTGAAGATCTGGCCGCTCGCCGGGCGGCAGACTACCTCTGTGCCTCGCAACGCCCGGACGGTGACTGGCACGAGGAGCATTTCACCGGCACGGGATTCCCCCTGGATTTCATGATTCGCTATCACCTCTACCGCATCACGTTTCCGCTTCTCGCGCTTGGACGAATGAGAGAAAGGTTGGCTGGATGAAGTTCCCCCTCGCATCGACGGTCTCGATCGGCAAGTACGTCGCCGCTCAGCAGCGGAAGGGCGAGCGCTATCCGCTCGTGCTCATGCTCGAGCCGACGCTCGCGTGCAACATCGCGTGCATCGGCTGCGGGAAGATCCGCGAGTACGAGTCGAATCGCGCGCGCCTGTCGGTCGAGGAATGTGTCGACGCGGCCGTCCAGTGCCCCGCTCCCGTCGTGTCGATCTGCGGCGGCGAGCCGCTCGTCTACAAGGGGATCGACGAGGTCGTCCCGCAGGTGCTCGAGCTCGGCAAGACGATTGAGCTGTGCACCAATGCCCTGCGCCTCGAGCAGTGCCTCGACTGGTTCGAGCCGTCGAACCGGCTGAGCTTCGTCATCCACCTCGACGGGATGCGCGAGATCCACGACTACGTCTGCGACTACCCGGGACTCTGGGACATCGCAATCGACGCGATCAAGACGGCGCGCGACCGCGGCTTCCGCGTCACGACCAACACGACGATCTTCAAGGAGACCGAGGTCGGCGACGTGATCGAGATGATGCGCTACCTCACCGACGAAGTCGGTATCGACGGGATGCTCGTCGCTCCCGGCTACCAGTACTCGCAGATCGACCCGGCGCTGACCATGACGCGCGACGAGCACGAGGAGAAGTTCCGGGCGATTCGCGCGGCGACGAAGGAGCACGGCTATCGCTGGATCGCGACGCCGATCTACCAGGACTTCCTCACCGGCGAGCGCGAGCTCACCTGCGCCCCGTGGGGCTCGATCACGCGCAACCCGTACGGCTGGAAGGGCCCGTGCTACCTCCTCACCGACGGCATCTTCCCCACCTACGAGGCGCTGCTCGAGGGAATGGAGTGGGACGCGTACGGCCCGGGCAACGACCCGCGCTGCGAGCATTGCGGCATCCATTGCGGGTTCGAGCCTTCGGCCGCCTACGAAGCCTCACAGAGCCTCAAGGAGACCGTGCGGAGTCTTGCGTGGACGCTGACGGGCTGACATTCGCCGTGGCGACGACCGCGGAAGAGCGCGTGGCGAAGCGCCTCGGGCTGACCACTGTTCGTGTCGGGATCGCGGTGGCCAACGGCGTCCCAGAGGGGAAGCTCGTCTCGTTCGGGCTGGCAGGCTCGCTCGGCGAGCTTCGAATCGGCGACGTGCTCGACGCGACCCGCGTGGTCGACGAGACCGGCACGACGCTGTGGGAAGGACCCGGGCTCGGCGTGCGCGGTGCGCGCGCCGGCGTCGTATTCGGCGGTGACGCTTTCGTCCACGATCCGATCGAGCGTGCCCGCCTCCGCGAGGCGAGCGGCGCCGAGGCGGTCGACATGGAAAGCGGTGCGCTCGCGCGCAGTGGCCGACTCGCCGGCGTCGTCCGCGCAATCTCCGACGACGCGGGCAGCCCGATCGAGGGTGTGGACCGGACGGTGCACGCCGACGGCCGCACGAACGTCATCGGCCTCCTGCGCTGGACCGCCACCCGCCGCAGCGACGCCATCCGCGCCATGCGCGACGCCCTGCGAGCGCTGCACGCACTCGAGGAAGCGGTGGCCACGTGAGGGGCCGGGTCCTCCTCGCCGCGCCGCGTTCCTTCTGCGCAGGTGTCGACCGCGCGATCGAGATCGTCGAGCGACTGCTCGAGCAGTACGGCGCGCCGGTCTACGTCCGCCACCAGATCGTCCACAACGAGCACGTCGTGCGGCGGCTCGAGAAGCTCGGCGCCGTCTTCGTCGAGGACGAGAGCGAGATCCCCGAGGGCGAGATCTGCGTCCTCTCGGCGCACGGTGTCGCACCGTCGGTGAAGGAGAACGCTCAGCGGCGCGGCCTCCGCGTCGTCGACGCAACCTGTCCGCTCGTCAACAAGGTGCACGCCGAGGCACGGCGCTACGCCGACAGCGGGCATCTCGTCGCGCTCGTCGGCCACGAGAATCACGTCGAGGTGATCGGGACGCTCGGTGAGCGGCCGGATTCGACCGTCGTGATCGAGTCGCCGGAGCAGGCGAGATCGCTCGACACCGACAAGCCCGTTGCCGTGATCACGCAGACGACGCTGTCCCTCGACGACGTCGCGCCGATCGTGGACGCGCTCGAGGATCATCTCGGCACGCTACGGCGGCCGGACGCCGACGACATCTGTTACGCGACCCAGAACCGCCAGGACGCGGTGAAGGCGATGGTCGGCCAGGGCGCGACGCTCGTGCTCGTGATCGGCTCGGAGACGAGCTCGAACGCACAGCGGCTAGTCGAGGTCGCACAGGCCGCGGGCGCTCAGGCGACGCTCGTCGACGGAGAGAGCGCACTCGACGAGCAGCTGTTGAACGGTCACGAGACCATCGGTCTCACGGCCGGTGCCTCGACGCCCGAGGAGCTCGTGCGGGCGACGGCGGCGCGGCTGGCCGACGCCGGCTACGCACTGCCGGAAGAGATCGAGGTCGCGAAGGAGGACGTCCACTTCAGGCTGCCCAAGGAGGTCGCACAGGCATGACGACCGTCGAAGTCCCGTATTCGATCGCCGCGGCCCTCCCGTCGCTGTCGGTGATGGACATCACGAACGACGTCTCGCGCGAGGTCGCCGAGTCGGGCGTCGGCGCCGGGATCGCCTATCTGCACACCGCGAGTCCACTCTCGCTCGTGCGCGTGCAGGAGCGGGAGACGGGCTTCTTCGAGGATCTCGAGTCGCTGCTCGAGCGCGTCGTGCCCGGCAAGCTCCGTTCGCGCGAGCGCCTGCTCGCGTTCCTCCTCGGCCCGCGCTCGGAGCACATTCCGTTCGCCGACGGGGCTCTTTGCCTGGGGCAATGGCAGCGGATCCTGCTCTTCTCGCTCGACGCCCAGCACCGTCCCGACTGGACGCTCACGCTCGTCGGCTAGCTGGCTAGGAGTACCGTCAGGAGCGAGATGCTTGTCCTGACTCGCAGCGAAGTGGAGGGGCTGCTCGATCTCGACGCGCTGCTCGACGCGCTCGCAGCCGCGCACGCGGAGCTCTCCGCGGGGGAGGCCTCCCTCGTGCCTCGGGTTGGTGCATTCGCCCCCGACGGCGTCCTCGGGACGATGGTCGGTTATGCGCCTTCAGCGGGCCTCGGGTGCAAGCTCGTCACGCTGTTTCCGGAGAATCGCGACCGACACACGCATCAGGCGGCCATCGCGCTCTTCGACCCCGAGACGGGGACGCCGACGGCGCTGATGGACGGGACGTACATCACCGCGATGCGCACTGCCGCGGCGGCCGCGCTTGCGACCCGGCTGCTGGCGCGACCGGACGCGCGCGTGCTCGCCATCCTCGGCACCGGCGTCCAGTCCCGGTCAGCGCAGGAGATGTTCCCTCGCGCGCGCGACTTCGCCGAGGTGCGGGTCGCCGGGCGCGGCGAGTTCAAGGACGCGGTTCGCGGCGCCGACGTCGTCCATGCGACGACGGCCTCGCCGGAGCCGGTCGTCCGCTTCGACTGGCTGAGCCCAGGCGCGCACGTGAGCTCCGTCGGATCGACCCTCGGTGGCGGCTTCGAGCTCGATCCGAGGATCGTCGAGCGGGCCGACGTCGTGGTGGTCGAGCAGCGTGACTCCGCATTCGCACCGCTCCCGGCAGGGGCGCCGGAGCTCGAGCCGCGCGGCCGTGATGGAGTCGTCGAGCTCGGCGAGATCATCAGCGGGTCGGCGGCCGGGCGCAGCTCCGAGGATCAGATCACGCTGTACAAGTCGGTCGGCATCGCCGTCCAGGACCTCGCAGCCGCGGCGCTCGTGCTTGCGGCCGCGCGGGAACGCGGTGCCGGTCAGGAGATCGAGCTGGAGGAGATTCACGCATGAGCAGCAACGATTTTTCGCCGGGCCTCGCGGGGGTCATCGCGTTCGAGACCGAGATCGCCGAGCCCGACAAGGACGGCGGCGAGCTTCGCTATCGCGGCGTCAACATCGAGGATCTCGTCGGCAACGTGCCGTTCGAACAGGTCTGGGGGCTGCTCGTCGACGGATCGCTGCATCCGGGCCTTCCCTACGAGCACGTCGACCTCGAGCGGCGCACCGGGAGCTACATCGGTGACCTCCAGTCGACTCTCGCTGCACTGAGCGGCGAGTGGAAGCTCGGCCAGTTCATCGACGTCGACGACGAGCAGGCGAAGGAGGATCTCCGCCGCCTCTCGTCTGCCGCGCTCTCCGTCGTGGCCCAGTCGGCCCGCGGGTCGGACCTCCCGCCCGTCCCGGCTGAGACCGTCGCTGAAGGGCAGACGGCCGCCGAGCGCTTCGTCCTCGAATGGCGGGGCGAGCTGAATGAGCGCTCGGCGAAGGCGATCGACACCTACTGGATCTGCACGGCAGAGCACGGACTCAACGCGTCGACCTTCACCGCGCGGATCGTCGCCTCGACCGGCGCCGACGCCGGAGCCGCGCTGTCCTCAGCAGTCGGGGCGCTCTCAGGGCCGCTGCACGGCGGAGCCCCCGCACGCGTCCTACCGATGCTCGACGCTGTCGCAGAGTCGGGTGATGCCGAGAAGTGGGTGGCGGACGCGCTTGGCCGCGGCGAGCGGATCATGGGCTTCGGCCACCGGGTGTACCGGGCGGAGGATCCGCGATCCCGTGTCCTGAAGCGTGTGGCGAAGGAGCTCGGATCGCCACGCGTCGCCGTTGCGGAGGAGCTCGAAGAGGTCGCGCACAAGGCGATCGCGAAGAAGAGCCCCGGTCACTCGTGGACGAACGTCGAGTACTGGTCGGCCGTCGTGCTCGACGTCGCCGAGGTGCCGCCGCCTCTTGCGCCGGCGATGTTCGCGTGCTCGCGGACGGCCGGCTGGTCGGCGCACATCCTCGAGCAGAAGCGGCTCGGAGTGCTCGTGCGGCCGTCGGCGCGCTACACGGGGCCGGCTGCGCGCTCGTTGCAGGAGGTCTAGGCTGCTCGCGGTGAGACGACTCCCGATCGTCCTGGTCTCGCTTCTCGTCGGCGGAGGCCTCGCGGCCTGCGGGGGCAGCAGTCCGGGGACGACCCTCAGCAACAGCACGACCGTCGTCAACACGGCTGCCGAGAAGGCGGAGATCACGAGCGCCTACAACAAGTTCTTCTCGGGCCAGACATCGATCCCCGCCCGGGTCGCGCTGCTCCAGAACGGGTCGGAGTTCAAGGCGCTCGTCACGAGCTTTGCGAACGATCCGCTGGCGAAGAACGTGAATGTGACGGTCTCCAAGGTGACGCTCCAGGGGCAGGACAAGGCGAAGGTCGTGTACGTCGTCAAGCTCGGTTCGGCCGGGCTTCCGAAACAGACCGGAACCGCGGTGCTGCAGAACGGCACCTGGAAGGTGGGGTTCGCGAGCCTGTGCAAGCTCGTCGCGCTGCAGGGCAGCACTCCGTCCGTCTGCAAGTCGTAACGTCCGCCGTGTGAGCTCGATCGCGCTGTTCCGGCAGCGTCATGCGCGCGAGGCGGCCCTCGCGGCCGTCTGCGCGATCCTCTTCCTCACCTTCCTCGACAACACGATCGTCAGCGTCGCGCTCGCGAACGTCCAGTCGTCGCTCAGCGTCAGCGTCCCCGGCCTGCAGTGGATCGTCAATGGCTACATGCTCGCGTTCGCCGCGCTCATGCTCACCGGCGGCACGCTCGGCGACCTGTTCGGACGGAAGAAGGTCATGCTCGGCGGCGTAGCAATCTTCTGCCTAGGGGCCGTGATCGCGGCGGTCGCGCACGGCAGCGGCGTCCTCATCGCCGGCCGCATCGTGATGGGCGTGGGCGCGGCGGGCTCCGAGCCGGGCACGCTCTCGGTGCTCCGGCACGTCTACCCCGAGCGCAAGAGTCGCGCGCGCGCCCTTGGTGTCTGGGCCGCGGTCTCGGGGCTCGCGCTCGCGCTCGGACCCGTGTTGGGCGGTGTCCTCGTCGAAGGCGCGGGCGGCTGGCGGAGCATCTTCTGGTTCAGCCTCGGCCTCGGCGTGCTGTGCTTCGCAGCCGCTGCCGTCACGCTCACCGAGAGCAAGGATCCCGAGGGGCGCAAGCTCGATGTGCCGGGGCTCGCGACGGGCGCAGCGGCGATCTTGGCGGCGACGTTTGCCGTGATCGAGGGTGAGAACAAGGGTTACGGGACGTGGTGGATCGTGCTCCTGTTCGCGCTGGCGGCGGTGCTCGTCGTCGCGTTCGTCGAGATCGAGCGGAGGGTTCAGGACCCAGTGCTGAAGCTCGAATTCCTCCGCAACTCGACCTTCACCTCGGCGAACGTCGTCGCCTTCGCGACCAACCTCGCGGTCTTCTCGGTGTTCTTCTTCACCGCGCTCTACCTGCAGCTGATCGCGAACTTCTCGGGCTACCAGATCGCGCTCGTGTTCACGTCGCTCGCCGTCGCCATGATCATCGGCGGGCCGATCGCCGGCCGCTGGACGGCGCGCGTCGGGCCGAAGGTGCCGATGGTCTTCGGCTGCGTCCTGGCCGGCGTGGGGCTTCTGCTCGTCGACCATCAGCTCACGCCCTTCACGAGCGTCGCGGCGCTCGCCTGGCCGCTCGCGATCGCGGGCCTTGGGTTCGGTATCGCGCTCGTGACCATGACGCAGTCGGTGCTCACGCTTGTTCCGCCCCGCGAGTCGGGCATGGCCGCGTCAACCGTCAACACGAGCAGGGAGATCGGTGGAGTCTTCGGCGTCGCGGTGCTCGGCGCGGTTGTCAACGCGCAGCTGACGACCGGGCTCAGCGAGAAGCTCGTCAACCTCCACATCCCGCTCGTCTATCGCCAGGTCGTGATCCAGTTCGTGACCACCGGCGGCAACATCACGAGCGCCGAAAACAGCCCGGGAGTGAAGGGCCACACCAAGCTCATCGCCAGGGTGCTCGTCGCAGCCGAGGACTCTGCCGGCCACGGGGTCCACCTCGCGCTCGAGATCGCCGGCGGCGTCGTTCTCGCAGCGGCGGCAGTCGCGGCCTTCGCCGCGCGGCATAGGGTGGAGCACGTGGAGGAGGGGGAGCTCTAGTGCCGCGTGCGGTGCTGATCGGAGGCACGGGGATGATCGGCCGCGCCGCTGCACGCGCACTTGTTGCGGACGGCTGGGAGGTTGTCGCCGTCTCGCGTTCCGGCAATCTTCCCGCAGGGCTCGCGGAGCTCGGAGTGGAGCCCGTCTCCGCCGACCGGGAGGACGACGCGCAGCTGAGGGCCGCGCTCGGCGCGGGCGCGGACGTCGTCTATGACAGCGTCGCCATGCATCGGGTCCACGGCGAGCAGCTCAACGGCCTCGAAGGGCTCGTCGGCTCCCTCGTCGTGATTTCGACCGCCTCGGTCTACGCCGACGGCGAGGGGAGAGCGTTCGACGGGGAAGGTGGCGACCCGCCGCAGCTGCCCGTGCCGATCCTCGAGGCGCAGCGGACGGCGGAGCCCGGCGAAGCCACGTACTCGACGAACAAGGCCGAGCTGGAGCAGACGCTCCTCAACGGTCCGTTGCCCTCGACTCTGATCCGCGCCTGTGCCGTCTACGGGCCGGGAGCGAAGAATCCGCGCGAGCTCTACTTCGTCAAACGAGCCTTCGACGACCGCCGCCGAGTCGCCATTGCATGGAGCGGCGAGAGCCGCTTCAACACGGTTTCGGTAGCGAACCTCGCCGAGCTGATCCGCCTCGCCGCGACGCAGCCGGGCGACCGCATCCTCAACGGCGGCGATCCCGATCCTCCCTCGACACTCGAGATCTGCCAGGCGATCGGCAACGCACTCGAGTACGAGTTCGAGCCGGTTCTACTCCCAGCGGACGAGTTCAACAACCCGTGGGGCGTGCCCGCGTCCTCGTCTCTCATCGTCTCGATGGAGGCCGCGGAGCGCGAACTCGGCTACCGGCCCGTGACGACCTACCCCGAGGGCGTGAAGGAGACGTGCGCCTGGCTCGTCGCCGAGCTCGAGAGCGGCCGCACCTGGGAGGACTCGTACATCGCCGGCTCGCTGGACTACGCGGCCGAGGACGAGGTACTCGCGTCGCGGCCGTGATCGATCCCGCTGAATACCGCGACCGCTTCCCGATCCTCGCCACCTGCACCTATCTGATCAACCACTCGCTCGCGGCGATGCCGGCGGCGGCCGAGGACAACCTGCGCGAGTATGCGCGCACCTGGCGCGAGCGCGGGATCCGCGCGTGGGCGGAAGGCTGGTGGGAGATGCCGGTCACGGTTGGCGACCAGCTCGGGCGCATCCTCGGCGCCGCGCCCGGATCGATCGTCATGCACCAGAACGTGACGGTCGCCGAGGCGATCGTCCTGTCCTGCTTCCCGGCAGGCGGCGAGCGGAACCGGATCGTCTACGAGGAGGCGAACTTCCCGTCGGTGCGCTACCTGTACCAGGCGCAGCCGGAGCTCGAGGTCGTCGCGGTCGAGGACAGCGCTGTCGTCGCCGACGCGATCGACGAGCGGACGCTTCTCGTCCCGATCAGCCACGTCCTGTTCAAGAACGGCGAGATCCAGGACCTCGAGCCGATCCTCCGCCGAGCACGGGAGGCCGGCGCCTACGTGGTGCTCGATTGCTACCAGTCGGCCGGGGTCGTACCGTTCGATCTCACGGAGCTCGGCGTGGAGTTCGCCGTCGGCGGCAGCGTCAAGTGGCTCTGCGGCGGGCCGGGCGCGGGCTGGCTCTACGTGCGGCCGGACGTCGCGGAACGGCTGGAACCGATGCTCGTCGGCTGGCAGGGGCATGCCCGGCCCTTCGCCTTCGAGCCGGAGCTCGAGTACGCCGCCGGGGCGCGACGCTTCCTCACGGGCACGCCGAACGTCCCGGCGCTCTACGCGGCGACTGCAGGGTACGACGTGATCGAGGAGGTCGGCGTGCGGCGGATCCGCGAGCGCTCGCTCTCGCTGACGCAGCTCCTGTTCGATCTCTGCGACGACGCAGGGCTCGAAGTCGTCTCACCGCGGGAGCCCGAGCGGCGGGGCGGTACGGTCACCGTCTCGACTCCTGACCACGCTGCGTGTCACAAGGAGCTCGGCGAACGCGGGATCGTCTGCGACTTCCGGCCGGATCCGTTCGGAGGGATTCGGCTCGGCCCGCACTTCTTCAACACGGAGGACGAGGTCAACCACGCGATCTCCGAACTCGCCTCGATCGTGGCGACCCGTGCCTACGAGCGGCACGCCGGCGCCCCGTCACTCTTCTAAGGGTCGCCTTCGACACGTCGTGGGCCGATGCTCGTGCCATGCGGCGGCTCGTCCTTCTCGCCCTCGTTGTCGTGGTCCCGGCGCTCAGCGCAGGATCCGGTGCTGCGCGCACGCTGTCGGCGACGGTAAGCGTCTACCCGTCGGGGACGACGTTCTCCGCCTCGGCTGCCGCGCCCGCGCACCCCGCGTCCTCCGTCTCGCTCGCCATGCCGATCGGCGGAGTCGACGACTCGACGATCCTCGTCCGCGGCGCGCAGAAGGTCTCGATCGTGACGCCGACGATCGCCCCGCCTCTCCAGCTCAAGCTCTTCTTCGCGCACTACGTCTCGGTCGGCGGGAAAGACGTGCCCGACGCGCTCATGCCCTGGGACGGCTCCCAGCGCGCGACCGAGCACACGAACCAGCCCCTTTGGCTACAGGTGACCGCGCCGTACGGCACGCCGTCGGGCAACTACAGCGGCTCGCTGCTCGTGGTCGCCGACGGAACCAGGATTCCGGTCTCGATCTCCGTCACGGTCGCGGCGGTGACGCTGCCGCAGCAGAACGAGGTCGCGGGAAGCCTGCTCACGGCGTTCAACTTCTCGGCGCAGTCGTATCTGAACAAGGTGAGCAGTCTCTACGGGGTCTCGCCGGAGTCGGCCGTGCCGGGCCTCTTCAGCTTCCTGGCGTCGTATCGAATCTCACCGACCAGCTGGGGTTATGGCAATCCGAGCAGCGCCTCCGGCTACACGAGGGACCGAGCGTGGTGGCGCGACAGGGTCACGCAGATGGTCGCCGCGGCCGGGGAGCCCGGGCAGTTCGCCTCGATGTGGATCCCGATGTCGAACAACCGCTGGAGTCCCAGGACGTACGTCGGCGGCCGTTCGCCGTTCAAGCCGCAGTCCTGGTGCTCGTACCTCCGGTCCGTGCACGGGTTCTGGCAGAGCCACGGCTGGCTCAGCTCGTATCCGTTCCTCTGGGGGATGGACGAGCCGGGGCTGACGCGCTTCAGGGTCGTCGCGAAGCAGGCGAAGGTCACGCACTCGTGCTTCGCGGGCGGCCACGTGATCGTGACGGGAATGCCGACCGCCAAGGACCGCTTCCTCTGGAACGGCGGCAAGGACGACGTCGACGCCTGGGTCGTGCTCGCAAGCCGGTATTACGGCAAGTACACGAATCCATCCTTGTCTCGCCGCGGCATCTCGCACGCCGACCAGGAGCTGAGGTTGATCAACGCCGCGCGGCACCACCACAAGGAGATCTGGACGTACACGTACGACGCGGCCTCCCATTCGACGCCGGGCTTCACAGCGACCGAGCCGGCTTCCGATCCGCGCGTCTTCGTCGACTGGGCGGCGTTCGAAGGCATTACCGGTGTGCTGTACGGCCAGGGCACGACGACCTACTCGAAGGTCAACCCACTCGTCTCGAACGACAAGGGCCAGGGCTCCTTCGTCCTTGTCTATCCGGGCAAGAACGGGCCGATCGCGAGTGCGCGGCTCGAGGTGCTGCGCGAAGGGATCGAGGACTGGGAGATCCTGAACGTCGTCCGGCACAAGCACGGCCCGGCGGCGGTGCGGCATCTCCTCTCCGGTCTCTTCTCGAGCACGGCCAAGGGCGCGAAGCTCGGCTGCACCATCGGCTGTCCGCTCAAGACGAACACGCCGTACTCGTGGCCCACCTGGTCGCACGACGCGGGCACGCCCCGCACGGTCGCCCAGATGCGGGCCGCCGCGCTGCAGGCCGCGTCCTAGAACGCGTCGAGCAGATCGCGCAGCCGCGCGGCGTGAGCGGGCGCGGCCGGCTCGTCGTCGTGGCGGAAGTAGACGTAGACCGGCTCGCGCGCGGCGGCAACGGCTGCGGCGAACGCTTCGTCCGGTGCCTCCCGACGGCGGAGGTAGCGGAACGGCGCGGGGTGGTCGAGGTCGCCGACGCGAACGACGCCCGCTTCGGAGAGGCGCGGCTCGATCCCGTCCCACGAGGGATGCTCGAAGTCGAATGCGAGCCGCAGTGACGGGTCGAGCGAGCCGAGCAGCAGCTCCAGGATCCCTTCGTCCCGCTTCGACTTCAGCGAGATCCGTACCGGTCCGAGCCGGTCGCCGAGGTGGCGGACGCGGTTCTCGAACTCGGCGAGGGTGCGCGGCCGCTCCCCCGGGAGCTTCGGAGCGAACTCGAACCGGTCGGGCACTTGCTCGCCCCAGCGCCGGAACTGCTCATCGGCCGGCAGCCGGTATCCGGTCGTGTTCAGCTCGACCGTCGAGAAGCGCTCGGCATAGAAGGCGAGAAAGCCGGCCGGATCGAGCCCGGCCGGATAGAAGCCGGGCCGCCAGCTGGGATACGACCAGCCCGAGGTCCCCACGTGCGCCTCACTCATCGAGGTTGTCCAGCGCCCGGAGGAGATGCCCGACGTACTCCGGGCTCCACGGCTCGCCGCGTGCCGCATTCGTGAGCGAGTACAGCGCGTCGGCAACGAGGCGGAGGCGGAGTAGGTCCGCGAACGGGCCGAGCTCGCCAGGTCCGTCGGCCTCGGCGTACGCGTCGAGGAAACGCGCCGAGCGCTCCGGGTCGAGCCGGTCGGACGCTTCGTCCTTGCAGACCTCCCACGTCGCGTTCGCAAGCTCCCAGGCCGGCCAGTCGACGCGTGCGTCCTCCCAGTCGAGGACGCCGTGGATCCGGCGCTCGCGCACACGGAGGTTCCCGCGGTAGACGTCGCCGTGCACCGCGCCGCGCGTCAGCCACGGCGCCGCGGCGAGCCATGCGCAGGACCGCTCGTATGCCCGGTAAAGCACGGGCGGCATCTCGATGAGCTGCACCTCCCACCAGGCGTTCTTCTCGAGGTCGAGGTCCGCAAATGCCGGACGGTCAGGCCGCGGCCGCCGCCATACGCGCCCCACCCAGTGCAGGCGCGCGAGTAGGCGGGCGACCTCGAGCCGCTGCATCTCGTCGTCGCGATCGAGCGGGGTGCCTTCGACGAAGGGGAGGACGGACACAACGAGGCCGTCCGTCTCCGCGAAGGTCGAGCCGTCGAGTGCCGCCAGCGGCGTCACTACCTCGGGGACGTCGTGGGAGAGGAAAGCCGTGAGCTCGTGTTCCCACGCGACGCTCTCCGGATCGCGCCGCTCGATTCGCACGACGACGTCTCCGCAACGGAGCAACGTATTCTTGTGACCGCCCCCGAGTGGCTCGGCCGGCGGGAGCGGCGCGAGCCCCCAGCGCTCGGCGATATCGTCCGGATCCGGAAGTACGGTGCCTGGTCCCTTGGCCACGATGCAGAGCGTGACAGTTCCCGTTGAGCAGTTCACACACGAGGAGCAGACACGGCTCGCTCCGCACTTCACGAACCTCGATCGGCCGGTCTTCGCGCTCGTCAACCTGCCCGAGACGGTCAAGGGCGCGCTGTTCGCCCGTTACTCCCGCTACCCCGGCACCCTGCGCCGCCTGTTCCTCGACGAGTTCGCCGACTCGCTGCCGCAGGTGCCCGTCGTCGAGCTCGGTGAGGGCGAGCGGGCCGCGAAGCTCTACGAGACGATCTTCCTCGGCTACGGCGACGACTCCGTCGCGCAACTCGGCGGCGCGCACATCGCCTGCGAGTGGACGTCGAACCTGCTCACGAAGATCCTGCAGCGCCCGCGGCTCGCCGCCTACCTCGAACAGTCGACGCGCTATATCGCCTACGACACGCCGCTCGACGGCTTCGGCTACCGGTATCACCGGGATCCGCGGTTCGGGCCTGCGTACGAGGTCGCGATGGACGAGCTATTCGCAACCTACTCGGCGCTGCTCACCGGCGTCTCGGCCTGGGTCGACGAGCGGTTCCCGGCCGCCGAGGGGGAGTCGCCCGCGGCGCACCGGCGCGCCGTTCGGGCCAAGGCGCTCGATCTCGTCCGCGGCGTGCTCCCTGCAGCGTCGCTCTCGCACGTCGGGATCTACGCAACCGGCCAGACGTACGAGCAGCTCGTTCTCCATCTGCTCGCCCATCCGCTCGCCGAGGCCCGCGCGTACGGCGAGATGCTGCTCGAGGAGCTGCAGGCCGTGATGCCGAGCTTCGTCACCCGCGTGCCGCGTCCGGACCGCGGCGGCCGCTGGATCGAGTACCTGCGCGAGCGGAGCGAGGCGGCGGCTTCGGTGGCTGCGCGGCTCGGGCTCGACGATGCAAGCGACGAGGTGGCGGCTCCGTCCGTCCGCCTGCTGCGGGCGCACGGCACCGAGGAGGAGTTGCTCGCCGCGCTCCTGTACGAGGCGTCGACGGCCGGCGAGGCACAGGCGCTCGCGGCGGTCGCCGGCCTCGCGCCGGAAGAGCGCGCAGCGCTCATTCGCGACCTGGTTGCCGAGCGCGAGAATCGGCGCCACCGCCCGGGGCGCGGCTTCGAGACGCTCACCTACCGCTTCGAGATCGTCTCCGACTACGGCGCCTTCCGCGACCTGCAAAGACACCGTCTGCTCACGTGTCAGTGGCAGCGGCTGTCGCCCGACCTCGGCGCCGACATCCCGCACGAGGTCGAGGAGTCGGGCCTAGGCTCCGACTATGCGCGCGCTCTCGAGACGTCCCGCGCCGAGTACGAGCGGCTCCGCGGCGAAGGGCTCGCCGACGAGGCTCCGTACGCGCTCTGTCTCGCCTATCGCATCCGCTACGTCCTCGAGCTCGATGCGCGCGAGGCGCTGCACCTGATCGAGCTCCGCTCCGGCCGCGAGGGCCATCCGTCCTACCGGGCTGTCGCGCTGCAGATGCAGGAGGCGATCGCCGGCGTCCACCCGAGCGTCGCCGCGGCGATGACGTTCGTCGACGACTCGACCGAGCCGCGGCTGGAGAGGCTGCTCTCCGAGATGCGCAATGAGGCCCGAGCGAGACGCTGAGCTCGAAAACGAGGTCTTCGAGAACGAGAGCTTCCGCGGGCAGGATCTCTCCGGGCTGCGCACGTCCGGGTGCACGTTCCGCGGCTGCGACTTCACCCTCGCGCAGGTCAACGGATGCGAGCACGTCGGTTCCGACTTCGCGAACTCGACGTTCGAGAGCGCGAACCTGTTCGGCGCGCGTTTTGCCGAGTGCAGGCTGGTGGGGGTCAGCTTCGCCGGCGCGACGCTCACGGGCCTCGTCGTGGAAGGCGGGGACTGGTCCTACGTCCTGCTCCGCGGCCAGGAGCTCACCGGCCTGGAGCTGCAGCAGGTCCGGCTGCGCGAGGCCGATCTCTCCGAGACCGACCTGACCGACGCCGACCTGCGTGGTGCCGACCTCACGCGCGCGCGGCTTCACAACGCGACGCTCGCAGGCGCCGACCTGCGGGAGGCGACGGTCGACGGCGTCGACCTCTCAGCGGCCCGGATCGCGCAGGCGCGCCTCGATCTCGCGGGCGCCGTCCAACTCGCGCGCTCGCTCGGGGCCGTGCTGGAGTAGAAGCCCGCCGGCTAGGCCGTGGTCGGCCGCAGCACGGTCCGGCCCGGCTCGGCGCCGCCGGACACCGGCCGCGTCACGACCCAGCTGTCGCCCTGCTTGAGTTGGTAGGGCGAGGTGAGCGACACGGTCACGTTGCCGGAAGAGCGCGAGTCCCCGACGCGGAACATCCCGCACGAGCCGCGAATCTTCCCGCCCCGGACGAGGTAGACCTCGTAGTAGTTGTTCTGAGGCAGACCGGCCACGCTGAGCGTCATGGGCCAGTTGCTCCCGTCGTTGGAGGTCCAGACCTGAAGTGTTCCCTGGGCATGCGGGGCGAGCCGCGTGCCCTCGAGGGCCACGGCTTCGGCGATGCCGCCACTTCCGGTCTTGCCGTGACTCCTGACCGAGTAACCGGCGAAGAAGACGAGTCCGAGCAGGAGGGCGGCGGCCAGCAGAATCATCGCCCGCGGTCTCCGCCGCCGCGGCTTCCTGGAAAGCGTCATTGCGAGGGTCGGTCCTCGTTCGAGGTCCGCGCTGATCTCCGGCGGCGGGCCAGCCTCGAGAAGCATCTCGTGCACATCCTGCAGCTGCTGCCGCTCGGCGCCGGTCACCTCGTTGCCGATCAATTCGTTCAGGGTCGGCTCACGGCTCACTACAGCTCTCCTTCCAGCACCGACGCCAGGTGTGCGAGGCCGCTTCGCGTCCGGGTCTTCACGGTTCCGAGCGGGAGGTGGAGGTACTCGGCCACTTCGCTCTGTGACAGGCCGCTCCAGTAAGCGAGCTCGATCACCTCGCGCTCTCGCGGCTGAAGTTCCTCGAGAGCACGGTGCACGCGCCAGGCGACGTCGGAGTTCTCGGCCTGCTGTGCAGGCCCAGGCTCGGCGGACGCGAGCTCCGGAAGCTCCGCGTCGACAGAGGGTCCGTTGCGGCGCAGCCGGTCGACGATCGCGTTCCGCGCGACCGTGTACAGCCAGCCGCCGGCCGCGCCGCGTTCCGG
>Ga0070707_100000459_pt1 | contig 40275 bp, 37 predicted proteins | sample KBSK5502metaG_FD_65468 | JGI IMG/M metagenome (GOLD analysis project Ga0070707, IMG submission 65468) | Corn, switchgrass and miscanthus rhizosphere microbial communities from Kellogg Biological Station, Michigan, USA - KBS K5-50-2 metaG | ecosystem: Host-associated > Plants > Roots >... | reverse complement strand
TCGTACAGGGGCTCGAGCTCGGGCCTCGCCGCGCGAATCGCGCGCCGGTGCGCCTCCACGGTCTCCCAGTCGCCGCGCTCGATGGGCCCGGTCAGCTCGAAGCCGTTCTCGATCGTCCTGCGCATCAGCGGAACGAGTGCTTCGGGAGGGGCACCCGCGGCGCGGAAGAGCTCGGACGCCACCGCATGCAGGGTGACGAGGTAATTGGACGCGATCGCGGCGCCGGCGTGGTAGAGCGGACGCACGTCGTCCGCGAGCTCGAAGGGCTTCAGTCCGAGCGTTTCCGCCAGCCAGAAGCCGGCCGACCTGGCCTCTTCCGATTCGGCCGTGATGGCGGCCCAGGCTCCGTCGAGCTGCTCCGGCCCTCGCGCGCGCGTGAACGTCTGAAGTGGGTGCATCGAGAAGCGGCGGCGATGGGAATCGAGCGCCGACAGAGGTGTCGCTCCCGATACGTGCGCCACCCACGGGCCTTCGGCGACCGCGTGCGCGACTGCGGCGATCGAGTCGTCAGGAACGCACAGGAGGACCAGCTGACCCTGATCGGCCACTGCGACTCCGCGCTCGCGCAGGCGAGCCGAGACGGCCGAGCCGACGCGGCCGGAACCGATGACCTTGACGCTCTCGAACACTGAAGCTCCAGTTCCATAGCGGATACCGGGCATGGGAAGCGTACACGGCGCTGCTACGCTGGCGTGCCTGGTGGGTCGTCGACTTTTCCTGGGGCTTGCCGTCGCCCTTGCGCTGGTCGCACCCAGCCAGGCCCGGGCAGCGATCAGCCTTTCGCCCTGTCCACAGACCACCAACGGCGTCCAGTGCGGGACGGTCGAAGTCCCGTTGGATCGGACCGGCGCCGCGCCCGGCACGATCGCGCTCCACGTCGAGGTCCTGCCGGCGAGTGGGGTGTCGCGTGGGACGATGTTCCTGATCGCGGGAGGTCCTGGGCAGGGATCGGCAGGTGCCTACAGCCTGGGCTCTGCCACCGCCGCCACGGACATGCAGACCATGTTCCCCGGCTACACGCTCGTTGCCTTCGACAATCGAGGAACCGGGAAATCCGGCGTCATCGATTGCCCAGGATTGCAGACTTCGACGCTGACGACGATCGAACAGGACGCTGCGCTCGCTCGTGACTGCGCCGCGATCATCGGACCGGCGCGGCGCTTCTACGCGACCCGCGACCACGCAGAGGACATGGAGTCGGTGCGAGTTGCGTTGGGAGTCGGGCGCATCGGGCTCTTCGGCGTGTCGTACGGAACGAAGCTCGCCCTCGCTTACGCGTTGGCCCATCCGGACGAAGTCGACCGCATCGTTTTGGACTCCGTCGTCGCACCGACGTATCCCGACCCGTTCGAGCGAAACGTCCTGAAAGAGATGCCGGGCACGCTCACGGCGTTCTGCGCGGGCGGGATCTGCCGCGGGGCAACCCAGGATTTCGCCGGCGACGTCGTCAAGCTGGCGAATCGACTCGAGGCTCACCCAGTTCAGGGGAAGGTCATAGCGCCCAACGGAAAGCTGCGGGCTCTGCACATGAACGGTGAAGACCTGATCTCGGTGATCATCGATGCGGATCTCTCGCCCGGCCTTGCTGCCGAACTGCCCGCGGCGGTTCACGCTGCCTTGCTCGGGAACGCGCTTCCACTGTTGCGGCTGTACGACCTCGATCTGCGCACGAACATGGTGTCCGCGGAGGATCTCAGCTTCGGCCTCTACGCCGCGACGAATTGTGCGGACGGCAGTTTCCCGTTCCCCCCTGATACTCCGCCCGCCGCGCGCCAGGCGATCCTCGACGCAACGGTCGGAGCCTTCCCACCCGGGAGCGTCGGGCCGTTCGGGAACTGGGCGGCCCGAATCGGGACGGCCTACTTCTGCGAGCAGTGGCCGACACCGACCGGAAACACGCCGCTCGGGCCGGGACCGCTGCCGAACGTCCCGGTGCTCGCCGTAAGCGGCGGCTTCGACCTGAGAACGCCGACGGCAACTGCAGCGGCAGTGATCTCCGCGTTTCCGCAAGGCCAGTTGATCACGGTACCCGGCGTCGGACACAGCGTCTCCAACGCGGACTTCTCGGGTTGCGCTGCCGAGGCGATCAGACGGTGGATCCTCGGGACCCTCTCGAGCATTCGCCAGGCATCCTGTCCGCGCGTCCCGCCGGTAGGGAAGATCCTGGGCGCCTTCCCACGCCGTCCGGCGAAGGCGACGGTCAAGGACACGCTGACGGCGGCAGCGAGGACGATGCGCGAGGCCGAGTCGACGTGGCTCCAGATCGTGCTCTCTTCGTCGACCTTTGCCCCTCGCGGTCTCTACGGCGGGAAGCTCGTCGCGTCGCAGCAGGCTCTCACCTTCACCTTGAGCCGCTACAGCGCCGTGAGCGGTGTCCAGGTGAGCGGGAAGGTCTCGTTCGTACCCGGGGAATTGCCTCTTTCCTACAAGGGCACCGTCCGCGTCTCCGGGCCGGCCGCGGTCGGCGGCACCCTGACGTTCTCGAAGGATTCGGTCTCCGGCAGGCTCGGCGGGCGGGCGATCAAGGGCTCGTACTAGCCGTGTTGCCGGCCGTCCGGCAGTGCCCCTAAACTGCCTGAGCGATGCCGATGTACGAGTACGTCTGCATGACGTGCGAGGAGCACTTCGAGGAGCTCGTCCGTGGAGATCAGGTGGTCGCTTGCCCGCAGTGCAGCGCCACCAACGTCGCCCGGCAGCTCTCGACGTTTGCGATGGTCGGCACCGCCGGGCAGACCGGCGCGTTCAGCAGTGGCACGGGCTGTTGCGGCGGGAGCTGTGGCTGCGGTCACTGAGCTGACCAGGGCAGACGAGCTCCAAGCCTTCGGTAGGCTCGTCGCCGACTGCACCAAGTGCGCGCTCGCTGAAGGACGCACGCAGGTCGTCTTCGGTACCGGCGATCCGAGCTCCGATCTGATGTTCGTCGGCGAGGCGCCTGGCTTCCACGAGGACAAGCAGGGAGTGCCGTTCGTCGGCGCGGCCGGGAAGCTGCTCGAGCAACTACTCGCAGGCATCGGCCTCTCGCGCGAAGAGGTGTACATCGCGAACGTTCTCAAGTGCCGACCTCCCGGCAACCGCGACCCCCTGCCAGAGGAGATCCAGGCGTGCGAGTCGCATCTCTGGCGGCAGATCGAGCTGATCGAGCCGCGCGTCGTGGCGACGCTCGGCAACTTCGCGACGAAGCTGCTCTCAGGCCGACCGACCGGGATCACGCGCGTCCACGGTCAGGAGCAGGAGGTGACGCTCGGCGGACGTCGCGTGCTGCTCTACCCGATCTATCACCCGGCCGCCGCGTTGTACACGCCGCGCATGCTCGAGGTGCTGAAGTCGGACTTTGCGCGACTGCCCGAGCTGATGGGCCGCGAGGTTGTCCCGCCGGAGCCCGTCTACGCCCCTCCGGCCGTCGCAGAGCCCGCCGTGCAGCTCGGGCTGTTCTGATCGAAACACGTTCGCCTGAAGAGACCGAGCAGGTCGCTGCAGGGCTCGCTGCAGATCTGCATCCCGGTGATGTCGTGACCGTCTCGGGTGAGCTCGGCTCGGGTAAGACGACCTTCGTGCGTGGCGCATGTCGTGCGCTCGGTGTCGAGGGATCGGTGACCAGTCCCACCTACACGATCGGCCATCGGTACAAGGGCCGCGTCGACGTGTCGCATCTCGACCTCTTCCGCTTTCGTGGTGTCTCAGCAGCGGAATGGGGCGACCTCGAGCCGTATTTCGACGACGCGGTCGTCTTCGTCGAGTGGCCGGAGGCGGGAGCCGGGGTTCTCCCGCCGGCACGGGCCGAGGTGCGGCTCGAGCATGGCGACGAAGAAGGGCTGAGGCTTGTCACGATTCGCAGCGATGCTGATCCTGGCCTTCGACACGGCGACTGACGTCGCCACGAGCGCGCTCGTCTCCGACGGCGAGGTGCTGGGAGAACGCACGTCCAAGGCGGTCACGGTCCTCGAGGACATCGACGCCTTGCTCCGCCAGGCGGGTGCTCACACCCGCGAGCTCGGAGGCATCGCCGTTGGGATCGGCCCAGGGAGCTTCACGGGTGTCCGCATCGGACTCGCGACCGCGCGCGGGCTCGCGCTCGCCCTCGGCGTTCCCGTAGCCGGCGTCTCGACGCTCGACGCGCTGGCCGCCGGGGCTCCGGGGGCCGTGCCCGTCGTGGATGCGAGGCGCGGGGAGGTCTTCGTCCTGCAGGACGAGCCTCGCGTTCTGGCGCCGGCCGCCCTCCGCCCTGCACCCGGAACGCTCTACGTGGGCAACGGCGCCGTTCGGTATCGCTCGCTGCTGGAAGCCTCCGGAGCCGAGATCCCGCCCGACCAGGACGAGCGTCACGTCCCCAGGGCGCGTTTCCACGTCCAGTTGGCCCAGGACTTCGGCGCGGCCGAGGCCGTGGAGCCGATGTACCTAAGAGTCCCTGACGCTGATAAAACCACCAGATGAGCGCGTCGCTCCCCTACGGGAAAGAGAGGGGAAACCTCCCGGTTTCCCCTCAGGCCCCTTCCGCCGCTCATCGGCCGAAGAGCAGCCGATGAGCGCCACCGCGAACAAGGTGGACTTCCGTCGCCTCGAGCTACGCGACCTGAACGCGATCGAGACAATCGAACGCGACTCGTACCCGACACCCTGGTCGCGGTCGATGTTCGCCGGCGAGCTGGCCAAACCGTCCTCGATCTCACTCGGGGCGTTCGAGCCGGACACCCGCCAGCTGCTCGGCTACCTGATCATCTCCCGTTACGTCGATGCGTGGCATGTCATGAATCTCGCAGTCGACCCGGAGCACAGGCGCAAGGGCGTTGCAACCGGACTCCTCGAGCGGCTGTTCGAGCTGACCAGCGGCGAAGGCCGCCGCGGCTACACGCTCGAGGTCAGGGTCTCGAACGACGTCGCGATCAGGCTCTACGAGCAAGCAGGCTTCAAGGCGCGCGGAGTGCGTCGCGGTTACTACACGGACAACCGTGAGGACGCCTTGATCATGTGGCGTGACCCTGAGCCGCGCCGCGTTTGATACTTGGCCTAGAGACTTCTTGCGACGAGACCGCTGCGGCGGTGATCACACCAGACGGCCGGATTCTCTCGAACGTCGTCTCTTCGCAAGCCGACCTGCACGCCCGTTACGGCGGAGTCGTGCCGGAGGTCGCGTCTCGACGTCACCTCGAGCTCGTCACGCCTGTCGTACAGGAAGCGCTGCGCGACTCAGGCACGAGTCTCGACGACATCGACCTCGTGGGAGTGACCGCCGGTCCCGGTCTGATCGGGGCGCTGCTCGTCGGCGTCGCTGCCGCGAAGGCGATCGCCTGGGCCCGGCGCCTGCCACTGGCCGCTGTCGACCATCTACAGGGCCATGTGGCGTCGCTGTACCTCGAGCCGGATCCGATCGAGCCGCCGTTCCTCTGTCTGCTGGCAAGCGGCGGGCACACGCTGCTCCTGGACGTTCAAGACAGGGAGGGCAAACCCAGAGTCCTCGGCGCCACGCTCGACGATGCCGCGGGTGAGGCGTTCGACAAGGGAGCGCGCCTCCTCGGCCTCGGCTACCCCGGCGGCGCCGAGATCGACCGGATCGCACGCGCGGGTGACCCGGGCACGTACCAGTTCCCCGTTGCTCGTGTCCCCGGCCTCGACTTCTCCTTCTCGGGTGTGAAGACGGCGCTGCTGTACGCCGTCAGGGACCTGACGGCGGACGAGCTCGAGCTCCGTCGCGCCGATCTGGCCGCGAGCTACCAGCGCGCGATCGTGCGTGCCCTCGTGGAACGGACGCGACAGGCTGCCGACGAGATCGACGCCCGGAGAATCGCAGTGGTGGGAGGCGTTGCTGCGAACTCCGAGTTGAGAGCCGTCCTACCGGAAGCCAGAGCGGCGCCGCTGGCTCTGTGCACCGACAACGCGGCGATGATCGCCTCTGCCGCGCGGTTCTCGAATCCCATCCCGTATCCCGGCTATCTTGGGCTCGATGCCTACGCGTCCACCGCGTGAGCCGTTCAACGCGCTGGTGCTTGCGGCTCTCGCGGTCATCGTCACGGCGGTCCTCATCGCCGCCGGAGGTGGCAGCAAGAGCGTAGTCCAGCAGGGAGAGCCGAGTTGGCAGGGGCTCGCGGGCGCACAGCGACCGCGCGTCGCGGTCGGTCAGCGAGTCATCGTGATCCTCAAGGCGCCGGCTCTGGCGGACCGCGTCGGGCGCGCGGGAGGTCTCGCCACGAGCGAGGAGGAGCGCACGTGGATGCAGACCGCTCTCTCCTCCCAGAAGCTGCTCGTGGCGCGCCTGCGCCTCGAGGGCGTCATCGTCCAGCCCGAATTCAGTTACACGCGCACGGTCAACGGCTTCTCGGCCGCGTTCGACGCTCGCGGTATCGCGCTGCTCGAGCGTGCGCCGGAAGTTGCCGGCGTCTATCCGGTGCGCGCCGCGTATCCAGCGTCGCTCAGCTCGCGCCTCCTGACCAGCTCAGAGTTCGGCGAGCGCCCCAACATCGGGCTCTCCGACAAGGACGGCCGCGGCGTGACGATTGCTCTACTCGACACGGGCGTCGATCGCGCCCAGCCCTTCCTGCGTGGTCGCGTGGCGAGCGGGATCGACATCCTCGGCGGTGAGGGCGGGGCGGCGGCACGCCCCGACGACCCTTCTCAGCTCGAACGTCACGGCACCGAGATGGCGGGCCTGCTGGTCGGCTCCGGCGGTCCCGGCGCTCTGGCGGGCGTCGCACCGGGGGCGACGGTCCTGCCGATCCGCGTCGCCGGGTGGCAGCGAGACGCGTCGGCGAACTGGGCCGTGTACGGACGCACCGACCAGCTCCTCGCCGGTCTCGAGCGAGCGGTCGACCCGAACGGCGACGGCGATGCGCACGACGCTGCGCGTGTCGCGTTGGTCGGCGTTGCCGAGCCGTTCGCGGCGTTCGCGGACGGACCTCTTGCCCTCGCCGCCGCCGGTGCGACCCGGCTCGACACGCTCGTCGTCGCTCCGGCCGGCAACGACGGGCCTGCGGGGCCGGGGTACGGCAGCATTTCGGGCCCCGGAGGATCGCCGGCGGCGTTGACCGTCGGGGCGGTTGATCTCCGGCCGCGTTTCGGACAGGTGCGTGTCGTGCTGCGCGAAGGACTTCGAGTCGAGCTCGACGGCATGAGTCCACTTGCCGGGGCGGTCGCGCCGTCACGGCCGCTCGACGTCGGGATCGGCGCGCCGAGAGCGCAGTCGACCGGTCCCGCCGGCTCTCTCGGGGCGGTTCCCCTCCTCGACTTCTTCGACCGCCGAGGCTCGAGCCTCGTCGCCGGTCGCGCAGCACTCCTTCCGGCTGGAGTCGATCCGAACGGATCGGTCGTAAACGCCGCTCGGGCCGGAGCCGTCGCGGTGCTGTTCTACGGCGCGGATCTGCCTGCGGGCGGGATCGGCCTCGACGAGAGCGCGCCGATACCGGCGATCTCCATTCCCGAGGACGTCGCGCACACTCTCCTGGACAGGATTCGCAGTGGAGTGCTGACGACAGTGTCGCTCGGCGCAGTGCGGACCGAAGCGAATGCAGGCGACGGGAGAGTGATGGGCTTCTCCTCGACAGGCCTGGCGTTCGACGGACGCGTCAAACCGGAGCTCGTGGCGCCCGGCGTCGCGCTCGAGACGGCCGAGCCGGGTGCAAATGCCGACGGCTCGGCTCGTTACGGCACGGTCAACGGGACGAGCGCGGCCGCCGCGCTTGTCGCCGGGTCCGCCGCCTTGCTTGCGCAGGCGCGCCCCTATCTTGACGCGGATGCCCTGAAGAGCCTGCTCGTGGGTGCTGCCCAACCCCTTCCCGACGACCCCGTGACGGCTCAGGGCGCAGGTCTGATCGACCTCGGAGGCGCGACCGCGACCGAGGTCGCGGCCAGTCCGGCCTCGCTCGCGCTCGGACGAGCCGACCGCAAAGGCTGGCGCACGGAGAATCAGGAATTCGTTCTGCGGAACGTGTCCTTCCGCCGCCTCGTCCTGTCGCTGGACGTGCGCGTCACTCAGGAGGGAGCGGCGGCGCTGCAGTTCCAACTCAGCCCTGTCCAGCTGTCGCTCGACCCCGGCCAGTCGATCCCCGTCCATGTTCGCGCACGAGTGGCGAGCAAGCTCGTGGGAACGGCGCCGGCGGAAGGCGTCGTGATGGTCACCCCGGCCGCGGGCAGGGAAATCCGCGTGCCGTGGACGATCACTTTCGGGCAACGTGTGCCGGCGGACCTCGCCGCCGTTCGCCTTTCGACGCACGCATTCTCGCCGTCGGATGCCGCGCCCGCGTTGTTGAGCTTTGTTGCCGGCTCGGTTCGTCGTTCGTCGGGCGGGCCGGACGTGCTGCCGTTGTCCCGCCTCGACCTCGAGTTGTGGAGCGCGGACAAAGGCCGCATGGGGCTGCTCGCGCGCCTACGCGACGTGCTGCCGGGTCGCTATTCGTTTGGCGTGACGGGTCGAGACCCGGTCGGCGCAGTGCTCCCCAGCGGCGATTACCAGCTCAGGCTGGTCGCCTTCGCGACCGATCTCGGGCCACCGACGATCCGCACGGTCGGCTTCACGATCAAGTAGGCTCCGGCCGCCCAGCACAGCCGAAAAATGCCCTCATTTGCGCGGAAAAAGGAGCTGACTTGACCACCGTCGACGCGCCCGTCTCGCACCTTCGCGAGAACCCCTACGAGATCGCGAAGTTCCAGTTGAGGAAGGTCGCCGACACCTTCGCGATCGACCCCAATCTCGTGAACGTGCTCCAGGAGTGCAAGAAGGCGCTCGTTGTGTCCGTGCCCGTCTCCATGGACGACGGAGCCACTCGGGTCTTCCAGGGATACCGCGTCACGCACAACGTCGCCCGCGGCCCGTCGAAGGGCGGCATCCGCTACCACCCCGACGTCACGCTCGACGAGGTCAAGGCGCTTGCGATGTGGATGACGTGGAAGTGCGCTCTCTCGGGAATCCCCTTCGGTGGCGCCAAAGGTGGCGTCGTCTCCAATCCCAAGACGATGTCCGAGGGCGAGCTGCAGCGCATGACGCGCCGCTTCACCTCGGAGATCATCAACGAGATCGGACCGGAGAAAGACATCCCGGCACCGGATGTCGGTACCGACGGGCGCGTGATGGCCTGGATCTTCGACACCTACTCCATGAACAAAGGTCATTCGGTGCTCGGTGTCGTGACCGGGAAGCCGCTCACGATCGGCGGCTCGCTCGGCCGCGAAGAGGCGACGGCGCGAGGCGCCCTCTATTGCGTGCGCGAAGCAGTGCGCAAGCGGCAGCTCTCGCTGCAGGGTACGACGGTCGCGGTCCAGGGCTTCGGCAATGTCGGCTCGTTTCTCGCGAAGTTCCTGGCTGAGGACGGGGCGACCGTGATCGCCGTCTCGGATTCGACCTCCGGGCTCTACAACCCGAACGGCATCGACGTTCAGGCCGCGATCGCGCACAAGCGCGAGACAGGCTCCCTCGCCGGCTTCAGAGGCGCCGATCCGATCTCGAACGAGGAGCTGCTCCTGCTCGAGTGCGACGTTCTCGCGCCGTGCGCACTGGAGCAGGTGATCACGACCGAGAACGCCGACAAGGTGAAGGCGAAGATCATCGTCGAGGGCGCCAATGGTCCGGTGACGCCCACCGCAGACGAGATCCTCGAGGAGAAGGGCGTGCTCGTATTGCCGGACATCCTCGCGAACGCCGGCGGCGTGGTCGTCTCCTACTTCGAGTGGGTCCAGGGCCTGCAGGAGTACTTCTGGAAAGAACCCGAGGTGAACGCGAAGCTGAACGACATCATCACGCGCGCGTTCAACGAGACCTGGAGCACCATGGAGAGCCGAAGCGTCTCGATGCGCCTCGCCGCCTACGGCCTGGCCGTCCAGCGCGTCGCCGAAGCAACCACCACCCGCGGTATCTATCCATAAGGTCGTCCTCTACCACGCGAAGGGCTGCCACCTCTGCGAGCGCGCCCGGGCGATCGTCGCCGAGATTCGGCACGAGATCGCGTTCGAGCTCGAGGAGGTCGAGATCGACGGCGACCCCGAGTTGGAGGCGCGCTACCGGGAATGGCTGCCCGTAGTGGAGGTCGACGGCGAGCGGGCCTTCGTCTACCACGTCGACCCTGATGCCTTTCGGCGCAAAGTAGCCGCACAAAGTTGACCTACGCGCGCCCCTGGCGTCGCGTGATACAACGGGTTCGGGTTGTCACAAACTCTCGAATCCAGGAGCACGGTGGCTGTGTCTGACCGTTTGACGGTCGGAGTGGCGGCGCGCCTGTCCCGCTACCTCCAGGTGCTGACGCAGGCGAAGAAGATGGGAAAGGAGCGCATCTCCTCCCAGGAGATCTCCGACTACACGAACATCAACGCAACCCAGATCCGGCGTGACCTCTCCGCCTTCGGGAAGTTCGGGAAGCGCGGAGTCGGCTACAACATCGACTCGCTGCTCGGAGAGATCCGCAAGATCCTCCGCACCCAGGGCCAGCACAACATCGCGCTGATCGGGGCGGGCCGTCTCGGGCAGGCGATTGCGAGCTCGCCGATCTTCGCCGAGCACGGGATCAACATCGCCGCAATCTTCGACACCGATCCGGAGAAGGTGGGGCGGCCGGTCGGCAACGTGCCGGTCAGCGACTACGTGCGACTCTCGAACACGATTCGGGAGAAGAACATCATCGTCGGCGTCGTCGCCGTTCCGGCTGACAACGCGCAGCGTGTTGCGGACGACCTGGTCGAGTCGGGAGTCAGGATCATCTTCAACTACTCGGAGGCCCTGCTCGATGTGCCGCAGGACGTGGCCGTGCACACGTCGAACCCTGCGGTCGAGTTGCTCTACGCGCTCTACTTCTACTTGACGTAGAAAAAGGGGCGGGACCATGCGGATCCTGCTCTGGCACGGCTATCTGCTCGGTGGGACGGGGTCGAACGTCTACACGCGCGCGCTCGCACGTGAATGGAGCCGCGCGGGACACGACGTCGTGGTGGTCTGCCAGGACCCTCATCCCGAGCGCTACGACCTCGGGGGAGCGGAGGTGTTCCGCCCGAACATCGGCGGCTTGCTCCCCGTCTTCGTGCTCGACCGCTACGAAGGTCTCGAGGCGAAGTTGCTACAAGACTTCACCCGCGCCGAGCGAGACCGGTACGTCGCGCTCAACGCGACGGCTTTGTGCGCGCAGATGCCGGCCGATCTGGTGTTCGCGAACCACGTGCTGATGGGGGCGCCTGTCGCCTATGCCAGCGGGATGCCGTTTGCGGTGAAGGCGCATGGGTCCGAGCTCGAATACTCGATGCGCGGCAACGAGGAGCTCGCCGCCTGGGGGCGCGACTGCTTGGCGCCGGCGGAGGCGGTCTTCGTCGGGTCCGCGCACATCCGAAACGTCCTGGAGGACGTCGTCGGCCATGTCGAGCACGTGCACGAGGTGCCGCCTGGTGTCGACGTCGAGGAGTTCCACCCTGCCTCGCGCGACGAGGCGCTCGCGGAGCTGCTCGAGGAAGCCGCTGCGGATGCGGCGAACCCGGCGAACTCGAACGAGCGCCAGCCCGATCACGGAAACGCGGCGCGCCTCGAAGCATTCTTCGCGGTGGACCGACCGACCGTCGTCTACTTCGGCAAGCTTCTCTACAACAAAGGGGTCCACATCCTCTTCGACGCGCTGCGCGCCGTCGACGCTCGCGCGCTGATCGTCGGCTTCGGCGACTACCGGCGACAGCTGCAGGAGAGTGCCCCGCCGGGGACGCTCTTCACCGGGCCGCTCGAACATCGGCACCTCGTGCACTTGCTCCCCCTCGCCGACGTGACGGTCGTCCCGTCGATCTTCCCTGAGGCCTTCGGAATGGTCGGTGCTGAGGCGGCGGCCGCCGGCTCGCCGCCGCTCGTGGCTCGTCACTCTGGGCTCGCGGAGATTGCAGAGGGCCTCGAGGCCGAATATCCCGAGGAGCACAGACACCTGGCGAGCTTCGCGACCGGCGACGTGGCGGACCTCGCCGCGAAGCTCGACGAGCTGCTGGCTCTGACGCCTGCAGCGCGCGCCGAGCTGGGGGCCGCCGCGCGGCGGGCGGCCGTCCGGCACTGGAGCTGGACGAGCGTCGCCGCACGGCTGCTCGAGCCGATCGGCCGCGGTTAGGCGGTATTGCTTCATTTACGCTGGTGACGTGGGTGACCAGCAACGACTTGCTCCCGAGGAGCAGATCCGCTCTGCACGAGATGCCTTCGAAGACGGACGTGACTTCACGATCGCCGTGGAGGAAGAGTTCGCGCTCCTCGATCCCGACACGCTCGAGCTGACGAATCGGTTCGAGGAGCTCAAAGCCGGAGCGGCGGGAACGGAGCTCGACGAGCACCTCGTCGGCGAGCTGATCGCGTCGGAGATCGAGGTCAGGACGGGACGTTGCGCGAACTTCGCCGAAGCGGCCGAGCGGATGGCCGAACGACGAGCGCAGCTGGGGGAGCTGGCCGACCGGTTCGGAGTCGGGCTCGCTTCGACCGGCACTCATCCCTGGAGCCGCTGGCAGGACCAGCGCATCATCGACACGCCGCATTACCGGCGAAACAACGAGCTCCTGCAGTACGTCGTCTGGCGTAACAACAGCTTCGGCATCCACGCCCACATCGGCATTCGCGGTGCCGACCGAGCGGTTGCCGTGTGCAATGCGTTTCGCAACGTGTTGCCGGAGCTCCTGGCAGTCTCGGCGAGCTCGCCGTTTGTGGAGGACTGCGTCACCGGTCTCCACTCGGTCCGAACGGAGATCTTTACGAAGCTGTTCCCGCGCTGCGGTGTTCCTGACGCGTACGGCGGCTGGGCCGCGTACGAGGAGTACGTTCGGTTCCTCTACGCCACGCGGTCGATCGACGAGCACACGCAGATCTGGTGGAGCGTGCGTCCGCACCTGGCGTATCCGACCGTCGAGGTTCGAATCTGCGACGCTCAGCCCGACCTGCAGGAGGCGCAGTCGCTGGCGGCGCTGATCTACGCCCTCGGGACGCGGTTCGCTCGCGCTCTCGACGAGGGGGAGAAGCTTCCGGACCTGCCGCATCGGCTCATCGAGGAGAACATGTGGCGTGCGGTCAGGCATGGACTGAGCGACGGACTGATCGACTTCGAGCACGGCGAGGTCGTCCCGGCTCGCGCGCGGATCGAGGCGCTGATCGAATGGGTGCTACCCGTCGCCGACGAGATCGGTGCGACGCCGTACCTCGCGGTGCCGGCGGCGAACGCCGCCGAGCGGCAATACGAGCGGGTCGCGGAGCTCGGCTCGCACCGCGACGTCTTCGCCGAGCTCGTCCGCAGACCGCGGGAGCGGGTAGGTGGGTGAGGCCGTCGAAGGAGTCGGCGGCGTCTTCTTTCGCGCGGACGATCCGGACGCCCTGCGCGCGTGGTACGCCGACCACCTCGGCATCGACATGGAGGATTACGGGACGACGTTCACGTCGAAGGACGGCGACCAGACTGTCTGGGCGCCGTTTCCGGCAGACACGACGTACTTCGGGACGGGCGGACAGCAGCTGATGGTGAACTTTCGCGTCCATAACCTCGATGCCATGCTCGCCCAGCTTCGCGCCGCGGGTGTCGAGGTCGACGACCGGGTTGAAGAGATGGAGTACGGACGATTCGGCTGGGCGAGCGATCTCGAGGGAAACCGCTTCGAGCTGTGGGAGCCTTCATGACGGAGAGCGGGACGCCTTCGGACGACGAGCTCCTGCAGCAACTCGAACAGGAGCTCAAGACGCTCAAGGTCTCCGATGTCCTCGTCCAGACGCTCTACACGGTGTCGTCGCTGGGATACCGTCGCCTCTCCGAGGCGGACCGAGACCTCGACCAGGCCCGCCTCGCGATCGAAGCCCTTTGCGCGCTCCTTCCCGTGCTCGAAGGACCGGCAACCGAGGACCTCGCACGGGACTTCAAGCAGGTGACCGCAAACCTCCAGCTCGCATACGCGGACGCGGTCAAGGCCGAAGGCTGACGACCGCCCGTACCGGCGTCTGAAGCCGAAACGGCGCTCCAAGGAGCGCCATGTGATAGAAAATCCGCCGCGCCGAGGTCACTCGGCGCAGACTTTGTGAGGGGGTACGACCACTGATCGTCGGGAGCTTCTTCAAGGACCACCCGGTGCTGTTTGCGCTCGTCTGCGCCGGCGTCGCCGTTGCCTACGGCGTCGGACTGACCATCTGGTTGCTGGGCCGCCCCGACGGCAACGAGCGCATGAGAGAGATCGCCAGAGCGGTTCAAGAAGGCGCAGCTGCCTATCTGCGCCGGCAGTACACGACCATCGCCGCGGTCTCGATCGTGCCGTTCCTGCTCCTTGGCTTCTACAACAAGCTCGGCTGGGGCACGGCGATCGGGTTTCTGGTCGGCGCAATCCTCTCAGCAGGCGCCGGGTTCATCGGGATGAACGTCGCCGTGCGTGCGAACGTGCGGACGGCCGAGGCGGCCCGCGGAGGGCTCAAGCCGGCTCTGAACGTCGCGTTCCGCGCAGGCTCGGTCACGGGAATGCTGGTCGTGGGCCTGGCTCTGTTCGGCGTCGCCGGGTACTACTGGGTCCTCACCGGCTGGGTCGGCAATTCGGCCGACTCCGCGATCCACGACCTGATCGGCCTTGCCTTCGGCGGGTCGCTCATCTCGGTCTTCGCGCGACTCGGCGGCGGCATCTACACGAAGGCCGCAGACGTCGGGGCCGATCTGGTCGGAAAGATCGAGGCGGGCATTCCCGAGGACGATCCGCGCAACCCGGCCGTGATCGCGGACAACGTCGGCGACAACGTGGGCGACTGCGCCGGTATGGCCGCGGACCTCTTCGAGACGTATGCCGTGACGGCCGTCGCGGTGATGCTGCTGGGCACGCAATTCCCGTCGAGTGGGCTCGCTCTCTATCCGCTCGCGCTTGGGGGGATCTCGATTCTCGCGTCCGTGATCGGCACGTTCTTCGCCCGCGTTGGGCGGACGGGCAACATCATGAACGCGCTCTACAAGGCCGTGCTCGTCGCGACCGTCCTCTCTGCGATCGGCTTCATCCCGGTGACGCTGGCTTACGACGGCGGCAAGTTCAGCTTCACCGACCTCTATTGCGCCTCGCTCGTCGGCCTCGTTGTCACGTTCCTGCTGGTCGCGATCACGGAGTACTACACGGGAACGCGCTGGGGACCGGTGAAGTCGATCTCGTCGGCGTCCCAGACGGGGCACGCGACGAACATCATCGAAGGCCTCGCGGTCGGCATGAAGGCGACGGCACTGCCCGTGATCGTGATCGCGGCGGGCATCCTGATCGCCCATCACTTCGCCGGGCTGTACGGGATCGGCATCGCGGTGATGGCGCAGCTCTCGATGACGGGCCTGATCGTCGCGCTCGACGCCTACGGCCCGGTGACGGACAACGCGGGCGGCATCGCCGAGATGGCGAACCTGGACGAATCCGTGCGCGCGATCACGGACCCGCTCGACGCCGTCGGCAACACGACGAAGGCGGTGACGAAGGGCTACGCGATCGGCTCGGCCGCGCTCGCCGCGCTCGTCCTCTTCGACTCGTACACGACCGGGCTTGCGGACCAGGGCCTCACCTCGACCTTCAGCCTCGGCGACGCGTGGGTGATCGCCGGTCTCTTCATCGGAGGACTGATGCCGTTCCTCTTCGCCTCCCTTGCGATGCAGGCGGTCGGGCGCGTCGGTGGAGAGGTGGTCACCGAGGTGCGGCGCCAGTTCCGAGAAAACCCCGGGATCATGGAGGGGACGACGCGGCCGGAATACGGCCGCGCGATCGACATCGTCACCAGCTCGGCGATCAAGGCGATGCTGTTGCCCGCATTGATCCCGATCCTCTTCCCGGTCGTCGTGGGGATCATCAATGCGCGCATGCTCGGCGGCCTGCTGATCGGAACGATCGTCACCGGGCTCTTCCTCGCGATCGCGATGACGTCAGGCGGCGGCGCGTGGGACAACGCCAAGAAGCTGATCGAGGACGGCGCTTTCGGCGGCAAGGGGTCCGAGGCTCATGCTGCGTCCGTCACCGGGGACACCGTCGGCGATCCGTACAAGGACACGGCCGGCCCTGCGATCAACCCGATGATCAAGATCGCCAACATCGTCGCGATCCTGATCATCCCCCTGATCGTCTCGATCCACGGCTAGCGGTTCCGTAGGGCGGTAGCCTCCGCCGGTGAGCGCGACCCCGACACCGCGGCGAAGCCGACGGCGGCGCCAGCAGACCCTCGAGCGGGTGCTCGGAACGCCCGCGCTCTTCGCCACTGCGTACGGAAACGTCGGCTCCTCGATCTACTACGCCCTCGGGCTCGTCGCCGGGATCGCGCTCGGGCTGACGCCGCTCGTCTTCCTCATCAGCGGGCTCATCTTCGCCGCCACCGCCGCGACCTACGCGGAAGGCACCGTTCGCTACCCCGAGGCGGGCGGCTCCTCGAGCTTCGCGCGGCATGCCTTCAACGAGCTCGTCTCCTTCGCCGCCGCCTGGGCGCAGATGCTCAACTACATCATCACGATCGCCATCTCGGCGTTCTTCGTCCCGCACTACCTCTCGATCTTCTGGAGCCCGTTACGTGAAAACCCCTGGGACATCGTCGGCGGTGCGGTCGTGGTCGTTCTGCTCGTCCTGCTGAACATCGTCGGGATCAGGGAAGCGGCCCGCCTGAACATCTTTCTCGCCGTCCTCGACTTCGGCACTCAGCTACTGCTCGTGGTCGTGGGGTTCGCACTGATCTTCCACCCCCATGTCGTCTTCTCCGCGAACCTCCACTGGGGCGTGGCGCCCACATGGAGGCAGTTCCTCCTCGCCATCCCGATCGCGATGATCGCCTACACGGGGATCGAGACGGTCTCGAACCTGGCGGAGGAGGCGCGCGACCCGCCGCGAGACATCCCGCGGTCGATCAGCTGGGTCGCCGGTGCGGTCTTCGCCATTTACTTCACGCTGCCGATGATCGCCCTCTCGGCGCTGCCCGTGGAGAAGACCGCCAGCGGCTACAGAACGCTGCTCGGCGTGGGGCCGGATCGCGGCGGCTTCAAGAACGATCCTGTGCTCGGCCTCGTCGAGCACCTGGGCCTGCACGGCCACGTGCTGCAGGCCTCGAAGATCTATGTCGGCATCCTGGCCGCGACGATCCTCCTGATCGCGACCAACGCCGGCGTGATCGGCGCGTCGCGGATCACGTACGCCATGGCGTCGTACAGGCAGCTGCCCGAGGTCTTTCGCCGGCTGCATCCGAAGTTCAAGACTCCCTGGTTGTCGCTGCTGGTCTTCGCAGGCTTGCTGTCGATCGTCGTCCTGCTGCCCGGCAAGACGGACTTCCTCGGGAACATGTACGCGTTCGGGGCGATGCTCTCGTTCACGATTGCGCACGTCTCGGTCATCGCACTGCGTCTGAGCACCAAGGACGATCCGGAAGCGTTCAAGGTGCGCCCGAGTATCCGGATCCGGGGGGTGGACTGGCCGCTCTTCGCGATCTTCGGTGCGCTCGGCACCGGGATCGCCTGGATCGTCGTCGTCGTCCAGAAGCCCGGGCCACGGTGGGCCGGGTTGGGTTGGCTCGTGATCGGCCTGATCGGGTACGTCGTGTATCGCCGCAGGGTGCTGCACGAGCCCCTGACGGCAACCTTGCACGCGCCGATGATCATCGGCCCGGCGATCGCGCTGGAGTACCGGAACATCCTCGTGCCGGTGAAGCCGGGCCGGGCGTCGGAGGAGGCGATCGACCTCGCTTGCCGTTTGGCGGCCGACCGCGGCGCCTCGATCGCCGCTCTCAGCGTCATCGTGGTGCCGCTCGACCAACCGCTGGACATGCGGCTCGAGGAGGAGGAGCGACTGGCCGACGAGGCGCTCGACGCTGCCGCAGCGATCGCAGAGCTCTACGGCGTGAAGTTCACGGAGCGGTTCGTCCGCGCGCGTCACGCCGGCCGAGCGATCGTCGACGAGGCGGCGCGCCGCCAAAGCGAGATCATCGTCATGGGCGCCCCGCGCGGGTCGAGGGGACGCGGCGTCTTCAGCGACACGGTCGACTTCGTGCTGAAGCACGCCCCTTCGAGAGTGATGGTCGTTGCCGGCCGAAAGGCGGCGTGATGTCTCGCCGCCTTGGGGAAAGGGAAAGGGGAAACCGGGAGGTTTCCCCTACAGCATTCTTCGATGTCTGCGGCGATCGCAGCGGCGCAGACGTCGAAGCGAACGCTTCAGAAGAAGGGGGCCCACGGGGGAAACATGGTTTCCCCTGCGCGACCGAGCCGAAGGCGAGGGAGAAGGCGGCGTGACGGCATGACCGCCTATCGCACTCTCGTCGTGGTCTTCGCCTTCCTCTTCATGGGCATCGGGATCGCGCTCGTCGTGGTCACCGCGGTACACGGTGGAGCGGGGTTCGGATACCTGATGGGCGCACTGTTCTTCGCCCTCGGCGTCGGCCGGCTCTACCTGGTCCGCAGGCGGCGCTAACCTCAACTAGTGCGACAGCATCACTGGAAGGGGCACTAGTGGCGCGCAAGCTGCCTCGGTTACAGCGGGTTCTCGACGCCCCGGCCCTCTTCTCGATCGCTTACGGCGAGATCGCCTCGTCGATCTACTTCGCGCTCGGGATCATCACGCTGCACGCACTCGGCTTCACGCCGCTCGTGTTGTTGGCGACGGGCCTGCTTTTCCTGATCGTTTCCCTCTCTTACGCCGAAGGAACTGCGGCGATTCGCGAGACCGGCGGCGCGGCGACGTTCGTTCGCATCGCCTTCAACGATTTCTGGGGGTTCGTCACCGGCTGGGTGCTCTTCCTCGACTACCTGATCGTGATCGCACTCTCGGCCCTTTTCCTCCCGCACTACGTTGCCGGCGCGTTCTTCACCAAAGTGCACCGCCCGTGGGACGTGGTCGCGGGCTGCGGCGTGATCGCAGGGGTCGCTGTCGTCCGGCTGGTGCACCGTACGCGTCTGCACCGGTGGGCCTTGATCGTCGCGCTGGTCGATCTCGCGACGCAGCTCCTGATCGTGACACTCGGGCTGGCGCTGCTCTTCTCGCCGCACGCGCTCACCGCCGGGACCTCGCTGGGCACGTCGCCGACGTGGCACTCGATCGCGTTCGCGCTCCCGCTCGCGATGCTCGCCTACACGGGCCTCGAAACAGTCGCGAACCTCGCCGAGGAGACCCGTCGCCCGGGTCGCGATCTGCCGCGCAGCCTCTTCGGCGCAATCGGCCTGGTCGTCCTCCTCTACGTCGCGATCGCAGTCGTCGGCCTCTCGGCCTTTCCGCCGAAGCACGGCACGCTGCTGGCGAGCAACTGGATCCGGGCACCGCTCGTTGGGATCGTCAGCCAGATTCGCGACCACGTGCCGAACGTGATCGGTGCACCGCTGCAGGTGTTCGTCGGGCTCTCCGGCGCACTCATCCTTCTCACCGCAGCGACCACGTCCATCTCCGGATTCGGCCGGCTGGCCTATTCGTTGGGGGAGCACGGGCAGCTGCCACGCCGATTCGGGATGCTCAGGCCGCGCACGGTCGTCGCGCCGGAGTCGATCGTCGTCGCGGCACTGATCGCGATCGGTCTCCTGGTCGGAACGGCGGCGCTCGCGCACCCGGTGTTGTTCCTCGCGAGCCTGTTCAGCTTCGGCGTGCTGCTCGCGTTCACTGCCGCCCAGCTCGCGGTGATCAAGCTGCGGTTCAGCGAGCCCACGCGGCGGCGGCCCTACCGCGTGCCGTTCACAGTCGGTCGTGTCCCGGTTCCCTCGGTCGTCGGCGCCATCTTCACTTTCATCATCTGGCTGATCGCGATCGCGACGCACGAGGGTGCGCGCCTCGCCGGGCCCACCTGGCTCGGCGTCGGCCTCGTCGTGTACATCGTCGTCCGCAAGTCGCGCGGGGAGGGTCTGCTGGAGCGGGTGGTCTCGGCAGACGAGCACCGCGGCCTGGCCGAGGCCGAGTTCTCACGCATCCTCGTCCCGATGAAGCTGGGCGACATCGGCGAGGAGATGATCGCCACGGCGGTGAAGCTCGCCCAGGAGCGAGGGGCGTCGGTCGAGGCACTCCACGTGATCCGCGTCCCGATGGAGCTCCCTCTCGACGCGGAGCTGCTCGACGAGGAGGAGCGGGCCGAGGCCTCGATCGCCGAGGCGAAGCTCCTCGGGGCAGACCACGGCGTCGAGGTCGCCGGCAGAACGGTCCGGGCCCGCTCGATCGGACAGGCGATCGTCCAGGAGGCGCAGGAGGTCGGCGCCGACCTGATCGTGCTCGGGTCCGCGCCGCGCTGGCGAAGGCAGTCCCGGTTCTTTTCGCCCACCGTCGACTACGTCCTGAAGAAGGCGCCGAGCGAGGTCCTGATCGTCGCGTTCCCGCAAGGCGTTCTGGAAGGGGACGGTGCGGCCGGTCCACAGGGCCGGCGTTGAAGGCCCTACAGGTGGACGACGGCCAGCCTCGGGGTTGACCGCCGAGCTACGCTGAGTACGTGAAGCTCATCGTTATCGGCTGCGGCCGGGTGGGCTCGACGATCGCGAAGCGGTTCGCCGCCGATGGGTGGGACGTGACTGCCGTAGACGATAACGAGTCAGCCCTCAACCGCCTTGGAGAGAACTGGACCGGCGGGTTCGTCCGGGGCCACGGCATGGACAACGCCGTCCTGCGCGAGGCCGGGATCGAGGACGCCGACGCCGTTGTCGTCTCGACCGACGGCGACAATACGAACCTCGTGATCGGCCAGGTCGCCCAGAAGCGGTTCGGCATCGAGTGCACCGTGGTCCGGATTCTGGATCCGGCCCGCGCGGACTTCTATCGCGAGCGCGGCCTGCGCACGATCTGTCCCACGTCCACGGCGATCGACGCCCTCGGCGACGCGGTCCGTTCCTGCGAGATCCCGCAGCCGCGGGAGGAGGTCCCGGTCTAGTGGCCCTCCCGGCGGCACTTGGCGGCGCCCGGCCCGCGATCACGCTGCGCCACGCCGCGTCCTCAGTCGCGCTCGGGCAAACCAGCCCGAGCACTCCCTGCGTCCTTGCGTGGCTTGGTGCTCGCGACCCGGGCATCCACCAGCACCACCGGGAGGACCACTAGATGTACGTTCTGATTGCAGGCGGTGGGAAGGCCGGAGCCAACGTCATGCGCACGCTCCTCCGCAACGGCCACGAGGCGACGATCATCGAGCAGGACCGCTTCCGCTTCGAGCGACTCGAGTCCGAGTTCGAGCACCAGGCCATGCACGGAGATGCAACCGAGCTCTTCGTCCTCGAGAAAGCAGGTGTCAAGCGGCCGCCCGATCTCGTCCTCGCCTTGACCGGCGACGACGAGGACAACATGGTGATCGCGCAAATCGCCAAGGAGAAGTACGGGGTGCCGAAAGTGATCGCGCGCGTGAACGATCCGCGCAACCAGCCGCACTTCGACCTGCTCGGCATCTCGCCGACCGTCTGCGCGACCTCCAGCATCCTCGGACTAGTCGAGCATGAGGTGCCGGAGCACGACCTCGTGCACCTGCTCGAGCTCCGGAAGGAGAACCTCGAGATCGTCGAGGTGCAGATCGACAAGGCGTCTCCATGCGCAGGCACGACGGTCGAGAAGCTGCGGCTGCCCGAGGGCGCGCGGCTCATCTCCGTGATGCGCGACGGCAAAGCAGAGATCGCCGTCGGCAAGACCGAGCTCAAACCGGGCGACCAGGTGCTCGCGGTCCTTCAGCCCGGTAAGGAAGACGAGCTTCGCCAGATCCTGCTTAAGAAGTAGAGGTTTGGTGTGGAATTTCGCATCAGGCCTCGTTCAAGGTAAGGGCTTCGCCAAGAGTCGATCCGCCGCGTTCGGCGGCGGGTAGCGTGGGGTGAGTGCTCGCCCACCTCCTTGCAGCCCTCGCCGTGGCGCTCCCGGGGTCACAAGCACAGCAGGAGCTGTCGCTGCGGCCGTTCGCACAGGGTCTGTCTGGGCTGACGGCTATCGCCTCCACGCCCGCGGAGCCGCGTCGCCTGTATGCGGTCGAACAGGTCGGCCGAATCCGCTACTTCGTCAACGGCAAGCTGCGCGGGACCTTTCTCGACCTCCGCGACCGCGTCCTCAGCGGTGGCGAGCAGGGTCTGCTCTCGGTGGCGTTCCATCCCGCTTATGCGCGCAACCATCGCTTCTACGTGAACTACACCGACAAGAGTGGCAACACTCGTGTGGTCGAGTTCCGCTCACGTAATGGACTCGCCGTCAAGTCGACGGCGCGCCAACTCCTGTTCGTTCGCCAGCCCTACGCCAATCACAACGGCGGCGAGCTCCAGTTCGATTCCAGCGGCCGGCTCTACGTCGGTATGGGCGACGGAGGCTCGGCAGGCGATCCGGGCAACCGCGCCCAGAACATGAACGAGCGGCTCGGGAAGCTCATGCGGATCGAGCCGCTTCGTGCCGGTGCTCGGTGGCAGATCGTCGGGCTCGGTCTTCGCAACCCCTGGCGCTTCTCGTTCGACCGGGCCAACGGCGATCTCTACATCGGCGACGTCGGCCAGAACGCCTGGGAAGAGATCGACTACCGTCCGTCGGCCTCGATTCCGACGCTCGCCAACTACGGCTGGAGGGCGTTTGAAGGTCGCGTTCGCTTTTCGAACACTGCGCTCGGACCGGGCCAGCTCGTCGCGCCCGTGTACGTGTACAGCCATGCCGACAGCAATTGCTCGGTCACTGGCGGCTACGTGTACCGCGGCCGTGCGGTGCCGGCGGCGGTCGGCCGCTACTTCTTCGGTGATTACTGCTCCGGGACCGTCTGGAGCCTGCGCATGCAGGACGGAAGCGCCACTGACGTCCGCCGCGAGCCGTTCCGCGTCTCTTCTCTGACGACGCTCGGCGAAGACGCTGCCGGCGAGCTCTATCTCGGTACGGGAAACGGACGAATCTTCAGGCTGGCCCGGTAATCAGCCGGTCCGGCGCCGCCGTACCGTCGGCGCCTGCTGCCCGAGTGCCGCGTAGGCGAGGGCCTGCAAGGACTCGTTGAGCGTCGACAGCTCACGGGAGATGCGGAGCAGCTGGTCGCTGGAGTCGAGCCGCCGGTTGAGCGTGTGCATCTCCTCGCAGAGGCGATCCAGTCGTTCGAGGAGAGCGTCGAGCTGGCGATCACCGACCTCGGGACGTTCCATCCCGTTCATGTTACGGCGAGCAGCTCCTCTCGGGTGGCGATCACCTCCGTTCCGTCTCCGAGTGCCGCCGCGACGCGCTGCCGTGCACCGGGACCGCTCTCCACCACGTCGACATGGCGTTCCGCACCCAGATGGGACAGTGCAATGCGCGCGAGCTCGTCGGGTGCGTCGGTGAAGACACCGATGCGAGTGCCACCTGCGCGCAGTTGCCGCAGGACGGCGCTCACGTCGGCATCCCGCCGGAAATAGACCGGCGCGCGCTCCTCTGCGAAGCGCTGCAGGAGCTCGCGCCAGTTCGGCAGCTCCCGATCGAGCTCCTCGACGTCGACGCGGAAGCGGCGGCGCGCATCCTCGAGCCAGTCCCGCCAGAGCGGCTCCGTGTCGCCGAGCGCCGCGAGGCTGATCGCCACCGCCTTCATCGCTCGCGCAGCCGAAGCCAGACGAGCATCCCGGCGGCGACCCCGACCGCGTCGATCGCGACGTCGACGGGGGAGGCGTGGCGCCCACGAACGAAGTGCTGGTGCAACTCGTCCGTTGCCGCGTACGCGATGCCTGCGGCGAGCGCGAGCGCTTCTCGGCTCAGCGCGCGGTAGAGCAACGCGCCGAGAACGGCGTACTCGGTCACATGCGCGCCTTTGCGGAGGATCGTGTCCCACGTCCCCAGCCCGGTCGAGAGGTTCGGGATCGAGGAAAACGTGAAGATGACGGCGGCCCACACCACGACGGGAAGCCAGACCGTGAGGAGTCGGGATCTCGCCATCGGCGCCCGATGCTAGTCTCCGGCCACAAACCGGCGAGCGGCAAGGGAATCCGGTGCAAGTCCGGAACGGTCCCGCCGCTGTGAGGGGAGACGCTCCCGCGCCACATGCCACTGGCCTACGGGCTGGGAAGGCGGCGAGGGAGGGAGCCCCGAGTCAGAAGACCTCCGCCGCCGGCTAAGTCGAACCCCTCGCGGAAGGGAGGATTCGTGTCTCACCGACTCATCGTCGTCGTGGCGGCACTCGTCGCAGCGCTGCTCGCCGCGCCGACTGCATTCGCCATCCAGGTGCACGTCCGGGTGGAAGGCAAAGAACGCACGATCTTCGGGGCGACCGCGCCGCTGATCGAGGTCACGACTCCACGTGCCAATGCGCTGCCGGAAAACGCGCTCGACGCGCTCGAATCGGCAAGCGTGTTCGGCGAGTTCTACTACCACGTCACTCAGAGCAGCTTCGGACCATACGTCGACCAGATCGGGCGTTATGCCGCCGTTGGGCAAACCGGCTGGGTGTTCAAGGTGAACGGGGCATCGCCCCCGGTCGGAGCGGATCAGGTGCGCCTGGCTGCCGGCGACACGGTCCTGTGGTACTGGGCGCAGTTCGGGGTTGCCGGCGGTCCCAAGACGCTCGTTCTCTCCAGGGTCGGGAAGGCTCCCTCTCCCTGCTACCGAGTCCTGGCCCAGGACGACAAGGGCAACCTCGCGCCCGCGCTCGGCGCCGTCCTGCACGTCGGGAAGCGCACAGTCAAGACGCAAGGGGCCACCCAGGCGGCCGTGGGCTGTGTCGGACAGCATCGAGGGCTGCTCGTGCGCGCGACCCTCGCCGGGGCCGTTCGCTCCAATGCAGTGGCGTGAAACGTATCGTTCTCGTCCTCGCCGTCGCGGTCCTCGCCGGCTGCGGCGGCGAGCAAGGCGGTACCGCCACGCTCTGGATCACGCGTGACCGGGGCGCGCATGTGATCCTGCAGCGCAACGTGCCGGCCGGCCTGACCGCGATGCAGGCTCTGGATCGGGTCGCGGCGATCAAGACGCGTTACGCAGGGCGCTTCGTCCAGTCGATCGACGGGATCAACGGCTCGATCACCACGCAAAGCGACTGGTTCTACTTCATCAACGGCTACGAGGCCGACCGCAGCGCAGCCGAGTACCGGCTCCGGAATGGCGACGTCGAATGGTGGGACTTTCGCTCGTGGCGGACGCGGATGCGGGAGCCGATCGTGGTCGGGGCCTTTCCGGAGCCGTTCCTGCACGGCTATGGAGGCAGAACCCTCCCGGCTCGTGTGGTCTTCTCACGCGACTCGCAACGCCCCGCCGCAGAACGACTGGCGAGGCTCATCGGTGGCCGGGCGACGCGGCGTGGGGGCGCCATCTCGAACCGGAAGGTCAACTCGCTCGTTCTCGTACGCGCGAAGAAACCTTCGCTCAGGGCGGCCGGCGGCGCCGCCCCGGGAGACCCCGTTGTGTTCACGTTCACTGGCAATCCCGAAGTGCTGCTGCGAGGCGTTCCGTTCGGGCGGTTCCACTATCAGGTGAGCCCGTGAGGCCGGCCCCCGCGGTAGCGCTGCTCGCGGCTCTCGCAGCGGCGGCACTGCTCGCCCACCACCTCGCTTCCGTCGGCGTCGTGGCTCTCGTGCTGTTCGCAGTCTGCTTGCGCGCGCCCAAAGAGCGCAGGCGCTTTTACCTGATCGGAACGCTCGTCTCGGCAGGAGCGCTCTTCGTGCTGACGCCGTTCATCGAAACGATCGGATCGCATCCGATCTGGACGGGACCGATCGTGCCCGTGCTGGGACAGCTCGACGTCACCCACGAGGAGCTCATCAGCGCAGGAATCAACGCCCTGCGTCTCGCCTCAGTCGGGCTCGCCTTCGCTGCCTACGCGCTCTTGCTCGACCACGACGGGCTACTCCAGGCCGTTCGCTTCGCTCGCCCTGCTGCTCTCGCGACCAGGTTGATGCCCACGCTGGAACGCGATGCCGCGGGCTTCGTCGAAGCGTTGCGCGGTCGTGGCGTCGAGCTGACCGGCGTACGCGGCCGCGCAGTCCTGCTCTCGCCGCTGCTTGCCAGTGCGCTCGAGCGTGGGCTCAACCTCGCCGAGGCGATGGAGGCCCGGGGCTACGGCAGCACGAGACGAACGAGCCTCCCGCGGCCTCGGTGGCGCGCAGTCGACAGCGCCGCCGTCGTTCTGGCCGCCGCGATCGTGACCGCCGGAGCGCTGTGGCTCTAGCACGTGCCGAACGGCTCACGTTCGCTTATCCGGAGGCTCGCGCCCCGGCGCTTCGCGACGTCTCGCTCGAGCTCGAACCGGGCGAGGTCGTCGCCGTGCTCGGCCCGTCCGGCTCGGGAAAGTCGACGTTGCTGCGCGCCTTTGCAGGCCTCGTTCCGCACTTTCACGGCGGCCGCTTCGAAGGGCGCGTCGAGGTCGCCGGTCGCGACACGAGGTCCGTGCGGCCGGCCGAGCTCGCCGGGACGGTGGCCAGCGTCTTCCAGGACCCGGAGGAGCAGATCGTTCTCTCCCTCGTGATCCGCGAGATCGCCTTCGGGCTGGAGAATGTCGGCACCGCGCCGGAGGAGATCCTCAGCCGCGCACACGAGGCGCTCGCTGCGGTTGGCTCCGAGCACCTCGCAGATCGCGCGGTCGCCGAGCTATCGGGGGGAGAGCTGCAGCGTGTCTGTCTCGCTTCGGCCGTCGCGCTGCGGCCGAAGCTGTTGCTGCTCGACGAGCCGACGTCACAGCTCGATCCGGGCTCCGCCGATGCGTTCATCGAGCACGTGGCCGGGCTCGGGATCGCCGTGCTGGTCTCGGACCACCGCCCTCGCCGGATCCTCGAACATGCGGACCGTGTCGTCTTCCTGGAACGGGGCAGAGTCGTGCTGGACACCGCCGTGCCGGCTGCAAAGACCTGGCTGGGAGAGAACCGGCCGGCCTGGCTCGGAGCCGCGACCAACGGACGGGCCACGGTGCAGGCGGAGCGTGTTTGCCGCCTCGACAGCGTGCAGTTCGCCTATCGCGCGGGCCTCCCGGTGGTCGACGGCGTCGACCTCGAGTTGCATCGTGGCGAGATCGTCGTCCTCGTCGGCGCCAACGGCACTGGCAAGACGACGATCGCGAAGCTCGCTGCCGGTCTGCTGACCCCCGATTCGGGCACGGCCGACCTGCGCGGCCGGGCAGGGATGCTCCTGCAGGATCCGACCCGCTACTCCATCCGCGAGCGCGCAGACGAGGAGGTCGCGGTCGGCGTGCATGGTGATCGCGCCCGCGCCCGCAAAGCCCTTGGCACGCTCGGGCTCGGTGGGATGGAGGGCCGCCATCCGCGTGATCTCTCGAGCGGCGAGCGCGAACGGCTCGCCCTCGCCTCGGTGCTCGTGATCGACCCGGACCTGCTCGTGCTGGACGAGCCCACGCGGGGAGTCGATCCTCAACGGAAGGCCGAGCTGGCCCAGCTACTACATGCCGGCTCCGAGCGCCGTGCGACGCTCGTCGTCACCCACGACGAGGACTTCGCCCGGGCCGTGGCCGATCGGTCGGTCCTGCTCGGGCAGGAGACGATCCTTGTCTAGGACCGCGCTGCTCTTGGCGGGCAGCAGCGCCTTCGCCGCCGCCGTCTGGGCGGCTGTCGATCGATCTCACGACGGCTTGTCGCTGCTGCTCGTCGCGTTCGCGTTGCTCGCTGTCGGCATTGCCTGGCTCGAGCGTGGCCCGGACTCCGCCAAGGAGCTGGCGTTGATCGCGACGCTGGGCGCCACGGCTGCTGCGGGCCGAGTCCTCTTCGCGGCGATCCCAGGTGTGCAGCCGGTCACAGTGATGACTGTCGCGGCCGGCGCCGCGCTCGGTGCGCGCAGCGGCTTCGCGGTCGGAGCCCTGGCGGCGTTCGTCTCGAACTTCTTTCTCGGACAAGGCACGTGGACTCCCTGGCAGATGCTCGGCTGGGGAGCATGCGGGGTCGCCGGGGCGATGGCGCCGCGGCTGCTTCGACGCCGAGTCGTACTCGCCGCGTTCTGCTTCGTGCTCGGCCTGGCGTTCAGTGCATTCATGGACGTCTGGAACTGGCTTGCGTTCTACGACCAGCACACCTGGCAGACGTTCGTCGCCGTGCACGCGCGTGGCCTGCCGTTCGACCTCGCCCACGCGATCGGGAATGTCTTGATCGCGCTCGCCGCCGGCCCGGAGTTACGTCGCCTGCTCGATCGGTACGGGCGGCGCCTGCATACCGAGGTCATATGGGCCTAGCCGCTCTCCTGACCGCGGCGCTCCTGACCACGAGTCCTGCGTCGTACGTGACGGCGCGACAGCAGGCCGACGGGGGTTTTGCCGAACCGGGTTCGCGGTCGACGCCCGGGCTCACTGCCTGGGCGATGCTGGGCCTTCGTTCGGCCGGGCGGCCGACCGGAACGGCCTACGACTATCTCGTCGCAAACGAACGTGAGTTGCAGTCGGCGACGGACATCGAGCTTGCTCTGATCGCCGAAGCCGCAACGGGCCGCATCTCCGACACGCTCTATGCCCGCTTCGCGGCGCTCGGTCAGCCTGACGGTCGCATTGGTCCGGCGATCAACTCGACGGCGTGGGGGATCCTCGCCTACGCCCAGGTGGGACGTGCGGTGAAACTTCGCGTCTCCTATCTGCTGAGCCATCAGCAGCGGTCGGGCGGGTGGGGGTGGATCGCCGGAGCCGGGCCCGATTCCAACGACACGGCGGCGGTCATCCAGGCGCTCCGCACGCAAGGTGTGCGGGGACGATCGATCGCGCGCGGAATCGCCTACTTGCGTCGGCTGCAAAACGCCGACGGTGGCTTCGAGCTCACTGCCGGACGAGGCTCTGACGCTCAGTCGACGGCCTGGGCGATCCAGGCGTTCGTCGCAGCGCGCGTCAAGCCTCCGGCCGGCGCATTTCGCTACTTGACCGGGCTGCGGCGCGCGGACGGCAGCTTTCGCTACTCGCGCAGATACGGAGCGACTCCCGTGTGGGTGACGTCACAGGTGTTGCCCGCGCTCGCACGGAAGTCCTTCCCGCTCCGCTAGCATCGTGGCCGGCGCTCACGCGCCGTTCTATGAGGGCCTAGGCGAGACACACAGACTCTTTCGTTCCGCCTTCCGAGGAGGTCCTCTCTTGCAACGCTCGAGCGGCACTCTCGCCGCAGCTCACATCACGAAGTACCACGCAGCGCAGCTCGTTCTGAGTGACGTCACGCTGGTCGTGCCGCCGGGCAGTCGTATCGGCCTGGTCGGGCCGAACGGCGCCGGAAAGTCGACGCTGCTCCGCGTGCTCGCCGGTCTCGAGGAGCCTGACTCGGGAACCGTGCGACGGCTGCCGGCCGAGCTCGCGGTGGGGTACCTGCCACAGGAGAGTGATGCGGACTCTGGCGAGTTGCTCCTCGCGTACCTCGCTCGTCGCACAGGCGTTACAGCCGTCTCCACCGAGATGGACGAGCTTGCGAACCGGCTGGGATCGAACCCGAAGCTGGCGGCGCAGCACGCGAACGCGCTCGACCGCTTCCTTCTGCTGGGCGGAGGCGATCTCGAGGCCCGCGCCCGCACGGTTTGCGCGGAGCTCGGATTGAAGGTCTCGCTCGGTGCGCCGCTCGGCGCGCTGTCAGGCGGGGAGAGAGCGCGCGCGCAGCTCGCCGCGGTGCTGCTCGCCCGGTTCGACGTCTTTCTTCTCGACGAGCCGACCAACGACCTCGATTTCGCCGGACTCGATCGTCTGGAGGAATTCGTGCTGGGTCTTCGAGGCTCCGTCGTCGTCGTGTCGCACGACCGCGACTTCCTCGACCGGGCGGTCGAGCGTGTGGTGGAGCTGGACGAGTGGACACATCACACGACCGAGTTCATTGGAGGCTGGAGCGACTACGAGCAAGCGCGGGCCCACGCATTGCGCCGCCAGACGGAGGCCTACGACGCCTACGAGGGCGAGAAGACCCGTCTCGAAGAGCAGTTGCGGCGGATGCAGCGCTGGGAAGAGCGTGGCTACGGCCAGGGTCGAAAGAAGAAGAAGACCAAGGACGTGAAGAAGTCGATCGGCGGCCGCATCGAACGGCTCGGTGCGGTCGACAAGCCGTACGAGCCCTGGGAGCTGCGGCTCGAGCTGACTCCGCAGGCCCGCAGCGGCGACGTCGTCGTTCGGCTCGAGCGTGCGGTGGTCGAGCGGGGCACGTTCAGCCTCGGCCCGCTCGATCTCGAGCTCTCCCGGGCCGATCGCCTTGCGATCGTCGGTCCGAACGGAAGCGGCAAGACGACGCTGCTCGACGCGATTCTCGAACGACTACCCCTCGCCGAAGGCACACTCCGGTGCGGGCCGGGTGTCGTGCTCGGCGAGTTGGCTCAGCAACGTGTCGAGCTCGCGAACGGGCCGTTGCTGCCGACGTTCACCAAGGCAAGCGGGGCGGGCGAAGAGGCGGCTCGAAGGCTGCTCGCAAAGTTCGGTCTCGGTGCAGATCAGGTCCTGCGTGACGCCGCGTCGCTGTCGCCAGGCGAGCGGACGCGCGCCCTGATTGCTCTGCTCGTGGCTCGAGGAGTGAACTGTCTCGTCCTCGACGAGCCCACGAACCACCTTGATGTGACCGCGATCGAAGAGCTCCAGCGCGCGCTCGACCGTTTCCCGGGAACGGTCTTACTAGTGACCCACGACCGACGCTTCCTCGCCGACTTCCGCGCTACGCGGACCCTGGAGCTGTCACCCAACCCGATTCGACCCGCGCCAGCCGTCCTTCGCTGACGAGCCGGTCGACCAGGTCCTGGTCGAAGAGCCACCGCCAGCTGAACCACGCGCGAACGATCTCGCGTTCGGGCGCGATGACTGCGGCTCTCACCCCTGCCACGATCAGGTCGTCGATGCCACCGCCCGGCGACGGCTCGGGATACGCCTGGTCGTACCGGACGAGCTCGCTCGTGTGCGCGTGCCCGCCTTCGGGGAGCGCGATCCGGAGGCTGCGGCTGACGATCGCGCCGCACCGTTCGAGCGGTGCGCGCAACGACTTCAAATCCTTTGGCCTGATGTTCAGCTCGGTCTGCAGGTCGTCGAGTGTCGAAGGCCCCGCGTTGGCCAGGTGCACGAGGAAGGAAGCCCAGGTCTCGTCCTGTTCCATCCGGGCGAGCTCGGCGCGGCAGATCGGATCGACGAGCGCGAGGGTCTCAGCGGTGAAGAGGATCGACTTCCCCATGTGCACCCGTAGCTCGTGGACGTCCGGCCGTTCGGCGAGCTGGAAGTACCACGGGTACTTCGTGGCCTGGCCAGGAGCCGAACCCGCGGCTGCCGGCGGCGTACGGCTCCTCGTGGCAGGCCTCGAACAGGCTGGGCAGCGCGGAGTCGGGCGTGCGCGTGAGCATCCCGCGGTCCCGAAGGAACTCATGCGCTTCCTCGGGCGATTCGAGGGCGCGATCCGGGGTCAGCCTGCACAGGTGGTCGCGCTGATTCTGCAGCTTTTCCATCCCCCGTATCTTCGCAGCGGGGTTCTGCGTTTTCCCTGGTAGACACGGAGTTCCTCTCGCTGTCCATCGAAAGGAGACAAAACATGGGTATGGGAGTCAGCCTTCTTCTCGTCGCGGTCGGGGCGGTCCTCGTCTGGGCTGTCAACGCGACGGTGAGCGGCATCGAGATCCACACGATCGGTTGGATTCTGCTCGCCGTCGGCGCCTTCGGCGCACTGTTCTCGCTCATCTTCTGGTCCAGCTGGGGCGGCTTCGGCGTCCCGGCCGAAGGACGACGCCGGACGGTCGTTCGCGAGGACTACTAGATCGAGCTTCGCATCTGGTTCGAGAGCCCCGCTTCGGCGGGGCTCTTTCTTTTGCGGCCACGCGGGTTACGCGACGGCCGGCGCAAGCTCGCGACCGATCACGGCCACGGTCTCGAGGTCGTCGTGTACGAGGTGCTGCAGCATCACGCGCTCGTAACCGCTCTCCTCGATCTGCTTCAGGCGCTCGGCCGCTTCGGCGATCGTGCCGACCGGGCCATGTTCGCGGTAACGGTCTAGCACCTCGCCGGGGTCTCGTCCGAAGCGTGCACCGATTCGCCGGGCCGATGCCAGCACCTCGCGTTCGTCGCGGCCGATCACGCAAGGGGCCATCAGCGAGTAGCGCAGAGTGGAGGGATCCCGGCCGCCGCGCTCGCAGGCCTCGTCGAGCGCCTGCTTGCGTTCCCGGACCTCGTCGAGCGTGCCGAAGAGGATGTTGTACTCGTTCGCGAACCTGACGGCGGGTACGGCGGTGCCGGGCTTGGCGCTGCCCCCGACGAGAATCGAGAGGTCTGGGCGATGGAAGCCCGGCGCGTCTTCCAGTCGGTAGTACGTGCCTTCGAAGTCGAAGCGGTCCTCGCGGAGGAGACCGTGCGCGATCTCGATCTGTTCACCGAGTCTTGCGACGCGCTCACGCGCAGTGCCGAACTCGAAGCCGTAGGCGCGATGCTCGCGCTCCTGCCAGCCGGCTCCCATGCCGAGCGTTACGCGCCCGCCCGAGATCTCGTCCGCTGTCGCCGCGGAGCGCGCAAGCACAGCCGGATGCCGAAACGTCGCGGGCGAGACGAGCGTGCCGAGCTCCAGCTTCGTCGTGCGCGCAGCGAGCCCGGCGATCGTCGCCCACGCGTCGAGGACGCGGCGGTTCTCGTCAAACCACGAGATGTAGTGGTCGGACCGGAAGAGCGCCTCCACGCCGTGCTCCTCGCAGGCCGACGCAAGCGCGACCCAGTCGTCCCAGGTCACACCCTCCTGGCCCTCGATCATGAGCGCGAGCCGCACGGAGCGGAAGCCTATGCATGTCCGAACCCGCCGTGCGTGGAAGAAAAGTCACACTTTCGGCGCGAACTCCATGTCCCTCCGAACCAGTTCGGCCGCGTCTCGGCCGGCCATGTCCAGGGACAGTCCCCAGACATGACTGAGCGGGTCGGGGGAGGTTCGGACACGCTTGGGCCGGGGCGTGAAGCCATCGCTAGCATCGACCCATGGCCGTCGCCTCGCCTGAGCAATACCTCGCGGACCTCAATCCCGCTCAGCGGGAGGCCGTGCTCACCACCGAGGGGCCCCTGCTCGTCATCGCCGGCGCCGGCTCCGGCAAGACCCGCGTCCTCACGTATCGCGTCGCGCACCTGATCAACGCAGTCGGTGCGAAACCCAACGAGATCCTCGCCATCACCTTCACGAACAAGGCGGCCGGCGAGATGAAAGAGCGCCTTCAGCGGCTGCTCGGGCGCAGCGGTCAAGGTCTCTGGATCCTGACCTTCCACGCCGCGTGCGGGCGCATCCTCCGACGCGAGGCCCAGCGGCTGGGCTACCGGTCGAACTTCACGATCTACGACCAGGCCGATCAGATCCGCCTGGTGAAGCAATGTCTGGAGGAGCTGGAACGCGACCCGAAGCGGTTCACTCCGCGAGGAATCCACAACCAGATCTCCCAGGCGAAGAACCGGCTGATCTCACCGGACGAGTACGCGAACCAGGTGCAGTCGTTCTACGACCAGACGGTCGCCGACGTCTACCAGCTCTATCAACGCCGCCTGTTCGCCTCGAACGCCGTTGACTTCGACGACCTGCTCATGCTCACGGTCGACGTGCTGGAGCGTTTCCCCGACGTGCGCGAGAAGTGGCAGCAGGCGTTCCGCTACATCCTCGTCGACGAGTACCAGGACACGAACCATGCGCAGTACCGTTTGTTGCAGCTGCTCGCGGAGAAGCATCACAACGTCTGCGCCGTCGGCGATCCTGATCAATGCGTTGTTGCGGGAACTCTCATCACGATGGCGGACGGAACGAAGAAGCCGATCGAGGACGTTCGCGTGGGTGATCAGGTTCTGTCCTGTTACGGAAGCGGCAGGTTCGGGCCCGCGCAAGTTACGCGTCGGCACCGCTCGTCGAGGAGAACAGGCATCGCGATCACGACGGACAGCGGACGACGGATCGTCTCGACACCCGAGCACACCCATTTCGCCGGCTTCAAATCTGGCAAGACGCCACAACGGCACATGACGTATCTCATGTGGAAGCGCGGATGCGGGTTCCGGATCGGCACGTCGCGGACGTACACGAACGGACAGCCCCGCTCAGTAGCGGGACCGGCGTTTCGGATGAACGGAGAGCACGCGGACGCGACCTGGATCATCGGCCTCTATCCGACAGAAGCCCGGGCGCGTGCATCAGAAACACTGCTTTCGCTGAAGTATCAGTTGCCTACACTGCCGTTCGTCGCGCGGCCATATAAGGGCCATGAAGGCCGGAGCCTCGTTGCGGACCAAGGGCTGATCGATGAGATTTTCGGCGGGCTTGACACTGAGGCTGCAGGGCATCAACTCCTGCGCGAGCAAGGGCTCAGCTTCGACCACCCGCACTTCAGCGCGGCTACTACGACGAGCGGCAAGCGGGTGCGTAGAAGACTTACGGTGACGCTCTGTGGAGATCCACGCGCGGGTCGAACGCTTCACCGTCTCACGCTCTTCGGTTACGACGATGAAGGCCGCAGAGCCCTCGAGAAGAGTGGGCTTCCCGTCCGCCCGGCTTACAAGGGATCGACCGGTTGGCGCGTCGAAGCGGCGCATTCCGATTTCTCAAGCGTGATCGAGACGGTGGAGCGAATTGAAGATGCGGTCGATGTTTCGGTCAGATTTACGGCCCGGCTGGCTGCGCGTAGCGGACTGCCCGGTAAGGACAGCAACTCGCTCCCCTTCATGCCGGCGTCGGCCGTCCGGCCGGGGATGCTCATGGTGAACGAGACGGGCGAGTTCGAGGTCGTAGAGGCTGTCGACCCCGTTGAGCTCGAAGCGCCTGTGTACGACATCGACGTCGACCAGACCCACAACTTCATTGCCAGTGGTCTCGTCACCCACAACTCGATCTATGGGTTCCGCGGAGCCGACATCAACAACATCCTCGACTTCGAGCGTGACTTCCCGGGCACGCGCACGATTGCGCTGGAGCAGAACTACCGCTCGACGAACTCGATCCTCGAGGCGGCGAACGCGGTCATCACCAACAACAGGGAGCGCAAGCCGAAGGAGCTCTGGTCCGAACTGGGTGACGGCGAGCCCGTGCGCGTGCTGGAGGTGGAGGACGAGCACGCCGAGGCTCGGTTCGTCGCTGCCGGCATCGCGGGGCTCGTCGAAGAAGGCTTTTCGGGAGACGAAGTAGCGATCTTCTACCGAACGAACGCGCAGTCGCGGGTACTCGAGGACGTCCTCGTCCGTCAGGGCGTCGCCTACCAGGTGATCGGCGGCCCGCGCTTCTACGAACGCGCCGAGATCAAGGATGCAATCGCATACCTGCAGGCGATCGACAACCCGTACGACGCCGTCTCACTGCAGCGGATCGCGAACAGGCCGCGGCGCGGGATCGGCGACTCGAGTCTCGCACGCCTCCAGAGCTGGGCGGATGCACAGGGACGCTCGTTGTGGGAGGCGATGGAGTTCGCCGAGGAAGCCGGCGTTGGCGCTGCCCCGCTCAAGTCGGTGCAGGCGTTCCGGACCATGATGCAGTCACTGCAGTCCGGTGCCCTCGAGTTCCCCGTCTCAGAGCTCCTCGAGCGCGCGCTCGAGCGCAGCGGCTATCTCGAAGCGCTGGAGGCGGAGCGCACGATCGAGGCGCTGGGGAGGCTCGAGAACCTGCAGGAGCTCGTCGGCGTCGCGCGCGAGTACCAGGAGACGGCAGAGGAGCCGTCGCTGTCCCACTTCCTGCAGGAGATCTCGCTCTTCTCGGATCAGGACTCGATCCGCGGCGAGGAGAGCCTGGTGACGCTGATGACCCTCCACAATGCGAAAGGGCTCGAGTTTCGCGCGGTCTACCTGATCGGGATGGAGGAGGGAATCTTCCCGCACAGCAGGTCGATCGAGGAGCAGGGCATCGAAGAAGAGCGTCGGCTCGCATATGTCGGGATGACGCGCGCACGCGAGCAGCTGACGCTCACGCACGCATCTTCGCGTTCCCTCTGGGGCTCGCGTGGCTACAACCTCCCGTCACGCTTCCTCGACGAGCTGCCGAGCTCGATCGAGCGCGAACGCCTACGGCCTGCCTCGTGGTCGTCGTACGGCGCCCGAGGCGTCGCGCCGCGCGACGACGTGCCTTCTCTCTCCACAGGTGACTCGGTTCGTCACGCCACCCTCGGCGAGGGCGTCGTGACGCAGATCGAAGCCGGCGGCGTCGTCACCGTGCGTTTCGCAGATGGCAGCGAACGCCGGCTCATGCTCGACTACGCGCCCCTCGAACGCATTCCGTAGGGTCCGCACGTGTCCGTCGAGATCCGGAATCCGTCCGAGGACGAGCTGCGCAAGGCGATGAAAGCCGTCGAGGCGGCGTTCGGCGAGGAGCACAAGGAAGAGGATCTGGACCGGCACCAGAAAGCGATGCCGCACGATCGCTTCCTCGTCGCCTACGACGGCGAGGTCCCGGTCGGCACGACGGCGTCGCTGCCGTTCGACCTCACGGTGCCGGGTGGCGAGCTCGCAGCGGGCGGCGTCACGTGGGTGGGCGTCCTCCCGAGTCACCGGCGCCGCGGAATCCTGACGCAGATGATGAAGCGCCAACTCGAGGAACTGCACGAGCGTGGCGAGCCCCTTGCGATCCTCTGGGCTTCGGAGGCGGCCATCTACGGGCGCTTCGGCTACGGAATCTCTGCGCCCATGCTGCAGCTCGACGCCGACCGGTCACGGTTTTCGCTTCGCGACGATGCGGGCCCGCGCGGCGACGTGCGGTTGATCGACCGGGACGAAGCCGCAAAGGTGCTGCCGCTCGTCTACGACACCGTTCGCCGCCGGGTGCCTGGCTTCACGCGACGCAGCGAGCTCCTCTGGGACTTGTATCGCCTGGCCGACCCGGAGCACTGGCGCGGTGGCTCCGGGCCGAAGTTCTATGCGCTGGTCGAATTCGACGGCGAGCCGGTCGGCTATGCCATCTATCGCATCAAGCTCGACTGGCAAGAGGGATTCGCGAAGAGCCAGGTCAAAGTGGTGGAGACCAGCGCAACGTCCGCCGAGGCCGAGCGCGAGGTCTGGCGTTTCCTGTTCGGGATCGACCTTGTCGAACGAATTCAAGGCAGGCTTGACCCGGGATCGCCGCTCTTTCTGATGGTCGTGGACCCGCGTAGCCTCAAGCTCCGTGTCAGTGAAGGCCTCTGGCTTCGACTTGTCGATCTCGGTGCGGCTCTGACCGGCCGCTCGTACGCGGCCGACGATTCGGTGGTCGTCGAGGTGCAGGACGATTTCTGTCCGTGGAACGCGGGCAGGTGGAGGATCGGAAGCGATGCCAGGCGCACTGAAGCCGAGGCGGAGCTCGAGCTAGACATCGCCGACCTGGCGTCGGCTTATCTCGGCGCGTTCGACTTCGGGCAGCTCGCAGAGGCGCAGCGCATCCGCGAGCTGACGCCCGGCGCCCTTCAGCGCGCGAGCGACCTCTTCCGTACGCCGCGGCCACCGTTCTGCCCGGAGGACTTCTGACCGCCCTCGAGGTTCGGCCGGTCGAAGACCTCGACGAGTTCACCGGCGCGGTCCTCGCGATCGGTCAGTACTTCGGCATGGTCCCGAACGAAGAGCGCATGCAGCGCTTTACGCAACTGCTGCCGCTGGAGCGCATGTACGGAGCGTGGTCGGACGAAGCCATTGTCGGTGGGGCGGGATCATTCGCTTTCGACCTGACCGTGCCGGGCGGCGACGTGCCGTGCGCCGGCGTGAGTGTCGTCGGGGTCCTGCCCACACACAGGAGGCGCGGAGTCCTGCGCTCGCTCATGCGCGCGCAGATCGACGATGTGCACGAGCTCGGCGAGCCACTCGCGGCGCTGTGGGCCTCCGAGGAGTCGATCTACGGCCGTTTCGGCTACGGGCTCGCCTCGTTCTGCGGCGAGATCGCGCTCGCGCGTGAGCACACCGCTTTCGCGCTCTCATTCGAGCCGGAAGGGACGTTGCGACTGATCGAGCCGGAAGAGGCCAAGGAAGCGATCCCGCCGGTGTACGAGCGCGTCCGGCCCGACTGGCCCGGCATGTTCACTCGGAACAGCGTCTGGTGGGAGAACCGCGAGATCGCCGATCCCGAGGAACGCCGCGACGGAGCGGGGCCGAAACGCTGGGTCGCCTACGAACGCGAAGGATCGATCGAAGGCTACGCCGTGTACCGGCACAAACCGGGCTTCGAGGCGGGCACGACGAACGCGGAGCTGCGAGTCCTCGAAGCGCTGGGCACTTCGCCCGAGGCCTTACGCGATCTATGGGCATATCTGCTTGCGGTCGACTGGATCGCGACCGTCGAAGCCTCCCTGCTGCCGCCCGACCACCCGCTGTTCCTCCTGCTCGCGACGCCGCGGCGGATGCGGTACCGGATGGGAGACGGAATCTGGGTCCGTCTGGTCGACGTCGGCGCGGCGCTGTCAGCTCGGAGCTATGCCACCGACGGCTCGATCGTCTTCGACGTCGTTGACGAGTTCTGTCCGTGGAACGAGGGGCGGTGGAAGCTCGAAGGAGGTCGCGCCGAACGCAGCAAGGACGAGCCCGACGTCTCCCTGCCCGTGCAGTCCCTCGGCTCGGCGCTTCTCGGCGGCATCTCCTTCGCCAGGCTTCGGCGCGCCGGCAGACTCGTCGAACGGAAGCCGGGCGCAATCGAGCGTGCGGACGCCCTCTTCCGCTGGGACCGCCATCCGTGGTGTCCCGAGATCTTTTGACCCTCGCGAGCCTCGGCTAGACTTGCCGCTTCACCAGGGCGGTTAGCTCAGTTGGGAGAGCACCAGCTCGACAAGCTGGGGGTCACTGGTTCGAGCCCAGTACCGCCCATCGCCGATCGAAATCCGGCCTGCTGCGCAGGCCATGATGATTTCGATCGGCTCTCTCGTTTCGATCCGAAGCCGGGCTGGCCGACGCCGGCTCAGCCGGCATCGGCGGCGGTGATTCTTTGGCTGCTTCGTCGCAGAAAACACGAGGAAATACCGCACCCGAAAGGGGTAGAGGTTTTCTTGACATGAGATTGGATATCGCCAACGATCCGACTTGCCGAGGGGGGTGTCGGTAAGGCTCTCTGACACCGATCGGATTTGAAACGGGAGGAAAGTTGAGCAAGTTTCTGCGGCTCGCGGTCACGCTTCTCTGCATCGCCGGACTCGCGGTCGCACCCGCCGCCGCTGGAGACGGTTCCGGCTCCGGTCCGATCGGTGGCGCGGCCAACGAGACGGCGACGAAATGGTTCGTCGAGCTGTCGAGCCCGCCCGCCGTAAAGGGCACCAGCATGGCGACCCTCAAGGCCGAGCGCGACGCGTTCAAGGCCAATGCCGCTGCCGACGGCGTCAAGCTGACCGAGCGCTACTCGTACGACTCGCTCTGGAACGGGCTCTCGGTTTCGGTCGCGCCCACACAGGTCGCAGCCCTTCGCTCGGTGCCCGGCGTGAAAGCCGTCTATCCGGTCGAGACACTGTCTCTCCCTCCATCCGAGTCCTCGGGCAACAACAGCATCGACCTGAAGAACGCGGTCGGGCTCACGGGCGCCGACATCGCGCAGACAGAGCTCGGGCTCGACGGCTCGGGCGTGACGATCGCGATCATGGACAGCGGTCTGGACTACACGCTGCCGGAGTTCGGTGGCTGCTTCGGGCCGGGCTGCAAGGTGCGCGGTGGGTTCGACCTCGTCGGCGACAGCTACAACGCGACCCCCGGCCCGGCCTTTCAGCCGGTGCCGCACCCGGACGCCGACCCTCTTCCCTGCGATCCCAACGTCGCCGACCGAGCGGAGGTTCTCGGTGCCGGCGCCTCGGATGCCGCGCACGGAACGCACGTCGCGGGTATCGCCGCGGCGGACGGCCGCGGGCACACGGCCGAGGGTGAGGTCGTGGGTGTCGCTCCGGGCGCCCAATTGCTCGCGTACAGAGTCTTCGGCTGCAACGGCGGCACTGACAGCGACGTGATGGTGCATGCGATGGAGCTCGCGCTCGCCGATCACGCCGACATCCTCAACATGAGCATCGGCGCAGCCTTCACGAACTGGCCCGAGTACCCGACGGCAGTGGCGGCCGACAACCTCGCCAGCGCGGGCGTCACGGTCGTCGCATCGATCGGGAACAGCGGCGTCAACTCCGGCCAGCTCTGGTCGGCCGGCGCTCCCGGGGTCGGACGCAACGTCATCGGCGTGGCGTCCTTCGACAACAGGAAGGCGACCCTGCCGGCGTTCCAGGTCGGCACCGCGTTGTACACCTACAACCGCGCGTCCGGGTCGCTTGCGACCGTGCCCCAGTCGGGCAGCGCCGAGCTCATTGCGACGGGGACGCCGACGACCCCCAACGACGGCTGCGTCGCCCCGCTGTCGAGTTCGTTGGCGGGCAAGATCGCCCTGATCCGCAGAGGCACGTGCGGCTTCTACAACAAGGCGATCAACGCCCAGCGAGCGGGTGCCATCGGTGTCGTGCTCTACAACAACGCAGCCGGGGGGCTGAGCCCGACGGTGGCGCCGGTTCCCGCCGGACTGGAGCCCGTCACGATTCCGGTCGCCGCGATCACGGCGGCCGACGGGGTATCGATCTTCAGTGGACTGGCGGCGCATCACACACTGACCTGGACCGACCAAGTGTTGGAAACACCTCTCGCGACTGCGGGCCTGGTGTCCGACT
>Ga0070707_100000457_pt1 | contig 40464 bp, 37 predicted proteins | sample KBSK5502metaG_FD_65468 | JGI IMG/M metagenome (GOLD analysis project Ga0070707, IMG submission 65468) | Corn, switchgrass and miscanthus rhizosphere microbial communities from Kellogg Biological Station, Michigan, USA - KBS K5-50-2 metaG | ecosystem: Host-associated > Plants > Roots >... | reverse complement strand
CGCGCGAAGGAGCTGCAGGGCATCGGCAAGACGATCGAGGAGAAGATCGTCGAGATCGTCGAGATCGGCGAGATCCAGGCGCTGACGAAGAAGAAGGCCGGCGTCCCGCCCGAGGTCGTCCTCTTCATGAAGCTGCCGGGCCTCGGGCCGAAGACCGCGGCACGCATCTGGCGGGAGCTGGGAGTCGACACGCTCGACGAGCTCAAGGCGGCGGCGGAAGGCGAGCGGCTGCGGACGCTCGCCGGGCTTGGCGCGAAGAGTGAGGAGAAGATCCTTGCCGCGCTCGCGTACCAGGCAGAAAGTCCCGAGACCGACCGATACCTGCTCGGCCGGGGTCTGCCCGAGGTGCAGGCCGTGGTCGCAGCGTTGCGCGAGCTGCCTGCCACGCTTGCGGTCTCGGAAGCGGGGTCGGTCCGGCGCCGCAAGGAGACCTTCCGCGACCTCGACATCATCGCCGGCGCGACGAACCCGGCTGAGCTGACCGGCCACTTCGCCGAGCTGAGCTGGGTCGTCGACGTCGCGGCACAGGGCGACACCAAAGCGACCGTTGTCTCGCGCGACGGTCTCCGCTTCGACCTACGCGTCGTCCCACCGGAGTCGTTCGGCAACCTCCTGCAGCACTTCACGGGCTCGAAGGATCACAACGTCGCGATGCGCGAGGACGCCGTCCGCCGGGGACTTTCCATCTCCGAGTACGGGGTCACGAACGTCGAGACGGGCGACGTGTTCAAGAGCGCCGACGAGGACGCGGTCTACGAGTTCCTCGGGTACCAGCCGATCCCGCCCGAGCTGCGCGAGAACTCGGGCGAGCTCGAAGCGGCGCGACGCGGCGAGCTGCCGAAGCTCGTCGAGCTGCTCGACGTTCGCGGCGACCTGCACACCCACTCCCACTGGTCGGCCGATGGGAAGAGCACGCTCGAGGAAATGCTTGAGGGCGCGGTCGCGCGCGGCTACGAGTACTACGCGGTCACCGACCATTCGCACTACCTGCGCGAGGGACGGATGCACGCTCAGCTCGAGGAGATCGACGGGCTGCGCTTGCGCTTTCCGAAGCTGACGATCCTCGCCGGCGTCGAGGCGAACATCCGCTCCAGTGGCGAGGTCGACGTGGCGGATGAGGACCTGGCGCTGCTCGACTGGGTCGTCGCTTCGGTGCACCAGGCGCCTGACTCGCGCCCGACAGAGCGCGTGCTCGAGGCGATGCAGAACCCGTACGTCGACGCGATCGGCCACCTCACCGGGCGGCGGATCGGGACGCGCCCACCGCGCGACGTCGACGTCGAGCGCGTGATCGAGGGCGCGCTTGAGACCAACACGCTGCTCGAGATCAACGGCCAGCCGGACCGGCTCGACCTGCGGGACGTCCATGCCCGCGCCGCGAAGGAGGCAGGGCTGAAGGTGATCGTCTCCTCCGACGGGCACGAGGTTCGCTCGCAGGCGTACGTCGAGCTCGCGGTGGCTCAAGCGCGGCGCGGCTGGCTGACGAAGGCGGACGTCGCCAATACGCGCACCTGGAAGCAGCTCGACAAGCTGCGGAAGAAGCGACCGTGACCGACTTTCGGGAGGATGGCACCGCCGCACTCGAGTGGACGGCGCGCTATCTCGAGCGGGTCGGCGACCTTCCTGTGCTCGCGCAGGTGAAGCCGGGCGAGCTCTCGGCGCAGCTGCCCGCAGCGGCGCCCGAGCAGCCGGACTCGTTCGCCGCCGTACTCCGCGACCTCGACGAGCTCCTCCTGCCGGCGCTCACGAACTGGCAGAGCCCGCGCTTCTTCTCGTATTTCGCCGTCACCTCGTCGGAACCGGCGATCCTCGCGGAGCTGATTGCGGCGGCGTTGAACCAGGTCGCGATCGTCTGGCGGGCCTCGCCGGCCTCGACCGAGCTCGAGCTGCGTGTCGCCGACTGGGTGCGGCAGCTGCTCGACCTCCCTGACGGCTGGCACGGGCACATCGAGGACACGGCCTCCACCTCGACGCTCGCCGCTCTGATCGCTGCGCGTCACGTCACGGGCCGCAACGTCGTGGTGTGCTCCGAGCATGCTCACTCCTCGGTCGAGAAGGACGCGCGGATGCTCGGGATGGTGCTGCGCAAGGTGCCGGTCGACGACGAGCTGCGGATGCGCGTGGACGGATACGACCTCGGCGACGTGGCTGCGGTCGTGGCCACCGTGGGCACGACCTCCTTCGCCTCGGTCGACCCGGTGCGCGAGCTCGCCGGGCGGGCTCACGCCGCCGGCGCGTGGCTGCACGTCGACGCGGCTTACGCGGGCTCGTCCTGGATTTGCGAGGAGCAGCGCTGGTCGCAGGACGGTGTTGAGCTCGCCGACTCGCTGGTGGTGAATCCGCACAAATGGCTGCTTGTTCCGACCGACTGCTCGCTCGTCTGGACTGCTCGGCCGGAGGAGTGGCGCGAGGCGTTCACCTTGACGCCCGAGTACCTGCGCACCGACGACGAGGCGTTCTCACTCGCGGACTACGGGCCGCCGCTTGGCCGTCGCTTCCGGTCGCTCAAGCTGTGGGCTGTGCTGCGCTGTTACGGCGCCGAGGGGCTGCGCGCCGTGCTCCGCGAGCACATCCGCCTGGCCGACCTGTTTGCCGGCTGGGTCGAGGAGAGCGACGACTGGGAGCTCGTCGCCCCACAGCGCTTCTCGCTCGTCGTCTTTCGCCGCAACGGCATGGACGAGGAGAACGCGGAGCTGGAGGCGCGCGTCAACGCGTCCGGTGAGATCTTCATCACGCACACGAAGCTCGACGGTCGCTACGTCCTGCGGCTCGCGGTCGGCAACGCACGGACGACGGAAGAAGACGTTCGGCGTGCGTGGGACGTGCTGAACGCAGAAGCGACGCGGTGAGGACGCAGCTCGTCACCAAGCGCGAGGACGGATGGCTAGTCCTCCCGCTCGAGGGAATGCGAGCCGAGGAGTTGCTCGAAGAACTCTGGCTGGTTTTGCGTGTCGTCGACGACGAGGCCCGGATAGGGATACCTGACGAGCTCGTTGAGCCGACGACGTCTGTCGTTGCCGATCAAGCTGTGATTGTCGAAGCCCTCGTTTCGCCGGATGGACGGCTCGAAGCGACGTTCGCAAACGACTACGTCCTGTCCGTCGCGCCTCTCGAAGATGTTGAGGCCTGGGAGGTGCGGGGCCCCGGAAAGGTCACGGTCGTCTGTCTTCCCGGCGGCGGAGAGCCCGCGGTGTGGGACTCGAGCACTTCCACGTACACGGCGCGCGCGGGCGAGCCCTCTCCGCCGGAGTTCACGGCGAAGCTCGTTTATTGGTTCGAGCCATCGGAAGGAGAAGACGAGTGATAGTCACGACGATGAACGACATCCCAGGCTACGAGGTCGACGAGGTTTTCGGCGAGGTGATGGGGCTGACGGTGCGGTCCCGGAACATCGGCTCCCAGCTCGGCGCGGGGTTCAAGTCGATCCTCGGCGGCGAGCTGAAAGGGATGACGAAGGCGCTGATCGACAGCCGCGAGCAGGTCAGACAGCGGATGGTCGAGGAGGCCGAGTCCAAGGGTGCGAACGCGATCATCGCCATGCGCTTCGACACCTCCGAGATGGCGGCAACTGGACCGAGATCTGCGCGTACGGCACCGCCGTGCGGGTGCGGAAGGCCTAGAGCCGCCGGAGCAGCGCGAGGAACTCGTCGGTCGAGCCGACGACGAGGTCTGCGGACTCCACGAGCACCTGCGGTGACTCCTCCGAGGCGACCGCCACACGCACCGCCACCTCGAGGCCGTCGAGCGCGGCGAAGGAGTCGATGTCGGTCGTGTCGTCTCCTGCCGCGAGGGCCCGGTGCAGCCCGTGCTCCTCCAGCAGATGCCGCACGGCGGTTCCCTTGTGCGAACCGACCGGCGGCAGCACCTCGAGGACCTTGCGGCCGTAGCGCGCGACGAGCCCCTCCTCCCGGGCTGATTCTGCGATCTCGTCCAGCCTGCGCACGGCCTCGCGCTCGTCGTCGTGGCTGCGGAAGTGGAAGGCGACCGCGAGGCCTTTGACCTCGATCTCCTCCGGCGGCCACGGAGCGTCGGCGGCGAATGCCGCGAGCGTCCGCCTCCATCGCTCGTTCTCAGGCTCGAGCTCGAGCCCGTGCGAGCCGACACACACGACGCCGTCCACCGCGACGCGACCACGCACGTCCTCGGTCGCGCGGCCGCTCACGACCGCGACGAGCGCATAGCGCCCGACGAGCCGCTCGAGCTCGGCGCGCGTCTCGAGCGGCGGCGCCGCGTCCTCCGGCCGCTCGACGATCGGCGCGAGTACTCCGTCGAAGTCGAGGAAGAGGCCGGCTGCGGTCGGATCGGCGGTCAACTGCGCGAGGAGATCGTCTGAATCGGTCACGCAGGCCTACGCTACTTCGCCACTCGGCATAATCCGGTCGTGCCCGATCTCGACGAGCTCTGGATCCCACTGGTAGACGAGCCGATCGGCGGCATCGTCGACCGGGTCCTGCAGGAGGATCCGGCGCTCGCTGCGCGCGTCGAGACGCCGCACCGGATCCTCGCGTTCAAGACGTTCGCCTACATCCGAACCGGCATCCTGCTCGGCCAGCTCCTCTTCGACCACGACGTGCCCGACTGGGACGGCTCGGAGAGCTGGGTCGACGCGCTGCTGCGCGACCCCGCCCATCGCGCAGCGATCGAGCGCGAGGTGCGGGCCGTCGCGGAGGAGATCGCCTCCGACCCGCAGTACGCCGACGAGGAGCCGATCGCGCCGGACGAGGGCGCACGCGACCGCTTCCGCGCCTTCGCCCGGGAGCACCTCGGCCGTGGCGGCTAGCGGCTACGACGACGTCTTGCTGCCGTTCTCCTGGTAGACGAACCCGTTCTCGCTGCCGAACAGCTTGCGGGCGAGCGCGCGGCGCAAGGCAGGCCCGGTGATCGGGTTGATGAGCAGGCCGATCACGATTCCGAACAGCAGGAGCACGCTGTTCTTCGCGGTGTGGGCCGGCTCGGGTGCGCCGTTCTTCACGTCTTTGACGCGGCGGGAGGCGTTCCGGAGCTCGGCGATCGCGCTCCGGATCTCGTCCTGCATGTCCTTGTCGCCGGCGAGCTGCGAGGCGGCGTCCGAGACCCGGCGGCGAGAGGAGAGCTCGTCGTAGACGGCGCGGGCAGAGGCGTAGGCGTTGCGGATGTTGTCGCGGAGCTCCTGGTCGCGGAGTGCGCGCTCGACATAGGGCCGGGCGTTCGCGGCTGCGGCGGCGGCCCTCTCCTTCGTGTACGTCATGCTCCGATCCTTTCCGTCGCGGGTTGAGGTCGTTCCTATCTTTCCGTAGACGTCGCGCGAACGCGACCATTCGTGGCGGCACCGTTCGTGCTGAATGCCGCGTCGAACACCTCGTCGATCGAGTCGACGAGAACGAAACGCACTGCATCGCGCGTTCCTGACGGTAGCTCCTCGAGGTCTGGCTCGTTCTCGCGCGGCAGGATGACGCGGCCGAGTCCTGCGCGCTGGGCTGCGAGCACCTTGTCGCGCACGCCGCCGATCGGCAGTACCTGGCCGGTGAGCGTGATCTCTCCGGTCATCGCGACGTCGTCGGCCACCCTTGTGTCGCGCACGAGGGAAGCGATTGCCGTCGCCATTGCGATCCCGGCCGACGGCCCGTCCTTGGGGACTGCGCCCGCCGGCACGTGGAGATGGACGTCGTGGCGCGAGAACCAGTGCTCGTCGAGCGCGAGCTCCTCGGTGTGGGAACGGACCCATGAGAGCGCCGCCTGCGCCGACTCCTGCATCACCTCCCCGAGCTGGCCCGTCACCGTGAGCTTGCCACGGCCCGGGTACGCCTGCGCCTCGATGTAGAGGACGTCGCCGCCGATCGGTGTGTACGCGAGTCCGGTCGCAACGCCGGGATCAGCGGTGCGCCGCCGCGTCTCGGCCGAGAAGTGGCGAGGGCCGAGCCACTCGCGCGCGAGCTTCTCGGTGACGCGGATCACCTCCTGGCTGCCGCGCGCGACCCGGACGGCGGCTTTCCGGCAGAGGTCACCGATGCGCCGCTCCAAACCGCGCACGCCGGCCTCCCGTGTGTACTGACGCACGAGCAGCCGCAGCACCGGCTTTCCGATCTCGATCCGGTCGGGTTCGAGGCCGTGCTCGGTGACCTGGCGCGGAACGAGGTAGCGCTCGGCGATCCCGAGCTTCTCCTCCTCGGTGTAGCCGGAGAGGTGGATCACGTCCATGCGGTCGAGCAAGGCCGACGGGATCGTGTCCACGGTGTTCGCCGTGCAGATGAAGAGCGTCTTCGAGAGGTCGAACGGGAGGTCGAGGTAGTGGTCGCGGAAGCCGCAGTTTTGCGCCGGGTCGAGCACCTCGAGCATCGCGCTCGCGGGGTCGCCGCGCACGTCGGCACCCATCTTGTCGATCTCGTCGATCAGCAGCACCGGGTTCATGGACTCGGCGTCCCGCAACGCACGGATGATCGAGCCGGGCATCGCGCCGATGTACGTGCGCCGGTGGCCGCGGATCTCGGCCTCGTCGCGGACAGCGCCGACCGAGAGCCGCGCGAACTTCCGTCCGAGCGTCCGAGCGATCGACTGGCCGAGGGAGGTCTTGCCTACGCCCGGCGGGCCGACGAAGCAGAGGATCTGGCCGGCGGGGTCCTGCTTGAGCTTCGAGACGGCGAGGTGCTCGACGATCCGCTCCTTCACCTTCTCCAGGTCGTAGTGGTCCTCGTCGAGGATCTCGCGCGCGCGATCGAGGTCGAGGTCGTCAGGCGTGGTCACGCCCCACGGCAGCGTCGCGAACCAGTCGAGGTACGAGCGGATCACGCCGTACTCGGCCGCCACCGCCGGCAACCGCTCGAGCCGCGCGAGCTCGCGATCGGCGGCCTTGCGCACGTCCTCGGGCAGCTCGAGCGCGTCGAGCCGCTCCCGCAGCTCGTTCGCGTCGGCCTGCTCGGGATCCCCCTCGCCGAGCTCCTCCTGGATCGCCTTCAGCTGCTGGCGCAGGAAGAACTCGCGCTGTCCCTTCTCGAGCTCCGAGTGCACCTGAGACTGGATCTTGGTGCCGAGTTCGAAGACCTGAAGCTCGCGGTTGAGGATCTTCGAGACCTCGCGCAGGCGCTGCTCGTTGTCCGCGAGCTCGAGGATCGCCTGCTTCTCCTCGGTCTTGAGCCGGAGGGTGGAGGCGACGAGGTTGCAGAGTCCGCTTGCGTCCTCGACGTTGGCCGCGGCGATCTGCAGCTCCTCGGGCAGGTACGGCGTGAGGCCGATGATGCGCCCGAAGAGGCCCTGGGCGTTGCGCAGCAGCGCTTCGAGCTCGCGGCTCTCCTCGGCCTCGTCGGGCACGGGCGCGAAGCGCGCGACGAGATACGGCTCGTCGGTCACCGGCTCCTCGAGCCGGATTCTGTGCAGGCCCTGGACGAGGATCCGCAGAGTCCCGTCGGGCACGCGGATCATCTTGTGCACGACCGCGGCGGTTCCGATCTCGAACATGTCGTCCCAGCCGGGCGCTTCGATGTTCGCGTCGCGGACCGAGACGAGGGCGAGGAGGCGATCGCCGCCGACGATGTCGTCGACCAGCTGGATCGAGCGTTCCTGTCCGATCGCCAGCGGCGTCATCGAGTCGGGGAAGACGACCGTCTCCTTGAGCGGGAGGACAGGAAGCTCGGCCGGGATCTCGTCGACCCGCGCCGGAGTTGTCTCGGTGAACTCGATCTCGCTCACCCGGTGAGCGGCACCTCGAGCCGCAACATTCCGGCCTCGTAGGCGGCGGTCGCCGCGTCGGCATCGACGTCCTCGGCGAGCTCGATCCGCCGTTCGAACGGGCCGTACTCGATCTCGACCTGGTGGTAGCGCGCGGCGGTCAGATGCGGCCGCTCGCGCACGCCGGAGATGACGAGCGTGGTGCCGACCGCGACGATCCGCACGGCCTCTGGGTCGACGCCCGGAAGCTCGAGCAGCAGGTGCAGCGCCGGCGGGTCTTCTGTCCGATAGCAGTCGCACTGCGGCTGAAACCCGCGTCGCGGGCCCGAAAAGCGCGCGACCTCCCACAGTTCCCGGCGCCCGGTCATGACCCGGACGTACCCTGTCGGGCGTGGTGGCAAGCATCGCCAGAGTCCTCGCGTTGGCGGTGGCAGCCGTCGTCGGGGCGGTCGGGGCCCTGCTGCTGCTCTGGTACCGAGCGGTTCTCTCCGCGCCCGAGGCCAAGCGGCGGAAGGCGGCTAGAAGAGCAGCTCGGCGCGCCTGAGCAGCGACTCTGCGAGCTTCCGCGAAGCCTCGTCCACGAGCTCGCCCTCGAAGCGTGCCGCTCCGCCGGTCGTCTCCAGGAGCCGTCGCGCGCGGTCGAGTTCCGCAGGCGACGGGGTGAAGATGCGGTTGACCGGCTCGATCTGGCTGGGGTGGATCACCCACTTGCCGTCGTAGCCATGCTCGAGCGCGTGTCGCGCGGAGAGGACGAGCCCGAGGTCGTCGCCGAGGCGCGCATGCGGGCCGTCGAGCACCTGCAAGTTCGAGGCGCGGGCGGCCGCAACCACGCGCGCGAATGCGTAGTCGGTGGAGCCCGCGCCGATCGTCAGCACGGGCACGCCGAGCGAGGCGGCGAGATCGGCAGGGCCGAAGACGAGCGCCTCTAGCCGGGCGCCGGCGGCAGCGATCCGTTCGGCCTCGACGAGGCCGCGCGCTGACTCGATCTGGGCCTCGAGGCCGATCCCGACCGGGAGCAGATCGGCCGCGGCGGACACGTCTTCCGCGGACTCGACCTTGGGGAGTACGACGACGTCGGGGCGCGCCTCCGCCGCCGCGCGGAGATCGTCCTCCCACCACGGTGTCGAGCGTCCGTTGACGCGGAGCGCCGTCGTGCGGCCGAGCGGGCCGCGTTCCAGCGCATCGACCGCGATGACACGCGCGGTCTCCTTGTCCCCGGCCGCGACCGCATCCTCGAGGTCGACGATCACCTCGTCGGCGGCGAGCGACGGGGCCTTCGCGAGCATCCGCTCGCTCGAGGCGGGAACGGTCAGGCAGGTGCGGCGCGCGCGGGCGGGCACGCGAGAACGCTAACGGTGTCGCACGAAGAAGGCATAGCGGCGGCCCTCGAACATCGTCTCGCCCTCGGGGCAGAACTCGAGTTTGTCGAGGACGTGGAGCGCTGCCGCGTTGTCGGGGCCGGTCATCGCTGTGATGCGCTCGAACCCGGCGGCGAATGCTGCCCGCACGACCGCTTCCGACGCTTCAGTTCCGTAGCCACGTGACTGCTCGTGGGTCGCGACGACGCAGCCGAGATCGAGCTCGCGGCGGCCGCCGATCTGCTCCCACTGCACGCCTGCCAGCGCAACCGCGCGCCTGCTTGCACGGTCGACAGCGGCCCAGAGGCTCATCCCTCCGTCTCGCTCGAAACGGTCGATCTTCTCCTGGATCCACGCCTCGTCTTCGGCGAGGTCGGCCGCGTCCGCGAGAACGAGCGGGCGGATGACGAGCCGCTCCGTCTCGATCGGGAGCTCGATCCTCAGCTCTTCTGCCATACGGATACGTGTTTCGCGCTCTCGGCGGTGAAGGGCGAGCGGTCCCAGTCGGCCCAGCGCTCTCGCAGCTCCATTGCCGCCAGGCGGGCCATCAGGTCGAGTTCGGCGGGCCAGATGTAGCGCCCCGGGGTGATCGTGTAATCGCCCCGCTGCGGGCTGTAGTGGTGTGAAGTCAGTCCCTGCGTGACGAGGTCGAACTCGTCGAAGCCGATGTGATCGGGGCTCGCGTCGAAGAGCAGAAACCTGTCACCCGTCGGCAGCCGCTGGACCTCGGGGACCATGATCTCGACGACGAAGGTGCCGCCCGGTTCGAGATGGGCGGCCGCGTTCTCAAAGCACGCGACCTGCTGCTCCTGTGTTCGCAGGTTGAAGATCGAGTTGAAGACGATGTAGACGAGCGAGAAGGTGCTTTCGACCCGCGTCGTCGACATGTCGCCGATCGCGACCGGGATCTCGTCCGACTTGCCCTGCAGCTGCGCGACCATGTCGGGCGAGAAGTCGATCCCCTCGACGCGAACCCCGCGCTCCGCGAGCGGCACCGCGATCCGGCCGGTGCCGATCGCGAACTCGAGCGCACCGCCGCCCGCCAGCGGAAGCAGGAAGTCGACGACCGGCTCGACCGGCATGTCGGCCGTCGAGGAGTCGTAGCGCGCCGCGACGTCGCCCGCGAAGTAGTCGATCATCCGGCCCGCTTCAGCTTCCCGTGGCGCTTCGCGTACCGCTCTCCGACCTTGAAGATCGCTAGGCCGATCGGCGTTGCGAGCACCGCGATGATCAGCAGTGGCCAGACGTTCGCCCACTCGAGTCCGGCGCCGTCCACGATCGACGCCCGGCAGCCGCGTAGCGCGTAGGTCGCCGGCGAGATCTTCGCGATCCACTGCATCCACTCCGGCATCACGCTGACGGGGTAGTAGACCCCCGAGACGACGAGCATCAGGCCCTGCGCCACGAAGCCGAGCTGCGCGCCCTTCTCCGGCGAGATCAGCGGCAGCACCGAGGTCATGATCCCGACGCCGATGAACGAGATCGAGGCGATCGCGAGCAGCGCGAGCGCCGCGCCGTAGTTCGCCTGGGGCGCGTGGATGCCGATGAACAGCGCGACCGCGAAGAACAGAATCGTGGCGCGGATCAGCCCGTAGAGCACTGCGTAGGCGCCCTGCCCGAACAGGTGCACGAGACGCGACAGCGGCGCCATGAACGTGTACTCGATCGTTCCTTCCCAGCGCTCCCACGCGACGGTCTCCGTCATGAACTCGAAGATGATCCCGAGGAAGGCCCAGATCGTCGCGCCCACCAGCAGCGTCATCGCCAGCGTGTTCTCCTGCTCCGGCGTCAACTGGCCGGTCAGGGCCGCCGCGCGCGCGATGAAGACGATCGTGAGCGTGTTCGCGATCGTCCAGACCATGAACGCGAGGTCCCACAGGAAGTACCGCTTCGTGAGGTACATGTTCCGCTCGACGATCCCGAACAGGCCGACGAGCTGGTTTCTGGTCTCTAGAGCGAACTCGCTCATCCGAACACCTCCCGGTACTCGTCGTCTTCCGATGTCTCGTTTTCGAACTCGCGGCCCGTGGCAGCGAAGAACGCTTCTTCGAGCGTCTCGACGCCGAAGCGTTTCTTCACGTCCGCGACCGGCTCGAGGAAGAGCAGTCGGCCGCGGTCGAGGATCCCGACACGGTCCGAGAGCGCCTCCGCCTCGGCCATGTCGTGCGTGCAGAGCAGGATCGTCGCGTCGTGCGCGGTGCGCACCTGGCGGATGAACTCCTGCACCTCGAGCTTCGAGCGCGGGTCGAGGCCCGTCGTCGGCTCGTCGAGCAGGAGCAGGACAGGCGAGGTCAGGAGCGCCCGCGCGAGGGCGACCTTCTGCTGCATTCCGCGCGACAGGTTCTCCATCGACTCGCTGCGCCGGTCCGGCGGGAAGCCGACACTGCCGAGGATCTCGGGCACGGCGGTGCGTGTCTGCCGCGGCGTCATCCCGTAGAAGCGCGCCGCGTACGACAAGTTCTCGGACGCGGACATCTTCTTGAAGAAGCTGGCCTCGACCGAGACACGGTTGACGAGCCGGCGGATCGTCGACGACTCACGGTCCACGTCGTGGCCGAAGACCCGCGCCGTGCCGCCGTCGCTGATCAGCAGCGTCGAGAGCAGACGGACGAGCGTCGACTTCCCCGAGCCGTTCTGGCCGAGGATGGTGACGCACTCTCCGCGGGCGATCGTGAAGCTGACGTCGTCGAGCGCCGGCCACGGACGCTTGCGTGCGAAGCGGCCGTCCTTGCGGTCGCGACGCTTGAACGTCTTGCGCAGGTCGCGTACCTCGACGGCGGGTGTCCCGCGGTCTAGACGTGAAGCCAGATCGATTGTGGATGGTGCGAAAGTGGACATGCTGCTCCTTCTGAGAAGGTGGAACGGAGGACGGAAGCCGCCTGTGAGAGGCGGTGCGCGGACCTAAAGGGCGCCGCGGAATCCGGCGGGCCGCACAGTGGCGACCTCCCGGGTCCGGTCCATCACGTTCGCGAGCAACATGGCTGAGCCAGGGTAGGTGCTCGGGGAGCGCGCGTCAAATGTCGCGCCTGAGCGGGAGCTTTGTCGTGTGTAGCGTTGAGCTGTGCCTTCCTCGTCGACCTATGCCGTCTTCCTGGCTACCGCGATCGTGCTGCTGCTCGTGCCCGGCCCTGCTGTGCTCTACGTGGTGACACGCAGCATCGAGATGGGCCGCAGCGGCGGCATCGCTTCCGTCGCGGGCATCACCACGGGCACCGTCGCGTACGTCGTGCTTGCGACCGCGGGCCTCTCGTCGCTGATCCTCGCCTCGACCGCCGCCTTCGACGCGGTCAAGTACGTCGGAGCCGCGTACCTTTTCGTCCTGGGTGTGCGGCGTCTGCTCGGTCGTGGACTCGAGCCGCCTGACCAGGAGGCGGTGCCCCGAACCCACAGGCGCGCCTACACGCAGGGCGTGTTCGTCAACCTGACCAACCCGAAGACGATCGTTTTCGTCTTCGCATTCCTGCCGCAGTTCGTCGACCCGAATACGCAGCACGCCTGGATTCAGGTGCTCGCGCTCGGCCTGAGCTTCGCGCTGCTCGGCTTCCTGAGCGACAGCATGTGGGCGCTCGCCGCCGGGACGGTGGCCGACCGGCTGCGCGGTTCCACCGGGATCGCGCGCGTGCAGCGCTGGGTGGGCGGCAGCGTGCTGGTCGGGCTCGGGGTGCTCGCTGCGGTGTGGACGCCGAGCAGGACACGGTGAATATCCGCGAGCTGCGGCCCGAGGACTGGCCGGCGGTTCGCGCGATCTACGAGGATGGGATCCGCGGCGGCGATGCGACCTTCGAGACCGAGACGCCGTCCTGGGAGCACTGGGACGCGGCGCATTCGGAGTTGCGGCTCGCAGCCGAACATGACGGCGCGGTCGCCGGTTGGGCCGCGCTGTCCGTGGTGTCCGAGCGCTGCTGCTATCGCGGAGTCGGTGAGGTGAGCGTCTATGTCGCCGACGGTGCGCGCGGCGCGGGTATCGGGCGGGCGCTACTCGAAGAGCTCGTCAGACGTTCCGAGCAAGCCGGCTACTGGACGCTGAGCGCCGGGGTGTTCCCCGAGAACGAAGCGTCGATCCGACTGCACAAGGCGTGCGGATTCCGGGAGGTCGGCGTGCGCGAGCGGCTCGGCGAGCTGCATGGCACCTGGCGTGATGTCGTCCTCCTCGAACGCCGCTCCCCAGTGGTCGGCGCTTGAGGTACCAGTTCGTCGACTGCCGGTGGGAGCTCGGGAATCCGGCGCGCGGGCGCGAGCTCTATCTCACCGGGCACGTTCCCGGCGCCTCCTTCCTCGATGTCGACATCGATCTCTCGGATCTCGCCGTTCCCGATGCAGGTAGGCATCCGCTCCCGTCGGCGGAGCAGTTCGCGGCCGCCGCTGGCCACGCCGGAATCGGCGAGGGCGTGTACGTCGTCGCGTACGGCAGCGGCGGTGGGCCGGAGCGGCTCTGGTGGCTGCTGCGCCATTTCGGCCACGACGACTGCGCCGTCCTGCTCGGTGGTATCGAGGACTGGGGAGGAGAGCTGCGCGCGGGTGAGGAAGGGATCGCGCCGGTGGAGTTCGTGCCGCGTGAGCGACGCGGCGACACGATCGCGGTAGACGAGATCGCGCGCCGGCTCGCCGATCCCTCGCTCGCGCTCGTCGACGCCCGGATCACGAGCCGCTGGCGCGGGGAGCCGAACGAGATCGACGACCCTCCGGGCCGGATCCCCGGGGCCGCAAACGCTCCTTGGAACGAGCCGCTGCCTGAGCTTCCCGACGGTGAGCTCGTCACGTATTGCGGCTCCGGCGTCACCGCGTGCGTCACGCTCCATCGCGCGTGGCTCGCCGGCCGCGACGGCCGCCTCTATCCGGGCTCGTGGAGCGAGTGGTCGCAGCGTGGACTGCCGCTCGAGCGCGGCTAACGCCGCGACAGCCCCGCGCTTGCCGCCGAGAGCGCGAACTTCGTCAGCGACCGGGGCATCCGCTGTGCGTCCTTGATCGTCGCGCGGAGCGCGTCCGCGAACTCCTCGACGTCCTCGTCCGTTACGACGAGGGGCGGCAGGATTCGGATCACGGCCATGTCGTGGCCCGCGACCTGGCTGAGGATGTGGTGCTTCGTGAACAGCGGCACGGCGACGAGCTGAGCGAAGAGGCCGCGCTGCGCGCGCTCGATCATCCGATAGGTCCTGCGGCCGCCGCCTTCCGGTTCGCCGAACTCGATCGCCCAGGCGAGCCCGAGCCCTCGCACCTCGCGTACGACCTCGAACTCGTCCACTAGGGGCCGCGTCAGCTCGAGCAGCCGTTCGCCGAGGCGCGCGCTCTGTTCCACAAGGAGCTGCTCGCGCAGCTCGTGCAGCGTCGCGAGGCCGGCCGCCATGCCGAGCTCGTTCGGCGCAAACGTCGAGCCATGCGACATTGCATGCGACATCGAGTCGAAGACCGCCTCGTGCACTGACCGCGCCATCAGGAGCGCTCCGACCGGCACGTAGCCGCCGGAAAGCGTCTTCGCGACCGCCACGAGATCGGGCTCGAGCCCCCAATGCTGGAAGGCGAACATCCGGCCCGTGCGACCGAAGCCGGTCATCACCTCGTCGGCGCAGAAGAGCGTTCCGTAGCGGCGGCACAGCTCCTGCGCTCCCTCGAGATAGCCGGCCGGCGGGAGGTGGATCCCCTTGCCCTGCACCGCCTCGACGAGGAAGAGCGCGACGTCCTCGCGTTGCAGCTGTTGCTCGAGTGCTTCGAGATCGCCGAACGGGACCTGGTCGAACTGCGGCAGCAGAGGCTGGAAGCGCGCTGTGAACTCCTCGTTGCCGTTGGCCGACAGCGAGCCGAGCGTCAGCCCGTGGAAGCCGTGCTCGGCGGAGAGCACGCGCTCGCGCCGGGTCGCGGCGCGCCCGAGCTTGATCGCGGCCTCGACCGACTCCGTGCCGGAGCTCGTGAACAGACAGCGTTCGATCCGACCGCCGGCAAGTCCGATCAGCTCCTCCGCGAGCAGGCCGGGGAGGAGCGTTGTCCCCATCGCGAGCATTCCCGGCGTCTCGAGCTCGAGCGCCTCGACGAGCGCCGCGCGAACGCGTGGGTTGTTCCGCCCGACGCCGTACATCCCGAAGCCGCCCAGCAGGTCGAGGTAGCGCGTCCCGTCCGCGTCGAAGAGGTACGCCCCCTCCGAGCGCGCCCAGGTGCGGTCGAAGCCGATCGTCCGCAGGACCCGCACGAACTGCGGGTTGATGGTGCGCGCCCAGAGGTCGAGATCCTCGCCGCGCCGCGAATCGAGCAGCGCCTCGAGGCTGAAATCGCTCATCGCCTTCGGACTGTAGCTAGGCGCTGCCGAAGCGCTCGAGCAGCCGTTCCGCGTACCAGTCCTCCCATCGCTCCCCCCGTGGCTCGGCCGTGTATTCACGGTCGAGCGCGACCAGTTCGGACACGAGGTGACTGCGGATGGGAGTTGCGCCGAGCAGTTGTGGCAGCTCTGACAGCGTGAGCAGCCAGTCGGCGTACCACGACGCCCAGTCGGGATCGTCGCCGTCGACGATGCGGAAGACGACGTGATGCGTCTCGGCCGCCTCGTGCAAGAGGTCGGCGACTGCGCTCGCGTCACTCATCGCCGCCGATCCTCCCACGCCGCGCGCGCGTGCACAATGTCCCGCGGCCCCCGTAGCTCAGTGGATAGAGCAGTGGTTTCCTAAACCACGTGCGCATGTTCGATTCATGCCGGGGGCACTACGATCTGGTTAGCCGATTAAGAGCATGCCCCCGCCGTAGAAAACCAGCAGTCCGAGGAGGATCCACGTCGAGCGGTAGCCGTGGTCTTGGCTCGCAGTTCGCACGATCACGAACGCAACGACCCAAGCAACGGGCGGGCCGTATCGGCGAGCCTTGCCCACGGGGACGCATTTTGCCGCCCGGGCGAACGAGCTACTTCGGCCGAACGACGCGCAGCACTGCGTGCATGCCTTGCTCGCGGTGATCCGCGATCGCGCACCAGAGCAGGTATCGGCCCGGCCTGAGCTTCAGCTCGCGGTCGACGACCTGGCCCGGCTGCACGCTGGGAAAGTGGAAGATCCGCGTCCCGCCGATGCGCCGGATGTCGAGGTCGTGCGTGTCCTGGCCGCGGTTGACCAGCTCGACGATCACGTGGCCGGCTCTTACCTTTGTGCGGGAGAGGCTGTAGCTGAACTCCTGCGCGACGACCTGGACACGCGCGGGCGGGTGCTGTGCCACGTGCGGCGGGACGATCATGCGACGAGCTTCGGCCGTGAGAAGGAGGCTGCCTGCGGGATCACTGCGGCGGCGTCAACGTTGAACCACTGCTCGAGGAGAGCTGCATAGACACCGCGGAAGTCCGAGGTGGCTGACACGTTGCCGTCCGTGTCCAGACCTTTCTGCAACCCGGGGAACTCGCCGACCATGTTCCCGGCTACTCGGGTTCCGACGAGGAAGCCGACTCCGGCGGCGCCGTGGTCGGTACCGCTGTCCCCGTTCTCGGCGGCGCGACGCCCGAACTCCGACCAGATGTGTACGAGAACCCGGTCGGCCAGGCCGCGCGCCTCGAGGTCGCGCTGGAACGCGAGCAGGGAGTCCGAGGTCAGCTGCAGTCCGTCGGTCAGGGCGGTCGGCTCGTCGGCGTGCGTGTCGTACTCGCCCGGCGCTGTCAGCGCGACACAGTGAAGCGGCAAGCCGGCCGCGAGCATGGCGGCAAGCCCTGCGAGCCTCTGTGGGAACGGGTCGTTCGACTGCGGATAAGGCACGGGGCTCGAGATCCCGTTCGAGGACTGGAACGGGATCAACTGCCGGCGCAGGCGGTCGACCTGCGCCGCGACGTTGCCCGCGGTCCGCAGCCCGGCGTCCGCGGGCTGGTGGCCCATCAGACCGATCGTCTCGAGCATCCGCTGCTCGACCTCGCCCCAGACTCGCTTGCTGTAGAAGTCGTACTGGTCGGGGCCCGAGATCGACGCGACCGGAACCTTGGCGGTCGCGAGGGCGGGGGCGAGCGTGTCGTCGAGCGAGAGTCCCTGGAGCGGGTTGTCCTTCTTCCCCACCCGGTCGAGGTACCGCCCGAGCCAGCCTGTCCGGAGCGTGGCCGCCGTCGCTCCGACCTCCCAGTAGTGGCGTGACGTGAAGTGCGACTGGTCGGCGTGCGTGTAGCCGACGGCCGGCAGCACCGTCACCTTCTTCTCCGAGTAGAGCTTCTCGAGCCCGCCAAGCGCCGGATGCCAGTAGAGGCGGTCGTCCTCGGCGAACTGTGTTCCACCGGCGAGGGCGAGCTGCGGCCGGAGCTGCTTGTAGAGCGGATCGCCCTGTGGTGACAGCACCGAGAGGCCGTCGGCGCCGCCCTCGAGGAAGACAGAGACGAGAATCGGTGCAGCCGGCCCGGACGCTGCGGCGGCGATCCCGTCCTCGAATGCACGGAGGCCGAGCAGGGAGCCGCCGTAGACGGCGACCGCGGCGCCGATGCTCTTGGCGAGGAAGTGGCGTCGGGTGAGCCCAGTCCCGGCCGGAAGCGGCATGCCAGGCTCGATCGCGGGGAGTCCACGGCCGGCCTCGGCGAGTGCGCGATGAAGCATCCGCGACCGCGAGAGCCCGTCGCAGTGATTGCACGGTCTCGTCATGCGGCCTGCAGCTCCGGCGAGACGGCGATCAGCTGGCGTAGCGCGTTTTGAACCATCACCGGGTACTGCTCGCGCTTCCAGTCGGCGCCCTTTGCGTCGCTGAGCGCTCGGTGCGCGAACGTGTGGAGCGCGTGGTGGGTGTCGGGCCCGAGCGGCGGGTTGTGCCAGAACCGACAGGCGTGGTCGAGGAGCTTCTTCGCGTCGTAGGGCTGGTGGGCGTGCCCGGGGTCGAGCGCTTGACGGTCGAGCACGTACTGGGCGATCCACCAGCGTCCGCGCCATGTGGCGGTGTCGAGCCAGCGCGTGTCGTCCCAGCCGGCGACGTTGGGTGGGTAGAAGAGCTGCTGCCCTGCCATCGAGTCGAGCCACGTCCAGGCGGTGGTGTCGATGCCGCGCTTGATCCGGCGCAGCAGGCCGGCGTTGTAGACCACCGGCGGCTTCACCAACCGGGGGCCCTTGTACAGCGCCGGATGGCGCAGGATCGCGGCGACGACCGGCCGCACTTCGTATTTCGAGCGTTTGTACAGCCGCTCGAGCGCGCGCTGCGTGCCGTGATCCGGAGCCTCTGGGACGAAGTAGCTCCAGAGCTTCTGGACGAAGAACGAGGCGTGGTCTGGATGGGAGACGCAGAGCCGGCATGAGTCCTTCCACGTGAACCGGCCTCGGTGATGGAAGATCGTCTTCACGCCGGGATCGTGGTACTCGGGGTCGTAGCGGAAGTCGACCGGCCCGCTGTTCTGGCTCCAGCTGTTCCGGAAGCCGGTGAGGGCACGCGCCTGCTGGCGGACGTCTCCCTCGGTGTAGCCGTGGTCGGCGCCGAGCGTGAAGAGCTCCATCATCTCCCGCGCGTAGTTCTCGTTCGGCGAGTCCTTCGAGTTGTCGCTGCCGTTCAGCCACAGCAGCATCGCCGGGTCCTTCGTCACGTCGAGCAGCAGGTCGTGGAACGAACCGAGACCGTGCTGCCGGAAGAGCTCGTTCTGGTTGATCATCAGCCGCTGCGAGCCGACGCCGTTGTTCGAGGTCGCGAACCAGTCGTGCCAGATCAGCGTCATCCGCTCGACGAGCGGGCGCGAGGTTCGCACCATCCGGTCGAGCCACCAGACATGATCGTGACCCCAGGCGTCGAAGGGTGCGAGCGGGAGGCCCTTGTCGTCGTGCGGCTTGTGCCCTACGAGGTGCTCCCGCCCGGGATTCGTCAGCTTGTGGACGGCGCCTTCGAGCCCGAGGCGTGCGAGCTTCTGCGCCTCACCGGGCCGCGGCCCGAACCCGGCACGCCAAAGCAGCCGCTCGGCCTGGGCGGCCCCAAACGTCCCTCGCCATGCGGCGACTCCCGCCACGCCAGAGGCATCGGCCGCCGTTCGGATGGACGGGATCCCCGATCGAGGGGGCCATCTTCACGCGCTAAAGTCGCACCCCGATTCTTTGTTGCAATCAGCACGCGCCGGGAGGACACTCGAACTGGCGGGTAACCGCCGCGGGGACGAGAGGAGCCTGAACCCGGCACGAGCCGAGACAAGACGAGCCTCCTGGCGATCCTGTCGTGCGCTGCGGTCCTGGTCGGAGCCGGAGCGACCGGACGGGATGCTCACGCACGTGGGAGGCAGGTCGTCCGGGTGACCCTCGGCTCGCACGTGATCGGTCACTTCCACTCCAACTCGATACGCGTGAGTGGGCTAACAGCTCGCTCGGTCGGCGTTCGTCTCATCGGCGCGACCGCCATGAGTGGACGTGCCTACGAATGGACGCCGTACCGATGGCAACAGCTGCGGCTGCGTCGCGGTACCTGGCGAGGCGTACTGCCGGCTCCGGTCCTATTCGGGATGTACCAGCTGCAGCTTCGCCTCGATCACGGCCGCAAGCTCGTCACCAGTCCGCACTGGCTGGAGCGCGTGTTTCCCTACCGGACCGAGGCCCGCCGGTCCTTCGCCAGCCCCGCCGCCGTCATTCATGACTACGTCGTCCATTTGCCCGGGCACAAGGTCCTCGTCGCGACTCGTCCGTGGCCGCTGGCCTCGTACGACCACCGCGACTCGCGGCTCCACCGGCTCTTTGCGATCGCCTTCGCTCCGCGCAGCAAGAAGGGCCCACGAAGCGGAAGGTTCATCACGACGGTTCGCGAGGGATTCCACGGAGGCTGGCGCCTGCTGCAGGTCTCGACCCAGCCGCTCGGCTGAGCGCAGCCGTTCGCTCGTACGCAGAAGGGCCCGCTCGCGCGGGCCCCTCGTGTCAAGCCGATGAACCTCTGGTTCAGGGACTTGGGGTAGCCGCGAGAGCAGCCTGTGCGTTCACGAGCCCCCACCCGAACTTCGTGTCGTAGTTCGGGACGCCGAGGTCGGTGGCCGTCCGCTCCATGATCCTCTCGACCTGATCCGGCGTGAGGTTCGGGTTCTTGCCGAAGATCAGAGCCGCGACGCCCGACACGTGCGGAGTCGCCATCGAGGTGCCGCTGTCGTAATTCCACGCCATCGCGATGTTGAACACGGTGCCCGTGGGCGGGAGCGAGGCGACGAGCGCCTCACCGTCGGTCTGCGAGAGCGAGACTGCCGGGATCCACGGGGTGCCGTTGTCGGTCGCCGTGCCGAGCGTGCCGTTGAAGTTGCCCGGGCCGTTCGCCGGGTTGTTGTAAAGGATCGCCGACGACGCGCCCGCCTTCATTGCGCTGTCGACCTTCTGCGCGAAGCTGACGGCTCCGCGCTGGATCACGGCGACGAATCCTGCAGGCGGGCTGGCGCCGCAGGCGGCCGCGGTCTGCGCGAGGCCGCAATTCACGAGCGTGTTGTTGATGCCGGCCGTCGGCGTTGCGGCCGCGAACTCCAGCGGCAGACCGGCGTACGTCGTGCCGCCTGCAGTCACGAACGCGTCGCGACCCTGACCCGCCGGGAACGACGAGAGGTTGTTGACGCCCGGCGCAACGAGGTCGAGCTGCGCCCCAGTATTCGAGAACGACGCCAGGTGGTTGCTCGAGTCGACGGCACCGACCGAGACCACGCTCTGATACGCGCCGGGGAACGACAGCTTCTTGGCCGAGTCGTTGCCCGCGGCGACCACGATCAGCGTCCCGTTGTTCCGGATCTGGTTGTAGAGCGCCTCCTCGGCCTGCGACTTGTCGCCGCCCCCGAGGCTCATGTTGATCACCTTGCAGCCCTGGTCGGCGAGCCACTGCACGCCCGCCATGACCTGGCTCGTCTCACCGCTGACGCTTCCGTCCGGCTGGGTGCCGAGCACGCGCGCCTCGTACAGCTTGGCCTCCGGAGCGACGCCGTGGATGCCGCTGCCGTTGATCGCACCGAGGATGATTCCGGAGACGTGCGTCGCATGCGTCTCGGTCGCCTCGACGCCGAGCTGGAAGACGTCGACCGTCGGCTTGCTCGGGTCGAACGCGTCGTAACCCTTGACGAAGTTCGGCGCGATGTCCGACTGCGTCGTGTCGAGCCCGGTGTCGGCGACGCACGCCTTCACGCCCGCGCCCTTGTAGCCCTCGGCCTGTGCCTCGACGGCGTGCGTCGTCACGAGACCGTAGAGCCCGTTGTCGAGGCTCGGCACCATCTCCGACGACAGCAGGTCGCTGCTGAGGCTCATTGGCGTCCGGACCGGATCGGTCTCGACGTAGTTCACGCCTGTGGCCTGCTTGACGCTGTTGACCTGACTCGGTGCCAGATCGACTGCGAGTACGTTGATCGACGGAAACGAAAGCCGAACCTTGCCGCCGTGGCTCGTCACGAGCGCTTTGTCGGCGGAGTTCAGCGAGTGGTTGAAGCCGATCATGTAGTGCTGTAGGGACGGCTGCGCAGAGCTGGCAGCGGCCGCGCCGGCGAGCAGCGCGATCGCACCGATGACAAGCGCAGCGAAGAATGCTTTCTTCACCTGAAGAGCCCCCTCCTGGTTGTTCGAGTCCGCTACGGACCCGTTTCGAGGCCGGAATCCTATGTCAGAGGCTTCGATTTCTCAACGTGACCACTGTGTGATCGGCCGCTCCTGAGCCTGGCCGTCCAGCGCGAGATCGGCGCGCTCGTTGAAGAAGCAGATCAGCCCGCGGATCGGGCTGACGTCGCCGTTCGGCTCCGCATACGTCCAGGCAAGGTCGTCGTGCAGTGTGTCGCCCACCCGTACGTGCCAGTAGGAGGCGACGCCCTTGTACGCACAGCGCGACGTCTTCGCGGAGGGCTCGAGCAGATCCGTGCGCACGTCCTCTGTCGGCAGGTAGAAACGCGCCGGCAGACCGGACTCGAAGAGTGCGACGGCCCGCGTGCTCTCGGCAATCGGCTCGCCGTCGACCGAGACGCGTACCGCGCGGGTGGTGCGGTAGGTGTCGATGCGGTGATACGGATCGCGCGGGTGCCCGAAAGCCTGCTCGTCCTCGACGAACCACTCGTCGAGCTTCCCCCAGTAGAAGGCTGCGTACCCGGCGAGGAAGGCAGCGGGCGCGATCGGCTCGCGGTAGGTCCAGACCGCGTCCGTCTCGATGCGGTCACCAACGCGAATCGAGCGGTACGACGCGTCTCCCTTGTGCGGACAGTGCGTCTGCGTGTCGCTCGGTTCAAGCAGGTCGTGCCGCAGGTCATCCTCCGGTACGTAGTAGACGGGGAGGTGCGCCGTCTCGTACAGGAGTCTCGCGCCGAGAGTGTCGAACACGGTCTCACCGCCGAATGTGCCCCGCAGCCGGTACGGCACCGGGTCGAAGTAGAGGACAGAACCTGTCGGCGGATCGGGCGTGAAGTTGAAGCGGCCGGCAGGGACGTTGCCGAACGGTCCGGTGCCGGACGAGAGTCCCATCGTGAAAAGAAACCCTGCCAGCCGGGAGTCGGGCTATGCGAGGCGGGAGCTCAGCACGCGTTCCCAGAGCTGGTCGCCGCCGACGGCGAGGCACCCGTCCACGACGGCGTCCTCGCCGAGGGCGCTCGGACGCACCTCGGGGACGATCGGCGAGAGATCCGCTAGACGTGCGCGAACCTCTTCGGCAAAGCCCGGCGCCCGGCCGATGCCGCCGCCGAGCACGATCAGCTCGGGGTCGACGACCGCCACGATCGCCGCGAGCGCACGCGCGACGATCGCCGCTTCCTGGGCGACGATCTCACGGGCGGCGCTGTCGCCGGCCGCTGCCGCGGCGAAGACGCTCCGGGCGCTGCGGCGCCGCGTTCCCGCCCTCCGCGCGGCCCGGACGACTGCGGCTGACGACACGGCCGATTCCAGTGCTCCGCGGCGGCGCGCGTCTCGCGGATCGACATCGCCGTCGGTGAGCGGCAGGAACGCGATCTCGCCCGCCGCTCCGTGAGCCCCGCGATGAAGCTCGCCGTCGAGAACGAGTCCCATCCCGATCCCGGTGCCGACGGAGACGAACGCGAAGGTCGAGAAGTCGCGGCCGTGGCCGAAGTCGCGCTCGGCGAGCGCGGCGGCATCCACATCGTTTTCGATCATGGTTTCAGGGCCAAGGAGGCGCCGGAGGTAGCGCAGCACCGCCGGCCTCTCCCAGCCGGGCAGGTTGGGAGCGAGCTGGAGCGCGCGGCCATTGGGCTCGACAACGCCTGGGCTGCCGACCACCGTCTGCAGGAACGTATCGTTGCGATCGACACGTGCTTCCTGCAGAAGCTCGCCGGCAAGGTTGGCGAGCTCGCGTACCCGAGCGGCGCCGCTGGAGGTCCGCGCGGGCCGGCTCTGACGGGAACGAACCGTGCCGGCGAGGTCGGTGACCGCACCCCGGACGAACTCCCGCCCCACGTCCAGTCCCAGGACGAAGCCCGCATCACTGCGGATCTCGTACAACAGCGCGCTCCGCCCGCGGCCCCCTACCCGGCGGCCGGCCTGCTGCACGAGCGCGTCACGCTCGAGGCTCGTCAGGGCGAGGGCGACCGTCGGCTTCGAGAGACCGGAGGCACTCGTGAGGTCGCTGCGCGACACCGGCCCGGTTCCTCGCATCCGCTCGAGCAGCAGCTGCTCGTTGAGGGTACGCATCAGCCTCGGCCGCGCCGCGCCCGTCGTGGTTGTCGTCGCCGTCGTCACCAGCTTGTCACGACGATAAAGATAGGTTAGTTTCCTAATTCATGGAAGGAGCACTGCTGCGCGGCCAGCGCCGCGCCTTGCTCACCGCGAGGACCGCCCGTCGGCGGCCAGGGAGGGATACGAGATGAAGCGAGGGCTTCTCGTTCTGCTGCTCGCAGGCATCACGGCGGCGGCGTGGACAGCCGTTGGCAGTCAGGCCGGCACGAAACACGCGTCCGGCGGCTCGTCGGTGACGATCGCAAACGTTGCCGGCATGAGCTGGACCTGCAACTTCAACCCGTTCAACAGCACAGTCCAGTTCCTTGCATTCGGGCCGATGTATGAGGAGCTCGTGTTCGTGAACGCGCTCAAGAGCGGCGCAGCGACTCCGTGGCTCGCGTCGAAGTACACATGGTCGAATCACGCGAAGACGCTCACCTTCACGATCCGGAAGGGCGTCAGGTGGTCAGACGGGAAGCCGCTCACCGCAGCCGATGTCCTCTTCACGTTCCAACTCCTCAAGAAGCACAAGGCGCTCGACCTCCAGGCCGTGTGGGCCGTGCTCAAGAGCGTGAGCAAGAAGGGGAGCAACCAGGTCGCCTTCACGTTCAAGTCGGCGGCCGCGCCGTACTTCTACTACGTGGCGGGTCAGACCCCGATCGTGCCGAAGCACATCTGGGCCAAGATCCCGAACCCGGTCAAGTACACGGACAAGAATCCGGTCGGCAGCGGTCCGTACACCGTGGGCAACTGCAACCCGCAGCGGATCATCTACTCCAAGAACTCGCACTACTGGCAGAAGGGCAAGCCGAAGATCGACACGGTCGTCTATCCGGCCTACACCGACAACTCGCCCGCGAATCTCGACCTCGCCACCGGGCAGGACCAGTGGGGCGGCCAGTACATCTCGAACATCAAGACCTCCTACACGGGAAAGAGCAAGGACAACCACTACTGGTTCCCGCCGATAGCGAACGTCTCGATCTTCATCAACCTGAAGAACCCGATCCTCAAGAACGTCGCCGTGCGCCGCGCAATGGCGTACGCGATCAACCGTCCGCACGTGGCCAAGCTCGGCGAGTCCGGCTACGAGCCGGCCGGCAACCAGACCGGGATCGTGTCGCCGACGTTCAAGAGTTGGGAGAACAAGAAGCTCGCGAAGCAGATCACCTACAACCCGAAGAAGGCGAAGCAGATCCTGACCAAGGCCGGCTTCAAGCTGAAGAACGGCGTCTTCCAGACCAAGTCCGGCCAGCCGCTGTCGTTCACGATGATCAACATCAGCGGCTACGACGACTGGATCGCGTCGGCCAGCATCGTGCAGGACGAGTTGAAGGCGATCGGGATCAAGATCACGACCTCGAACATCTCCAGCAACGCGTACGACGACGACACCTTCAACGGCCACTTCCAGCTCGCGTACGACGGGAACGAAGCCGGCGGCCCGAGCCCGTACTACGAGATGCGGCAGGAGCTCTACTCGAAGAACTCCGCGCCGATCGGCAAGCAGGCGTCGTCGAACTGGGAGCGCTACTACAACAAGAACGTCGACAAGCTGATCGAGTCGTACGCGAAGACGACGAGCCTCGCAAAGCAGCACTCGATCGTGAACCAGCTCCAGGCGGCGATGGTGCGTGACATCCCGGTCATCCCGATCACCGAGGGCGTCGACTTCTACGAGTACAACACGAAATCGATCACCGGCTGGGTGAATCCGAAGAACCCGTATGCAAAGCCGTCCCCCTACGAGGTCCCCGACTGGGGAGTCGTCCTCACCCACTTGAGGCCCAAGGGGTGACGGCCTGAGGCACAGTTCACCGACATGAGGCGCGGGTCGTGAGGTTCGTCCTTCGCAGGCTCGGGTTCTTCGTGGTCACGCTCTGGGCGGCGATCACGCTGAACTTCTTCATCCCGCGCCTCATGCCGGGCAATCCGGCCGAGGCGATGATGGCCCGCTACCACGGGCGCATCAATCCGCAGGCTCTGCACGCGCTCGAGATCGCGTTCGGCGTCAAGGCGCATCAGAGCCTCATCAGCGAGTACTTCGACTACCTCGGCAACGTCTTTCGCGGGCGCTTCGGGATCTCGCTCACGTTCTTCCCGGATCCCGTGATGCACGACGTCCTCCAGGCACTGCCCTGGACGCTCGTGCTCGTCGGCGTGACGACGGTCCTGGCTTTTTTCCTCGGGACACTGATCGGGCTGGTGGGAGCCTGGAGGCGCGGAGGGCTGATGGACAGCGCCATGCCGCCGATCTTCGTCATCACATCCGCGTTCCCGTACTTCTGGATCGCTGGCATCGCGATCTGGCTCTTCTCACTCAAGCTCGGCTGGCTGCCGCACGGCGGAGGCTACGACCCCATCGACACGCCCGCCTGGACGTGGCACTTCGCGCACGACGCCTTCGTGCACTCCATCCTGCCGGCGCTCACGATCCTCGTCACAGCGATCGGTGGCTGGATCCTGACCATGCGCAACAACACGATCTCGGTGCTGACCGAGGACTACATCCGGATGGCGCGCGCGAAGGGGCTCAGCCCGCAGCGGATCATGTGGACCTACGCGGGGCGGAACGCGATCCTGCCCAACCTGACGGGGTTCGCGATGTCGCTCGGCTTCGTCGTTGCCGGAGCGATCCTCGTGGAGTACGTCTTCAACTATCCGGGCGTCGGCTACATGTTCCTGAGCTCGGTCACGAACGAGGACTACGCGCTCATGCAGGGCCTCTTCCTGCTGATCGTCGTCGCGGTGCTGACGGCGATCCTCGCCGCCGACGTGGCTACCGCATTTCTCGATCCGCGCACGAGGGACGTCCGATGAGCGCATCCTCGGTCGGCGCCACCGACCAGCTGGCGACCCCTCCTGCCGGGCCGGCGCCGATGGTCGCCGACGCACGGCAAGGTCGCGGGCGCGACCTCTGGCGGGCGGTCAGCCGCAGCAAGAAGGCGGCCGTCGGCGTGCTCCTGCTGCTCTTCTTCGGTGTGCTCGCGGTCATCCCGGGCCAGATCGCGCCGTACAGCCCGACCGCGAAGATCTTTCCGCCCGGGCTGCCCCCGTCCCGGCAGCACTGGCTCGGCACCACGACCCTCGGGCAGGACATCTACTCGCAGCTCATCTGGGGCACCCGCCTCTCACTGCTGATCGCGCTGGCCGTCGGCGCGGTCGCCACGATCCTGGCCGTCCTCGTCGGCGTCTCGGCGGGCTATCTCGGTGGGGCGACCGACGGATTCCTCTCCCTCGTCACCGACGTGATCCTGGTTCTGCCGATCTTCCCGCTCATCATCGTGATCGCCGCGTACGAGAAGAACGCGGGTTTCCTCACCGTTGTCGTGGTACTCGGAGTGCTGGGCTGGTCGTACGGCGCCCGACAGCTTCGCTCGCAGACGCTGTCGCTGCGGAGGCGCGACTTTCTCGAGTCGGCACGTGTGCGCGGGGAGCGAAGTTCGTACGTGATCCTGCACGAGATCTTGCCGACGATGACGTCGCTCATCATGGCGACGTTCCTCGGCTCGGCGATCTACGCGGTTCTCACCGCCGCGGGGCTGCAGTTCATCGGCCTGGGCGACCCGAACAGCCAGAGCTGGGGAACGATGCTGTACTGGGCGCAGAGCAACGACGCGCTCCTGGCGGGCATGCCGCTCTGGGCGATTGCACCCGGGGTCTGCGTGGCGCTCCTCGGCGCCGCCTTCGCGTTGCTCAACTATGCATTCGACGAGATCAGCAGCCCGGCCCTGCGCGTCCGCAAGCTCGACCGCGCCCGGCTTCCGAAGGCGGAGCCGTCACCCGAGCCTGCGAAGCCGGCCGCCGAGGAGCACGCACCGGTGCTCAGGGTCGAGAATCTCACGGTCGCCTATGCCACCGATCGCGCCCCGGTCGTCGCGGTGGACCACGTCGATCTAGAGCTCGCGCGCGGCGAGTTCCTTGCGATCGTCGGCGAATCGGGCTGCGGGAAATCGACGCTGCTGTACGCGATCGCGCGCCTGCTCGGGGCGCCGATGGCCGGCGAGATCGTGGGCGGGCGCGTCATCTTCCAGGGCCAAGACCTCGTCCTGCTCGAGGAGAAACGGCTCCGCGCCGTGCGCTGGCGCAACCTCTCCGTGGTGATGCAGAGCGCGATGAATGCGCTCAACCCGGTGCTGACCGTGGCGGAGCAGATGCGCGACGCCTGCCGTGCCCATTCGACCTGGTCGAAGGCGGAGATCGATGTGCGCTCGCGCGAGGTGCTGCGGCTCGTATCCATCGATCCGGTGCACCTGCACAGCTATCCCCATCAGCTCTCGGGCGGGATGCGGCAGCGCGCGATGATCGCGATGGCGCTGCTCTTCACTCCCGACCTCGTGATCATGGACGAGCCAACCTCGGCGCTCGACGTCGTCGCGCAGCGTTCTCTGATGGTGCAGATCAAGGAGCTGCAGGAGCAGCTCGGCTTCGCGGTGATCTTCGTGACGCACGACATGTCACTCGTGCGCCACTTCTCCGACCGGCTGCTCGTGATGTACGCCGGCCAGGTCGCGGAGCTGTCGAAGACGAGTGAGCTGTTCGACCGGCCGCTCCACCCGTACTCGCAGGGGTTGCTCGCGGCGTTCCCCTCGCTCCACGGTCCCAAGGAGCGGCTGCTCGGGATTCCGGGCTCACCGCCGAACCTGGCGAATCCGCCCGGTGGTTGCCGATTCGCGCCGCGGTGCCCGCACGTCGAGCCGCGCTGCACCGCGGCCGAGGTGCCGCTCTATTCCGTCAACGGGAGCCTCGTCCGCTGCGTTCTTCAGGAGGACGCCTCGTGACCGAGACGCTGCTCCGCACGGAGGGTCTGACTCGCCACTTCCGCGTGGGCAAGCTCATGTCGCGGCAGACTCTGCACGCTGTCGACGACGTCGATCTGAGCATCGGCCGCGCCGAAATCGTCGCCCTGGTGGGCGAGAGCGGCAGCGGCAAGAGCACGATCGCCCGGCTCCTCGCTCTCGCCCACCAGCCGACTCGCGGTGAGATCTGGTTCGAGGGTCGGCCGCTCAGCCGCCTCCGCGGACGGCGAAGCCGACTCGCCTACAGCGCCGCGGTGCCGATGGTGTTCCAAGATCCGTACAGCTCGCTCAATCCGGCGTACCGCGTCTCGCACGGGATCCTGCGCGGGATGAAGCTCCACCGCGGCGAGCTCTCCGCGGCCGCGCGGAGGACGGAGCTCGATCGCGTGCTGGAGGCGGTGGGACTCACGCCGGCGGCCGATACGCGCAACCGCTTCCCCTTCGAGCTGAGCGGCGGCCAGCGGCAGCGGGTGGGATTCGCGCAGGCACTCGCGCTACGCCCGAAGCTCATCGTCGCCGACGAGCCGGTCTCGATGCTCGACGTCTCGATCCGGATCGGCGTTCTCAACCTGATGGCCGAGCTGCGCGAGCAGGAGGGCGTCTCGTTCCTCTACATCACGCACGACGTCGCAAGCGCCCGCTATCTCGCCGACCGTGTCGTCGTCATGTACGCGGGCCATCTCGTCGAGCAGGGCCTGACGGAGGACGTGCTGCAGCACCCCAAGCACCCGTACACGCAGCTGCTCGTCTCCGCGGTGCCCGACCCTCGCGCGGAACTCGGCCTCGCCGATGCACGTGACGTCGGCGAGCCGCCGAAGGTCGTCGATCCGAAGCCAGGCTGTCGCTTCCGACAGCGGTGTCCGCTCGCGATCGCGCGCTGCGAGACCGAGACGCCCGAGCTACGGGAGCTCGCGGACGGGCGCCGTGTGGCCTGCCACGTCGCCGAGTGACGCGGTAGCGCGGTCGAGCTCTTCGCGCGCCCGCTCGTAGGCGCCGCCTTCTGCTCCGAGCCGGTCGAGGCCGACGAGCACCGCGCCGACGATCGGGCGCGATCGCGCCAACCTGATCGAGAGCCGTGGGCCGAGGTCGTTCAGCCCGGCCTCGATACCTGTCAGCAGGCGCTGATTCCCGGACTGGAGGACACTCCCGCCGAGCACGACCTCCGTCTCCTCGTCGCCGAGATCCAGCCGATGGGCGGTCGCGCGGACGAAAGCGACCACCTCCGCAGCCTGACGGTCGACGATGTCGGCGGCGACGGCATCGCTCCCTGCCGTGTCGAACACGAGCGGGCAGAGCTCCCCCAGCCGCCGCCACGGCACGGTGCCTGCCTCGACGGCGCGCGCGAGTTCGACCGGCGTGGCGAGCCCGAAGTGGGCGGGAACAAGACGTTCGAGCTCGGTCTTCGCGCCGCGACCGTCTTCGCTTCTGGCCGCGGCGGAAGCGGCGGCAACCCCGACCGCCCCGGCTCCGTCCATCACGTCACCACTGACCGCACCCAGAGAGGGGAAGCGCACCTCGCGGCCGTCGGGCCCGACTCCCACACAGTTCATCCCCGAGCCGCACGTGACTGCGATACCCCAGCCGCGCTCCGTTCCAGCCCTGAGCACGGCATATGTGTCGTTTCCGACGACGATGTCGGGCGTCCAGCCTCGCCGTGCCGCTTCTTCCTGGTAGGCGTCCTCCTCGTCGGGAAAGTCGAGACCGGCGATGAGGAGGACTGCAAGATCGGCCGGAGTCCCGACCTCGACGGCCAGCGCATCCAACACGGCCACGCTCGCTTCGACCCCGATGTAGTCGGGTTGGCTGAGCGGGCCGCGGGCGAGGCCGAGCAAGGCCCCGTCCTCGCGGACGAGAGCGGCGTCGGTCTTCGAGCCGCCGCCGTCGACCGCAAAGATGGTCTTCAGTGGACGGCCTCGGCGACGAGCCGGTCGAGAAGGCCGTCCACGAGCTCGACCTGGCCGATCAGCGGATGCGCGAGCAGCGCCTTCCGTGCGTCCGCCGGATCGCGGCTGAGTGCGGCGCGGACGGTGAGGCGCTCGTAGGCCGCGACATGTTGGACGAGGCCCAGCAGCTCGGGGGCGAGCGGCGGTTGCGGGAGCGGCTCCGGCCCGCAGCGGCCGACGCGGGCCGGCACCTCGACCACATCGTCGGCGGCCAGGCCTTCGAGCGTCCCCTCGTTCCTGACGTCGACCTCGTGCACGGCGCCGTCGTCCGTCGAGAGCGACGAGATCAATCCGAGCGCGGCTTCGCTGTAGTACGCGCCTCCGCGCTGCATGAGAAGGTCGGGCCGCTGGTCGACGGACGGGTCGCGGTAGAGATCGAGGAGGTTTCGCTCGATCTCCTGCACGACCGCAGCGCGCGGCTCGCCCTCCAGCTGCTCGCGCAGGACGGCGTCATGGGCGTAGAAGTAGCGGAGGTAGTAGGACGGGACGGCGCCGAGCTCGTCGAGCAGACGGCGTGGCACCTCGATCTCCGCGGCGAGCTCGTCCCCGTGCGCGGCCAGCAGGGACGGCAGCACGTCGTCACCGTCGAGCAGCACGCGCCGCACCCAGGTGAGGTGGTTGAGCCCGACCTGGTCGACCACCACGCGCGCCGGCTCCACACCGAGCCAGCCGGCGAACTGACGCTGGAACCCGATCGCGACGTTGCAGAGGCCGACGGCGCGGTGGCCCGCGTCCAAGAGGGCGCGGGTGACGATGCCGACGGGGTTCGTGAAGTCGACGATCCAGGCCGCCGGCGCCGCGAGTGCTCGTGTCCGCTCGGCGATCTCGAGCACGACTGGGACGGTGCGCATCGCCTTGGCGAAGCCCCCTGCTCCGGTCGTCTCCTGGCCGATGCAGCCGCAGGCGAGCGGAGCGGTCTCGTCGTGCAGCCGCGTCTCCTGGCCGCCCACCCGGATCTGGATCAGGACATAGTCGGCGTCTGCGACCGCCGCATCGAGATCGCCGGTCACCTCGAGCCGGCCTGCGTAGCCCTGCCGTGCGAGCATGCGCGCCGCCATGCCTCCAACGACCTCGCGTCGCCCAGGATCCACGTCCTGAAGCACGAACTCGTCGACGTCGAGGTGAATCAGCCCGGAGACGAGCTCCGGCGTGTACGTGGATCCGCCGCCGACGACCGCGATCTTCATTCTGGTTAATCTTACTTACGAGATGACCGAAACCAAGGCTGTACCGGCTCTGCTGCGCACCTTGAACGAGCGCACCGTGCTCGACACGGTTCGCACGACCGGGCCGATCTCGCGCGCCGAGGTGGCGCGCCAGACGGGCATCTCGCGGCCGACGGTGTCGCTCGTCCTGCGTTCGCTGCTCGAGGACGGATTGGTGCGAGAGACTGCGCACGACCCCGACGGCCCGCACTACGGCGCGGTCTACTACGAGGCCGATCCGGAAGCGGCCGTGGTTCTCGGCGTCGACTTCGGGTCGCGCGCCGTGCGCACCGCGCTCAGCGATCTCTCCGGCCGGGTTCGCGCAAGGGAGGAGCTACGTAGCCGTGGTTCGGTCGAGGAACGGATTGACGCGCTGGCGAGCTCCGTCCGCTCGCTGTTGCGCACGGGCAAGTTCCCCGGCGACCTGCTCGAGAATGCCGTGGTCGCTCTGCCGGCGGTCGTCCATCCCACGGAAGGGCGAGTTTCCGAGGCCGACCTGCCGGGACTTGGCGCCTCCGACCTGCGCGAGCAGCTCGAGCGGGCGCTCCGCGTCCCGGTGAAGCTCGAGAACGACGTCAACCTCGCGGCGATCGCCGAGCAACGGCGTGGAGTGGCCCAGGACGTCGCAGACTTTGCCTTCCTGCTCGTCGGAGCCGGTCTCGGGGCGGCGGTCATGCTCGATCGGAAGCTGCATCGCGGCCACAACGGGAACGCGGGTGAGCTCGACGCCGTCCGCAACGGTCGCACCGACGACGTCGATCCGTGCGCGGCGTCGCTGTCTCAGCTGGCCGCGGAGCTTGCCGCGGGCAAGGAGACGATGCTCGAGCCGCCGTTCGACGTGCGGGAACTCTTCGCGGCGGCAGGCGTCGGCGACGCGGTGGGGATCGCGGTGATCGACGAGGCGGCCCGACGCATCGCGCTCCACGTTTTACCCCTGGCGGCGGCGCTCGATCTCCCGCTCGTCGTGCTCGGAGGCAGCGTGGGCGCGAACCCGGCTCTGCTCGCACCGGTGCGCCGCCATCTCGACGATTTGCTGCCGTTCCCCGCTCCGCGCGTCGAGGGCTCCGCACTCGGCGAGGCTGCTGTGATCGAAGGCGCCCTCGCAGCCGGCATCGACACGGCGGTCGAACGCCTCTTCCAGCGACGCGTCCGACGGCGGGCGTCCTAGCTCTCCGACCGTTTCAGGTGCGGCACTTGGGGTCGCGCCAGCTTCGCTCCAGCGCCTGCATCTGTTGCTGAACCGTCGCGTCGTACGCGCCGATGTCGTCTGCCGCCCACATCACATCCGGTGTCACCCCGGGACCCTCGACGGTCGCCCGGTATTTGGTGCCGTGGCCGCTGGGATGTCCGGAATGGGGGAAGAAGCCGTAACAGAAGTCGCCGAGAGTGTTGCCCCGATGATGCGTGAGGAAGCTGTTCTCGCGATGCCAGCCCTTGCCGTAGGCGGAATCGAAGGTGTCGACGTAGATGTTCCGTCCGTATGCGTCGAGTGGTGAGCCGCGGCCCGTGGCGCTGAAGCCGTAGACGCCGCGGCCGCGATACATGAGCCGACCGAACAGGTGGCGGTACTTTCCGTAGGCCCAGTTCTGGTACATCGTGAGGACGGCGAGCGGGCCACGCCAGTGTGAGAGGTGGAGCTCCCGGGCGCCTGTCGTTCCGCCGTAGTTGGGCTTGAGGCGCACCCATTGTTGGAGCGCCCAGTAGCTGCCGTCCGGGGCTTTGCATGCTTTGACGAGCCAGGCCAGCGGCGGTCCGTCGTAGGGAAGACAGACACCCTTCCCTCCCACGCCGTAGCGGATCCGGAACTTGACCTGCGGAACGCCTCGGCTCGGTGCGCGGGCGTTGATCGCGCCGGATGCGACCAGCGACTCTCTGCGTCCCCCGCTGCGATAGCTCACGTACGCGCGGCCCTGGCGGTCGATCGAGAGCGTTGCCCCTGTCACGTCGCGGCCGATGATCGCGCTGCCGAACGCCGGAGCTGCCGCGAACGCGGCAATCAGGAGCAGCGCGAGGGTTATGAGGCTTCGCATCAGGTACTTCATCGGCCTCCGAACGTCAGAACCGTAGCGAGGAATTTTCACGGTGGCCTGGTAAGAAGAGGGGCTCCGCGCTACCGTTCGCGCAGGTCGGAAGTGTCCCTTCGTTGCGGCCGGTGGGGCGGCGTCCAGGATGAAGTCGCAAGCAGCCCTCACGAGTGCGTCCGTACCGCCCAGACGGGAGATGAGCATCCGGCCCGGTGGCGTACGACTCATCGCCGCGCTTCTGCTCCTCGCAGCTCCGCTCGTCGTTGCGGCCTGGAGCCTCGGTGGCTACGCCGGGCAGCGCGCACACGACAAGGCCGACGCCCGGCTTGCCGACAGCCTCAACAGTGCGGTGGGGACCTACCGGCGCCTGCTTCCGGAGGCCCAGCGGCGCGCCGGGAAGCTCGCTCGCAAGACGCGGTATCAACGTGAGCTCCGGAGTCGCCGCCGCGACCTCTACTGGGGTTTGCACCCGAGCATCGTGCATCCGAACGGAGTGCTCGTCGCCAGCCCAACCCTTCCCGCAGGCGTTGCGGCTCGCAGTGTGGCCGTCCTCTCCCCCACTGGAGGCAGAAGGATCGGTCAGGTCGTCGTTTTCCTTCCTGTCGACAGCCCCTTCGTTGCCTGGTTGACACGGCACTCCCAGCTAGAAGGCCAACAGGAGCTCGGCCTAGCTCAAGGCCACAGCCTCGTCGGAGCCGACGGGACGAGGCGGATCGGGGTGGGGACGCCTGTTCGCACGCCGAGTGACATCCGAGCTGACGGAGTCGGCTACCGGACTGTTGCCTTCACGGTCGGCTCCGGCGCAAACGGCGTCCGGCTTGTTGCGTTGGAGCCCAGCTCCGCCATCGAGTCCACCGCGAACACGGCGCGTTGGCGCGTCGTGGGTCTCGGTCTGGCTCTCATCGCGGCGCTGCTCGCCCTGGCCTATGCGGTCGCGCCGTCGATCGCGCGGAGCCGGGTGTCGAGACAGGAGCGCGAGCGGGCCGAGCGCGTGCTTGGGCACGTGGGCGATGGTGTGTTCCTCGTCGATCGTGACGGCGTGATCCGCCTCTGGAACACGGCGGCCGAGGCGATCACGGGTCTCCGCTCGGATGCCGTCTGCGACCACCCGGCTGAGGAGATGCTTCCCGGCTGGTCGACGATCGCAGACAGGATTCCGGTGGCCCGGCGGCCGGGTGACGCCGACGATGCGTCGAGCGCCGAAACCGTGCCGCTGGAGATCGAGGGCCGCGAGATCTGGCTCTCGATCGTCGGAGTCACTCTGGCGGACGGCATCGTGTACGCGTTCCGTGACGTCACCCGCGAGCGGCGGCTCGAGGAGCTCCGCGCCCAGTTCGTCGCGACAATCTCGCACGAGCTGCGCACTCCCCTGGCGTCGCTCCACGGCGCGGCCGTGACACTGCTCGAGCGGGAGGACGACCTTCACGAACAGACCCGGCACGACCTGCTCGACATGATCGCCGTCCAGTCGAAGCGGCTCGCGGACCTGGTGGAGGAGATCCTGCTCACCGGCCAGCTCGACAGCGGCTCCCTGCGCGTCGTCACCGAGCCGTTCGACCCCGAGGAGCTCGTGTGGACGGCGGCCGCGGCCGCCCGTCTCCGGGTGAGCGACGAGACGACGATCGACGTGTCGATTCCCACCGTGCTGCCGAAGGTGGCCGGCGACCCCGAGCGCACACGCCAGGTGCTGACCAATCTCGTCGACAACGCGATCAAGTACTCGCCCCAGGGTGGACGCATCGAGCTCGGCGTCGAGGCCGGCGAGAACTACGCGCGCTTCACCGTCCGCGACGAGGGCCTGGGCATCCCGCTCGGCGAGCAGCAGCGAATCTTCGAGAAGTTCTATCGCCTCGATCCGGACCATCGGCGCGGCATCGGCGGAAGCGGCCTGGGCCTCTACATCTGCCGCGAGCTCGTTCGCTCGATGAACGGCCGGATTTGGGTCGAGTCCGATCCGGACCAGGGAGCCACGTTCTCGTTCGAGCTGCCCCTGGCCGAGCGGGTCACCGCGCCGGCCTGAACGCGTAGATCCGGCCGAGACCAACGAGGTAGAGACGGCCGTTGCCGGCCACGGCGGGCGAGTACTCGCCGTCAGGCCACTGCGCGCGGAGCCGGCCGCTCGCGGCGAGGAGCGCATAGGTGCGGCGGTCGAAGCTCGAGAAGTAGACGATGCCGTCGACGACCGACGCCGCGCCGGAGATCGCTGCCCGGACCGGCCGGTTCCAACGAAGCGAACCGGTGCCGGCGTCGAGCGCATAGAAGTTGTGGTCGTACGAGCCGACGAGGACGAGGCCGTCCCAGACAGCCGGCGAGGCATAGACATACCCGCCCGTCTGGAAGTTCCACAGCACGTCGCCGCTTCGGGCCGAGAATGCATAGACCCGGCCGTCGAGCGAACCGACATAGACGCGGCCGGCGTCGACGGAAGCGGTGGAGTAGAAGTTGCCGTAGCCGCTGCTCCGCCACACCAGGTGGCCGGTGCGAGCGGCGAGCGCAAACATCGCACCTGCGTAGTTGCCGATGTAGATCCGTCCGTATGCGAGCGTGGGCGAGGCCTTGATCGGTGCGCCCGTGTCGTAGCGCCAGCGCAGGTGCCCGGTGCGTGCGGCGAACGCATAGACGTATCCGTTCTGGTCGGCGACGTAGAGGGTGCCGTCTGCCACGAGCGGCGACGACTCCGAGGGACCGATCGCGCGCCTCCATCGGATCCGGCCGGTCTCGGGGGAGAACGTCAGGAGCTCACCGTTTGGCAGCGTGGACTTGCACTCGTGGTTGCCGATGAAGGTGGCGAAGAGGAGATGGTCGGCGAGCGCCGGCGACGACCAGCCGCAGCGATGGGCGTTGTACTCCCAGCGGATACGGCCCGTCGCCGGATCGATCGAGTAGAGCCGCCCGTCGAAGGCCTCCTCGAAGACACTGCCGTAGCCGACGGCGGGCGGGAACTCGAGCAGCGCGTGGCCGTGGAACGTCCAGAGCCGCCTGAACGGCGGCCGGAGCCCCGGCTCGTCGACCGCGCGCAGGCGGGCGTTGTCCGCGCCGTATGTCGGCCACGGCAGTGCGGCACTCGTCGCCGGCGGCTTGGTCGGTTGAGTGACGGTCACCGTCGTGGTAATCGTCGTCGTCGGCCGAGCGCCCCCGCACGAGACGAGAGCGCCGGCCGCAACGAGCACACCGATGGCCGCGAGGCTCCTAGCTATCGGTGCTCTCTCCGCTGAGATGACTCCACAGATTGGAGAAGAAGCGCGACAGCGTCGGCCAATGGGCGCTCGAGCCGAAGTTGATGGCGCCGGCGTCGAAGACGGTCGAGCGGCCGCGAGTGTAAATCGTCATCTCGGCCGGCTTGCCGGGTCCGAGCTCTTTCGGGATCTCGGCGAGAACGTGTGTGCGCGGGGGCGAGGCCGCATTCGGCTCGTCCACTTCGATCCCGTAGTTGCCGATGACACTGCCGTCATGGAGACCCGTCCCCGCGAACAGCCACGGGGCGGCCGCGGTATTCACGATGTGGTACGGCCGGTTCGGATACTTGCCCTCGTCCCAGCCGGCGTACTGCGCGCCTACCAGCGCCGCCTCGGGCCGCCCGAGGTCGCGCCACGGCGTGCGGCCGGTCATCGTGTTTCCGGAGACCTTCACCTTGTAGAAGAAGTTGTTGGCAGACAGGAACGCGAGGTTGCCGCCGGCGTTGCGGTACTGCGTGATCACGTCGAAGGTGTGGGACGTAACGTACTCCTCGTGGCCGGCGAAGACGATCAGCCGGTAGCGGCTCAGCCGGCCGGCGTTCGAGATTCGCTCGAGGTCGTCGTCGGAGATGAAGTCGGCGCGATAGCCGCTGTGCCAGTACCAGCGTAGGAAGCCGAGGTCGTAGTGCGAGAACTGCAGCGGCAGCCCCGCGGGGACAGCCGCTCCGGTCACCCTGGAGTTGGCGAACGGATGGGTCAGGTCGATGACGTGGACCGAAGAGTCGAGGTACCAGCTGTCACCGTCGACCACGTCGTACGCGTGCCACGTGTTCGTGGGCTCGACGACGAGCACGGGTGACGTGCCGAGCGTACTCGGGCGCAGGACGAACGGTGCGTAGTCGGTGTGGGTACCCCACGTCAGGCGGGCGACGTAGTCCCCGCTTGCCCAATTGGAGCCGAGACGAAGGTGCACGACCCAGCGAGCGTTGCCCGACGGGCGGTTCACGAGTTGCGGCGCCGTGACGGGCTTGCCGAATGTGTGCCTGTCCCAGCCGGAGGCGACAGCGACGCCGGGCGTGCCGGCGGCACCGGCCTGGAAGACCTGGAGCGTGGCGCGGTTCGTGTCGCCCCCGCTGATGTTCAGGACGGCGACCTGTCCGGGCGCGTAGCTGCGGGCCCCGAAGCCCGCGAGAAGCGGAGCGTTACTCGCCTGGCCCGGGCCGAGCACGACTCCAAAGACAACTGCGACTGCGGCGGTGACGGCCACGCCGGATGCGAGGCTGGCGGCAGCTCTGCGCTGTCGCCGGGACCGCGGCGATGACGGGATCCGGCGTTCACGGGAGCGGTGCGGCGCGATGTTCATGGCGCCACCGTCGGCGGCGGCACCAACCGCGCCCTAACGGGCCGCTAACGGCCGCTATGTAGCGGTCTTGCCGGGGTGCTACAACCCTTCGCGCGTTGGTCGATTTCGCCATTCTCGGTCCGCTCGAAGCTCGCGCGAACGGCGAACCGATCTCGCTCGGCGGCCCGAAGCAACGGGCACTGCTGGCCATGCTGTTGCTCGAGGCCGGACGGGTCGTCTCGCTCGATCGTCTGGTCGAGGCTCTGTGGGAGGGCAACCCTCCTGCGACCGCCGTTGCGTCGCTCCAGAACTTCGTAGCGCAGTTGCGGAAGGCGCTCGGTCCGGACGTGATCGAGACGCGGCCGCCGGGCTACCTCGTCCGGCTCGATGCGGAGCAACTCGACCTCGCGCGCGTTCGGAGCCTCGTCGACGCTGCACGCGCGAGCGAACCCGTCCAGCGGTCCGCGCTACTCGACGATGCGCTCGAGCTGTGGCGCGGCGAGCCGCTGGCCGAGTTCCGCTACGAGACGTTCGCACGGGAAGAGGTCGCACGGCTCGAGGAGTTCCACCTCACTCTCGTTGAAGAGCGGGCCGAGGCGAAGCTCGCCATCGGCGCGCACGCGGAAGTCGTGAGCGAGCTCGAGGCACTCGTCCGCACGCATCCGCTGCGCGAGCGCCTGCGGGCGCAGCTCATGCTCGCGCTCTATCGCTCCGGCCGGCAGGCGCAGGCTCTCGAGGTCTACCGCGAGGGTCGGGAGCTGCTGGTCGAGGAGCTCGGCCTCGAGCCGAGCCCGCTCCTGCGCGGCGTGCACGCGTCGATCCTGCGCCAGGAGACGTTTGCGGTCGACCGTGGCGCGATTCCCGAGGTCGAGCACTTCGAGGAGGTTGCCGCGGCGCTGCTGGCGGGCAAGGTCACCGTCGTGGTGGGCTCCGACTCGGAGCCGCTTGCCTCCGAGCTCGCGCGGCGCTTCGGGGTCGAGGCGGTCACGCCTGAGCTGGCGCGCGTCTCCCAGGCCGTTGCCGTCCTCAACGGCTCCGGCCCGCTCTACGACACGCTCCACACGCTTGTCGAGGGCGATGGTGAACCGTCGGCGGTCCATCGTTTCCTCGCGGGGCTGCCGGCAGTGCTGCGCGAGCGCGGCAGCGCACAGCCCCTGCTGGTCACGACCGGCTACGAGCTCGCGCTCGAACGTGCGCTCGAAGAGGCGGACGAGCAGTACGAGACGGTCTGCTATCTCGCCGCCGGCCAGATGCGCGGCAGCTTCTGTCACATCGCGCCGAGCGGCGTCGCGAACGTGATCGAGCGGCCCAACGCCTATACGGGCGAGCTCGCGCTCGACGAGCGCACGGTGCTCCTTCATCTTCAGGGCCGGATCGACAGCTCCAGCGAGCGCGCCTGGGAGAGCTTCGCCGTGACCGAGGACGACTTCATCCACTACGGCGACGTCGCGCGCCGGCTGCCTGTCTCGCTCGCCGCGCGGCTGCGCCGCACGCATCTGCTGCTGCTCGGCTACACGCTCTCGACCTGGACGCTCCGCGTCGTCCTCGACCGCTTCTGGGGCAGCGAGCCCCTGCCGTATCGCTCGTGGTCGGTGCACCCCGGCCTGCAGCCGCTCGAGCGGGAGTTCTGGCGGCGGCGCGACGTCGAGGTGGTCGACATGGCGCCCGCGGCCTATGTCGCGGAGCTCGAGCGCGTGCTGGAAAAGGCGGCGGCCTCGTGAGCGGCGTTCCCCAGAGCCCGTACAAGGGCCTCGCCTCGTTCGAGGACTCGGCGCTCGACGCGCTGCTCTTCTTCGGACGCGAGCGCGAGGTCGCGGCTGTGGCGGCGAACGTGCTCGCGAACCGGCTCACCGTCCTCTACGGGCCGAGCGGCGTCGGCAAGAGCTCGCTGCTCGGAGCGGGAGTCGCGCGCCGGTTGCGGGAGCTGAGCGGCGCGCCCGTCGTCGTGCACGACACGTGGGCCGAGGATCCCGCGGCTCGTCTGATCGCGTCCGTCCACGCGGAGTGCGGAGAGCTCGGCGCGACGGCGGGGCTCGTCGACACGGTCGCCGCGGCGGCCCAGCAGAGCGGCGAGCTTCATCTGCTGCTCGACAACTTCGAGGAGTACATCCTCTACCACGGTCTCGAAGGGCCGCTGAGCGCAACTCTGCCCGAGCTCCTACGGCGGCCGGGGCTGCGGGTCAATGTGCTGCTCGCCCTGCGCGACGACGCGCTGGCGGAGCTCGACGAGTTCGCGGGGCGGATCCCCGAGCTGTTCTCGAACCTGCTGCGCCTCGACCGGCTCGACCGGGAGGCCGGGAGGGCTGCGATCCTTGGCCCGCTCGCCCGTTACAGCGAGCTCGCCGGCGAGCAGTTCACGGCGGAGGACGCCCTCGTAGAGGCCGTGCTCGACGAGGCGTCGACCGACTCGGGCGTCGAGGCGCC
>Ga0070707_100000456_pt1 | contig 40527 bp, 30 predicted proteins | sample KBSK5502metaG_FD_65468 | JGI IMG/M metagenome (GOLD analysis project Ga0070707, IMG submission 65468) | Corn, switchgrass and miscanthus rhizosphere microbial communities from Kellogg Biological Station, Michigan, USA - KBS K5-50-2 metaG | ecosystem: Host-associated > Plants > Roots >... | reverse complement strand
ATCGATGTCCGACATCAGGAAGCTGGTCGTCTGGTTGGCCGTCAAGCAGATGAAGGCGTCAGCCACCGAGCAGTTGCTGCCGTCGACGAAGAAGAGGTGGACGAAAGCGCCGCTGGTGGAACTGGTGTTGGTGATGTTGATGCGAGTGTTCTCGGCGTTCGGGTTGGCCGCGCTTGAGCTATAGAGGTTATAGATCAGCACGGAGCCCTGCTTCTGGTCACTGAGTTCCGAGGTGGTCGGGAAGACTGCACCGGGGTCAGCGGCCAGCGCCGAGGAGCCGAGCACGAGCAAGGCCGCGAGCGCCAAGAGCACGTGCGTGAGTTTGTGTGAGGTTTGCATTTCGAGTTTCTCCTTCTTTTTTATTAGGCCGTTGGTGTATTTTTTCGCTCAAACCGAGCTGAATGAAAGAAGAAATGAGGCGCTGCCTCCGCGACTGTGAGAACCGCCTGGTATCTGCCGTCCGCCGGTTGTCAGGCCACGGCCCAGTGAGTGAGAAGTGTTAGTAAAACGGGACTGCTGATGGCGACGAAGCTACTGACTGGTCGAGTCCGAGCTGCTTATTGCCAAAGCTTGTTACGTGATACGTGAGCTCTCTTTGGGATTGCTTTGCCGGAATGTGAGGAAAGCTCACTGACGCGGCTCAGTCTACGCTGTTGTTTACTTGCTGTCAATAACTAAATACCAGCTTCAAAGCATTTGGACAGTAGACTAGGTGCGTGAAAGAACGAGGTAGGGGCAAAAGAAAAAGCCTGGCGACAGAGTGAAGGGAGTCGCCAGGCCAGAAGTCTCGTCTTGACTCAGAGAGGACAAGCGCGAGATGAGCAACCGATCATCTTACCTCACATCCAGCACGATCAAACCGCGCACCCTCTTCAGGCGGCTACCAGCTCGGGGCTGAGCGCCCACCCGGCGAGGCGGAGGATCGCAAGCGCGAGGTCAAGGGAAGGCCGAGCCGGAGCAGGCTCGGCCTTCGCTCTAGGAGATGACTATCCTCTGATCTCCCCGGCCTGCTGCTAGAAGCAGCGAGCCGTGAAGATCGGGATGTCTAAGGTCGCAGCGTCCGTCAGCGTGAGCTTGTGGAGGTTATGGCCTCCGGAGAAGGTTCCAAGGTTGCGGGAATTGGCAGCGTTGAAGTTAACAAGTTCCGCGCCGACGATCGCATTATTCGCCGACCCGACCCAGAACTTCGCCCAGCCCGTGCGCCCTGCCGGGACGAAGGTTGAGAAGCGCGGAGTCAGGCGTGGGAGGCTGTCGGAGACGATGAACTTGCGCTGGCAGCCACTGAAGGGGATGTTGAAGCTGATGCCGGTCTCGATGTCGTCGAAGAAGACACCGAAGATCGTCCCGATGTTGCCAACACCCGTGATCAAGCTGCCGCCGATGCGGTTGATGACAATCTGCGTGCTGGCATCCGCGGCGCTTGGGATACTGTCAGCCGCCAACACGCGCGGCAGGCGCCCGAAGGCTACGCCGTTGAAGGCCAGCGTCGCCGTATCGGCGGTCGCCGCACAGGTCACCGGGGTGGCCGCCACCGCCGTGACCGCCTCAGCGCCGAGGTTGGCACTGTGGCCCGAAGCCAGCTTGACGTACTCGTCGCCGATCAGGAAGTTGAAGTTGATCGGGCAGCCCGTCACCGGGTCCGAAGCCACGGCGATGATGAAGCCCATCACGCCGGGATCGATGTCCAACATACTGAAACTGACCGTCTGGTTGGCCGTCAAGCAGATGAAGGCGTCAGCCACCGAGCAGTTGCTCCCGTCGATAAAGAAGAGGTGGACGAAAGCGCCGCTGGTGGAACTGGTGTTGGTGATGTTGATGATCGTGTTCTCAGACAGCGGGTTGGCCGGGCTAGAACTGTAGAGGTTGTAGATCAGCACGGAGCCCTGCTTTTGATCGCTGAGTTCCGAGGTGGCCGGGAAGGTCGCACCCGGACCCGTGATCTGGGCCAGCGCCGAGGAGCTGAGCACGAACAAGGCCGCGAGCGCCAGGAGCACGTGCGTGAGTTTGTGTGAGGTTTGCATTTCGAGTTTCTCCTTCAAAAGATTTGTTTCAGTTGAGTTACGGGTCGAGTCGATTGCCACCAGAGCGCTACAAGACGCCCACCCACACGTAAGCGTACCAAGCACAGAAAAACTTCTGCGCCTAAAGGGACTGCCTAAGGGTAGTCGAAGCGTCGGTGAGAATCACCGCCCAGTGAGTGAGAAGTGCCGGTAAAACGGGATTGCCGATGCTGGCGAAGCTGCTGACCGATCGAGTCTAAGCCTGCTGCACCTACTTATTGCCAAAGCTTGTTACGTGATACGTGAGCTCTCTTTGGGATTGCTTTGCCGGAATGTGAGGAAAGCTCACTGACGCGGCTCAGTCTACGCTGTTGTTTACTTGCTGTCAATACAAATTTTGCGGATTAGTCGCAAAAGGCTCGTCGACCGGTGGGGGGGCCAAAAGGCCTCTCGGCCTCTGCTGCGGCTTTGGCTACCTCGGCTTCAAAATCATTCCATCCTGAGCTGCCTAAGGCCCCCTTGAGCAAGCTGACCATGACCGGCTCTACAAATCCACTCCCATTTGATACGATCTAATCATCACTCTCTGTCGGTGATCCCGGATTGAGAGCCCTTCTGGCTGTAGAGAAGGATGGACTCAATGATAAAAGGCACGGAGTCGCAAGAACAACCTCGGCGCCCTGAGGTGATCCTCCTGGGATTTCTACTTTCGGATCAAAAGTGGCCGGGGACCTGAAGACTGAACCACTGAATGTCTTCTATGTTGAGTAACTTTTTAATGATGAGACCGCACGCGTATGCCACGGCCGCGATCCTCTTTTTTTCACTGCCGGGGGGCCTACCCCAGGCGCAGCCAAGCCAGGAATCACTCCGGTTCGAGGTCACAGTAGCGCCCAATCTGGGTCAGCAAAGAGGCCGCCTCTTCGTGATCATCAACCGGAATGAGCAGCCTGAGCCTCGCCAGGCGGCCGGCCGCACCGGCCTTGACGCCCCGCCGATCTTCGCCCGCGATGTCGCTCAACTGACGCCCGGGAGCCCTGGGGTTATCGACCAGCGGAGCGTGGCGTTTCCAATCAGTGGCCTGAGCGAGGTCGAGCCGGGATTCTATTACGTCCAAGCGGTGCTCGACACGAACATTGATCTGAAGTCGCTTAACTCGCCCGGCAACCTCTACAGCCAGCCACAGCGCCTCTACCTCGACCCGCTCAAAGGCGGCGCGGTGAAGCTGCAATTGATGGAAAAGATCGGGCCCGAGCAACTGCCGGCGGAGACCGAGTACCTCAAATACGTGAAGATTCAGTCAGCCCTGCTCACGAAATTTTGGGGGCGAGCGATCTATTTGCGAGCCGGCATCATCTTGCCACGCGACTACGAGCGTGAACCCGGCCGGCGCTACCCGGTGCGCATCAAGATTGGCGGGTATGGGTCCCGATATACTGTCGTCAAGGGCATGATGGCCGAGGGGTCGAGTTTTCGCGCGGCTTGGCTGGCTGAGGACGGGCCGCGGATGATCCTCGTGCACCTCGATGGCGCTGGCCCATACGGCGACCCTTACCAAGTCAATTCGCAGAACAATGGCCCATACGGCGACGCCGTCACTCAGGAATTGATCCCTGACATCGAAAAGCAATTTCGGGCCATCGGCCAAGCTTCCGCCCGAGTGCTCGATGGCGGGTCAACCGGCGGCTGGGTGTCGCTCGCGCTCCAAATCTTCTACCCCGATTATTTCAACGGCGCCTGGTCGTATTGCCCCGATGGGGTTGATTTCCGGGGCTTCCAGTTGGTCAATATTTATCAAGACCAGAACGCTTACCTCAACGGGCACGGCTTCGAGCGGCCCGGCGCCCGTGACGTGAACGGCGACGTGCGCTACACGATGCGTCACGAGTGCCAGCTCGAAAACGTCCTCGGCCGCGGCGATCGCTGGACCACCTCAGGCGGCCAGTGGGGGGCGTGGAATGCGGCTTATGGGCCGCGCGGCACTGACGGTGGCCCGGTCCCGCTGTGGGACCCGAAGACGGGCGTCATCAATCACGAAGTCGCCGAACAGTGGAAGAAGTACGATCTGCGCCTCTGGCTGGAGCAGAATTGGACAAGGCTCGGCCCTCAGCTCAGAGGCAAACTTCACATTTGGGTCGGGGAGGCGGACAATTACTTTTTAAATAATGCCGTCCACATGCTGGACGAATTTTTAGCGCGGGCCGAGCCACCTTTCGGGGGCAAGATTGTTTACGGGCCCGGCAAAGGGCATTGCTGGGTCGGCCTGACCGAGCGCCAGATCATGGATGAAATGATGTCGGCGATCAAAAGTAGTAGGCAGTAGGCAGTTGACAGCAAGCGCAAGGATAGTTTGCCGCTGCTTCCCGCCTTTACTGCCTACTGCCTACTGCCTACTGCTTTATGCAAGAACGATTGCAAAAAATAATTGCCGCCGCTGGCCTCGCTTCGCGGCGTAAAGCCGAAGAGTTGATCGCGGCCGGCGCCGTGACCGTGAATGGTCAGATGGTCACTGAGCCGGGGGCGAAGGCGGACCCGGAGCGGGACCACATCAAGGTCCGCGGCAAACTGATCAACCCGCGGTTCGGAAAAAGAGAGAAGATATATCTCTTGCTCAACAAGCCGGCCGGGTATTTGACCAGCACCTCGGACCCGCAGCAGCGGCCGCTGGTGATCGATCTCATCGGCAAGTACCGCCATAAAGTGCATCCCGTCGGCCGCCTCGATTTCAACAGCGAAGGGCTGCTCCTGCTGACCAGCGACGGCGACTTCACGCATCTGATCACCGCCGCGGCCGAGAAGGTGCCGAAGCGCTACCTGGTGAAAGTCAAGGGTCAGCCGAGCCGGGAGCAGGTCGCCCGCCTCCGGCAAGGGATAGTCATTGATGGGCACCGCACCGCGCCCGCTGAGGCTCGCTTGGTCGAAGAGAGCGCCACCAACGCCTGGTACGAGGTGGTGCTCTACGAAGGGCGCAATCAGCAAATCCGCAAGATGTTTGATGCCGTCGGCCATTCCGTGCTGAAGCTGCGGCGCGTCGCGATTGGTTTCCTCCGGGACGAGCGGCTGCGCCCGGGTGAGTATCGGCTGCTGCACGAGGCAGAGGTGCAGCGCTTTTTCCGGGCCTCGGCAGCGAAGAAGGGCGAAAGCGCAAAGGGCAAAGCGCAAAGAGCCAAGCGCTAAGGGCAAGAGGGGCTCTTCGCTCCTGGCCCTTTGCCCTTAGCGCTTGGCCATTCACTGGGCCACACTTTTATTATTCTCATCTGGGCATAATCATGGATCGCTCGCTTGACAAACCATGATTCGGCAAGTAGATTTAAAATTCGGTTTTGACGCGGGGTGGAGCAGCCAGGTAGCTCGTTGGGCTCGATTCCGCAGGATTGATAATCAGCGATGCCAGTGAAATCCATCTGGTTGAAGCTAACAAGCGTCAACGGAAGCCACGTTCTGCCGATGACCGTGACGCTTGGAATTTAGTCCTGCATTGGGCTGTATGCGAGGAAACTCGCATACGATCACCTCTCAAATTCGGGGAAGCCTCGGCAGTGGTAATCCCGAGCCAAGCTCTCACAGTGAATAAGCTATGAGAGAAGGTGTAGAGACTTGATGGGAGGCACCCTAACGGCGGCCTTTAAGCCGTGACGAGGGTGAAGGGAAAGTCCAGACCACAAACTGATTGTTTCAGGCAGCGAAAGCCGTAGTGGTAAGCATAACCCAAAGGTCGTGGGTTCAAATCCCACCCCCGCAAACTCTTCATTCTATTAGGTTTATAAATCAAGGCCGCTGGCAAGGCGGCCTTTACTTTCTGCACATTGCTACGCCCAAACATGAGAAGACCATCTGTCTGTCCTAAGTTTCGGTGATGAGAATGCTGCACAGGTCGTATCCAAAGTATCCTATTCACCTCGAGGTCTTTCAGAGAGAGGATGCCCTTTCTTTTTACCTGCTCGGTGTTTTCCTGACGGACGGAAATATGGATCGCTTATCCGGCCACAAGAATGATTTATATCGGGTCGGGCTCACATCGGCAGATGAAGACTGGTTGAAACTGATCAGAGATCTCATTTCTCCACTTCGTCCCATTTGGAAAAGGAAGGACCAGGAGACCAGAAGAATGGAGATCGCCAATCAGGATTTAGCCCGCTGGTTATTATCTTGGGGATGCCACGAGCGAAAATCTCTGACGGTAGAATTTCCGGTTGGCGTGCCCGACGAATATCTTCCGGATTGCGTGCGAGGTGTTTTCGATGGCGATGGGTCGCTTACGGTGTGTGATTACCGGAAGGTGAAGAATGGCAAAGTCTACATCTACCCGAGAGTCAATGCCTATATTTGCTCAGGCAGCTACAAGTTTATCACCGGCCTTCAGCATCGGCTAAAGTTGGCCGGATTCTCTCCTTCGATGTTTGAGGCAAGAAAGAAAGAACACAAGATCACTTGATCGGATAAAACCGTAGGCACGATTAAGGCAAGCGTAACCTGGAGACTTCAATTGGCAGATCGATCTGCCGCGCCGTTTTTGCGCTGGATGTATTATCCAGGGAATCCGCTTGCCATGCCGAGAAAAGCTGCTCTGGCTGACAAAGCTCTGGGCATTCTCTGCGTCAAGTAAGAGCACCCTCCTCATCCTGCAAGCCACCCGACCGTTTCCCTGAAGCCATTAACGGCCTTAGTCAACGGCCGCCCGTAGAATGTGTTGTGTCGAGGGTCGAAGTTTGATTACAATACGGACGCTGCGCCTACCCCGAAGTCGGCAACTATTGACAAGCTATTGTGGTTGACTGTTGGCCGTCATCGGCGGCCCGGAGTCTTGGCTGCGCGGCATGAGCATTCAATCCAGTGGAGGACCTTTTATGATCTGCCCGGTCTGCCGGAGTCAAAACATGGAGACGGCGAAGTTCTGCGGCAACTGCGGGAGCCCGTTCCCACGCGGCTCCGCGCCCTCATCGTCGCTGGTCAACTGTTCCCAGGGGCACGTCTACAGCTCCGTCTACGATCACTGCCCGTATTGTCCGCAGGCTGAGCGTCCGAGTTCCCCGGCCGACTTTGCCACGCGCATCGAGACGATGGTCGAGCCGACGAATGAGCCGCCGGTCCCCAACCCCGAGCCGCCACCGTCGGCCAAGACTGAGCAGATGCGGCGCGACTACGCCACGCTCATCGAGCCGGGGCCCGGCATGGGGGCCGCCCGCACCGATCCGATCAACGATGCTCCGACCATGGATACCGTGGTGGAGTCGACCGGCCCTACTGACGCGCCCACCGGTTTCCCAAGGGTGCCGCCCGGCCCCGGCATCACCGTGGTGAGCCCACTGCCGAGGGAGACTCTGAACCGCGAGCCGGTGCCGCCACCACCTCCGCCGCCCGAAATCCCTTCGGCCCCGGCGCCGCCCCAGGCTCAGCCGGCCCCGCCCGCCAAGCCGCGGATGGACCGCCGCACTCTCGTCGTGCCCGCGGAAGAGGTGCAGCAGGTCATCGCTTCAAAGGGCAAGCTGGTCGGGTGGATCGTCAACTTCAGCCGAAACCCTGACGGCGAGGATTACCGCCTGCGCGCCGGACGCAATGTCTTGGGCGCTAACCCGGGCTGTGACATTGTCATCGAAGATGATGCGGTCAGCGGGGTCCACGCGAGCATCGTCTACCGCAACGGCCGCTGCTACCTCAAGGACGAACTGTCGAGCAATGGGACTTTCGTCAACGGCGTCGAGGTCGATGAGGTGCGCCCGCTCCAGAGCCACGACGAGATTCGCATCGGCAATACCTCGCTGACCTTCATTGCGCTGGAACGCGCCGCTTAGCAGTTTCGAGTTTCGAGTTCGCTGCCGTCGGCTCGGCATCTGCGGCTCAAGAAAAACGGCTTTATGGATCGAAAGGTCATTGTTGCTTACCGGACCGACGTCGGCCTCGAGCGCAGTGAGAACCAGGATGCTTACGGGTATTGGTCCGACGAGGCCAGCCTCTGCCATTTGCTGATCGTCGCTGACGGCATGGGAGGCGCGGCCTGCGGGGGCGTGGCCAGCCGCCTCGCGGTCCACATGATCCACGAGCGATTCTTCAATCAGGCTGAGCGACAGACCCCCATCACTGAGCGGCTCAGAGGGGCCATAATCGAGGCCAACCGCGCCATCTACCACCAGGCGGCGAGCGACCCGCGCTGCTATGGCATGGGGTCAACCTGCGTGATCCTTGCCGTGACGGTCGGCCGCGCCTACCTCGCACACGTCGGTGACAGCCGCATTTACCTCGTCCGCGACCATCGGATCGCGCGCCTCACGCGGGACCACTCGCGCGTGCAGCGCATGCTTGATGACGGCTTGATCACTGAGGAAGAAGCTCACGGCCACCCTGACAGCAATATGATCGAGCGCTCGCTCGGCCCGCGCGCAACGGTCGAACCTGAAGTGCGGCCCGAGCCCATCGAACTGCGCAGCGGGGACACCTTTGTGCTGTGCACCGACGGCCTGACTGGCTTGGTCCGCGATGAGGAGATCTTTGAGGTCGCGCGCCACGCCCCAGCACAAGCCGCCTGCGATGCGCTGGTGGACCTGGCCAATGAACGCGGCGGCCACGACAACGTCACCGTTGGGATCGCGCGCATCGGCGACGATATGACGCTGGAAGCCGAGGTCAGACTTTGACTCCCGGAAGGCCGCAGCACAGACCCACAATCCGCAACCTACATGCCCCAGCTACTCATCGCCACTACGAACCCCGGGAAGGTTGCTGAGATCACTGTTCTGCTGGCCGGCCTCCCGTGCCGGGTAAGTGGGCTGACGGCGCTGCCGGAAGCGGCGGAGACCGGCGCCACCTTTACTGAAAACGCCCTGATCAAGGCCGAGCATTATCACGCGCTCACCGGCTGGCTGACTCTCGCCGATGACTCCGGCCTAGTCGTGGACGCACTCGGCGGCGCCCCCGGTATCTATTCGGCGCGTTACGCGGGGGCGGGGGCGAGCGACGCCGCGCGCATCGCCAAGCTGCTGGATGAGCTGAAAGACGTGCCGGCGGCCCGGCGGACGGCACGCTTTGTGTGCAGCGTGGCGCTCGTCGGGCCGCACCTGAGGCGGACCTTCGAGGGAACTTGTGAAGGGGTGATTGCGCGCGAACCGCGCGGCGATGGCGGCTTCGGATACGACCCGATTTTTATCGACGCCGAACTCGGCCGGTCCTTCGCGGAGTTGACGCGGGAAGAAAAAGCTGCGCGCAGCCACCGTGGCCGGGCGCTAGCTGCGGCGCGAAGCTTTCTCGAGCAATTACTGAAGGAGGACAGGTAGCACGGGCGGAATTTTCTTGTCCCCCGTCAACGCCTCTCGCCTTCGCGCACCAGCAGGTTGAGAAAAAAGCTGACGATGCTGATGACGACTGCCCCCCAGAAAGCCGACCAGAAGTCAGCGACGTAGAACTGGAGGCCGAAGGCCTCGGAGAGCCAGGCGGTGAGGCCGAGCATGGCCGCATTGATGACCAGAATGAAGAGGCCGAGCGTGAGAATGATCAAAGGGCAGGTGAGCATCTTCAGCAGTGGCCGCACCAGGGCGTTGAGGAGCCCGAAGATCAGGGCGACTAATGCCAGCTTCCAGAGCTTCCCCCGGAAGACAATCCCAGGCATCACATTGACGGCGACAAAGATAGCCACCGTCGTAATCAGCCAGCGCACCAACAGCCGAAACATCAGCCTCTCTCCCCCCGTGATTCAGGCGGTGTAACTGCCAAGCCCAGGGACAGTGGGCGGATCAGGGCGGAAAGCCAGCGGCGCAAACACCCGGGCCACCCTGCCGGCCCCCTGTTCTTTATTTCTAGTCCTGCGATTTAGCCTGCGGCGTGAATCAGCGTGCGCACGTCTTTGCCGAAGCGCACGTCGATCTTGCCTGAGCGCTCGTCAATGACCGTGCCGAGTCCGAACTTCGGGTGCGAGATGCGCTCGCCGACGCGGAAGCGCACCTGCATGGAATAATCGCGCGCCGGGCCGGTTTCGACCACCGGCGAGGCGCCCTTCTCTCGGGTGGATTTAGTCCGGGTTGACTTCTTCTTCTCGCGGTAGAGGTGATTGCTCTGGCAGGTGCGGCACATGACGCGCTCGACCTCGCCCTGCGCGTTGAGCGCGATGATCGCATGCACGCGATCCTCTTTGCACCTTCCGCAGTAGGTATCGACATCGTCCCCGGGACGGAGCTTCTTGACAATTCCGATTGAATTAGGCATGTGATCTCACTCGAATTGAATCCGCCCTCACGGCTGCGAGCTTAAGTCCAGGCACTCCGTCGGGGCGCGACCGGTCTTAAAACGGAGCGTGATGGCGATCAGTCACAAATTTACCCTACATCATCAGAGCGCGTCAAATCTTTAGGGCCGTGGCGAGTGATGAGCGACGAGTAAAAAATATTCTTCACGCGCCGACTGCACTGGTCACCGTTTTTTCGATTCCGGGCGGTCCGCGCAGTTGATTTTTCCGGCGATTTCGGGTAGTTACTATAGCGCCCCTACAGAAAGATTGAAAACCTCATGTATCTCGGCCCTGCGAGGGCCATCAAAACCCCGTCGAGGTTTGCGAAAACCAGCTAGCGATGACTGCCCGTCACGGGCCGCAGGTTCGCACTTAGGCCATCCGAAAAAGCGCTGAGTCTGCTTCCGGCGACTGGCCGCAGTCTGCCAGCGATGGATAGCAGCATAGCAGCATGGGCGGGCAGCGAGGCGGGCAGTGAACTTTGCTCCCGCACTTTTTGAAGGGGACACCAGAGACATGCTTGAAAAAAGAAGTGAACAACGAGTGCAACTGGACATCCCGGCGAAGATCAGGTGGAAAGACTCGGTGGGGGGGATCAACGAGCGCGATGCGCGGTTGTGGAATCTGAGCAAGACGGGGGCCTACGTTTTGACCGATGACGTACTGGTGCTGAATCTGCCGGTGGAGTTGATTGTCATCCTGGAGAGCAATGATCCGTATAAAGGGGTCGCCACCTACTTCCGTGGCCGCGTCGTCCGCACCGAGACGGTCCACCATTCCGAGGGCAACACCGGCGCCGCCATCTCGTTCGAGCGGGCCACTCACGCCCACTAAAGGAGGCGAAAGTAGAAAGGCGAAAGACGAAAGGGGAACTTCCTTGCTTTCGCCTTTCTACTTTCGTCTTTCGCCTTGTTTACCCCACCGGCTGCCACTTCGGGCGGTTACCTTCGGCGAGCCGCTTGATGTGGCCTTCAGTATCGGCCAGCAGCACCTGCCCGCCGTCGTCGTAGACGAGCCAGGTCCCTTCACGGTTCCATTCTGCCGGGATGTTGACCATCATTTCGAGCGAGAGTCGGAATTGCGCCCCGCTCCAGATATCCGTTAAGAACAGGCCGCCGTAGCAGAGGCCTGCTTCCGAGCACGACTGGGCGGGAATGAAAATGATGTGGCGCCCGTCCCGCGACCAAGTCGCTTCGAGGATGCGGCGCCCGCCGAGCAGTTCGGCCGATTCCTCAAAGCCTTCCAGCTCGCTCAGATTGGTGACCTGGTGGTGCGCCCCGGTGTCGATGTCGGCGACCGACAGCTCTTCGTGATTGCCGGCCACCTCCTTGAAGAGCAGCCGCCGGCCGTCGGGCGAGACGGACTGATCATTGAACCCGCGGATGATGACCGATTGTGGCTGAGCCAGAGCTTGATACTCGTCCACGGTCAACTCGCGCGCCTCCCGTTTGCCTATCGTCAGGGCGAAGTGTTTAGGCGGGGCGCTCAAGTCGGCATTCGCGTCCAGGGCGTGGATGATGAGCGTCGTCCCGTCGCGCCCCATCTCCAGCCGATCAACCGTCATCTCGGGCGGGACAGTCAACTCGCCCGCGTCTTCGACCTTCCGATCGCGCAGTGAAACGGCAAAGAATTTGAGGCCGGCGTTGAAGTAGTGCCGGTTGCCGTCGAGCGACCAGGCGTGCGTGTTGATCGCCTCGCCCTCTGGGGCTGAGGCGAGTTGACGCGCGTCGGTCCCGTCAGGCCGGATGACCCAGAGATTGCTCTCGCGCAAGTAAGCGATGAGCGGCAGGGGCTTGGGCGGCGAGGGGGCCGGGGCCGCCTTGCTTGCTTCCTCCCGTGGAATCGTGCAGGCAACAAAGGCGAGGGCGTAAAGGCCAAGGACTAAAACGAGAGCAAACTTCTTTATCTCCATCTAAACCACTTCAACCAACTGCGCGCAGCCGCTGCTGCGGTTTCGAGTCAGTACCGCGAGCGGGAGCGAGCGTGGTCCCCACGATGGATCCGCCGTGAGAAGTGACGCTCGCTATCGCTCGCGGTACTGCCCCGTCCACACAGGTCATAATTTTACGCTCGGACATCGAGCTTTGAACTCCTCTCAGGCGAAGCCCGCTTCGGACCTATTAAGTAATCGGGGGAATGAGCTTGATCATCTTCGCCGAGCGGCGGAGAAAGTTCAAGCGCCGCGGGGCGACTGACAAGGAATCGGCGGGCGCGGTTGACCAGAGCCCGCATTTGTCGATTGTGGGCTTATTGAGACTCGTGTAAACTATGATCCAAGCTGACTGGCAGATTGACGACTCAGACAGTATTTACAAACTAAAGGTGAACCGAACATGATGAGAAAAATAGATACCATCGGGCGTAGCGCCTTGATCGTGGCGAGCGTGGGCCTGAGTTTAGCCTGCACTGCGAACCAGCCTGCGTCAAGCGCCTCGGCCCCGACGCCGACGCCGACGGCCAGCGCCGTCAGTGCCCCGCCGCCGGTCGCGCCGATTGCTACCCCGGCCGGGCCAGTTAATCCGGTCCAGCCGGCGCAGAACGCCTCGACGCCCGCGCCCGCGCAAAACCCCGAGGACAAGATGCCGCGCCTCAGTGCCGAGGAGGCCATAAAGTTGGTTGCCGCGCACAAAGCTGTGCTCATCGACGTCCGTGGCACGCAGGCTTACCAGGAGGCCCACATCAAGGGGGCGCTCGATTTCCCTGGGCCGCGGATCGAGGCCAGCGACTTCAAGGGGTTGCCCCGCGACAAACGCATTATTGCCTACTGTACCTGACCGGCCGAGCATTCAAGTGCCCGTGCGGCATACTTACTACAGCAAGCTGGGTTCAATGAGGCAGGCGCGTTGCTGGGCGGCATGCATGCCTGGGAAGCGGCCGGGGGCGAGATGGTGAAAGCTCCACCAACTCCGACGCCAACGCCTTGGCCTCCCAAAGAGCCGGAAAAACCATCGAAGAAGCCAACCGGCGAATAGCATTTTCTTTGGATTAGTGGGCCCATCTGCCGGCCGTGCGCCAGCCTCTCGAGGACCCACAGGCGGACACTGGTACACCCAAATGAGCTAGGCTTGGGTGTACCGGTGATTGTTTTAGGCTGGCCCTGTCTCCGACCGCATCGCTGGCACGGCTGCGCGCCTAGTCTCTGGTTGGGGATTGGCGCTGAAGTTTCTGATGTGGAGCCTGCCTGAGATTGGGCCTGATGTCGAAGCCAACATCTTGCCAACCTCGAGGTTATTTCTTGCCGAAATAAACTCTGAACGCGATCACAATGCTTTCGATGGCATAAACGACAACCACAAACGAGTAGAACAACACCAGGCTGATCCAAGCATACCGCCCAATCTCACCGCGGGTCAGCATGATGAGGGCCATAAATGAGACCGTGATCGCGTAGACCTTGAGTTTAGTTCGACCACCAACGAATTTTTCATGCTTGCGACCGATCAGAAAGCCCATGTGTTGACTGAAGCCATTCGCCGCCATTCAATCGAAGGTCGTGGCGCGAGCGCTCTTCATTTTCCCGGTTTGCTCTCGGCGGCCTGGCTAAGGCCATCCGCGTTGTGACTTCCGAAAAAGCGTGCGGACATGGGAGGGCCTGAAATAGTGAGTCAATGCCGAGGGCGGGACTCGAACCCGCACGGCCTTTCGGCCAGAGGATTTTCTTACCGCTACAGCTTTCGCTGCCTGCTCTCACAGCAGTTTGTGGTCTGGACGATGCCTTCTCCGTGCACGTTTCAATCCACGCCTGCTTTTACTGAACAGGCGAAAAACAGTGTTTAGGAGGGAGCCGTCTCGTCTCTACACTTTGCGATCCCGGATTTCAAAGCTCAGCTTTGAAATCCGGCATGCGCCTTAGCTCGGCGTTGCCATCAGCGATCCGTTTGCGTTGCAGCAGGTCGATCCTGTGAAGGTTTCACCGACTTTGACTCCATTCACGCCAGCGTTTCCCTCCGGCGTGCTCAAAATCTCAAGTCCTCTGTGTCTGCCATTCCACCACCCCGGCATGACGGATTCGAGTTTAAGGGTTCGGGTTGCCGGTTGCAAGTTGAGAGCGGTTGATTGGCAGTTCAAAAGTCGAAACTTGAGGGGGATTCAGGTAGGCGAAAGGGGCTTGGTGATTCTTTGCGGCTTGGCGCCTTGGCGAGAGGCTGGTCTCAGGCAAAGGCGCCAAGCCGCAAAGGTAATCTATGATCAAACAACCAATCGAAAACCATCCTAAGCCCGAGCCTTGAGACTTGACACGATCCTTTCACTCGCATGGCCGTCGCCGTAAGGGTTGACCGCGCGTGCCATCCGCTCGTATTCCGCGTGGTCTTCCAGCAGCCGGGCCGTCTCTTGGAGGATCTTCTTTGTGTCTGTCCCGACAATTTTCACCGTCCCGGCCTTGATGCCTTCGGGCCGTTCAGTGACCTCGCGCAGCACCAGCACCGGCTTGCCTAGGCCAGGCGCTTCCTCCTGCAGTCCTCCTGAATCGGTCAGCACCAAATGCGCGTGCTTCATTAACTGGGCGAGGGGCAGATATTCAAGCGGCTCGAGGAGGGTGATGTTCTTCGTATCTCGCAGTGTCCGGTTCACGACGCGCTGGACGTTGGGGTTGAGGTGGACCGGGTAGACGATGTGGGTGTCCGCGTAGCGGGCCGCGACCTCTTTCAGCGCGGCGCAGATATTCTCCAGCGGCTCGCCGAAGTTCTCCCGCCGGTGCGCCGTCACCAGGATGATCCGCTTATGGCGCGGGACCTCGGCCAGCGGGCCGTCGCTCCAGGCGTAGGGCATCTCCACCACGTCGAGCAGCGCATCGATCACCGTGTTGCCGGTGACGATAATGCCGGCCTCATTCACGCCCTCCAGCAGTAAGTTTTGACGTGAAGTCTCGGTCGGCGCGAAGTGAAGGTCGCAGATGCCGTCGGCGATCTTGCGATTGATCTCTTCGGGGAAGGGGTGGAATTTATTCCAGGTCCGCAGACCGGCCTCGACGTGCCCGACTTTCGCCTGGTGATAGAAGGCCACCAGCGTTGCGACCATCGCCGTCGTCGTGTCGCCCTGCGTCAGGACCCAGTCAGGTTGCTCGGTGCGCATGACCGCATCGAGGCGGGTCAGCGCGTTGGCCGTCACCTGGGCCAAGGACTGGTCCTGCTGCATGATGTTCAGGTCGTGGTCAGGGCGGATGTCGAAGAGGGCAAGGACCTGGTCGAGCATCTCGCGGTGCTGCGCCGTGACGCAGACGACGGTCGAGAACTGGCCGGGGTATTTTTTCAACTCTTTGACGACCGGGGCCATTTTGATCGCCTCCGGCCGCGTGCCGAATACACACAGAACTTTCATGTCCACTCCGTGAGGCAGGGCAAGGTCCGACAAAAAAAGGCGGGCCGCTTAGCTGCGGTACTCTCCCGACTGGATCCGCCGCCACCAGCGCTCATTTTTGATGTACCACTCGACGGTGCGCCGCAAGCCCTCTTCGAAGGAGACGGTACGCTCCCAACCTAGCTCGCGCTCGATCTTGCTCGAGTCGGTCGCGTAGCGGCGGTCGTGACCCAATCGATCTTGGACGAAGGTCACCAGCCGGCGGGTGCTGCGCTCGCCGATCAAACCCAGGTGCCCGTCGATCAGGCCGGTCAGTCGCTCGACCAGTTCGAGGTTCTTCCACTCGTTGCCGCCGCCGATGTTGTACACCTCTCCGAGGCGGCCAGCGTGGAGCACCAGATCAAGCGCGCGGCAGTTGTCCTCGACGTAAATCCAGTCGCGCACGTTCTGCCCGTCGCCGTAAACCGGCAGCGGCTTGCCCGTGAGCGCGTTGGTGATCATCAGCGGGATGAGCTTCTCGGGGAATTGGTACGGGCCGTAGTTGTTCGAGGTCCGCGTGATGACGACCGGCAGGCCGAAGGTGCGGTGGTAAGAGAGCGCGAGCAGGTCGGCACCGGCCTTGCTCGCCGAGTAGGGATTGTTGGGGTGATACGGTGTCTCTTCCGTAAAGAAGCCTTCGGGGCCGAGCGAGCCGTAGACCTCGTCGGTCGAGATTTGAAGGAACCGCGCGACGCCGTGAGCGCGGGCAGCCTCAAGCAAGTTGAGCGTCCCGCCCACGTTGGTCTTCACAAAAACCTCTGGGCCTTCGATGCTCCGGTCCACGTGCGACTCGGCTGCGAAATGGACGACGGCTTCGACCGCATGCTCCTTGAGCAGCGTGGCCACCAGCTCGCGGTCCCGAATGTCGCCGTGCACGAACCGGTAGCCCGGGTGCGAGGCGAGATCGCTCAGATTCTCGCGGTTGCCGGCGTAGGTCAGCGCGTCGAGGTTGACGACTTGCACGTCCTCGCGGCTGCTGAATAAGTATCGCACAAAGTTTGAGCCGATGAAGCCGGCCCCGCCTGTCACCAAAATTCGATTGAACACAGCTTGCCTCTTCTTAAGTTGGTTGGTTGCCCCCACGTAGTAACGAATTCATTCGTGGCGCGTTCGAATTCGCTTTCCCAGACTTAACGAATAGATTCGTTACTACGTGGGTGTGGCCATTCGACCGTTCGGATTGACACTTAATCGACGCGGAAGGGCGTCTCCGGGTCATCCTCGTGACGGATCTCGTCCACCGGCTCGCGCTTGCCCAGGCCGGCGTAGAGCCGGTTCGGACAGTTGATGGTGATGCCGAGCTTGCCCCCGACGTTTTTGTAGACGTGGACGACCCCCTTCGGCACCAGGACCAGCTTCGGGTTATCCTCGCCGACGAAGAGCGTCATCTCGTTGCCGTAGGTCGGCGACTCGCGACGGTTGTCCCACAGCCGCAGCTTGAAGTTCGAGGGGCCGATGAAGGCGAACAGGTCGGCTTGGTCGACGTGCTCGTGCGGCCCGCGGACGACGTCCGGCAGGGTCATCGAGACGTAGGCCATCACTGGGTGGAATGGCGTCGCGAGTTCATCGTGCCGGAAGATTTCGGCCAGCCAGCCGCGCTCGTCGACGAACTTACGCACGTCACGGACCAGGACGTCTTCAATCATGCCACGTTTGAATTTCATCTCTTTTGCTTCCTCAGTAAGTTAGGCGTTCGCGACGTTGACCAGCCGCGTCTCGGCCACCAGCCGCGTCGCACGGTAAAGACTCTCGAAGGTCCCGGCGTCGGTCCACCAGCCGTCGAGCAACTCCCAGGTCATCTCGCCGCGGGCGATGTAGGCGTTGTTGACGTCGGTGATCTCCAGCTCCTGCCGGGCGCTCGGCTTCAAGGTGCGGGCGATGTCGAAGACCGTCTCGTCGTACATGTAAATCCCCGTGACGGCGTAATTCGACTTCGGCGCCTTGGGCTTCTCTTCGATGCTGACGATGTGGTCGCCTTCGATCTCGGCGACGCCGAAGCGGTGCGGGTCAGACACCTCCTTGAGGAGGATCTTGGCCCCCGCGCCTTGGTGGCGGAAGCGCTTGGCCGCGGAGGCGATGCTCTTCTCGACGATGTTGTCGCCGAGGATGACGCAGATCGGCTGGCCGTCGGCGAAATGCTCGGCCAGCTTGAGCGCGTCGGCAATGCCGCCCTCGCCCTCCTGGTAGGTGTAGTTCAGGTGCTTGAGGCCGAACTGCTTCCCGTTGCCGAGCAGGCGCAGGAAATCGCCCGCGTTGTTCCCGCCGGTGACGATCAGGATGTCGGTGATCGCCGCGTCGACCAACGTCTGGATCGGGTAATAGATCATCGGGCGGTCGAAAATTGGTAACAAATGCTTGTTGGTGATTTTGGTCAGCGGTGAGAGGCGAGTGCCCAGCCCACCTGCGAGGATGACTCCCTTCATAAAGACCTCTTCGGAAAGATACGGGTTGATAGTCTCGGTTACTCCACGTTGGCCGCTTTGGCCAGGTGGCCCTTCTCAGTCAGATACGTTGTGAGCGCCTGCCGCCAGTGACGCAGCGGGGCGAGCGCCTCGCTCCGGATGACTGAGTAAGCCGGCCGTGCGGCTCGCAGTCCAAGCTCGGCACTCGTGATGGGCCGCACTTCGGCCTCGATCCCAAGCTGCTTGATGATCGCCTGCGCAAATTCGCACCAGGTGACTTCGCCGTCCGCGGCGAGGTGATAGGTGCCGAACTGAGCCGTGCGAATTAAACTTGCAATCCCTTCGGCCAAGTCACGCGTGTGAGTCGGCGCGGTGGTCTGGTCATTAACTACGGAGACTAGTCCTTCGGCCTGCGCGCGGCGGATGATCGCTTCCACGAAGTTACCGCCCTTGCCCTTTGAGCCGGCCAGGCCATACAGGCCCGAGGTGCGCACGATCCAGTGCCGCGGATTGCGTTGCCCGACCAGTTGCTCGCCGGCGAGCTTCGACGCGCCATAAGCGCTCACCGGGTGCGCGGGGTCGCCCTCAAAATAGGGCGTGCGCTGTTGCCCGTCAAAGACGTAGTCGGTGCTGACGTGGAGCAGAGAGGCTCCGAGTCGATGGGTGGCATCCGCCAGCCGCCCGGGTGCGAAGGCGTTGACCGCGAATGCCTCTTCCAGGAGGTCCTCGCAAGCGTCCACGCGATTTTCGGCCGCCGCATTGATCACCACCTCCGGCCGGGCCTCGGTCAGAACGGCCGCGAGCTGTTCCGCGTCAGTGATGTCGAGGTCGTGTCTGGTGAGCGGCAGGATCTCGTCGCCGCGCGCCGTGAGGGCGGCGACGAGATCACGGCCAAGTTGCCCGCCGGCACCGATGATGGCGATCTTCAAGCTCAACTCCTCTGACAAACTTCGATCATCGATGATGATCGCCGCACAAGTGGAGAAAAATCTTGGGCGGCAGACCGCGCATGTAATCGACCGTCTGTTTGATGGTCTCATCGCGCGAATAGCGGGGTTGCCAGCCTAGTCTCATGATTTTGCCGGCGTCCGGGTCCTTATCATTGGCCTCTTCGTATAATGGGCCAGAGATCGTTTTCGGGTCGAGGTACTGCTTCCGGCTTTTGCTCTTGGTTACCTGAATCTGGGGAAGGGCTTCGGAGTAAAAGTCATCCCACCCGCCATAGATTTCACTCGTTGAGACAACGACCAGACGTGCATCAGCTTTTAGGGCAATCCGCACCAGATCAGACAGGTCATCGACAATCGATTTGATGATCTTGTCCATGTGAGGTAGCCCATCCGTCGGGCCGACGATAGGGGCCAGATAATGGATTATATCATAGCGCGGTAGATCGAGTCGGCAATTTTCATTGATGGTGCAAATATCGAGGTCGAGCGTATTAATATGCCAACTCACCGAGCGAGGGAGATTGTCGGCCTCGCCCGTTGCGCTTCGGTGACTGCACTGTGATATTTATCTCACGCGGTGGCAGATGGTTGCCGATTTTCAGCTTCCGCATCTTAAGTTATGGGTCGGAAAGGAAGGCGGATGAAATAATGCTGGTGGTGAGTGAGGACCGGCTTTGATGTCGCGCTGCCAATCCTGCATTTTAGATCCGCTGGTGCGCAAACGATTGTAAGAATGGGAAAGCCCACGGATCAAAATAATTTTTGAAGGGTAAGGATAGATACCACTTCGATTGGGGTAAAATCGCCGTGGTACCGCTTGTGTTGCTTGACTCTGTTAGAGAAATAAGGGCACAAGTGCTTGTATTTTTCGTCTGTGGAGTTGAAGCACAGATTCAGGAGACGATTCGTCATAGGATGTTCCGACAAAGTCTGTTGAGAAAGAGTGCGGATTGAGCATATCTGGGAGGCATGAACTTTCCCAAGCTGCAAGCGGCCACTTGCTCGACACGCCAAGCGCTGGTTGGCCAGCCTCGGCGCGTGCTTGCCGTCTGGCGGTTCAAAGTGTGGGCCGAAGCTGAAGGCAGCCGTCCCTGTGGCTGGCTCGGCGGCCTCCGGGCAAAGGTGGGTCGCTGGTTGGTGATGGGTGACCAAGTGCGGTCAGGGGTGGCGAGTCGAGCGCCGCGCAAAAAGGTGAGAACCGGCAACGTGCCGCGCCCGGCGTCGAGGTCGAAGAGGTTCTCCACCGGGGCGCTGCCTTCCGATGAAGCGAGTAGAATATGGCTTGGCGGTGGGCTGATGCTCGTCGGTTGTGTCTCTCGTCGTCGGCTTGATTGAATTGAGCGGCATCCTGGGCTGACGCTTTCTCACAGATCAACTCATCGGAAAACTATCCTGGTAAGACTCGGTCGGAATCTCTATCTGGAGCGAGACATGAAAAAGAGCAAGGCCTCAACTTACACGCTAGCGCCGGCCAGCCCCGGCTCGATCAGGTTCACCTTGGCTAATTTCCGGGCGGTCCCCCAGGAGCGGTGGTGGGCGCTCTTGCTGGCGGTAACTTGCATCCCGGTGTTCTGGTTTCTAGCGCATAACCACGCCTTTGTCCCAATGTGGTACGAAGGCATTGCCGAGTATGAATACACCCTGTTGGTGATGCTCGGGATCATCAAGGACACCCCTCCTTTCTGGATCCACTATCATCATCTTCATCTGCCATTAGCGCTCAATGCCTACATTGGTCCCGCTTTCTTCTATTTCCACTTGCCCGCGGCTTACTTGTGGTTCAACGGGCTGACGAAGGACCCCTACATCTACCGCTATATGGGAATCTTGTTCTTCTTCGCTGACGGCTGGCTGCTCTACTATCTACTGCGGAAGTATTACAAGGCGGCGATCTCCTCTTATGGGGCCATGGCTTTCTTCACGGCTCCTACTCTCTTCCTGTGTTTGACTGATGGTGGAAGTTACTACTTTATAGTCTTCTTCCTCTTGGTCATCGCCCTCTGCTTCACCCAGTATCTGCAAAAAGGGCGGACTCGGTTCCTGCTCGCGACAGCCCTGAGCCTGGGTGTGACTACTCTGACCCGGATAGAAATGTTTGTCTGGCTCATCATCCCGTTTGTGAGCTACCTGGCGGTCGCCCGCCCGCCGCTGGTATTACAGAGGTGGAGAGAGACGAAGCGGAAGGTGATCGTCGGCGGGTTGGCCCTGAGTTGCTTCTGTCTCGGTGCGGCGCCGATGATCGCCTACAATTTTTTGACCGGCAGCACCTTCGCCTTTATCAAAGCCCGCGTCATTCCCGGTCTCCTCGGCACTCTCTCTCTGCCCCCGAGCGCGGGTGTTCCCTCTCTCCCGCTGACGAGCAAGGTTGTGCTCCGGCTCGGGCAATTCTGGACCACGGTCATGCTCAACCGGGGACCGATGTGGGAGTTGAAGGCTTCCAATTACGTCTTTGCGGTCATTGGATTGCTCTGTGCTGGCGTGTTGATCTCCCGCTGGGTCGCGCGGCGAGCGCCGAGCTTCCTGCTCATCGCTCTCCTCACCACGCTCCCCTTGTCTCTGCTGACGAGCGCTCGTTTGAGATACGAACACCTGACTATCCTGCATCCAGTGGTTTTACTGATCATCGTGGCCGGCTTGGCTTACCTGGAGAAGTGGCCAGGGACGACCAAGCTGGTGCACGTCGCCTTCGTGCTGCTGATCCTGGGTAACGTGACGACCTCGGCTAGGGACTGGCGCATCTGGACGCAGCAGCCCGATACCGTACAGACGATGCTCAACCAGTCAGACCCGGTGCTGCTGACCGACTACCTATCGCAGCATCATGCCAGTGATCAGATCTTCCACACCAACATGGGAACAATGCAATCCGTTCACTATCTCAGTGCCGGGCGCCTCGGAGGCGAGGATATCATGACCTGGTACGATGCCGACGTCTTTGCGAATTATGTGAAGACGGCCCTGACGAATAAGCGGCAACGGCGCGTCTTTGTGGCCGTGGGTAAAGAGCGAGATGGGTTGCCAGGAACCATGGCTCGCACAAAGTTACTCTATAGCCTGCTCGATCAATACCACGTCCCGTACACGGTCACGCCGCTCGCGAACGCGCGCAATCGCTACCTCTATGAACTCGTGGTGGTGGAGAAGGGCGCGGGAACGCGAGAGGTTTTCCGCGAGAGTGAGACACTGCTTGTCTCCGAAGTGACTGATGTCCGCGTCCAATCCTTCGGGACCGACAGCCTAGTGATCGGCTCGATTCTGGGGGCGGGATTTAAGCCGGGTGATGTGATCACCGTCAATGATGATCTCACGGTGCCCACCACCTTCGGTCACGAGAAATGGATTACTTTCGCGATCCCGCTGGGGGAATTAACCGACTCGAACTCTTTCACGCTGGAGGTCTTGCGCCCATCCAGCCTGGAGCGGTCACGGCCCTTCACCGTCAACTTCAAACGCTGAAAGGAGAGTGACTCTGGCCGCGGTTCAATAATGGAACGAGGGTAAAGCTGCCACGCGCCAGAGGGCGAGACTCTTGTCCGGATAAAGCCCGTCGTTTTCCGTGCATCCTTCTACGATGATTTTGAGCGCCTCAGGAAAGTTGAAAGGTGGCCGTTGAAAATTCAGCGGTCTCCACCTGCCGGTGGGGATATCGACAGCTTCTCGCGCCGCCCCGATGAAGGTGGTCATCAGCAGATACTTTGAGTGGCTACTCTTGATCTTCTCGACGGCGCGAAAGATCTCGTTGAAAGGCAAGTGGACCAGGCCATCCCGGCAAAGAATCAGGTCGACCTGCGGGAGCGCATCGTTGGTCATGTCGAGCTTGAGAAATTCTCGGTGGCGGTCTGCGGCGCCAGAGAATGTTTGAATGTTAGCTGCAATCAATTCGCCAACAATATCCGCACCGATGTAGAGATCCAGCTCGAGCTTGACCTCTTTCATCCAGTAAAGATCGCCGCACGGGATGTCCAGCAAAGTTCTCACGCCCAGCTCTTTGACCAGCCTCGGCAGTTGCTCGCGAATGACTGCGGTTTGAGCTAAGCTCGCTCCGGGACCGGAGAACGAATCTAACCCGCCCCACTTTTTAGTGCGATAAATCTCAGTGAAGATCTCTTCCATCCCGACTCTCCTCGTCGAAAGGCGTAATCCGAGGGCGTCATAGCCATTCGTGATAAACGCGCCGGTAACTCTCCGGCATACAGTTTTTCAGAGTGCGCGCGTGCGCCTGCGCGTTGGCGCACAGCGCAGCATACAGGCCGGCGTCTTGGCACAGCCGCTCACAGGCGCGGATGAAATCCTCATCCTGATCCGCGATGAATCCGTTGAATCCGTCAATGATGTAGCGTTGAAAAGGCTGTGCCTTCCTGAGCGCGACAATCGGCATCCCGAGACTCGCCGCTTCCATCACGATCAGCCCATAAGCCCGGTGCGGGTTGCTGTGGCGGAGATAATAGCTGAGGAAAGCGTGCTCGACCATCTTCTCTTCCATGTTCGGAATATAAGGCAGACAGGAAATGTGGTCATAGCGTCGGACATAGTCGCACAAAGCCTGATTGTGGGTCGGAGCAAAAGAGAGTAGATCATCCGCGCCGTAAAAGAAGACGCGGGCCTGGATCCGCGCGAACAGATCGAAGGTTTCCTCCTCCATTTGATCTGGCGAAAACCGGAGCGCATTGCAGATGCCGTTCCCGTTGGGCCGGTGCCGGGGGAAGCCGGAAACATCCACCGTATCTTCGATGAGGATGGTTTTGGACGGATCGTTCTTGCTTCGGCCCGGCTCATCGATGCAGATGATTTGATCCAGCACGTCGGAGAAAATGCTGCGATTGTCGCTATGCACGGTCTGCATCATGACGGGCTGGTAGCGCAACTCATCGAGAAAAGCTGATTCCGGATGCGGGCCGTTATAGTGGAGATGGAGGATTTTGGGCTTGACTGCATTGAGCACAGCACTGAGGTTCAAATCACACTCTGAGAGCGAGATGACTTTTTGGCGGACCTCAGGAAGATTGGTCACCAGATTGTCAATGACTTTGGCGACCGCCGTGCGCTTGCTGTGGAAAAAGGTCAAGTGGAGCACGTCCAGATCGGAGTACTCGGCGAAGACGTCAGTTGGATGTTGCTCGGTCATCTGATTTCCGCCCGCTGCTCGGGGCTTACTTTTCGAGGCCGCTTGGTGGCTTCGGCCGCAGGCTTCTGCTCCTCAGCTACTGTAGCTCGTCTCAACGGCGCGCACCGCTGAAACTCGCTGAGGCGAACGCCAGATTTGTTGCCATTGTGCGGCTTGCTCATCCCAGGTCGGGACTGACCTCACCGCTTGCCGTCGCATCGCTGAGTAGTGCGAAGGGTTCGCCAGAATGCAGCGGAGTAGCTCTTCGGCTTGCGTTAAGTTGGGCTCCAAGTTTTGGTTGCTGGAGACCAGAAAACCATTCCAGCCATGCCGAATGAACTCGGCGTTAGACCCGTGGGCCGTGGCGATCACAATCACTCCATTGGCCAGCGCTTCGGCGGTGGATGAGGAAAAGGCGTCGACCCATTTAGTGAGATAGAGCATCAGTCCGTAACGGGGCATGCGGGCAAACACCTGAGGTTGTGGCAGGTCATTGATGAAGCGGACCCACGCCGGATAGCCGGACCGGTCTTGCGCTTCAAAATGGTCGCCCCAGAGTTTGGTCGAACCGTAGACATCGAGCAAGAGTTGCGGGTAGTCTCGCCGGACCTTGTCAATGACCGTCACGGCTTCACCGAGGCCTTTCAGGGGCGTGCTGGCGTAAATCACGGCGAACTCATCACGCAATTCTTCAGTGGTTAAGTCGTACCGACGCGGCACCCCCTCCCCCGGGATGGTCACGACTCGCTCGGCCGGGAAGCCCCACTCATCGATGGCCAGCCGCGCGATAAAGCGCGCTGGGGCGATGAACCAGTCAATCGTGACCTCAGGTGGCGGTGGGATGTAGTGGGGACCATTGAGCCAGAGCAGATTGCAATGAGCTTGAATCCCACTGATCATCGGGTCTTTAAAGTGGCCGACGTAGCCGGTGACATAGATGGCGACGTCATATTGACCCGCCGCCCCGGCTAGATCCACCACTTTTATGCCTCCGGCCTCTCCCGGGAGCACATTCACTCCGGCGATGGTGACCTGACATCCGGCGCTCGCCCACGACGCCGCGAGGCGAAACAAGGATGATTTCCCCCCGCCGATCGCCGCTTCTGCCAATCTGGTGGGCCAGAGGCGAAAGTTCGTATCCGGGCAAATGATCACTATCGATTCACTCATAGCTGACCTTAGGCGGGGCAAGATAAAAACTAAGTGCGATCACTCGTCTGACCGCATTCAGCTTCAGGCTGTCAGGGCCTCTCATCTTCCCCATCAGGACTTGGGTGAATGTTACGAACGCAAGAGAGGTGAAATTCTGGGCTAGATGTGAGGCTCATTTTCACCTGCGTCATTTGCCGACCCGCGAATGGTATGACTGGTTACTCCCAGCTTCCGGGCCTCAGGCGCTGTTCTGATAGCTAGCAATCACTTCATCAACTGCGCCTTGCGCGCGAACCTGACCGTGATCGAGCCAGGCCGCCCGGTCGCACATCTCGCGGATCAGCCGCGTGCTGTGCGCGACGAAGAGGATCGTAGTCCCGGCCGCTCTGAACTGATCCATCCGCGCTTTGCACTTCTCCTGAAACTGCTCGTCGCCGACCGAGAGCACTTCGTCCAGGATCAGCACGTCGGGCTGGGCTGAGGTGGCGACGGCGAAACCCAGACGGGCGGCCATGCCGCTGGAGTAAGTGCGCAGCGGGGCGTCGATGAATTCCTGCAGCTCGGCGAACTCGACGATCGATTCAAACCGGCTGGCCATCTCGGCGCGGGTATAACCCAGCAGCGTTCCGTTGAGAAAGACGTTCTCGCGCCCGGTCAATTCACCGTGAAACCCGGCGGCCAACTCCAGGAGCGGCGCCACCCGCCCGCGCACCCAGACGCGCCCGCGCGTCGGCTTCATGACGCGGGAGACCACTTTGAGTAAGGTGCTCTTGCCGGCGCCGTTGCGACCGATGATGCCTAAGCACTCGCCCTCCCGGACCTCCAGGTTAACGTCTTCGAGCGCATTGAACTCGTGGTAACTCACGCGCCGCTGGAGGAAGCGAATCGCATATTCCTTGAAGCTGGAGATGCGCTCGTGCGGCACGCGGTACTGGACCGAGATGTTTTCCAGGCGGACCGCCGTCGGCTTCTCCTGCAGCTCGAGGGCTGGCGCGGCCGCCGCGACTTCAGACACGGTAAGAGAACTCATCTGTCTTCCTCGTAAAGAACCACCAACCGAACACCAGTGTGACGACGGCTGCGACGGTCCCCGCCAAGACCGTCTTCGGGCCTGACAGCCAGCCGATCCAGATGGGTGCCCGGAACAGTTCGAGCAGGTGATACATGGGATTCAGGTTGAATAACCAGCGGTATTGCTCGGGGATGACCTCTTTGGGGTACATGATCGGAGTCAGGTACATCCAGATCGAGACGAGGATCTGGAACATCTCCATGACGTCGGCGAAATAGACCGAGATGGTCGAGAGGAACAGCCCCAGCCCCAAGGCGAACATCGCGACCAGGATGATCGGCACCGGCAAGAAGACGAGCGACGGCGTCATGGGGACGCCGGTGATCAGCATGATCACGAGCAGCGGGATCAGGGATAAGAGCAGGTTGATCAGCCCCGTCCCCAACGCGGTGACCGCAAAGATGGCCCGCGGCACGTAAATGCGATGGAGGAGACTGCCGCCCCACAACAGCTCACTCATGGCCTGCATGGTGGTCTGCGCGAAGAAATTCCAGAGGATGATCCCGGCCAGCGCGTAGACTGCGTAGTAGGTCGTCGAGAAGCGAAACAGGCGCGAGAAGACGGCCGTCAGGACCAGCATCATCAGCAGCGGGTTGAGCATGGTCCAGAGGATGCCGAGCACCGAGCGCTTGTAGCGAGTCTTAATGTTGCGGGAGATCAGTTGGACTAAGAGGTCGCGGTACCGGACCAGGGCGAGGAACTCTTCGACCAGCGCGCTGCGCCGTTGCGCTGAGTCATAGATCGGGACTTCCTGCGGTTTGATGGCGTACATGTTCTTTACCTCTTGCGAATGCAGTATCGTCAGGTATCGGGGCGATGAGGAGGCCGGACCTCGCGGGCAAATAAACTCAAACCGCAAGGCCGACGCCCGAGGAGCGAGGCGCGCTTTAAGGTGACAACCCGTCCATCGAAACTTAAATATCGAGCCGCGCTTGGAAACGGAAGTTCGACCCCGCCAGCACTGGTCTCTCTGATTAGTGTGAGGCTTCTGGGAGGCCACCGAAGCCGGTCAGCGCCGGGACTATGACGTTATATTGCACCCACCGTAATTAGTCAATCAAATAGTGTCAGAAGAACGGCGAAACCGTGTTACTGCTATCACCGGCGTGGCCATCACCGGTGGCTGAGTTCGCAGAACTGGCTAATTCAATTGCGGGCGGAAGTAATTCGGGTTGATGGCCATCGGCAAGCGCTCCGAGATGAGGCGCCAGAATCTTGGCCGGTTGACTGGTGTGGTATGCTTAGCGCGGCCCTCACCTTGCGCCGCCCCTGATGTTACATAGGTCGTCACCAGCGAGCATAATCCGGGTGCTTGGTTTGGCCGAGAGGTTCGAGGGCGGCCGGAGCCCGGAGGACCTGGAATCCGAAAAGAGTTGAAGGACATGCATGCGGAAATATTGAAGGTCGTCTCCTCCAGGGTCATTGGTGTCCGCCGGGCAGACCCTTCCCGCTTTTCAATCGACGACGAAGCCATCGCGGAATTCGGGCCGGGCCTGCTGCAATTCTTGAACCTGCAAGACAGGCAAGGGCGGCGGATCGGGGAGGGAATTAGGCCCGAATGGACGATCCCGGTCGGGGCCGCCGGGACGGCGGCTTATGGTGTGGTCGAGCCGGCTGAGGGCTATCAGCCGAATGCCTGGACGGGCGTCACCAACGTGATTGAATGGGTCCGCCCTTGCCGCGAGGACGAAGTGCTGTGGGCGGTTGCCCGACTCGATTCACTCGGGCGGACCTCGGCGACTATCGCCTATCAAGTTTATAGCCGGGAGGGCGGCGATCTTCTCGTGCGGGGCCAATTTGTTTTCGTGGCGGCCGATGATCAGGGGCCCCATGCTTACATCCCCAACCTTTTCCTGCCGGCCCTGAAAACGAGTCCGCACTCGGAAGACCTCGCGGCCTGTGTCTCGACTCAGCCCCTTACCAACGGCCACCGGAAATTGAGGGGGGCGAAGATTGCCGATAAAGTTCTGCCCGATGCCTCGGCGCGGTTCCTGCGGACCCTGTATTGGAATTACCGCGATTGGAGGCGGTCGCCGGGCAGTTCCCCTTTAGCGCTGGTTCGGGTGTTAACTGAGACGATCAAAGCTCCGGGGGAGGCGGGTGAGGGGAGGAAAACTTGGAGAGGGCGCCTCGGAGATTATCTGCTGCCCCAGACGCTGACGCAGTCCCTTCGCCACCGGTACTGGGTCTATCTCGACCGGAAGAGGCGGCCGCAGGGGGCCCGCTTCGCGTGGACCCAAGTCCCCGGCGCCTTGGCGGTCAATGGGACCGCGCCCGTCGAAATCGAAGTCCTCAACCCTGACCCACGGCCGTCTGATTTTGAGATCGTGGCCGAGCTTCCTTATGGCTTCGGCCTCGACTTTCAGTGGGTGAGTGAGCCGAGATTTCACCTCAAACCGGGAGAGGTCAGGCGGGTGGCCGGGAGGGTTCTGGCACTGCGCCCGGATGAAGTCAACCTGGGACGCCCTTGGGGGCTCACTTGTTTTCTCATGAACGAGGGGCGCGAGGTGGCCCGCCTGACGGCGGAGATCGCGGTGCCGGACCCGAACCCGGGGGAGATTTTTTATGTGCTGACGGAAGACTGTGAGACTTTTGACGGCGGCGAGAAGACCGGAGCTTATGGCGAGCTCAAGGTTTTAGGCAACCACAATAATTTCATGGACCCCGAGGACTATCGGGTCCAGATGATCGAGAAACCGAAGGCCTTAAACGCGATCGCGGAAAAACACGGCGCCTGTTGGACGCACTTTTGGACGGCGACGCAACGCTTCGCGGCCGCCTGGGCCGCGCAACATTCGCCGACTGGGGCCTGGCAACAGATCTGTGAGGACCTGGATGAGTCCATTCGCCGGGGCTCGCGGCGGCACGAGTACGCGCCTCACATCCACTTTGGCTTCGACCCAGATTCTCGACTCCCACCCCAACCGCGGCTGATCTACGACCCGGCCACCGACGGCTTCCTGCCGAATGAGTACTATGACCCGGTCTTGAACCCGAACCATCAATACCACGGCTGGGACGGGAGCCGGAAATCAATCTCCTACGTCAAGCGCGAGGGGACGCTGGAGGACCTGGATTCAAAGGTCGGTTCGCTGCGCAAGAGCGCCCGCCACCTGGCGAAGCTCACCTTCGGGGGCAAAGCTTCGCTCACCACCCGGACCGGGGCTTGTGATTTCGGCGCCACGGCTGAGGATTTGGAGATCAGCGCCCGCGCCCTCTTCGCCAATGGCTTTCTCGCCAACGCCGATGCCGGAGTCTACGAGAACTGGGGCGGGCACCCCCGCGGCCGGCAGATCTATTTCTGCCGCCGCGATGACTTGGAGCCTGAGGTCGATGACCTCAGGGACGTCTCGCTGGTACAACTGCGCGCTCCGGAGGTCATGTTCGATACGCACTCGCTCGCAGAGCTGAACGCCTGGGTTGACCGCCGCCTGGCGGCCTCGACCGGGCCTGGCGTCCGGGCGCTGATTGGGCTCACCCATGCGATGTTTGTCAAAGGGGCGCCTGACCCGTACCGCGACCTCTCCGGCGGGGACTTTGACAAGATCGACCGTCACCTGGAGTATGTGCGGAGGTCTTACCCACACGTGCGGTTTGCGACGGCCTCCGAGGTGGTCCTGGAATTCCTGGACTACTATTCGCCGACGCTCCGCGCCGTGGTCACGACGCCGAGAACTCAGTCCCTCGATGGCGAAACGCTGATCTATCCGGTGCGGTTATTGGGGCGGGGCATCCCCGTCTCACCGAGCCGGCCGATGCCGGTGACCGTTCAAGCCCCCCCCTATTTGGACCCTGAGGAGGTCAGGTCATTGACGGTCTTGGAAGACGGCCGGCCCATCGCCTCCGCCGCTTCTCGCCGGGACCGTTTGCCGCAAGTCGAATTCCTGGCCCGTGGCCGCGAGGGCTACGAGTTGGAAATCCGAACCCACCACCGTAGGTTTCAGAGTCTCGTGGGCCATCCCGGCTTGGCAGCGAGCCGCGACTTATGGTCCTCCCCATCCGTCACATATGAAGAGCCCCCGGAGCCTGAGAAGGCAGCGGTCTTCAAATTAGCGCAGCCTCGAATCTTGACGAAGAGCTTGGCCGAGGAAGGCCGGCTGACGGAGGGGGACAGTTGGGTCTGGCTCTTTCCGGCCGATTTGTTCCGGTTGTTGATCAATCCGATGGCCGGAGGCACCGAGCCGGTCGGCCGGCGTTACCATCCTTATGGGAGGCTGGCGGAAGGGGCGGCGCTTCACTCGGCTTTGGCCGTCTGCGGGGAGCGGTGCCGGCCCTTACGTTGCGAGGTCCACTGGATTAAGCCGGTCAAGGGGAAGAGCGATTTTCAACTTCACTGCACCCTGAGCCAAGTGGCAGAGAACTCTCTGAGGTGGGAGAGCTCCTTCTTTGAAGCCGAGATTCAAGTGTCGCAGATGCGAGTCGTACTTTCGCGCTGAGAGGCTGTCCGTGGCGCTGCCCTCCGGTACTGTGGCTTGCCCCTTGTCAATGTGTAATCGGAGACCCTTCATTGCTCTGGCTTCAACATTGAGGCGCCCAGGCAAGTCTGCGCCTGCCAAGCGCTATATTGTGAGGGTAATGTCATCCGTTCGGCGCTAATCCAACACACTTTCGCGACAGTTTAGGGTGCTGCTCTCCGCCGGAGGAGTAGGCGGCTTTTCTCTGTGGGTGGCAGCCGGTGGGGCTAAACGATTCAAATCTGCTGGCGCTCGGCGGTCAGAATATGATATATGGACCTTCAGCAACCTCCCCCCTACGAGTGGGGGTTGGGTATCAATCCTTTTCCTCATATTGCTGTGGGTCCAGGGGCGGTGAGTCAGGCGGGCTTTCGGGCCGGGCGGGCCGAATACTTGAGGTCGCTGTTGAGAAGTGCGTGAGATGGGAAAAGAAATATCAGTGCCAAAGAAGGTCTTAATTGCTGGCTATTACGGCTTCGGCAATGCCGGTGACGAAGCGATTTTGACCGCCATGCTGGATGAGTTGCGGGGGCTGCGGCCGGGGCTGGAGTTTGTGGTCGTCTCCGGCGACCCGTTCGAGACCTCGGCCCGGTACCATGTGCGGTCGGTCTCCTATATCGATTTGCCGGCGATCCTGGATGCCGCCGAGCATTGCGATTTGATCATCCTCGGCGGCGGCGGCCTCTTTCAGGATTACTGGGGGTGTCCGACATCCAGCCTGTTGACTCGCGAGCACGGCGGCATCCCCTTTTACGGCGGCTTCCCGCTCCTGGCCGCGCTGAACGATAAGCCCTGCATGATTTATTCAGTCGGCGTCGGCCCGTTGGCCTCCGAGGAGGGGGCGCGGCTGACGCGGCTGGTTTTTGAAGAGGCCGATTGCATCACCTTACGGGACGTTGAGTCGAAAGCTTGTCTGCAAGCCCTGGGCCTGCCCGGCGAGGGCCTGCAAGTGACGGCTGACCCGGCCTTCAATCTGCGGGTGAATGAACAGAAGGCCGAGGAGGTGTTAGCCCGGACCAGGGTCCGCCGAGCGGGGCCCTTGGTCGGCATTTCGCTCCGCCACTGGGAAATCAATCTTGACGCCGAGAAATGGCAGCAGGAGATGGCCGCCGCCCTCGACAGGTTGCTGGAGTCTCACGCCGGCTCGCTGATCTTTGTGCCATTTCAACATGGCGAGCGCCAACTGACCGATGACCTTGCCGTCGCCAAGGCCGTCACGGCCCGCATGCGCCACGCGGAGGCGGCGACGGTCCTCTACAAGAGTTATCCTCCCGAGGTCATCGCCGGCCTCCTGGCCCGATGTGACCTGGTGGTCGGGATGCGGTTGCACTCCCTGGTGTTTGCTATCAAAGCGGCCGTCCCCGCCGTGGGCCTGATCTACGACCCCAAGGCCGCCAACCTCATGTCGCGCGCGGCGCTGGGCGCCTACACGGTCGATCTCCCCACGCTGCGTGGGGAGGAGCTGTGGGAAGCCATGAGCCGGGCCTTGGACCATCGGGAGGAGGTCCGTCGCCACTTGGCCGGGCAAGTGGGCGAACTGACGCAGCTCGCCACGGAGAACGCCCGGCTCGCCGTCAGCTTGCTCGACAGTTCCACGCCGCGCCGGTCCAAACCCACCAACGTCAGCTCCATTCAAGCGGTGGCGCTCAAGCAGACCCGCCAGTTGGCCGAGACCTGGCAGAAAGTGGAGACCTTAAGTCAACAGGCGGCAGAGCACGCGCGGGCGGCGCAGGACCTCTCACGGCAGGTGGAGGAACGCGATCGGCAGGCCGTCGCGCTCGCCGCGCAGGTGACGGAGAAAGAGCGGGAAGCACAGGTGCTGCTGGCAGAAAAAGAGCGGGCGCTCCAGGCGCTGCTGGCGGAGAAGGAACAGGTCGTGCAGACGCTCGAAGATATTTATGGGTCGAGGTACTGGAAGGCCCTAGGGGTTTATTGGCGTCTCAAGGCGGCGGGGCGAAAAGTCGTCAACTTTCCGTACCCGGCTTTCCGCCAGGCGCTGCGGAGGGCGGTCCCGGTCGCCTGGCGCCGCCGGATCCTGCGCCTGGTCCGGACACACTTGAAGCCGAGTAAATCTATTCCGCCGGCCGCGATCAGCTCGCTCGTGGCTCTGATGGACCAGGCGCCGCCGAAGCCTTATGACGTGGTCTGCTTCCCGATCATCGAGTGGGATTTCCGGTTCCAGCGGCCGCAGCAACTGATGTTACGTTTCGCCGCGGCGGGCCACCGGGTTTTTTATCTCTCATCGACTTTCCGTCCTGCGGGGCCGGCTTACGAGATTCGGGAAAAAGGCCGGAACATCTACGAGGTCTCGCTGCGCGGGCCGGAGTTCAACGTTTACCGAGACTCGCTCGATGAGGAAGCGCGGGAGGCGCTGTTTGCCACGCTCAACGCGCTACGCCGCGACCTCTCGCTCGGCGCCACGGTGGCCATCACGCAGTTGCCGTTTTGGTGGCCCTTGGCCCAACAGGCGCGGGCCGAGTTTGCCTGGCCGATCGTCTACGATTGCATGGATTACCACGCGGGCTTTTCGACCAACCGGCCGGAGATGCTGCAAGCGGAGCAGGCCTTGCTCTCCGCGGCCGATTGCGTAGTGGTCTCCTCGACTTTCCTCGCCGAGGAAGTCGGGCCGCAGAATGCGAATGTCCTGCTCCTGCGCAATGCCTGTGACTATGAGCACTTCGCCCAGGTCGCGCACCAGGCTCCTCACAAGCGCCCCGTGATCGGCTACTATGGCGCAATCGCCGATTGGTTCGACTCGGACTTGGTGGCCGACCTCGCCGAGCGGCGCCCGGATTGGGACTTCGTCCTGGTGGGCTCGACTTTCAGCGCCGACCTCTCGCGCCTCTCTGGGTTGCCCAACGTCTCGTTACCGGGCGAAAAGCCGTATGCGGAAATCCCCGATTGGCTGGAGAAGTTCGATGTGGCCATCCTCCCCTTCAAACGCATGCCGCTGACGGAGGCGACCAACCCGGTCAAGGCTTACGAAATTCTGGCCGGCGGCAAACCGCTGGTCTCCGTCCCGCTCCCGGAGATTACGCGGCTGGCGCCGCTCGTGGGCCTGGCCTCGACCACGCCGGAGTTCGAGCGTGAGATTGCCGCGGCGCTCAAAGAGAACTCCGCTGAACTGGCCGAGCACCGCCGCGCCTTCGCCCGGGAAAATACTTGGGAGAAGCGGTTCGAGGCGCTCGCCCCGGCCGTCCGCCAGGCCTTCCCGAAGGTCTCGATCATCGTCGTCACCTTCAATAACGTCGCCCTGAACCGCCTCTGCCTGGAGAGCCTCTACGCGTGCACCGAATGGCCGAACTACGAGGTGATCGTGGTGGACAACGCTTCAGCCGACGGGACGCCGGAGTACCTCAAGGAGGCAGAAAGAACTGACCCCAATCTCCGGGTCTTCCTCAACGAAAAGAACCTCGGCTTTGCGGCCGCCAACAACATCGGGTTCAGGGAGGCGACGGGTGAGTTCCTGGTCTGCCTGAACAACGACACTGTCTTGACACGGGGCTGGCTCTCCGCCCTGATCCGGCACTTGTGGGCCGACCCGAAGATCGGCTTGATCGGCCCCGTGACCAACGCCATCGCCAATGAGGCGAAAGTCGAGGTGGGGTACGAGCGGCTCGAAGACATGCCGGCCTGGGCCGCCCGGTTCGTACGCGAGCATGATGACCACGTGGTCCCGATCCCGATGATGGCGATGTTCTGCGTGGCGCTGCGCCGGACCGTCGTCGAGGAGGTCGGCCTGCTCGACGAGCGGTTCGGCATCGGCATGTTCGAGGATGACGACTACAATCGGCGGGTCAAAGATGCGGGTTATCTGATTCGCTGCGCCCACGACTCCTTCATCCATCATTGGCAGCGGTCCTCGTTCCGGCTGCTCGGGGAAGAGGAGTACCTGCGGATCTTTGAGGAGAATCGGAAAAAGTTCGAGGAGAAGTGGAGCGCGCCGCGCAAGGCCGATGACCTCCAGTCGGCGCAGCGCTCGGACCCAGCCCGGTATCGCGAGCAACTGGCTGGTGTCATCGAGCGCGTCCGCCGGAGCAAGGGCGCCGTCATCTTCTTGCCCTCGGTCGGGTGGGAAATCCACCTCTTTCAGCGGCCGCATCACCTGGCTCGGACCTTTGCCCAGCTCGGTTATGTGGCCATCTTCGACAGCAGCAATTCGATTGATGACGTGGATGGGTTCAAGGAGGTCGAGCCGAACCTGTTCCTCTTCCGCGGGCCGGCCGAGACCTTGCATCAAATCCCCGACCCGCTGCTTTGGACTTTCCCCTATAACTTCGACCAGAAGGACGCCTACCCCGCCTCGGCCCGCACGGTCTACGATTGGATCGATGACCTCGAGGTGTTTCCCTACGAGCGTGCTTTTATCGAGAGTAATCATGAGCGGGCGTTGGCGGAGGCCACCCTGGTGGCCAGCGTCGCGCGCTGCCTTCACGCGCAGGCCCTCGCCACTCGCCCCGAGGCGCTTTACCTGCCGAACGGCGTCGAGGACTTGCGCTTCGTGAGCGACGCCGTCCCGCTGCCTGACGATCCTGAGATCGCCGAATTTCTCACGCAGGGCAAGCCGATCGCCGGCTATTACGGCGCCCTGGCGGAGTGGTTCGATTACGAACTGATGGGCGCCGTCGCCCGCCTCCGGCCGGACTGGAATTTTCTCTTGATCGGGCCGGACTTGGACCAGAGTCTGGAGACTCGCGGGCGCCAGGCGCTCGCCCATCCCAACGTGCTCTGGCTGGGCCCCCGCGACTACCACGCGCTGCCCGGATACCTGCGGCTCTTTGAAGTCGCCACCATCCCGTTTGTCATTAATAACATCACCCTGGCGACCTCGCCGCTCAAACTCTATGAATACTTCGCCGGGGGCAAGCCCGTGATTACGACGCCGATGCCGGAGTGCCAAGCCTTCTCCGAGGTGCACATCATCCAGGATGCCGAGGAGTTCGCCCAGACCCTCGAAGTGGCCCGGGCCGAGGGGCGAGACCCTCAATTCCGGCGGCGGCTGCGGCTGCTCGGGCGCCAAAATTCGTGGGCCGCACGCGTCCAGGAACTGCTGCAACATCTCCAAACTGGGGTAGGGAAGAATGGCCATGGCACCCACCCCCCGCTGGTCGTCCAGAGCACCTGATCTCCGACCAGTGAGGTCCTTGCCGGAGGGCTCGGGTCAGCCGCAAACCGATGGCTGCGGCAGCGAGACGAGCACAGCCAGTCTCGGGATTAAACGCCTTGGAAATAGAAGAGGAATCATCAGTGCCAACCATCTCACTGAATCCGAGTTATTTAAATTGGGCCTTCCGCAAAGTGGCCCGCGCCGTCCTGCCGGTTGAGAGATACTACCAAATTAGCCGCCTCCTGCGTCGGCGCCTCGAGATCCGGAGGTCTCTCTCACCCGCTTCGATCCGGGCCTTCTCCGCGCTCATTGATCGCACCCCGCCCAGGCTTTATGACGTCATTTACTTTGCGGGTCGAGATCAGTGCTCGCCTTCCGAGGCGCTGCCCGCTTGGCTCTCGGCTTTCGCCGAGGCCGGCCACCGGGTCTTCTACGTGGCGCCAGCTTTCCGCGCTTCCGGCGAAGCTTATGAAGTTCGGCCGCGGGGCGTGAACCTTTACGAAGTCTCACTGCGCGGGCCGGAGCGCAACGCCTCTCCTGAGGCCCCTGAGGTTATGGATGACCAAACTCGCGAAGCGTTGTTTGCCTCACTCAATGCGCTGCGCCGCGATCTCTCCTTCGGAGCCACGGCCGCCTTCGTGCAGTCACCCTATTGGTCTCCGCTGGTCAAGCAGGCGCGGGCCGATTTAGCCTGGCCGATTGTCTACGACCGCCTGAGCCATCAGCCCATCGCTTCGGAGGGGCCATCAGCGGCAGACGATTGGCCGCCGATGGCCGACCTCGTGCTCAACCCTTTGGACCCAGAGTTCACCTGGCCGGGGGCCTTCGCCGAGGTGGCGCCTCAAGTCCGCGAGGCCTTCCCGAAGGTCTCGATCGTGATCGTGACTTACAACAACCTCGCCTTGAACCGCCTCTGCTTGAAGAGCCTCTATGCCCACACCGAATGGCCGAACTTCGAGGTCATCGTCGTCGACAACGCTTCAACCGACAAGACCCCTGGCTACCTCAAAGAGGCCGCGCACACCTTCCCGCACCTGACGGTGATCTTGAATGATCGGAATCTGGGCTTCGCCGCGGGCAACAACCTGGGGCTGAAGCGGGCGAGCGGGGAGTACTTAGTCCTGCTGAACAATGACACGGTGGTGCCTCACGGCTGGCTCGCGGCTTTGATCCGGCACCTCGCGGCCGACCCGCAGATCGGGCTCCTCGGCCCGGTCACCAACGAGATCGGGAATGAGGCGAAGATCCCGGTCGGGTACAAGCGACTCGAAGACATGCCGGCTTGGGCCGCCCACCACATGCGCGAAAATGACGGCCGCCTCTTTCCCATCCCGATGCCGGCGATGTTCTGCGTGGCGCTGCGCCGGGAAGTCTTTGAGAAGGTCGGCTTGCTCGACGACCGGTTCGGCATCGGGATGTTTGAGGATGATGACTACGCCCGCCGCATCCGGGAGGCGGGTTACCAACTCGTCTGCGCCCGCGACGCCTTCGTTTACCACCTGGGAGGCGCCTCCTTCAAACGGCTGACGGACCAAAAGTACTACGAAATTTTCCAGCGGAATCGCGCCCTCTACGAGCAGAAGTGGGGCGAGATGTGGCAGCCGCATTCGGACAACAAAGAGCGGCTGCGCATCCCGGGCCTCCGCGAGCGTCTGCGCGAGATCGTCAAGGGGTCAGGGATCGACCCCCGCCGCGTGGTGGTCTTCTTGCCTACCATCGGCTGGCACAACTGCTTGCCCCAGCGCCCGCACCACCTCGCCACCGCCCTGGCGCGGCAAGGCTATCTGGTCTTCTTCGATTGCTCGGGCAGCCTGGTGGATCATTTCGCCGGCTTCATGCCGGTGGAACAGAATCTCTGGCTCTACCACGGCCCTAAAGGTGTGCTCGAGACGCTGGACCACCCGATCTTATGGGCCGTGACCTACAACGCCCCGCTGGCGGACCGGTGGGAACAGCGGACGCTCATCTATGACTGGATCGATGACCTCTCGGTCTTCCCTTACAACCTGGAGCGGCTGGAGCGGAACCATCGCCGGATGCTAAAAGAGGCCGACCTGGTGTTGTGTGTCGCCCGCGGGTTGATCAACCAATCAAATGGGGTGCGGCCGGACATCCTCTACCTCCCGAACGGGGTGGAGCACGAGCGATTCTCATCGCCCAGCGGTTCTGTCGGCCTCTCCTCTCGCTTCCGCCGGATAGTCAGGCAGGGCCGGCCGGTGGTCGGGTACTACGGAGCCGTGGCGAGCTGGCTGGATGTCGAACTGCTCACCGAGGTGGCCCGCCTCCGGCCCGACTGGAGCTTCCTCCTCATCGGTCATCAACTCCCCGATGCGCCCTCGCTCAAGCCGCTCCAGGGGCTGGCGAATGTCTTGGTGTTGACCGCGCAGAAGTACGAGACCTTGCCGCATTACCTGGCCCCGTGGACCGCCGCGATGATCCCGTTCAAGGTCAATCAAATTACTCAGGCCACCTCGCCGCTCAAACTCTACGAGTACTTCGCCGGCGGCAAGCCGGTCATCAGCACCCCGATGCCCGAATGTCAAGCTTTCCCCGAGGTCCACGTCATTCGAGACGCCCGTGAATTTTCGGCGGCGCTCGACCTCGCGGCAGCGCAAAGCCGAGATGCCAGCTTCCCGGAGCATCTGCGCGCCGTCGCGCGCGAGAATTCCTGGGCAGCACGCGTGCAGACGGTGATCGAGCATCTCCCAGACAGGGCGGAGAAAGAGGGGGAGGGAACACCGCTATTGCTCGCTTAGGATCCGTAGCGTGAGATGCATCGGCCTTATTGGATCGGTGAGCAAATTCATGCCCTTGAAGCCACTTGGGCAAACGAGGGGGACGACGAAGATGAAGGATTCCTTTGAGGAAAAAGTATCGGAAACCGTGAAAGACTTCACGGCGACGGAAGAGGGACTGGAGAAGATGGCCCAATTGCTGACCCGGATTCTACCCGTCTATGTCCAAGAGCCGCACGCCGCCAAATACTTTCGCCTGTGGGAGGAGCATGGCTTTCACCTGACTCCGGTCCACTTCTATCAGCCGATCCCTGACACCCGCGCCCTCCCGGATGAGCTCTGGGCCAAAGACTCTGAGCTGGTGGGCGTGGAGATGAATGAGGAGGTTCAACTTGACCTGCTGTGCAATGTCTTCCCCCGCTTCCAGGCCGAGTACAACGACCTCCCACTAAATCCCACCGGTCAGGACTACGAGTTCTACCTCAATAATCATCATTTTGAGGGGACTGACGCGCTGGTCTTGTACTGCCTGGTGCGACACTTTCGGCCCAATTGGATCCTGGAAGTCGGCTCGGGTTTCTCCTCGCGCCTCTCAGCTCAAGCTGCTTTACGCAACGGGAACACCCGGCTGACTTGTATCGAGCCTTATCCCCACCCGATCCTGACGAAGGGATTCCCGGGGCTCACTGCTCTGATCCCGAAGCGGGTGCAGGAGGTCGGTTTCGACCTCTTCCAGGAACTAGGCGCGGGCGACATCCTGTTTATTGACTCATCCCACGTGGTGAAGTGTGGGGGAGATGTGAATTACCTCTTCCTGGAGGTCCTCCCCCGGCTCAACCCCGGAGTCGTCGTCCATGTTCACGACATCTTCTTGCCGAGGGAGTTCCCTAAAAACTGGATGATAGAAAAGCAATGGTTTTGGACTGAACAGTATCTCTTGCAAGCCTTCCTGACCCACAACTCTGAATTCGAGGTCCTGTTCGCCAACACATACATGGCATTCAGGCATGCGCGAGAGATGCGAGCAACTTTCCCCAGGTCACCTTGGTGGGGTGGCGGGAGCTTCTGGATGCGCCGGAAGTCCGGCAGTAGGGTAGCCGCGTACTAAAGAGAGTAATAAAGGTGCTACGAGACCGAACTGCTTAATTCGCGCGCAGGAAACCATCACTTTTTGAAACACAACGGTAGGATGAAGAAGAATAAGAAGTTCAAATCGAGGCCGATTAAATATCAGGTAGCCCAAGCCCCCAATGCTCGAAGCTCCGTACAGCAAGCGCCAAGCCTGAAGCCTAATGCAGTGATTGATCATGCCTACGGTCGCCAGCATCTCAGTCCTCGCTCGATGTTATTATGGCTCAGCTCACTTGGCTTATTGGCCTGGTTTATGCTGGTGATCACGTCGGCTACTTACCTGACGGCCAAGATCATGCAGATGTATATCGTCCTACCTATTCCCTGGTGGAGTCCGCTCGGGTCTAGCTCCATGATCCTCCTATCCGCTGCGGTCACTCTCACACTCTCCCTGCTCATTCTCCTTTTTGCCGTCCGCCCGCGGCTAGCCAGATGGGCATTGGCGCTGCTGTCAGTGGTTCTGGCCGTCCTGCTAGTCAGGTATGCTCATTTCCTGGCCTACCTCCCGCCTGTTTTCTCGACTGGTCCGTCGAGCGTCGGCGATTCAACTTACTTCGCCCTCTTCGTCGCCACAATTGTCTTGCTACTGCCTCTGCTGCTGCGGGTCTTTCGGCCGCGGCTGGCAGCACCGGCATTGGCGGTGAGCGCTTCGGTGCTGGCGCTGGCGCTGGCCGTGGGCGCTCAGGCATTGACCGACCTGTTACTACTTCTCTGGCTCACCCTGGCCTGTTACGAGTTGGGCCGCATAGCTCTTAAAGCTCTGCGGCTGCCGCCATCCGATCGTCTCGAATGGTTCATCCTCTGCGGCGGATTAGGCAGCGGGCTCATGGCGCTGCTGGGGCTCTTCCTCGGGTTAGTCAGACTGCTG
>Ga0070707_100000454_pt1 | contig 40583 bp, 28 predicted proteins | sample KBSK5502metaG_FD_65468 | JGI IMG/M metagenome (GOLD analysis project Ga0070707, IMG submission 65468) | Corn, switchgrass and miscanthus rhizosphere microbial communities from Kellogg Biological Station, Michigan, USA - KBS K5-50-2 metaG | ecosystem: Host-associated > Plants > Roots >... | reverse complement strand
ACCGGCATCTATGGCTTTCCGATGGAGCGGGCCGCGCGCATCGCGGTGACCGAAATCAAATCCTTCCTCGAGCACAATACCTCGCTGGAGCAAGCCATCATTATCTGCTTCGGGGAACAAGCCCTGCATTGCCACGAGGCTGCGGTGAAGGACGTGCTTGGGTGAGGAGCGGGAGTCTGTTCCTATGGAGCCCCAGACACCGGTCGCTGGGCTTTGAGGTCGTCCGGCAGGCGGGTGCGGTTGTCTCTTTTCGCAGTTTTGATCTGATCCCAGGTGAGACCGAACGCGTCGGAGAAGTTCGCGCCCAAGAGATCCGCGCCGTCCAGACGGGCGTCGCTGACGAAGGCTTCCTCAAAGTGAGCCTCTCGCAGAATCGCTCCGTCTAGTCGGGCTCCCGCGAGGAAAGCCTTCTGCATGAAGGCCCCGCTGAGATTCGCTTGCTCCAGATGGGCTGCTCTGAGGATGGCCTCCTCCAGATGGATTCCCTGGAGGTTTGCTTCTTCCAGGTGAGTTCCGCTGAGAATAGCGCCCTCCAGGTGAGCGCCGCTGAGGTTCGCCCGGCGCAAGTCCAGGTTTCGTAAATCCAGGCGCTGGGACTCGCCGTTGTTGTACGTCCGAGTGCGCCTGCCGAGTACCGTCAGGGCGGCTTGCAGGTCGGCGGCCAGCTTAGGCAGTGGTTGATCCGCTTGCGCTAGAGAACGCCTGTTCCATGGAGCGTACTCCCTCACGTACGTGACGAGGATGTCCATGGTCGGTCCGTAGAATTTCTCCGATCTCCTAGCGATGCGCTCGAGACCGTAGATACCGCCCAGTCGAAGCTCCAGATCCTCTTTTCCAAGCTGATCGACGGCCTGGACAAACCGATCCGCGAGCTGCAATTCGAGGGTAACCTTCAGCTTGTCCAGGGTGGCATAGAAACCCGCGAGGAGCGCGGCAATGCCCAGGAACAGGACAAGGATTTTCCGTGATAGGATCAGAAGAGGAAGCTCAGGCGACGGCCTTGGCTGACTTGCCGGCGCAGAGATACTGGTCGACCGCGGCGGCCATCTTGCGGCCCTCGGCGATGGCCCACACAATGAGTGACGCCCCGCGCTTGACGTCGCCGCCGGCGAAGACGCCTTCCACGTTCGTCATGTGGTTGTGGTCCACGGTGACGTTGCCGCGGGCGTCGTATTTCACGGCCAGGCTGTCCAGCAGGCCGTTCTTCACTGGCCCGGTGAAGCCCATCGCCAGCAAGACCAGGTCCGCATCCATGTCAAAGTCAGTGCCGGGGACGGGCGCGAACTTGCCGTGCTCGAATGTGACCTGCTGCGCGTGCAGCTTGGTGACTTGGCCGTTGTGGCCGGTAAACTTCGTCGTCGAGAGGCTCCACCGGCGGTCACAGCCCTCTTCGTGCGCGTGGGACGTGCGGAGCTGCATCGGCCAGAGCGGCCAGGGGGTGGACTCGGCGCGCGCGGGAGGAGGCTCGGGGAGCAGTTCGAATTGGTGGACTTCAGTACAGCCATGCCGATGCGTGGTGCCCAAACAGTCCGAGCCGGTGTCGCCGCCGCCGATGATGACCACACGCTTGCCCTTGGCCGTGATCGGTTCGGCGGTGATGGTGTCCCCGGCGTTGCGCTTGTTTTGCTGGGTGAGGTAGTCCATCGCGAGATGGATGCCTTTCAGCTCGCGTCCCGGGATCGGCAGCTCGCGCGCCTGTTCGGCGCCCAGCGCGAGGCAGACGGCATCGTACTGCCGGCGCAATTCTTCTCCGCTGATATCCACGCCGACGTGGACGCTGGCTTTAAATTCCACACCCTCGGCCTTCATCTGGTCCAGCCGGCGGTCGATGACCCACTTCTCCATCTTGAAGTCGGGGATGCCATAGCGCAGGAGCCCGCCGATGCGGTCCGCCTTCTCCAAGACGGTCACGTTGTGGCCCGCGCGCGCCAATTGCTGGGCGGCGGTGAGGCCGGCCGGCCCCGAGCCGACGACGGCCACGGTCTTGCCGGTGTGGCGCACCGGCAGGATGGGCTCGACCCAACCCTCGTCGAAGCCTCGGTCGATGATGTTCCACTCGATGACCCGGATGGATACTGGGTCGCTGTTGATGCCCAGCACGCAGGCTGACTCGCAGGGGGCCGGGCAGAGACGTCCCGTGAATTCCGGGAAATTGTTGGTCGTGTGCAGGGCCTTGAGCGCATCCTTCCAGCGGCCACGGTGCACGAGATCGTTCCATTCGGGGATCAGATTCACCACCGGACAGCCGTTGTGGCTCTGGCAGAACGGGACGCCGCAATCCATGCAGCGCGCGCCCTGGGCCTTGAGCGTGTCTTCCGGAATCGGCTCGTAGAATTCCTTCCAGTCCCGGACGCGGATCTCCACCGGCCGACGCTTGGGGCCCTCCCGCGCGTATTTCAGGAATCCCTTCGGATCAGCCATGCGACACCAACTCTTTTCCCTTCTGCGCCTGCTCTTTCGCGGCGGCCGCCTTGCGCTCCGCCAGGACCCGCTTGTAGTCCACCGGCATGATCTTCACGAACTTCGGCAGCATCGTCTCCCAGGCGCCCAGCACCGTCTTCGCCTTGCGGCTGCCGGTGTATTTGAGGTGCGCGTCGATCATCTCGCGCAGGGTCTTCTTGTCCTCGGCGGTGCGGACTTTCTCCAACTCCACCATGCCCATGTTGCAGCGCGACTCAAACTTGCCGTCTTCATTCAGGATGAAGGCGATGCCGCCCGACATTCCGGCCGCGAAGTTGCGACCGGTCTTGCCGAGGACCACGACCACGCCGCCGGTCATGTATTCGCATCCATGATCGCCGGTGCCCTCGATGACGGCCCGCGCGCCGCTGTTGCGGACGGCGAAGCGCTCGCCCGCCGTCCCGTAAAAGTACGCCTCGCCCTGCGTCGCGCCGTAGAGCGACGTGTTGCCGATGAGAATGGTTTCCTCTGGGACGAATGTGGCGCCCTTCGGGGGATAGACGATGATCCGCCCGCCGCAGAGGCCTTTGCCCAGATAGTCGTTGGACTCGCCTTCCAGCTCCAGCGTCACGCCGCGCGCCAGGAAGGCGCCGAACGACTGCCCTGCCGAGCCCGTGAACTTGATGTGGATCGTATCGGGCGGGAGGCCTTCGAGGCGGTATTTCTTGGCGATTGCGCTGGAGAGGATGGTTCCGACGGTCCGGTTCACGTTGCGGATGGGCAGGTCCAGCTTCACCGGCTGTTTCTTCTCGATGGCCGGCTTGCACTGCTCGAGGAGCTTCCAATCGATGGCCCGGTCCAGCCCATGGTCCTGCTTCTCGACGCAGTACCGGGCGACGTCCGGTCCGACCTGTGGCCGGGCCAGGATTGCCGAGAGGTCCAGTCCTTTCGCCTTCCAATGGTCGAGGGCCTTCTGGGCCCGGAGCTTGTCCGTGCGGCCGATCATCTCCTCGAACTTCCGGACTCCCATCTTGGCCATCCACTCGCGCACTTCTTCGGCCACGAAGAAGAAGTAGTTCACGACGTGCTCCGGCTGGCCGGTGAACTTCGCGCGGAGAGCCGGGTCGTGGGTGGCGATGCCGACGGGGCAGGTGTTGAGGTGGCACTTGCGCATCATGATGCAGCCTTCGACGATCAGCGGGGCCGTCGAGAAGCCGAACTCCTCGGCCCCCAGCAGCGCGGCGACGACGACATCGCGGCCGGTCTTCATCTGGCCGTCCGTTTCCACCTTGATGCGGCCGCGCAGATTGTTCAGCACCAGGGTCTGCTGCGTTTCAGCCAGGCCCAATTCCCAGGGGATGCCGCCGTACTTGATGGAAGAAAGCGGCGAGGCCCCGGTCCCGCCGGAATCCCCGCTGATCAGCACCTTGTCGGCCTTGGCCTTGGACACGCCGGCAGCGACGGTCCCCACGCCTACTTCCGCGACCAGCTTTACCGAGACGTCCGCGTCGGGATTGGAATTTTTCAAATCATAGATCAGCTGCGCGAGGTCCTCGATCGAATAGATGTCATGGTGCGGCGGCGGGGAGATGAGTTGCACCCCCGGCGTGGCGTATCGCAGACGGGCGATGGTCTCATCCACCTTGTGGCCGGGCAGCTGGCCGCCCTCACCGGGCTTGGCGCCCTGGGCCATCTTGATCTGTAATTCCCTGGCATGGACCAGGTAGTCCGTGGTGACCCCGAACCGCGCCGAGGCCACCTGCTTGATCGCGCTGTTCTTGGAGTCGCCGTTTGGAAGCGGCACAAACCGCTCCGGGTCCTCGCCACCCTCGCCGGTGTTGCTCTTGCCGCCGATGCGGTTCATGGCGACCGCCAGGGTCTCGTGGGCCTCCTTGCTGATCGCGCCGAACGACATGGCGCCCGTGGTGAAACGCTTGACGATCTCCTTCGCCGGCTCGACTTCATCCAAGGGGATTGGTGTCGGCAAGGTCTTAATCTCCAGGAGCCCGCGAATGTTCGACCGGCGCTTGCTCTCATCGTTCACCAGAGCCGCGAATTCCTTGTAGGTCTTGGCGTCGTTGGCTTGCGTGGCATGCTGGAGCCGGTAGATTGTCTCCGGGTTCCAGTTGTGATGCTCGCCCTGGATGCGGTAGTGGACCTCGCCACCGAAGTCGAGCTGGCGGATCGGCGCTGGGGTATACGCCATCGCATGCCGCCGCAGCGTCTCCTCGCCGATCTCGCGGATGCTGATGCCCTCGATGCGGGAGGCGGTGCCGGTGAAGTAGCGATCCACGAGCTCGTGGTTGAGGCCGATGGCTTCGAAGATCTGCGCGCCGCAGTAGGACTGGACGGTGGAGATGCCCATCTTGGAGAAGATCTTCAACAGGCCCTTGTTGATCGCCTTGATGAACTTGGACGCCGCGGTCGTCGCGTCGAGGCCTTCCGGCAGGTAGCCGTCCCGCTCCATGTCCACGAGCGTCTCGAACACCAGGTACGGATTGATCGTTCCGGCGCCGTAACCGATGAGGCCGGCGAAGTGGTGCACGTCGCGCGGCTCGCCGGTCTCGAGGATCAGGCCGACCTCGGTGCGGGTGCACTCGCGCACGAGATGGTGGTGGATCGCCGAGATGCCCAGCAGGCTCGGAATGGGCGCCCATTCCTCGTTGACACCCCGGTCGCTCAGGATGAGGAATTTGTATCCATCTTTGATCGCCTGCGAGGCTTGCTGGCAGAGCTCATCCACCGCCGCGCCGAGCCCGTCGGGTCCGGCGGCCACGCGGAAGAGCATCCGCAGGGTCTTGCTCTTGAAGTGCGGGTCGGCGATCTCGCGGATCTTCTCCAGTTCCGCATTAGTCAGGACCGGCTGCTGCACCTTGATTCGGCGGCAGGCTTCCGGCGTCTCGGCCATCACGTTCGGCTTGGGACCGATGTTGGTGACCAGCGACATGACCAGTTGCTCGCGGATCGGATCAATCGGCGGGTTCGTCACCTGCGCGAAGAGCTGCTTGAAGTACTTGAACAGGAGCTGGGGCCGTTCGGAGAGCACGGCGATCGGCGTATCAGTGCCCATGGAGGAGACCGGCTCCTCGCCGTTCACGACCATCGGCGTGAGGATCATCTTCAGCTCTTCCACGGTATAGCCGAAGGCCTGCTGGCGCTGGCGGATCGTCGGGTGATCCGGCTGCGGCACGTTGAGCGGCTCGGGCAATTCGTCGAGCGAGACCCGATGCTCAGTCACCCAGGCCCGGTATGGCTTGCGGCTGACGATCTCTGCCTTGATCTCCTCGTCGTCGATGATGCGCCCCTGCACGGTGTCCACGAGGAACATGCGGCCAGGCTGCAGCCGTCCCTTCTGGCGGATGTCTTTCGCATCGTAGGGCAGCACGCCGGCTTCGGAGGCGAGCACCACGAGATCGTCGGTGGTCACCTGATAGCGGCAGGGGCGCAGGCCGTTCCGGTCGAGCGTCGCGCCGACCAGCTTGCCGTCGGTGAAGCAGACGGCCGCCGGGCCGTCCCAGGGCTCCATCATGGCGGCGTGGTACTCGTAGAACCCACGCCGGTCCAGATCCATCTGGGGGTTGCCGACCCAGGGCTCGGGGATCAGCATCATCATCGCGTGCGGGAGAGACCGACCGCCCATCAGCAGGAATTCCAGCGCGTTGTCGAGGCAGGCGGAGTCGCTCTGGTGTTCGTAGACGATGGGGAAGAGCTTGGGGATGTCGTCGCCGAACAGCTCGGACTGGAGACGGCCCTGGCGCGCCCGCATCCAGTTCACGTTGCCCTTGAGGGTGTTGATCTCGCCGTTGTGACAGATGTACCGGTAGGGGTGCGCGAGCGGCCAGGTGGGGAACGTGTTCGTGCTGAAGCGCGAGTGGATGACCGCCAGCGCGCTGATTACGCTGGAATCGGTGAGGTCGGGGTAGTATTGCGGCATCTGGTCGGGCAGCAGCAGGCCTTTGTAGACGATCGTGTTGCCGGAGAGGCTCGGGATGTAGAAATATTCCCGGCCTTCGATGGCAGACGCGCGGATGACGTTCTCCACGCGCTTGCGGATGACGTAGAGCTTGCGCTCGAACTGCGCTTCGTTGAGGATGTCGCGTGCGATGAAGACCTGGCGCATGGCCGGCTCGGTCCCGCGTGCCTGTACGCCGATTGTGTCGCTCTTGACCGGCACGTCGCGCCAGCCCAGAAGCCGTACGCCCTCCTCCTCGATGACCTTCCCGAAAAGCGTCTCGCATTGCTTGCGGGCGGCGGCGTCGCGCGGCAGAAACACCATCCCAACGCCATACTCGCCGGCGTTCGGCAGCTTCACGCCGACATCGGCGCAGGCGCGCTTGAGGAACTCGTGCGGGACCTGGAGCAGGATGCCGGCGCCGTCACCGGTGCAGGGATCGCAACCTTGCGCGCCTCGGTGGAACAAATTGGCGAGGACCTGGAGCCCCTTACGGACGATGTCGTGGGACTTGACGCCTTTGATGTTGGCGACAAACCCGATGCCGCAGCCGTCCTTCTCGTAGGCAGGGTCGTACAGGCCTTGTTTCGGGGGGAAACCAGGGATACGCATGGCATCATTCATGGGCGGAATTCCTTTGCTCGACAAGCCGTTACGAATGCTTGCATCCTACTTGAGGGGGCTTGGGCCTGTCAAGCGAATCGTCGTCTCGCGAAGTCCGAAAACGCAGGCAGGATCAGGGTTTTAATGGGGTAGGTCCAATAAGCGCGCGCAGGGACCGTTCGGACTAATGGCTGCGGGTCAGGGCCGCGGCCAGCACCAGAATCACGACTCCCAAAAGCAGGTTGAATCGCCCCACCCACGGCGCGAGCGTCACCATGAAGCGATCGGTTTCGGTCGGCGGCAGGCCATCGCGGGACAGTGCCCGTCCGGCGCGGGGGCCGATCACGAAGTCCTGCAGCAGGCCCAATCCCACCAAGATGGCGACCAGTCCGAGCTTGATGTATAGCACCTTCATATAAGCTGAGCCGGGGAAGGTATTCCCATAGAACAGCACGTTCCCGATCCCTGTCAGCACCAGGATCGCAATGCAGATCCAGACCAGCCCTCTGAACCGCCGGGCCATCGCGCGGAACAGGTTCATCCGAAGAAGTGGAGGTTCCACTTGACGCAGGACAGGGACGGCGACCAGCGACAGGAAGAGCATGCCGCCGATCCAGATCACCGCGGCGACGATGTGCAGCCACACGTTCAAAAACGGTAGCATGCGAGCCAGCCTATCACCCAATGGGATCGCTTGACAAACCTCCGGCGCTTACCTAGTATCCGCTCATGTTGAATCGTGTCGAGACATGCGCTGTCGCAGGCATGAGCGATGTCTGGGAATGTTACCGGCACGAAATCCATGCCGTCGAAGATCAGATTCGCCAAAATCTGGACTCGAAGGTCACGCTGGTCAACACTGTCGCGACCCACATCCTCTGCAGCGGCGGTAAGCGAATCCGTCCGCTCCTCCTGATCCTGAGCGCGCGCCTGGCGGGCTACACCGGCCGGGACGATGTGCTTCTGGCCAGCCTGATCGAGTACATCCACACGGCCACGCTCCTGCACGACGACGTCGTGGATCACGCCGACTTGCGGCGCGGGAGAAAGACCGCCGGCGGCTTGTGGGGCAACCAGGTGGCGATCCTCGTCGGCGACTACCTCTATTGCAAAGCGATCTGTCGCATCGTGGGGTTCCACGATCAGGACGTGAATGAATGTCTCTCGGAAGCCTGCCGGAAGATGGCCGAGGGCGAGCTGATGCAGCTGTCCTACAAGGACGACGCGTCGATCTCCGAACAGGAATACCTGAAGATCGTCGAGTACAAGACCGGAGCCCTGATCGCGGCGGCCTGCCGGATGGGGGCGGTGGTGGCGGACGCCGAGCCGGCGTTGCGGGATGCCTTGTTCCAATTCGGTCTCGCGATCGGCGTGGCGTTTCAGGTGGCGGACGACACGCTCGATTATGCCGCTCCCTGCGCGTCGCTCGGGAAATCGCTCGGGAAGGACCTGGGCGAAGGCCATGTCACCTTACCGCTGTTGCACCTGAGGAAGCATTGCACCGACGAGGAGCGGGAGCGGCTGGCGGCAGTCATGCAGAAAAAGCCTGACGGCAACGGCGAGCTGACCTGGGTCGTCTCGCTGATGGAACGGTATGGCTCGATCGACTACGCGATGGAAACGGCGCGCGGGTACGTGCGGGCGGCTAAAGTCCACCTGGAGCTGTTCGAGGACTCCGTGCACAAGCGGGCCCTTCAAGTCGTGGCGGACTACATGGTGTCGCGCGACCACTAAAGTCTTGCGAGCCGATGGCCGACGGCACTCCTTCTCAGATTCATCCCTTCGTGCAACTTGCCATTGATGCCATCACCGCCTATATCTGCGATTTTCGCATCATCAGTCCGGAGGAACACCTGCTCGACCGGTTTCCCCTGTTGCGCCGGCGGGCGGGCGTGTTCGTCTCGCTGAAAAAGCATGGGGACTTGCGCGGGTGCATCGGCACGATCGAGCCGGCGCGCGACTTCCTGGCCGTGGAAATCATTGAAAATGCCATCAGCGCTTCCACCAAAGATCCGCGATTCCGTCCTGTTACGGAAGAAGAGCTGCCGGAGCTGAAGGTGTCCGTGGATATTCTAAGCCCTCCGCAGCGAGTGTCCGGCCCGCATGAGCTCGACATACGGCGGTATGGGCTCATCGTGACATGCGGAACCAGGCGTGGGCTGTTGCTTCCAGATATTGAAGGCATTGCATCGGTGGAAGAGCAGGTGACCGTCGCGCGCAAAAAGGGAAGCATCGGCGAGGTGGAAGCCGTCGAGCTGTATCGGTTCGAAGTCGAGCGGTATTTTTAAGGAGAGATCATGGCCGAGATTGTTCCGTTTCGCGGTGTTCTCTATGACCCGGCCAAGGTTGGCGACGTCGTATCCGTGGTGGCGCCGCCTTACGATGTGATCGGACCGGCCGAGCAGGCGACCCTCTATGCCCGCCATCCGGCCAATGTGATCCGTCTCGAGCTAGGCCAAGAACATCCGGGCGATGGCTCGCAGGACAGCCGGTACACCCGCACCCGACGATTTCTGGAAGAGTGGCTGCGTGCGGGAACCCTTAAGCGGGACGACCGTCCGGCGATGTATCTCTACACGGTCGAGTACCGGCTGCGCTCCGGTCCGGTGCGGACCATGCGGGGGTTCCTCGCGCTGGTCAGGCTCGAAGAATTCGGTACCGGCCGGATCTTCCCGCACGAGAACACCCGCGCTGCCGCGAAGGACGATCGCTATCGGCTCCTGGAGACCTGCCGCAGCAACTTCAGCCCGATTTTCTCGCTCTACTCCGATGCCGAGGGTTGCATCATCCGGGCACTGGAGGAGGCGAGCGGCAACGCGCCTCCGCGCTTCGCCGTCACGGAGGGCGAGGGAGTCCGACACCGCCTGTGGACCGTCACCGATCAGTCGGCGCTGGACCGGGTGGTGACGGCCATGAAGCCGCTCCCGCTCTTCATCGCCGATGGGCACCATCGTTACGAGTCGGCATTGCGGTACCGGAATGCTCAACGGAAGGCACTAGGCGATGCAGGGCCGCTGCCCTCCGATTGGGTCCTGATGTACTTCTCGAATCTCGATGATCCGGGGCTGACCATTCTCCCGACGCACCGTGTCCTTCCGGCGCCGTTGCCTTGTCCCGCGTCTGAATTCCGCAAACGCCTGGCGGAGACGTTTCTGGTGGAGGCGATTCCCTTCACCAAGGAAACAGAGTCGGCGGCCCGCGCGAAGTTTTTGGACAGGCTGCATGCCGCGCAGTCTTCCAATGCCTGCATCATGGGACTCGTCATGAGAGGAGAGTCCCGGTACGAAGTGCTGACCCTCACTGCCGCGGGCTTGGACAAGCTGGGCCCTTCCGCCCGTGAACGACTTGATGTCTCGATCCTTCAGCAGGTGGTGTTCCGCGATGCCATGCGGATGACGCCGCAGGATGAGGAACGGTTGATCTATATCAAGGATGTAGAAGAAGTCCTCGCCACCGTCGCGCGCGGCGAGGGCGAGCTGGCGATTCTGCTCAACCCTCCCAAGATCGCGGAGGTCAAGGATGTCGCTCGGGCCGGCGCCCGCATGCCCCACAAGTCCACCTACTTCTACCCGAAACCCCTCACCGGCCTCGTCATCAATAAAATGGATTAAGGTGATCAGCGTGCTTCATTTCACTTGACAATTTTCTCCAGTACTGACAGTTTAGTCCCTTATTTCAGGCACGGAGGTAGTGGTGATGGCCAGACTCAGACCGATTATTGGATGGATGTTCGCCTTGCTGGTCGGGCTCGCTCCGGAAGCGTTCGCCGGCGGACTGTCGGTTACCGAGCAGGGCGCGGCGGCGGCCGGAAAAGCCAATGCCTTTGCCGGGGAGGCCAACGACCCCTCCGCCATTTTCTATAACCCGGCCGGAATCACCCAATTACCGGGCACCCAAGTCATGGTCGGGACGGCCATCGTCTACCTAGATTCCACCTTCCGCAGTTCAACGACCGGGGAATCCACTCAACTCCAGGATCAGTTTCCCATCTTGCCGCATCTCTATATCACGCACCGGTTCCAGAAATGGGACGAACGGCTCAGCATCGGGCTCGGTGTCTATACACCGTTTGGCCTTGTCGTGGACTGGCCGGACAACTGGCAGGGCCGGTTTGATTCGATCAACGCCAAATTCCGGGCAACCATCATCAATCCCACGATTGCCTACCGGGTGACACCGGACCTCTCCGTCGCGGCGGGATTCCGGTACGCCAACACCGCCGCCGAATTCCAGCAGAAGTTCAATGTGGGAACCGGGGAATCCAAGTCGCGCCTATTCGAGGCGAACGCGAACCCGATCGGCTGGAATGTCGGATTGCTGTATCATATCCCGACAATTGCCACGTCGATCGGGGTCCAATTTCGGAGCGAACTCCAGGCCAAGCTGAATGGCTCGGCGGAATTCAGCGGGCCTGCGTCCGCGCTGTTTGCGAACACCAGCGTCCACAGCAACTTCACAATGCCGCCACAACTTGTCGTGGGCCTTTCGACGAAGATCATCCCTCGCTGGACGTTCAATGCCGACGTGGAGTGGGAAGGGTGGAGCACGGTCGGAACCATTCCGCTGCATTTTACGACGACCTCCCAATCGCCACTGAATCAGCAAATATTGGACCAGGCCGGGTGCACGAACCAGCAGTCGCTGCCTCAGGCCGGCTGCCGGCTCTGGAAAAACTCGTATGTGTTTCGGATCGGGGCGGAGTACGCGGCGACCGACCGGCTGGCCCTACGGGGCGGGTTCTTCTATGATCAGTCGCCGATCCCGGACAACACGTTTGAGGCGAACATCCCGAATGCTGATCTCTACGCGCTGACCGCAGGACTGGGCTACAAATGGGACACCAGGACCCTCGACGTCGCCTACCTGATCGGCTTCTACGAGAAGCGATCCATTGATAATTCCACGCTCGACCCCAACAACAAGGGCGGTTTCGCGGGGTTGGGCCCCCCGGACTTTGGGTCGTACAGCACGACGGCCCACGTGCTCACGATCAGCTTCACCCAAAAGTTCTAAGCGGCGTTCCTCCGCACTTGGTTTGGTTCGGCGGGGTCCTTCCACCAAGGCTCAGTGGTGCTGCACAAGGGCTGTGCGGTACTCCATGGCCTTCTCGACGGCCGCGATCAGGGTGTCTTTGTCCGCCGGCTTCACGATGTAGTCCACAACGCCTTGCTTCAAGAGGCCTGTCGCCAACTGGATGTCAGGATACCCCGTCAAGACGATCACAGGGACGGAGGGGTATTGCTGACGGAAAAAGGCGATCGCTTCCAGCCCGTTGATCTTGGGCATGCGGAGATCACAGATGATGACGTCCACCATCAGCGGGTTGTCATCCGAGCCGATTATTTCGATGCCCGTCCCGCCGTCATCGGCTTCCACCACGTCGTACCCTGACTTTTTGAGGGTCAGACGCAGCGCTTTTCTGATGGACTCTTCGTCATCAACGATCAGTATCCGGCCTTTGCCGGGTGTATCCTTGGTATGCAATCCGAACGGCATGGTCTCCTCCTTTCTCGTCTGAACTCCTTATGGCCTGCTCCAAAAGCCTGCGGGAGCCTCCCGCCTGGGTGCTCCCGCAGGCGGCGAACCAACTACATCTATGCAGCCTTCGGCAATTCTGGTTTCTCATGCGCCGCTCCCTCCGGGGCCCCGTGGTCGGAAGAAATCTGCGAAGTCCCTCCCGAGTCTGTAGCCTCTTTTATCGCGAGGACCATCATCCCGAACAGTGTCATGAACGTCATGAAGATGCCCCACGCCATTGTCCTCACCTCCTTTCGACTTTTTTGATTGCTTCAATCACCTTGCGTCTCATACTGAGCAACCGTTATGCCATGCCGGCGCGCCATGCTGTGCCGTACAGGATTGTTGAGAAAATTTCGGCAGTTGCAGTAGGCATGGCAACGATTCCCAAGATAATCCGACCTGTTCTTGGCCATTGGCTGGCGGGCGAAAAAGTATCGAAAAGGATGCGAGCTGGTATCCGATGTGATAACACCGACATGTCATGAAGCCTTGACATCAATTAACCCTCCTGTAATACTTCGCCCCGCTTTTTCTTGCCGCTCCCAGGAAGGTTCATGACGGCGAATCTGAAAAGATACAAAAGTGAATCTGAAAAGATACAGGAAGGATAAAGGAATGGGCCCCGGCCTTAAGGCCGGAAGACTATTAAGCAGCTAAGACAGACCCCAAGCTGGGCGGAGGTTCAGGACGTCTTCGCATGCAAGATCAAGGGCTTGCAAGTTGAGGGCGCAATCAATGGTCTCTCTAGAACAGGAGAAGAGACAGGGGATTGCGCCTTTTTTATTTCCGGCACTCCCTTTGCTCAGTCTGCTGAGGAGAGATACGACTGTGACCGTGACAAAAAAGCGGATTCTCATCGTGGACGATGATCCAGACATCCGGCAGGTTCTGTCGGATCGCATGAGTTCCTGGGGCTATGCGGTGGAGACGGCCAACGACGGGCGGGAAGCGCTGGAGGCGCTGAAAAAAGGTGGGTTCGATGGCATGCTGCTCGACATGAGAATGCCTGAAATTGACGGGACTGAAGTGCTGCGACGGACCCGCGAAAGCCATCCCGCGCTGCCGGTGGTGGTGGTCACGGCCACGTCGGTCAAGGAATCAGCCGCCCAGGCCGTCTCCGGGGGTGCGTGCGCGTACCTGATCAAGCCGTTCGACGCGGTGCAGCTCAAGCAGACGGCAGAGCAGTGCTTCGGGCCGGCCGCGTGAGGTGACACATGGGTATCCTGATCCTGGTGGTGGAAGATAACCCCGACATCGCCACCGTGCTGCGCGACCGGCTCCAGGCGATGGGACACGAAGTCATGACGGTCGGTGACGGCCAAGCCGCCTTGGACGCCCTCCAGCAAGCCACCCCCGGATTGATGTTTCTCGACATCGAATTGCCGAAGCTTAACGGGATGGAAGTGCTCAGTCGCGTGAGCAAGGAGTGGCCGGATCTGCCGGTGGTCGTGATGACCGCCTACGGCACGATCTCGCTGGCGGTCGAGGCAATGAAGGAGGGCGCTGCCGACTTCATCACGAAGCCGTTCGACACCAGACAGCTCAACACGGTGGTCGCCAAAGCACTGGAGCGCAAGGAGTTGAGCGGCGAAGTCGGGCGGCTGCTCGGCGACATCAGCCACGATATCAAGAATCTTCTGCAGCCGGTCGTCAGCAGCGCCTGGCTCCTCGAATCCGAGATCAACGACATCTTTCACAAGCTGCCGGAAGTGGAGGCGGTCAAGGCGGAGGCCAGCCGCAAGCTGTGCGATGAGGTGATCGGTATGCTGCGGGATGCCACCGGCCACATCCATGACCGGGTCAAGGAGATCGCGGACTGCGTTAAGGACATGAGCGCCGCGCCCCAATTCGCGCCCTGCCAGGTCGCCAAGGTGGTGGCTGAGGTCTTCAAGACGCTGCGGGTGCTCGCGGAGGAGAAAGGGATCTCCCTGCGCGCGGACGGCCTGGAGGACTTGCCCTCGATCGTGGCCGACGAGCGCCGGCTCTTCAACGCCTTCTATAACCTGGTCCATAACGCGATTCCCGAGGTTCCCGCCGGAGGCTCCGTAACGGTGCGCGGCCATGCGGAGCCGGCATCCGACGCTGTCCTTCTGTCGGTCGAGGACACGGGCCGTGGGATGCCGCCGGAGATTCGTGAGAGCCTCTTCACAGCCCGCGCCATCAGCCGGAAAACCGACGGCACCGGGTTGGGAACGAAGATCGTCAAGGACGTCGTCACTGCTCACGGCGGACGGATATCCGTCGACAGCCAGGAAGGAGTCGGGACCACCTTCCATATCCGTCTCCCGCTCAAGCCGCCCAGTGCGTCTCGAGTGGCGGAGGTGAGATGATGGGGATTCAGATTCTGGTGGTGGAAGACAACCCCGATAGCGCCACCGTGCTGCGCGACCGGCTCCACGCGATGGGACACGAAGTCATGACGGTCGGTGACGGCCAGGCCGCCTTGGAGGCCCTCCAGCAATTCACGCCCGGCTTGATTTTTCTCGACATCGAGATGCCGAAGCTCAATGGGATCGAAGTCCTCAAGCGTGTACGCAAGGAGTGGCCCGAGCTACCGACGATCATCATGACCGCCTACGGCACGGTCCAGCGGGCGGTCGAGGCGATGAAGGAGGGCGCCACCGATTTTGTCGCCAAGCCGTTCGACATGGAGTACCTGACCCTGGTGGTCGGCAAGACGCTGGAGCGGGGCGAGCTCAAGCGTGAGGTGACGGCGCTGCGGTCCGAGATCGAGAGCCGGTTCGACCAGCTCGTGGCCGCCAGCCCGAAGATGGAGGAGGTCATTCAGAGCGCCAAGAAAGTGGCCCAGAGCGATACGACCGTCCTTCTTCTCGGAGAGAGCGGCACTGGCAAGGACCTCCTGGCCCGGTCGATCCACAACTGGAGCCCTCGCCGGAACCGGATCTTCAAGCCCGTGAACTGCGTGGCCCTCTCGGAGGAGCTCCTCGCATCGGAACTGTTCGGCCATGAGAAAGGGTCCTTCACCGGCGCGTCGAGCCAGAAGCGCGGCATTATGGAGGTCGCCGACGGCGGCACTGTCTTCCTGGATGAGATCGGCGACATGAAGCCGGGCCTCCAGGCCAAGCTCCTGCGCTTTCTCCAGAACCGGGAGTTTGACCGCGTGGGCGGCACGCGGACGATTAAGGTGGACGTCCGCGTGGTTGCGGCGACTAACCGGGACCTCCGGCAGGCCGTCAAAGGCGGGACCTTTCGCGAAGACCTCTTCTTCAGACTGAACGTGGTGAACCTCACGTTGCCTCCGCTGAGGGAGCGGAAGGAGGAGATTCCGCAGTTGGCTGAGCTCTTTCTCAAGAAGTACTGCCGCGACGCGAAGAAGCCGGTGATGCAGATCTCGCCGCCGGCGATGAAAATGCTGACCGCCTATCCCTGGCCGGGGAACGTGCGGGAACTGCAGAACGCGATCGAGCGGGCCGTCGTCCTGAAGACCGGCGAGATGCTCACGCCGGAGGATTTTGCGTTGCAGCCGATGGAGGCCTCTTCGGAGGATGCCCCCCGTCAGAATCTTCCGTTCCATGAGGCGGTCGAACAGTACAAGCGGGAGATTCTCGAACGAGCGCTGGCCAAGGCCGGGGGGAACCAGACGCGGGCGGCCGAGCTGCTCGGCCTCCAGCGCACGTACCTCGCACGCCTGCTCAAACAGATGGAGATCAAGTAGAGGTGTGAAACGTTCAACTGAGATTTTGCTCTGTGGGGCCGTTATTGTGACCTCTCTTCTCTGTCACTCAGCCTGGGCGCAAGTCCCTCCGGGCCTTGTTCCGCCTCCGTTCCCGGTTGAGCCGCCGCCGTTGCCTGAGGAGATCCGGCCGGCCCCGCCGCCCAGCCCCCTCTTACCACCGGCACCGGCGCCCTCGCCGAAGGCTCCGTCCATGCCGGTGAGCGTGTTCGTGAAGGAGATCCGGGTCACCGGCAGCACGGTCTTCACCAAGGAAGAGTTGGCCACGGTGACGGCGCCGTACACGAACCGGAAAGTCACGTCGGAGGACCTGGAGACGCTCCGGATTAAACTGACGCAATTCTATATCGATCGTGGGTACGTCACATCCGGCGCGATCATCCCGGACCAGGATGTTCGCGAAGGTATCATCACGTACCAGGTCATCGAGGGGAAGCTGAGCCGCATTGACGTGGAGGGGAATTATTGGTTCCTTCCTGGGTATCTGCAGGATCGGATCGCGCTCGGCGCAGGCCCCCCTGTGAATGTCAATGCCTTGCAGGAGCGGCTGCAGCTCCTGCAGGAGACGCCCGGCATCGCGCGGCTGAACGCCGAGCTGCGGCCCGGCGTCACCCGCGGGGACAGCGTGATGAACGTCCGCGTGGTGGAGGACAACCCCTTCAAGGTTTGGCTGGAATTCAACAACTACCTGTCGCCTTCGGTGGGAGCCGAGCAGGGTCTGGTGACGGTGGCGCATCAAAGCATCACCGGCCACGGCGATCTCATGAGCGTGCAGTATGGCCGGTCGCGCGGCGTCGATCCGGAACTTACCGCGCGTTACATCCTTCCGATCACCCCGCGCAACACTACCGTGATGGTGGAGTATCGCAAGAATGACTTCGAGGTTGTCGAAGAACCCTTTCGATCCCTGAACATCGAGAGCAAGTCAGAGTCCTTGGGACTTACGCTGCGGCACCCCCTCTACAAGACGCTCTCTCAGGAGTTTGGTCTCGCGCTGACCGGCGAATACCTCACCAACAAACTCTTCCTGTTGGGAGAGCCCACGGACCTGTTTACGCCGGGCAGCCGGGGCGGGAGATCGACGGTGAGCGCGCTGCGATTCGCCCAGGACTGGGTGCAGCGCAGCCCCAACCAGGTGATCGCCGTATTCTCCCGATTCTCCTTCGGCTTGGATGTGCTGGGGGCAACGGGCAAAGACAGCACGATCCCGGACAGCGCGGACAGCCGGTTTGTCTCGTGGTTGGGCCAGGTCCAATGGGCGCGGCGGCTGGAGCCCTGGAAGGTTCAGCTTATCGCGCGTCTGAACGTGCAGCTATCCAATGCGCATCTCTTTCCGCTGGAACAGATCGCCGTCGGCGGGCGATACAGCGTGCGAGGGTATCGGGAGAACACTCTCGTGCGGGACAATGCGGTGCTAGGCTCACTGGAAGCGCGCATCCCGGTGCTGCGATCCGTGCTGGGAGAAGATCGGGTGATGGTGGCCCCGTTCGCCGACGTCGGCCGCGGCACGAACACGAACGCGGCCAGTCCAGATCCTGATACGCTGGCCAGTCTCGGCTTGGGCTTCATCTGGAACATCATGCGAGGGAGCCGGTTCGAAATTTACTGGGGGAATCAGTTGAACCATATCTCGACACCGGGCGGGAACCTGCAGGACCATGGCCTGCACCTGCAGTTGGTGGTGGAGGCGCTGTGAGAGTCGGGGTAAACAGAGAAGTTGCGTCCACTCAAGGGGGCAATCATGCTGAATGAACAGAGAGGATTTGCAACCCTAGTGGCGCTTTTCGCAATTGGTGCATTTATGTTGCAAGGCTGCACGGCATCTCCTTCAGACACAATCAAGCTTGCCAACGAGGGATCCCATGAGAATGGAGTGTTAGTTGACGGAACGAAGGAAGACGGGTCTTTCGACAACGATAAGCCTTTTAGAAGCTCGCCAGGGAACGGAATTCGTCTTGGCAACTACACGGCCCCCCCGGGTGAAATCATTGCCTTCACAAGGGGTCGTGCGCCTACATTAAAAACATCTCGTGACTCCCAGGAGCCTGTGCCATTTTGGACGTCTGGCTCGGACACGAAGGAGCTTAAATTCGAGAACGAGTATGTCATTGACGTGTACTTCTGGATTATCTCGGGGTCCGTCGAACAGCAGTGGAAACGAGCTTTGCATGCTTACTACCGAACCCAGTACATCTTAGCCAAGGAACGTCAAGGCATTCGTCTAAACGGTTTCAATATAGAAGACCGCACAACGGATCAGGACGGGATCGCCCAACGTAGTGCCTTCAATTGTTCGGATTATCAGGACCTGTCCGGCTACGACCAAGATAACCCGAGGTACAAGCCACATAAGATCAATATTTATTATGTCGATCAGGTTGTAGGTGAAAACAATGAACCGCCAAGCGCCGAGTATGGAAGTAGGTGCTACGGCGACACGGATATTCCTGGCGTTTTTATTCTCATGGGAGACAATACAAGCGCACACCTCTTGGCCCATGAGGTTGGGCATGCCCTAAATCTCGAGCATATCGATCAATTTTCCGACTCGAACGATCCTTCTCAACCGTATTTCACCGAGACGAACGTCATGCATTCCGCCAGCAACACCAGGAAGTTTCTAACGGAAGGACAGACCTTCCGCGCGGTCGTCCTAGATGGTTCCGCATTGAACCGGAAAGATCTCTACAATGCCAGACCCAATCTGATCCCAAGAAAATGCAACACCCTCGTAACTCAAGATCCGGATGATCCGCAAGGATGTCCGCCTATTCACACGCGGATCTGGGTCGATCGGTAGAAGGCCAGAAAAAGCCTAAGAGGTCGTAATATGTTTACAAAAAGATTTATGGCTTTGTGGATGGTGATTGCAGGCAGCGTGAGCTTGATGAGCGGCTGCCAGAAGCAGAGTCAGGACCTTCCGCCGCAGGCTGAAGCGGCACTGCACTACTATCTGAACGTAGAGTGCCTGGTGGGTGAAAAAACGCGAAAGCCGTTCTCCGATCTCAAGGAGATTTTCGAGAAAAAACTGGATGCGGATGAAAAGCAGGCTCTGAAAGGCAGGTTGGAGAAGCTGCTCTCGGCAGGTCCGGACAAGGCGACAGAGGCCGAAATCGAACGTGCCACCAAGGAGGAGTTTATTCAGGAACAGGCGTTCCTCAAAGAGAATCAGTCAATGCTGGGTTTAAAGCAGGAAGACCTCAAAATTCTCAAGAATGAAACACAGAGAGAGTACATAGATGAGAATCTTCAGCGTGTAAAGCGTAGATACAGGGAACGGGCAGGGATAGCACTCGCAGCAATTGACCCCAAAGCGGCGGCGGATGCACTGGATCGGCTGGATGAAAAGGAAAGGGCAGAACTCGAGACGGTGATCCAGGCTGCTCTCTCCAGTCAGCCGCGAACGCCAAAGCGGCCCGTTGCAAGGCCGCTGGCGCCGTAGCAGCCCTGTATGTGATGAAGTCATTTAGGATGTGATCGCGGGCGTGGTTCAACAATCCTACAAGGAGGTAGAAGCGATGGCTACGAAAATACTCGCCTCGGCGTTGTTCTTTCTGCTGGCAGCATTGAATTTCCCATCTGAAGTGCAGGCGCAACAGACCATCACAGTTACGATCGTGCCACAATGTACTAATCCACCGGCAGCAGGCCCCAGCCCGCTGACTCTTGCAACATCAACGACGCCGCTTATCTGTGGCCCTTACAAGATCGAACCCAGGTCTGCCGGCAACGCCAGAGTTGAGGTGGGGGCCAATGATGCAAGTAACGACATGCTATCACTTCTCAATACCAAGATCACCAAAACAGCAGCCTCCACCGACGATCTTGACATCACATTCTGGGCGAATAGTTACCAACCTCTGCCGAATGATGTTCCACCAGGAAACAGAAAGTACACGATCTCAGCCGGATCGTCATATTTCATGCGGGGGACTAACCCTTTATCTCCTCTTGCCACGGGTGATTCCATTGGGTTCAGTGGAGCCCTCGATATGCCGGACAATGATAACAACGTTGTGTGGTACCCGCTCGGATCTAGTATTCCTCAGTATCAATGGACGGTGACGACCACCAACAACATCCCCGCAGCTAACGGAGTGAGCAAGCCATTCGGGGATGGATTTGACCCTACAGTCCATCCTCTGTCTATGCAAGGTGAAGTCTGGGTGCACTTAGCCGACCCTAATGGTACCACCACGGACAAATTGGCCATAGGTGCACTTCAAATCCAGGATGCTGCAATGGGTAGGCCGAAGAAGCCGAAGAAGAAAGATGATTAGGTTAGGAGAATCTTGGTTCAATGGCTAATTAGATCAGTATCGAACCGGATACATCGCGTATCCGGTTCGATACGTTCGTTACTGCGAAGGGTTCTGTCTGAGTCCTTTGCATTACATGAGGTTGGGACATTATTCCTTGGGCAGAAAGGGGCACAGCGATTGCTAGCTTAGGGGTAGGGTGGAGTGGAGTTCGGTACGACCGCGGAGCATCTCAAAGCCTCGGCTGGCGCTGAAAGGGAGTCGCGTTATGAAGGCTAAAGTCTTCTCTCCGGTTTTCGTCATGTTGCTTGTGGGCTCCTTGTCGAGCCTCAGCCATGCCCAGGTAACGACAAACATCACGCCAAGCGGGTTGGGGACTACGGTGACGCCGACTGGAAATGTCTATACCATCACCGGCGGAACAAGACCCGGCGGGGGCCCCAATCTGTTTCACAGCTTCGGCATCTTTAACGTCGGGGCAGGCGACACTGCAAATTTCTTCAACAATACCGGCTTGACGACCTCCAACATCCTGAGCCGTGTCACCGGCAATAACCCGTCGTATATCTTTGGGACCATCCAGACGACGAATTTTGGCAACGCCAACCTCTTCCTAATCAATCCAAACGGTGTGATCTTCGAAGCGACCGCGCATCTGGATGTGGGCGGATCTTTTCATGTGAGCACGGCCGATTATGTCCGCATGTTCGACGGAACGAATAGCGCATACTTCTATGCCAACTCTGCCAAGGACAGCTTGGCGAATAGTGTGCTGGCCTCTGCGCCGATAGTTGATTTCGGCTTTTTGACGCCCGCGGCTTTAGGGTTCACAAACAGTAATCCGGCATCTATCACTGTTGACGCTGTTGACGGTGCCTTCTTCAAGGTCCCTGCCGGCCAAACCATCTCACTCGTCGGTGGCAACCGCACGTTCACGAGAGACGACACAGGGGAGACAGTTCCCGCAGGGGTCACCATAACCGGAGGGACACTAAACGCGCCGAGTGGGCAGATCAATCTGGTGAGCGTCGCCTCGCAAGGCGAGGTCCTTTTGCCGACTATGCAATATGCACCCAATGTGAACGGCCAGTCTTTTACCGCTTTCGGAAATGTCACCCTCTCGAACGCCACTCTCGATGTCAGTGACAACTTATTTGAGGGAGACGGCCATGCAGGAACCGTCCTCATCCGGGGCGGTCAATTGGTGATGGACAGCGCCTCTGTCTTAGCGCAAACATTCGGTATTGTGGATGGGGCGCGCACCGCCATCGATATCGACGTCCGAGGCGACATGACCATGACCGGTTCTACGTTGCAGTCTGTGGCGTTTGACGCAATGGGAGGAGACATTTCGGTGAAAGCTGCAACGCTAAGCCTCTCCGGCGGCTCTCAGATTGTCACTGCAAGCGTAGGGGTGGGAAACAGCGGAAATGTCGCCGTCGCGACGTCTGGTGCTCTCTCAATCGACAATTCATTCATTCTCTCAGAGGCTTTCTCTAGTGGAAATGGTGGCGCGGTGGGCATTTCGGTCGGGGCCCTTTCATTAAACGGTGGGGCAATCCAGACTTTGGCGTTCGATGTTGGCAATGCGGGGGCGCTGACGCTCAACGTCGCAAATGACCTGAGCGTTCGAAGCGGCGGTGCGATTGAATCAGTGGGAGGAACGGACGGGTCAGCTGGAAATATTATGATAACGGCAGGCGGTACAGTCACGATCTCCGACCGACTGGACGCATTCACGTTCAGCCATATCTTTAACTTTGGCGGGGTGACGGGTGGCGCAAGCAGCGACATTTCCATTGAAGCCGGAAAGTTCATTCTCGCCGACGGTGCCCAGATCCAAAATGAAGCCTTGTCTGCTTCTACGGGTAACATTACGGTTCATGCGGCGGAATCAGCTACGCTTTCGGGTGGAAGCCTTATACGTCTTGGAATCCGGGATGTTTCCGGTGGCCTACTTGAGATTTCCGCCCCCACCATCACAATAGACCAGTCCTCCGTCAGAGCCCGCACCGGCGGGATTGGTGATGCGGGGACGATCAGGCTGATGGGCGACAACCTCATCTTGTCAAGAAGTCAGGTGACGAGTGATTCTCAGGGCAGCGGTCGGGGCGGAGATATCACCGTCGTTGCAAATAGCAGTCTCTCCATCTCCGGTGCGTTCACCGACGAATTCGGCGTCACGTTTCCCGGCGGTATCCTAACGAAGGCATTCGACACCGGCAACGCTGGACGAGTGACTGTTTCTGCAGGGGCGGTAACGATGTCGGCTGGAGGGCGGATAGACAGCAGTACCGCTGCTTCCGGTCTTGGTGGTGATATTACGTTACAGGCTTCTCAAGTGGCGCTAACCAATGGCGCGACCATTTCAGCCCAAAGCACTGGGACAGGCAACGCTGGCAACATCCAGATCACCGCGAGCGATTCTTTGGTGATGCGGAATCACAGCGCTATTACCACGGCGACTACCCAGAGTGACGGGGGCAATATCACGATTCAGGCCGGGCGGCTCGTGCGGTTGACCGACAGCACGATCACGACCAGCGTGCAGGGCGGGACCGGCAATGGCGGTAACATCACGATTGACCCGACGTTTGTCATCCTGCAACGCAGCCAGATCATCGCCAACGCGTTCGGCGGCAACGGAGGTAATATCCTGATCGTGGCGGACATGTTTTTCACCGACCCGTTTAGCGTGATAAGCGCCTCTTCTACACTGGGCATTAACGGAACGATCAATATCCAGGCGCCGATCACGAACCTCAGCGGAACCCTGGCCCCCTTGTCGGAAGAGTTCTTGCAGGCCGCTGGGCTGCTGCGCGCAAGTTGCGCGGCCCGGTTCCAGGGAGGCAACGTCAGCAGTTTTGTCGTGGCCGGGCGTGACGGCATGCCGCTCGAACCAGGCGGCCTGTTGCCGAGCCCACTTTTTATAGAAAATTCTGGAAGCTCCAGGCTGGCTGGGTCTCTGAATGTTCCGGATCTTCGCGTGGGAAGATCGTTTGGTGATCAGGACTTAACCCTCGCAGCCCTGAGCGCAGGTTGTGCTTCATGACTGTAAGAGCTCTAGCGTATTGCCTGTTTCTTTTGGGTGGAAGCGTGATGGTTCTAACCGGAGATTCTGTTATCTCAGCCGCGGCGGCTGCAGACGTTTCCGCTGCGGACCGGCAGATGGCGGAAGGGCTGAAGGCATACCAGCGAGGCGCGTTTGAAGATGCAGCTGTCAGTTGGACGGAGGCGGCGCGCATGTACGCGCAAGCGGATAAACGCAGCGAACAGAGCGAGGCCCTCGTCCGCCTCTCTCAGGCCTATCAGGGGCTCGGGCATTACACGAAGGCCTTGGAGAGTCTCCAATCGGCGTCGGCTCTGATTGAGCAGACGGGCGATCGTTTGCGGCTGGCTGAGATTCGCGGCAACGCCGCGAATCTCTACCTTGCGACCGGGCAAATGGAGAACGCCTCCAAGTATTTGACCGAGGGATTGCAACTGGCCAGAGAATCGGGCAATCAGAACCTCGCGGCCCTCATCTTGAACAATATGGGCAACTTGCTGGCGAGCCAGAAGAAATACAAAGAAGCCGTCGGAGCCTATCAGGAGAGCCTGTCCTTGGCGCAGGCCGTTGGGAACAAAGCGTTGGCGGCCAGGGCGCTCATCAACGAGTCTTCGGCAAAGCTTCAGACCGGGCAAGCTCAGGACGCTAAGGTGACGCTTGACCGGGCATTAGCGCAGGCGCGCGAGTTGGAGGATTCGTATGACAAGGCCTTCAGCCTGATCACCATCGGACAGGCTTACGGCAACCTGCGTTCCTCTCTCCCCGACGACGGGAATAGTCTGTCGCAACAGGCCTACCAGGTTTTTAATGAGGCGGCGAAGGTGGCTGTGGCGATCGAAAACCCCCGGGCAGAATCTTACGCCTGGGGGCATCTGGGAGCCCTCTACGAATCGGAGCGCCGCTATGAGGAAGCCTTGGATCTCACTCGGCGGGCGGTGCTGAAGGCCCAGCAAGCGGTCGCGCCTGAGGCGCTCTATAGGTGGCATTGGCAGACAGGCCGCCTTAAGAAGGCCATGGGGAAACGTGACGAGGCGATTACGGCCTACCGGCAGGCCGCGGCCGCGCTTCAGTCCATACGCCCGGAAGTGGCGCTGGCCTTGCGGGTCGGGCAATCTTCGTTCCGCGAGTCCGTAGGGCCTGTCTACTTTGAACTGGCCGACCTCCTTCTTCTCCAGGCGGCTGCAATCCCAGAGCAGAAAAAGTCCGAGCCCTATCTCCTTGAAGCGCGGGACACCATCGAGCAGTTCAAGGTGGCCGAATTGCGCGATTACTTTCGCGATGAGTGTGTGGATGCCGCCCGGAGCCGCAGCAAGGGAATAGAAAGAGTCTCCAAGTCGGCAGCCGTCGTGTATCCGATCCTTCTTCCGGACCGGATGGAACTCTTGGTGAGCCTGTCCTCCGGACTCAAGCGGGTGTCGGTGCCGGTCACGGCCGAGACCCTCACACAAGAAGTCAGGGCCTTTCGAAAGAAAGTCGAGAAACGGACGACGCTGGAATATCTGCCGCATGCGCAGCAATTATACAATTGGCTGATTCGTCCGCTTGAACCGGTTCTGAAGGGCTTGCCGATTGACACCTTGGTGTTTGTGCCGGACGGCCCCCTTCGGACGATTCCGATGGCGGCCTTGCATGACGGCAAGCAGTTCCTGATCAGCAAATATGCCGTGGCCACGACGCCGGGCCTCACGCTCACCGATGCTCGTCCTTTGAAACGAGGCACTATCAACGCCTTGTCGGTCGGCCTGACGGAAGCCGTACAAAACTTCTCGCCTCTTCCCAATGTGTCCGAGGAGCTGAAGACGATTCAGAAGCTGTATCCGGGGACGCTCCTGCTCAATAAGGATTTCGTCATCACCAGGATGGAGAAGGAGTTGAAGGAGGGGCGGTTCACCATCCTGCACATCGCCTCGCACGGCGAAATGGAAAGTGATCCCCGGAAATCCTTTCTCCTCGCCTTCGACGGTAAGCTGACCATGGACAAGCTGAATCAAGCTATCGGACTCCTTCAGTTCCGGGACGAGCCCTTGGAGCTGTTGACGTTGAGCGCCTGCCAGACTGCGGCCGGAGATGATCGGGCTGCTTTGGGACTCGCCGGGGTGGCGATCAAAGCCGGAGCCGTGAGCGCCCTGGCGACTCTCTGGTTCATCAACGATCAGGCTTCGTCCGAACTGGTGTCGGAATTTTATCGGCAACTGAAGGGTTCATCTGTCACCAAGGCGGTCGCGCTGCAGCGCGCCCAACTGAAATTGCTTGATGATCCGGCTTTTGATCATCCGGCTTTCTGGTCTCCGTTCCTGTTGCTCAACAACTGGTTGTGACGAATGTCTGTGTGGTGAAGCCATGAAATCCCTGAAGATAATGGCGGCAATTATCCTCGGGCTCATTGTGGGGATTTCGGTTCCGGCGCTGGTCGCGGGGTATCAAAAGAAAGTGCCTGATTCGTATGGCAACGATCGGCCACTGCTCAGGCTGGTGTCTGTTGAGGACTTCCCCGTGTACAAACCCCGACGACCCAATCCTCCGCCCCTTGCTCCGCGGGGTCGCGTGGGCAGCGGCGTGCGCGGAGGAGGTGGAGAAGGGTCTCCGCTCCTTCCGTTGGCTCCTGACCACGTCGGCTTTACGATAGAAGAGCAGCCTTCCTTGTACTGGTTTCTGTCGCAAGAAACGTCTTTGGTGCTCGAGTTCACCTTGAGGGATGATCGCTCCATCAGTCCGATCATCGAAACACGGCTTCCGTCTCCGGCCCAAGCTGGAGTACACCGTACTTCCCTGAAAGACCTCGGGATCAAGCTTGAGGTGGGGGTGCAATACAAATGGTACGTGACGTTGCTTCAGGGCCCGGAAGCGTCGTCGAAGGATGTCGTAGCGGGAGGCGTTATCGAACGCCTTGACCTGCTTGAGGCGCTTCCTCACCTCGACGTGCCGAAAACCGAGGACAAGGTCTATCGTTACGCCGCGGCTGGGATCTGGTATGACGCGATCAGGGCGATCTCCGAGCAGATTGAGGCGTCTCCTAACGATGCCGTCCTTCGGTGCAAGCGGGCCTCCCTCTTGAAGCAAGTCAAGTTGTCAGAGATCGCGAAGTACGACTGCAAAGAATAGAGACGAGCGAGATCACTACTTGGTCTGTCCGTGCTTCGACCCGCAGTTCGTTTTCATGGAGTCATCCGGGGAGTCGCCGTGAGCGACGCCGCACGCCGCGCGATCAGTGGCTGAAGAGTGAATAGCTGCTGCGTATCCAACCGTAGTCGCCATGGTATCTGATCGGATACAAAGCGACTACATGCTATCATCAACATATCAATTAAATCATATAATTAAGGCTGGCACTGCCTTTGCGAACCTCTTTTAACAAGGCGAGAAGTTTGCCCAGTCGGCTGTGCTGGTGAGGGCGTCCGTTGCCCGACCTTTAGCGAAAGGAAATTGCCAGACGGTGTGATTTGGGGAGGCGGGTTTGATGCCCGCGACTGTAGGATATGTGTAGGCGCGCACCTTCTCGAGAGGGCGAGAGATAGGTGCGGCCTGCACGTGCGTTTTTCTTGAACCTTGCAGGCGAGGCCATGGTTATTGGCTCAAATATGAGTGCGAGCACGTGAAAGACTCCTTCCTCATCGTTGTTTCCTGCCGGCGCTCAATTCCGGCCTCGAGCTGCCTGCTGCGCATAGTTGTGTTCACAGCGGGCCTTATAGTGGCGCCGCCGGCACCATGGGTCTTTGCCGCCGAGCAGCCTAAAGAGGGCGCTAGCGAGGAAATGCTGTTGCTCAAGGAAGAGACCGTCAGCATCGCCGCACGGCACGAGCAGCCGATTTCGGAAGCACCCTCCAATGTCTATGTGATCACTGACGACGACATTCGCCAATCTGGTGCCACTGATCTCCCCACGGTCTTCCGACGTATCCCCGGCATAGAAGTGATGCAGATGAGCGGGGCTGATTTCAACGTCAGCGCAAGAGGTGACAACCAGCCGGCGGCTAACAAAATGCTCGTGTTGGTGGATGGACGGTCTATTTATATAGACGTACAAGGAAACGTCTACTGGAAGGCGATTCCCGTGACACTGCCTGAAATCAAACGCATCGAGGTCCTCATAGGCCCGGCGTCCGTGCTCTACGGATTTAACGCCTTTGATGGGATCATCAATATCATCACGAAATCACCGGAGGAGATGAAAGGGACCACGCTGCAGTTTGGCGGCGGCGAGTTTGGGACGATCTCAAGCGCAGCTGTCCAGGCGGGCACGATCGAGAAATTCGGTTATCGCCTGTCTGTCGGCCACGATCAGAGCCAACAGTGGCGAAATCGGGATGCGTTATCCTTTCGCGATAACAAGTTTAATCTTCATACGGAATATGCCCTGTCCGACCAATCAAAAGTCATCCTCTCGGGAGGTCTAGTGGATGTCAACAAATTCGATGGTCCAATTGTGGACGTATTTCAGCTGTCCACGCCCTTCACACATGGCTACGCCAATATCGCTTACGAACATCCGAACTTCTTCCTCCGAGCATGGTGGTCAGAATGGAATGCATCCTCAACCCTTATGACCAATCCGCTATTGGCAAACTTTGTACGTCTTGCCGATCATGATGGCAACTCCACGAATGTGCCCTTCATCGGTAACACCTACAACGCGGAAGCTCAGCATGGCATCGAATTCGGGAAAACGAATCGACTAACCTACGGCGTGAACTACCGGCTGAACACTTTGTCGAGTAGTGCAATCGATACCTTCAGCAAAGAGAATAGGCTGGGCATCTACTTGCAGGACGAGTGGAAGATAACTCAGGTTCTGACTGCTGTGGCCGGAGTTCGATATGATCTTGACACCTTTATCCACGCAACGATCAGCCCGCGCTTCTCCATTTTGTACACACCCGTACCGGGTCACACATTTCGGGCAAGCATATCGGTTGCTTACCGTCCTCCCACTCTGTTTGAAACGCACGAAGATGATCGAACAATCTTAACTTTCCCACTACCTTTCCCTTTTAACACCAGTACAGTTATTTCTCGTGGGTCAACAAATCTCAACCCTGAAGAGATCGTCTCGTATGACCTCGGTTATCAAGGCTGGTACTTTAAGCACCGTTTGCGGATCCGCGCCGATCTCTTCTTCAACCACATCTCGAACCTGATTCTAGGAGTCGGTACATCGCCAACTACCGCGACATTTACCAATGGCGGTGTTGCGGACATCTATGGCGGCGAGGCGGGCATGGAATTTCTTGTAACTCGGTGGCTGAGCGGGTTCTCGAATTTCTCATATGAAGAGATTAGTCAGACGTTCACTAGCACGGCCCAGCGCGGTGCCCCACGCTTCAAGGCCAACGCTGGCCTCCGGGGAGAATGGGACAACGGGATCAATGGGGAAGTGGCTCTCTATCATGTAGGAGCGGCCACATATCCGATTCCGGCCCCATTCTTAGCTTTTGCACCATTTGGCGTTGTCCAACCCAACCCGCGAGTCGGTAGCTATAACCTTCTGAACCTCCGCGGCGGGTACCGGTTCTGGCAACAGCAAGCGGCGGCGGGCTATACGCGTGACGCGGAAGTGGCAGTGTCGGTGTTCAACGCACTCGACGACCGGCACAAGGAACATCCGCTCGGCGACACCATCGGCAGCCGCGTCATGGGCTGGCTGACGCTCAGATATTGAGGACTAGGTGAACCAACCTCGTACAACAGCGATGCCAACCCTGAAGACGACCCCGCGCGCCCTGCTCCTCGCGTGTTGGGCGCTGGCTCTCTTCTGCTTTGCGGCGCTTGGCTCGCCTGATCATGCCGACGCGGCTGAAGTCGCGATCCTCAAATCCGCCGATCTCGCCGCCTACAACCAGGCCGTGGCCGGCTTCAAGGCCGCGATGCCGTCTTCCACCACCTTTATCGAATACGACATGCAGGGGGACGTCGCGCGAGGCCAGAAACTCGCGCGCAAGATTCGGGCGTCCGATGCCACGCTCCTGCTTGCCGTGGGCGTCAAGGCGGCGCTGGTCGCCAAGCTGGAGATTGTGGATATCCCGGTCATATTCTGCATGGTACTCGATCCGGCCAAGCACGACCTCAAGGCCCCGAACATGACCGGCATCAGGTTGGAGATTCCGATCAACCGCCAGTTCAGCGCGATGCGCTCGGTGTTGCCATCCCTGAAACGGATCGGTGTTCTCTACGATCCGGAGAAGACAGGTCACCTCGTTGAGGAAGCCCGTCTGCTTGCGAAATCCATGGGGATTGAACTCGTTGCGAAACAAGTCAACACTGAAAAAGAAGTGCCCCCGGCGCTCCGGGCGCTGCTCTCCCAAGTCGAGGCGTTATGGCTTGTTCCTGACAGCACCGTCCTGACCGAGGATTCCCTCAAGTTTGTGCTGGGCACTGCGTTGGATTTGAACGTGCCGATCATTGGATTCTCGTCCGAGCTGGTGCGTAGCGGCGCGCTGGTCGGGTTATCGGTGAGCTACGAAGACGTAGGGCGACAGGCTGGTGTGCTGGCGAAGAAGATGCTGACTGATGAGTACAAGCCGTCCTCAGCAACACTTCCTCCCGACCGGTTGCGCCTGGCACTGAACCTCAAAACCGCCAAGTTCCTCGGGATCACGATTTCGCCGGAGGTGGTGAATAATGCAGATGAACTCTATTAATCGGATGATGCTCTCATGACCATCACGAACGGCCAGAGCGGCGGCCGCCCGGCGCGCCACTTCATCAGCCTGAGGACCAAGCTGGTCGCGTTCATCAGCCTGATCATCATCGTGATCTGCTCGGCCCTGAGCGCGTATTTCATCCAGCAGCGGGCCGAGGTGATGAACAGCGCCTTGATCAACACCGGGACCATTTTGGCGAAAAACCTGGCGTACAACGGCCGACATCTGCTGTTTATCGAAGACCTGGAAGGGATGGGGAAGCTCATCGACGGCGTGATGGAGGTGGAAGAGGTCGGGTATGTCGTCATCACGGGTCCTGAGGGAAAGATTTCGGTCGCCAAGCGCAAGGGGAACTTATCTCCGGACCCCATCTTTGCCAAGGCAGTATTGAAGTCCGCCTCGAATGAGCCCCGGATCACTCTCTTCAGTATGTTCGAGGACCAGCAGCAGGAGATACACGTAACGCGCGGCATGGCGGGGAGGACCTCCATGCCGGTTGCCACCGGAAGTCTCTATGACGTGGCGGTGCCGGTCATGCGCCGGAGCCTCCAGGAGCCGATCCTGCCGCCGTTCTCGTTCGAATCTCCGGAGCCCTCATCCAACACCCAAGTCTACGGTGTTGTACAGATCGGGATGACCAGGGCCAAGATGCTCGCGGAGTTGAATATCCTTATAGGAAAGGCCGCCCTCATTACCGTGCTGATCATTCTCTTTGGAATCACGTTGACCACTGTGCTGGCCGGTCGCATCATCACACCGCTGAAAAGTCTGGCGCGCGTCGCGAACCGCATTGCGGAGGGGGATCTGACGGCCTCGGTCGAACCGAAGACCCACGATGAGGTAGGCCAGTTGACCGAAGTTTTCAATCACATGACCGGCTCCTTGAAAGAACGGGACCTCGCCATCTCGACGCATATCCAGACCATCACGAAACACGCCAATCAATTGACCGCTTTTAACCAAATCGGCGTCGCGATCACCTCCACCCTGGACATTGACAAGCTCCTGGGTACCGTACTGCGTCTGCTGGTCGAGAACGTGGGCTTCTCCCGCATGCTCCTGCTCCTGTACGACGCCGAGCGGCAGGTCGCCTTCGGCGGGCGCACGGCCGGCGTGCCTGAGGATGTGGATCGGGCCGCCCGCGATGTGAAAATTGCCATCCAGGATGACGGCAGTCTCCATGCGGATGTCCTGATCCACGGGCACTCGTTCTTGATTCCCGATATCAACGAGGTGGCCGATCGCGTGTATCCGCTCTTCCTCACGCTCGCGCGGCAGATTGAGGTCACCTCCTTCGTGATCGTGCCGCTTAAGAGCCAGGAGCGCATTCTGGGGTACCTGGTGGCCGACAAGGCGAGCCAGCCCTGCACGCAGGAGGACCTGGATCTGTTGGCGACCATCGCCAGCGATGTGGCGGTCGCGATCGACAACGCCAGGGCGTATCAACAACTCGAACAGCTCACGCAGACCCTCGAGCAACGCGTCCAGGAGCGGACGCAAGAACTTGAGGCCGCCAACGTGCGGCTCCGCGAGTTGGATGAACTCAAGTCATCGTTCGTTTCGACGGTCTCCCACGAACTGCGGACGCCGATGACCTCGATTAAGGGGTATGTGGATAATATTCTAGACGGACTGACGGGCGTGCTCACGGAGAAACAGTCCTACTACCTCAACCGGGTCAAATACAACGTCGAGCGGCTCACGCGCATGATCAACGACCTCCTGGACCTCTCCAGGATCGAGGCCAGGAAGGTGGAGCTGCACCTGGGCACCGTCTGCACGCGTGACCTGGTCACCGACGTCCTGGAAGGCTTTCAACGGCCGGCCGCCGAGAAAGGGATCGCCTTACACACGAACTTTCACGGCGAGCTTCCGACGATTCAGGGCGACCGGGACAAGCTGCACCAGGTCATGACCAACCTGATCCAGAACGCGATCAAGTTCACCTCGAAGGGGGGCCAGGTCCGGGTCGAATCGCAGATACGGGACGACGGCTACCTGCAGATCAGCGTGAGCGACACGGGGCCAGGCATCCCGCCTCACGAACTTGAGCGAGTGTTCGACAGGTTCTATCGGGGCGAGTCAGTTCCCACGGAAGATCGAGGGTCCGGGCTGGGCCTTCCCATCGCCAAGAGTCTTGTAGAACTGCACGGGGGCCTGATCTGGGCGGAAAGCACTCTCGGTCAGGGCAGCCGGTTTTCCTTCACGTTGCCCGTCCAGCCGTCGCCCCGTTAAGGCTTCCGCCTGCTGTATTGAATAAGATAAACGAAGTATCCTCCTCGATACGTCCGCCCCCAAACTCTAAAGGCGTTCTCATTCCCCTCTGATCCCCACGAGGGTTCTTTCTCTCAATGATTAGCGGGGTTAGCCGATCGGGCCTTCCTGCCAGCAGGTTGCGCTCAGGTGGCATAGCCGTTGCGTAGCTTTGGAGGGTACGAATTAAGAGAGAGGGGTGCGTGAGATGGAAGCGTTGCTGCCGAACAATGAAACCACCAGGCTCCACCCCGGGCGCACTGGAACGGAAGAGGCCCTGCGCGAAAGCGAGGAACGGTTCCGATCCGTTGTAGAAACGGCCCCCGATGCGATCGTACTGGCTGATCACTGGGGCCACATCATTTCCTGGAACAAAGCCGCACAACGACTCTTTGGCTATACGACGAAGGAGGTGTTGGGCAGACCGCTCACGCTTTTGATGCCGGCTCGATACCGGGATGCTCACCAACGTGGAGTGGAACGGCTCCGAACCACAGGCGAGTCGCGCGTGATCGGCAAAACGATGGAGCTGCACGGGCTGAGAAAAGACGGCAGCGAATTTCCGCTGGAGCTGTCCCTGAGTACGTGGAAAGCAAAAGCCGGGACCTTTTACAGCGGTATCATCCGAGACATCACCGAGCGCAAGCAGCTCCAGGACCAGCTCATTCAAACTGAAAAACTGGCCACGCTCGGCACCCTGGTCTCGGGCATGGCACATGAAGTCAACAATCCCGTCCAGGGGATACTGGGAATGGCTGAGCTCATTCTGGATGAACAGGACCCGGCCAAGGTCAGGGAGTACACGCTGGATATCGTGAACTTCTCGAAACACATCGCTGAAATCGTCCACGACTGCGCCGGTTATGCCCGTTCGAACATACGGGAGAAAGAAGCCGCTCTCGACCTGCGCGAGCGGCTCACCGAGGCCATCAAGATGGTCCGGCGGTGTCCCCACTTCGGGCATGTGGAGATCGTCACGCAGTTCCAGCCCGTACCGCCTTTTCTGGCGCGCCGCGTGGAGATCGATCAGGTGTTCGTCAATTTGCTCAGCAATGCCGTGCAAGCGATGAAGGGAAGTGGCCGCCTTGTGTTAACCACACAGAACGGGGGCGAGACAATGGTTGTCCGCATCTCCGATACCGGCTGCGGGATCCCGGAGGCGTTGATTCACAAAATCTTCGATCCATTTTTCACGACCAAGGATCCGGGAAAAGGGACGGGTTTGGGGTTGAGCGTCACGCGTCACATTGTGGCCAAGTACGGGGGAACGATCGGCGTGCAGAGCGAAGAAGGCAAAGGAACGACATTCACAATTCAGTTTCCTACGGCAAACCGCATGAAGGAGGTTCACGATGGAGAGGCAGACGACTGCTGCGGCGGGCGGGCGGCAGGGGCGTGTTTTGGTGGTGGATGATGTCGCAATCGTAAGGAAGTCGATTAGCTTGACCCTGACCAGTGCCGGTTATGACGTAGTCACGGCCGAAGACGGTGAACAGGCGATCAAGCTCCTGGGGGAATTGGAGGACCCGCCTACTATTGACGCCATTCTCTGTGACCTGCGGATGCCCAAAATGAACGGCGCCGAGGCGGTCACCTATTTCCGGCGGGAGTACCCGATCGTCCCTGTGGTCGTCCTGACCGCGTATCCCGACGTTGAGCTGGCCGTATCCTTGATGCGGCAAGGCGTGTTGGATTTCCTCGTGAAGCCGGTGTTGCAGGACGAGCTCTTGACGGTGGTCAAGCGGGCCGTTGACCAGAAGGCGATGCGGAAGGATCCGGTGGCGTCATAATCGTCCTCCTGTTCTATCCGCCGGGGTGCTCGGCCCGAGCCTGCTAAACATGAAAAGACTTGACAATTTTCCCATTCTGATTTACTCGTACGGGCTGCCACATAATAGCCTTCGCGGGCAGGAAAAAGGCCTGCAAGTAAAGGCGTAATCCTAATGACACCATTCAGAGGGAAATGGTGCCCATGTACCTGGAAGATCACCTCGTCGCATGGAACATTTGTTCAGGGGGTTCATCGAACGGGATTGAACTAGAAGGCGCTTACTTTTTAGACAACCGGAGGGGCTTCGATGCGGATACTAACGTTAGCGGCGCTTGTCGTGGGATCTATACTTTTTCAAGGGTGTACGGCGTTCAATCCCTACATTTCGCAGCCAAAAGAGTATGGCACATTTCAAGCGGCATTGAATGATCTTCAAAAAGTGCAAGATGATTTGGATTCCCAAGTTAATCAGCAACATTTAATTGGATCACTGTCGAGTCTCGGTACTTTTCTTGGCTTTGGCGGAGCCGCTATCTCGGCAATTTTTCATGCCTCGCGGGCATCTATTCTCGGCTTCGCGTCTGGCGGTGCCACGAGTTTAGCAGTCAACGGGCTCTATGCCAACCCTGCGCGTACGGCGATTTACAATGCAGGTCTTGATGCCGTTGCCTGCATCAGCGATGCGATCGGTCCACTGACGAAGCACGATGCTGATCTAAAAGCTGCCCTGAAGAACATCCAGGATGGGGTGGTTTCCGTTAAATCGCGATTCAAGGAACTCGAGGATCTCGGCAGGCAAGTCTCGGAAAATCAGCGCAACGCCATGGCACAAGTCCTCTCGAGAGCAGAGAATACGGAGAGACTGATTGGAGAGAAGATCTCCGAGGAAGATATCCGTGCGCCTGCAATTACGAGCGCGATCCGTTCAGTGGTGGCTTCCGCGAACAAACAGCTTTCGACGGCGATCCCTGACGCGGCAGCGTTCGCTCGTGCCGGCTCGAGCCTCGGTAGTCAAGTGCTTCCGGGTAAGGCACAAGCGTGGAATAACAAAGCGCAAACAGGGTCGAAAACACCTCCTAAGACAATCGCGGAAATGTCAAAAGCTCCTGGGGATCCAGATAGATTGTTAGGTATTTATATTATTAATCTTCAGATTGAGATCAATGAGGCGTCTGATGTAATTATGGCTGATGTTACTGCACCAGCGATTTCGTGCAAGGTTGCCGATGCGCCGCCGATCGCGCCAATCACGGTCGTTCTGCCCGATCCTTCTAGAGGCATCACGTATCAGACAGGGGCGACACTGAACTATTCAGTAACGGGAGGGACACCTCCCTATATGGGCGTTCAGTGGGCAGGTGCCCCACCCCAATGCTATACAGCGGTGATCCATTCTCCCAATACGTTGGTCCTTTCTCCGACGACGACTGGCACTCCTCCGGCGACAACCGTCACCCGATGCACCAGTGGACAGACATTTAATTTTGATATCTATGATGTCCATGGCCAGCATATGGCTAAGACGGTCACGGTAACGACGACGCCGTAATGCTGGAACGGGAAGAGAGGAGAGTTATGAGCCCGAAGGAACTATTTCTAGCTCGAACAAAACTTTGGATCACGCTGGCAGCAATGTGTGGGGCGTTGCTCTTAAGCATGGAAATTGGGGGGATGCTTTCTTGGGCTACGGAACCACCCAATAGAGAACAGATCAAAGCTTTTGAGAGAGCCGGTGAGCTAAAGAGTCGAGCGGATTATGTCCGGAAACTTGGGAATCATAGAGTTGATGGTTTTCTCTTGAAAAGAGCAATCATCAATCAGCAAAGGAAGTTTCTGCAAGACCAGGGGAAAACAAGGGATGAGATCGATCGATTTTCCCCGATGTTGGCACCTCCTCCAAATTGGCTGGGTATGCCATCCACGGGAACTATAAAGATCCTGACGATCTTAATTGAGTTCAAGGACTTCACTCACACAAATAGCCGGGACGATGTGCATAGCAATCTCTTCGGAGCTGGTGATCCAACCCGTGCACCGTATGAAAGTCTGGCCAAGTACTATGGCCGTGCCTCCTACGGGAAGTTGAACTTGAATAACGGGACCACTCTTGGATGGTACAGAACCGCCTATGATCGTTCTTCGGTTGATCAGACAGATACCGGTAGAGAGAATCTAATCAAAGAAGCGCTGAATTTTTATAAGAAACAGGGTCATGACTTTAGTCAATATGATAGCAATAAGGACGGTATCATTGACTATTTGATTGTCATCTGGACGGGTCCAGATAATGGTTGGGGTAGCTTTTGGTGGGGTTATCAAACCACATTTAATGACCCTAACTACGAGCTCGATGGTGTGAGGCTTGGTAAGTATTCTTGGCAGTGGGAGGCTAACCCGATTGATAACCCTAACTACAAGTTTACTCCAAGGACTGTGATTCACGAGACGGGCCATGCGCTGGGCGTCCCTGATTATTACCATTATGACTCCGCACCGGGACCCCAGGGTGGGGTTGGTACGCTAGATATCATGGACGGTAATAAGGGTGATCATAATTGCTTCAGTAAATGGATGCTCGAGTGGGTCGAACCCAAGGTGGTGTCCAGAGGAACCCAGACGATAACCTTAAGTGCGTCGGGGAATTCCCAAGACTGCGTTATTATATGGCCAGGGATCGCAACCGGCGATCTGTTTAGCGAATTCTTTGTAGCCCAGAACAGAAACAGAGAAGGAAATGACCACACCACTGAAATGCCTGGAGATGGAATGCTAATCTGGCATGTCGATGCAAGCTTGAAGCCGGATGGAAAAGATTTCGAGTATGACAATTCATATACTCGGCATAAACTACTGAGGCTTATGGAAGCGGATGACAAGGAAAATATCGAGAAGGGCAATAGTGTTGACAGTGGTGTTTACTATGTTTCAGGAGAACAATTTGGTCCCACGACAGCCCCTTCGAGCAAAAAGTATGACGGAAAGGATTCCGGTGCTGAAGTCATGAATATTTCTGCTGCTGGTCCCCAAATGGCTGCTACTTTCCGGATCATTAGGAATCCGTGAACGAAAGGTGTTGGAAAAATGGGGGCATTCTGCTTGGGACCCGCCCTCCCGAAAACTGTTCCATGGGCGATGAAATTTATCCTGCTTCCCTCCAAGATGAGTTCACGCTTAGGACGTGGCCCAATTATGTGGCGCCAAAGCGCTGCTCTCACTTGACCCTCTACTCTTTCGCCCTATAGTCTTACCTCATGCCTATTGATCCGGTCTGCGGGATGACCGTGGACGAACAGACGGCGCCGGCGACGGCGGTCCATCAGGGGACCACCTACTATTTCTGCGCGCCGGGTTGCAAACGAACCTTTGAGAAGGATCCAGAAGCGGTGCTCAAGGGCAGCTCCAAGGGCATGGGTCATGCACCGGTGCCGACAGTCACGATGATGCCGCTGCGGGCGAAGCCCGCGCCGGTTGCTCCGGCCTCAGCCAAGGCCTCTTCCTCAGCCAAGCCAGCCTCTCTCACGATTCCGATCGAGGGCATGTCCTGCGCGTCCTGCGTCGCCAAGATCGAACACGGCTTGAGCGAAGTGCCGGGCGTCGTGCACGCCTCGGTGAACCTGGCGACCGAGAAAGCCACGGTCGAATATCAGCCGGGGGTGGCGGACTCAGCCATGATCCAAGAGGCCATTCGCAACCTCGGATACCGGCCGGTCATGCCGACTGCACGCGAAACTGAGACGCCTGCCGCGAAGGAAGCCCGCAAACAGGCCGCGTATCGCAACCTGAGGCTGCGGTTCTGGGTCGCCGCGGCTCTGACCGTTCCGGTGATGGTTCTGAGCATGTCGGAGCATCTCGGTTTGCCCATTTCGCGGCCCGCGTCTTTCTGGTTGCAGCTTCTGCTGACGACTCCGATTCAGTTCTGGGCGGGCTGGCAGTTCTATAAAGGGGCATTCGCAGTGGCCCGGCACGGGACCACCGATATGAACACGCTCATCGCGGTCGGCACCTCCGCGGCCTATGGGTACAGCGTGGCGGCGGTCCTCGCGCCGGGCTGGTTCACCGCCGCCGGGGCCGCACCGGTGGTCTATTTCGACTCGTCCGCGGCGATCGTCACGCTGATCCTGCTGGGACGTCTCCTCGAAGCCCGCGCCAAGGGACGGACCTCCGAGGCCCTGACCCGGCTGATCGGTCTTCAGGCCAAGCGGGCGCGCGTGGTCCGAGATGGCCGCGAGCTGGACATTCCGATTGAGGAGGTGCGGGTCGGCGATGTCGTGGTCGTTCGTCCCGGCGAGAAAGTCCCGGTGGACGGCGTCATTCTGGAAGGCACGTCGTCCCTGGATGAGTCGATGCTGACCGGCGAGTCCATGCCGGTGGATAAAGAACCTGGCGATCAGGTCATCGGCGCCACGCTGAACCGCGTCGGCAGCTTCCGCTTTACGGCCACGCAGGTCGGCGCCGACACCGCGCTGGCCCGGATCGTCAAGCTGGTGGAAGAGGCGCAAGGCTCCAAGCCGCCGATCGCCCGCATGGTGGATCAGGTGGCCTCGGTCTTCGTGCCGATCGTCATTGGCATTGCCGTGCTGACCTTCGGCCTGTGGTTCGCGTTCGGGCCGGCTCCGGCCTTCACCCCCGCGTTGCTCAACTTCGTCGCGGTGCTGATCATCGCCTGCCCCTGCGCGTTAGGGCTGGCCACACCCACCTCAATCATGGTGGGGATCGGTCGCGGCGCCGAGCACGGCATCCTGATCCGAAGCGGCGCCGCGTTGGAGCAGGCGCGGATGCTGACAACCGTCGTGTTGGACAAGACCGGGACTCTGACGAAGGGCGAGCTCGCGGTCAAGGAGATCGTCGTGCACAAGGATGGATGGTCACGCGAGAAGATGCTCCAATACGCCGCTTCTGCCGAACAGGGCTCGGAGCATCCGATCGGAGAGGCCATCGTCAAAACGGCTCGCAATGCGAAGGTGGCGCTGGATTCCCTCAAGGACTTCGCGGCTGTTCCGGGTCATGGCGTTCGCGCCTCCGTGCAGGGGCAGCGAGTGCGTGTGGGCAATCTCCGACTGATGGAGGGAGACGGTCTGTCGGTCGCCGGCTTGGAGGCTGAGGTCAAGCGGCTGGCCGAAGCCGGCATGACGCCGATGTTCGTGGGAGTAGGCGACAGCGTGGTCGGGGTCATTGCAGTGGCCGACCAAGTGAAAGAACATGCGCGCGAGGCGGTGGCGGCCCTCAAGCGAATGGGCTTGGAGGTGGTCATGCTGACGGGCGACAATCCCCGCACGGCCGCGGCGGTCGCCAGGGAGGTCGGCATCGAGCAGGTCCTGACCGAAGTGCTCCCGGACGTAAAGGCCCGCGAGGTGAAGCGCCTGCAAAGTGAGGGCAAACGAGTCGCGATGGTCGGTGACGGGATCAACGACGCGCCGGCGCTCGCGCAGGCTGATGTGGGCATCGCGATCGGCGCCGGAGCCGATGTAGCCTTGGAGGCGGCGGATATCACGCTGGTGGGCGGCGATCTGAAAGGGGTGGCAACCGCCATCGGACTGAGCCGGGCCACCATGCGCAACATCAAGCAGAACCTCTTTTGGGCTTTCATCTACAACATCGTGTTGATCCCGGCCGCCGCGTTTGGCTGGCTCAACCCGATCCTCGCGGCCGGGGCGATGGGAGCCTCTTCCGTCAGCGTCGTCAGCAACGCGCTCCGTTTGCGGTTCTTCGCCCCTACTGCCTAGGTATCTTTTCTCTTCCCTTTTTCTTACGGTCGTGATACAACCTTCCGCCGGCTGTTCGGAGAAACGCTATGGATACGCTGCTACATTTGCTCAATACGCTGTGGTATTTGCTCTATACAAGCGAATTCCCTGAGGCGTTTCCTTACCTTCTCGGCGTGCTGGGCCTCTTCCTCATCTGGAAATTCCATGATATGCAGGTCAAGGCCGGCCGCATCCAGGCCAAGGATTTTTGGGAACGGTCCGGCGTCCGGCTATTCCTCCGCGCCACACCAGCCGACGCGCACGCCTGCCTGGCCTGCCGGGAGACAACCCGTATGGTCTTCCTTCCGAGCCTGGTGACCGCGAAGAAGTTCACGCCTCAAGAGCAACCCTGCATGAATCCTGCCGGCTGCCGGTGCCTGATGGTGGGTTTCTTTGGAGGTTGGTCGGAAGCGCGAGAGCTGCTGGCGCGGCTGAAAGAGCAGGGCGGCCAGCTCCGCTTGTCGGACGAGGAGCTGCAAAGCTTCCTGGAGACCGCGAAGACTGCGCGTGCGGGCGCTTCCGCCGATCGGATGTCACTTCGCATGCTGAATGCCATGCAGGCCGAGGGGAAAAATCCCGAGACCGCAATCGAACACTATCGCTACGTCTTGGACCATGCCGAGGAGGATCGCGATCTTTCCTTCATGGTGCCCGCGTGTCTGCGGCTGAGCGAGTTGCTTGAGCAGGGCGGGCGTGCGGA
>Ga0070707_100000453_pt1 | contig 40597 bp, 34 predicted proteins | sample KBSK5502metaG_FD_65468 | JGI IMG/M metagenome (GOLD analysis project Ga0070707, IMG submission 65468) | Corn, switchgrass and miscanthus rhizosphere microbial communities from Kellogg Biological Station, Michigan, USA - KBS K5-50-2 metaG | ecosystem: Host-associated > Plants > Roots >... | reverse complement strand
AACAGGGCAGCGGCTCCATTGGGACATGACGCCACGCACGCACCGCAGCCAATGCAGGCTGCAGCATCCATCGCGAGATCGGCATTTCTCTTCGGAATGGGAATGGTGTTGCCGTCCGGCGCGCTGCCGGTGCTGACAGAGATGTAACCGCCGGCAGAAATGATCCGGTCGAAAGCGCTGCGATCGACAACCAGATCCCTCACCACAGGGAATGCCTTTGCGCGCCACGGTTCCAGATACAGCTCATCGCCGTCTTTGAAATGCCGCATGTGAAGCTGGCAAACCGTCGTTCCTCTTCGAGGGCCGTGTGCGATTCCGTTGATCATGAATCCGCACATGCCGCAAATGCCTTCACGGCAATCGTGATCGAAAGCGACCGGCTCTTCACCCTTCGCAATGAGTTCTTCGTTGAGGACATCGAGCATTTCCAGAAATGACATGTGCGGATTCACTTTCGTGTGCTCGTACCGCACCATACGGCCGGCCTGACTTGCAGACTTCTGCCGCCAGATGTGAAGAGTTAATTTCACTTATAGCTCCGTTGCGAGGGGTGGACGTATTCGAAGTTCAGACTTTCCTTGTTCAAAATCGGCTGTTTGCCGTGACCGCCATATTCCCACGCCGCGACGTACGAGTAGTGCGCGTCGTCGCGCAGCGCTTCGCCGTCCGGCGTCTGGAACTCCTCGCGGAAATGCCCGCCGCACGATTCATTGCGATGCAGCGCGTCAAGGCACATCAGCTCGGCGAATTCGAAAAAGTCCGCAACGCGGCCGGCATTTTCCAATGCCTGATTCAGTTCTTCGCCACCGCCCAGAACGTTCACGTTGTGCCAGAACTCTTCCCGGAGTTCGGGCACCCGCTGGAGCGCGTTTTTCAGTCCCGCTTCAGTGCGAGCCATTCCGCAGTAGTCCCATAACAGCTTTCCGAGTTCACGATGGAATGACGTAACGGTTCGCTTTCCCCGAATGTCGAGCAGCCGAATCGTTTGTTGCGCGAGACAGTTTTCGGCATCTTTTACGACGCTATGATTGGGGGCGACCTTGTCGAGCTTCGCGCTCGCGAGGTAGTCGCCGATCGTGTAGGGAAGGATGAAGTAGCCATCCGCCAAACCCTGCATGAGCGCGCTGGCGCCGAGGCGATTGGCTCCGTGATCGGAAAAATTCGCTTCACCGATTGCGAACAGCCCCGGAATCGTCGTCATGAGGTTGTAGTCCACCCACAGGCCACCCATCGTGTAGTGAATGGCGGGATAGATTCGCATCGGAACTTCATACGGGTTCTCGCCCGTGATCCGTTCATACATGTCGAACAGGTTGCCGTATCGCTCCCGGATGCCTTGCTTGCCGAGCCGCTTGATGGCATCGGCAAAATCCAGGTATACGCCAAGTCCGCTCTCGCCGACTCCGCGCCCTTCATCGCATACGGCCTTCGCATTTCGCGACGCCACGTCGCGCGGAACCAGGTTGCCGAAGCTCGGATATTTGCGCTCGAGATAGTAATCGCGTTCTTCTTCGGGAATCTGATTGGGCGGACGCGTATCGCCGGGTTTTTTTGGAACCCAGATGCGGCCGTCATTGCGCAGAGATTCGCTCATGAGCGTGAGCTTCGATTGATATTCGCCGCTGACCGGAATGCACGTCGGATGGATCTGCGTGAAGCATGGATTTCCGAACGCCGCGCCACGCTTGTGCGCGCGCCAGATGGCCGTGCAATTAGAGCCCTTCGCATTCGTCGAAAGATAGAACGCGTTGCCATAACCGCCCGTGCCCAGCACGACCGCATCACCGAGATGGGTTTCGATTTTTCCGGTGATCAGATTGCGGGTCACGATGCCGCGCGCGCGACCGTCGATCACGATGAGGTCGAGCATTTCGGTGCGCGGAAACATTGTTACTTTGCCGGCAGGCACCTGACGGAGCAGCGCCTGATAGGCGCCCAATAAAAGCTGCTGTCCTGTTTGCCCTCGCGCATAGAACGTTCGCGAAACCTGCGCTCCTCCGAACGATCGATTCGCCAGCAGTCCGCTGTACTCGCGCGCGAATGGCACACCCTGTGCGACGCACTGATCGATGATGTTCAAGCTGATTTGAGCCAGCCGGTAAACGTTGGATTCGCGCGCGCGAAAGTCTCCGCCTTTGACCGTGTCGTAGAAGAGTCGATAAATGCTGTCGCCGTCGTTCTGATAATTCTTGGCGGCGTTGATTCCGCCTTGTGCTGCAATGCTGTGCGCGCGGCGAGGACTATCCTGGAAGCAGAAGCACTTGACGTTGTAGCCCAGCTCTCCGAGCGACGCCGATGCCGACGCTCCGGCCAGTCCGGATCCCACAACAAGGACGTTGTATTTCCGTTTATTGGCCGGGTTCACCAGCTTCATTTCAAAACGATGCCGGTCCCACCGCTGCTCGATCGGTCCCGACGGGATTTTCGATTTCAATTCCATTCCTACCTCACCAATCCTGTCAGTATCGAAAGCGGCACAGAGATGAAACCTGCAATCAGCAGCCATGCGATGACCGCGGCCAGTTTTTTAATAAGCGGGGTGTAGCGCGGGTGGCTGAATCCCACGGACTGGAACATGCTCCAGGCCCCGTGGCTTAGATGAAAGCCTATGAAAATCATGACCGCGATGTACACGAGCGCGAGTGGAACGACCGCAAATCCGGTCACCAGATTCTCGTATGCGTGAAGCGGAACGAACTGGGGATGTATCGTACCTGTTGTCAGGTGCAGCAAATGTAAGACAACGAACAGCGCGATGATCGGTCCGCTCAGCATCATGGTTCGAGACGCCCAGCTCGAGTGCGCCGGCCTGTATTTCACGTAACCAACCGGACGCGCTTCCCGCTTGATCATGGAGAGCTGAATCGAAGCCCAGATATGCAAGACCACGGAAATCAGAAGAATCGTCCGCACCGTCCACAGCAACGGCGGATTCCCGTGCAGCGTTTCGGCGTAGTGATTCATGACGGCCGGGCCCAGAAAAATCTGGAGATTCCCGAGCATATGCGCGATCAGGAAACCAAACAGCACCAGACCGGTTACTGCCATGATCGCCTTCTTGCCTATGGTTGATTCGTAGAATCGAGCCACCCTCACGAACTGTCTATTTGTGATCACCGCGCTCATGATGACTGCCTTTTCTGTTACTAACGGCACACAGAACCAAACTCATCATTGTAACGAAAAATACTTATCCCGGTCTGCGTATAATGTCCTCTTGATGAAACGCTATATCGTAGCCAGCGTGGTCATTCTGTTCGCGCTCCTGGTCAGTGCGCTTCTCGTCTCCTACTTCAACAGGCCGTCGGAAACCGACTACCGGCTGGCGCGCGGCCGGGCGCAGTTGTACACGGAAAATTATCTGGCGGCACTGCAGACGCTGAGGGATTTTCCGGATGCGAAGAAAGTGGGGCCGCAGGCGCACTCGTATCTGGGTGCTGCGTATCTGAAACTCCATCTCTATAAAGCGGCGATCAAAGAATTCGAAGAAGCCATCAAGGAACGGCCGCGCCAGTCGGATCCCTGGATTGGGCTGGCGTCCTCATACATCGAGCTTGGCGATGTTCAGAAGGCCGTCGACGAAGCCAGGCGCGCGACAGAGATTGAAAAGCGTTCACCCGACGCGTGGATCGCGCTGGGACGCGCTCAATGGCAGCAGCGGAATCTTGATGAAGCGGAAAAAGCCGCGTTGAAAGCGCGCGAAATCGATGCCGGCAATCCGGCGGTTTCAGACCTGCTCCTTCACGTTTATTTTGATTTCGAACAGCCGGATAAGTTTCAGGCCGAACTCGACCGCGCTCAGAAACCGTCAAAGCCGGTACAGGATCTGGCGATACGATTTTTTCTGCGACAAGGTCAATTTGCGCGCGCCTACGACACGAAGGTCCGATACGAACGCGCGGATCTGGAGCGTTCCATACTTGAAGCTCAATTGGCGCTCCAGCGCGAGCCGACACGCACGGACGTGATTCCACGGTTGGTAAAGAACCTCGTCAAGGCCGGCCGTTACGAGGAAGCCGTCAACACCAGTAAAACGTACAGGGGCTCGACACCGCTGGACATCGAATTGGGCAAAGCGTACTGGATGCTCGGACGAAAGGACGATGCCGTCCAGTCGTATCGCCGCGCTTCAGCGGCCCTGGTCCACAAACTCTCGGCGGAAGTCGCGCTCGCGGCGATCACCGGGGATATCAAGCATTGGGAGGACGCATATCGCGCTGAGCGCATCGAACAGGATTACTTCAGCCTGGCGCGCCTCGAAGATGTACTACCCAAGGCCAGCCCGCTCGTTCGTGCATTCATCTATCGCTACGCCGGTATCTACGATTCATCGTTCTACAACAAAGCGGCGGAAGAAGCGCTGAAGGTGCTCGATGACGAACCCAAAAACTTCGACGCGCTGATGACGATCGGTACCGCATACCAACGTCTGGGCCGGCTCGCCGATGCCAAGCGATATATGGATCTCGCTCGCGATGTTTATCCAAAGAGCGGCGAGCCACCGTCGCGACTGGCCAGTCTTGCGTTGCTGAGCGAGCAGAAAGATCCGAAACTCATCCAGGCTTTCATGGAACTCGCCGTGAAAGTCGAGCCCAACAACGCCGGCTATCTCTACAATCTCGGCTGGCTGCACGACCAGCTCGGCGAAAGTGCCAGGGCCACGGAGTTCTACCAGCGCGCCATCAAAGCCAGCCCGCTTACCTTCGAAGCCATGAACAATCTTGCCCTTATTTACAGCAACTCAGGACAGCCTGAGCGGGCGTTGCCGCTGCTGGAGCAGGCGATGCGCACGGATCCGGAGAACGAAGCCGTTTATGCGAATGCCGCGAACTACTACGTGCATCAGCGCGATTGGAAACGCGCGCTGGAAAATTACGAGCGTGCGCTGGAAATCGATCCCGCAAACTCGATCGCTGCCGTGGAAAAGGGAAGGATCTATCTGGAGCAAGGCGACAATGACCAGGCCATCGACAGCTTGAGCCGCGCGCTCGAAGTCGATCCCCACTCGTTCGATGCCTACATGCTGCTGTGTTCGGCCTACGAAAAAATGGGGCACGTTAAAGAAGCGATCGCGGCCGCGGAGGAAGCACAGCGTATTCGATCGGATGCGCCGGAGGTCCAACTGACGTTGGATCGTTTAGGAGCCAAACAGAAGGATTCGAAAGGCAAGTGATGCGTCGGACAAAGATTGTTTGCACGATCGGTCCTGCCTCCGATACCGAAGAGATGATCGCGAAACTGGTCGCTGCGGGAATGAATGTGGCGCGACTCAATTTTTCCCATGGCACGACGGAATATCAGCGTGAACTCGTGCGCAAAGTCAAACGCGTTCGGAAAGCGCTCAACAAGCCTGTGGCGATCCTTCAGGACCTGCAAGGACCGAAGATTCGTATCGGCGTCGTTAACAACGGATTCGTCCAACTGCAGCCGGGACAGGAATTCATTCTGACCGCCGACGAAGTTGAAGGCGATAACCATCGCGTGGCGGTTTCGCTGAAGACCCTTCCGCAGGAAGTGAAAGTCGGACATCCGATACTGCTTGCCGACGGCAACATCGAACTGCGCGTCGAGAGGATTGCACCTCCGGATATTTATTGCCGTGTGATCGTCGGCGGATTACTCAGTTCGCACAAAGGCATCAATCTTCCGGCTTCGCAGGTTCACGTCGATTCTCTGACGCCGAAAGATCGCCAGGATATCCTTGTGGGCCTCGAAGAAGGCGTTGATGCAATTGCTCTGAGCTTTGTCCGGAAAGCGAGCGATATTCTCGCCTGCCGCAAGGTCATCAGTGACCACGGCGGGAACATTCCCATCATCGCGAAGATCGAAAAACACGAAGCCGTCGACAACATCGACAGCATTGTTGCCGCGTCGCAGGCCGTGATGGTAGCTCGTGGCGACCTCGGTGTGGAGATCGATCTCGAGAAGGTGCCACTGGTTCAGAAGACCATCATCAATAAATGCAACGCGCTGGGAAAGCCGGTGATCACTGCCACGCAGATGCTTCAGCGCATGGTCGACAACCCGCGCCCGACGCGCGCGGAAGCCACGGATGTGGCGAATGCCATCCTCGACGGAACGGATGCGGTCATGCTTTCGGAGGAAACGGCTGCCGGAAAGTATCCGTCCGAATCCGTCATCATGATGGATCGCATCGCGCGGGCGGCCGAATCCGCTCTCGATGAATTGAAGTTCGAGAATATTCCGATCGAAGCGGGGACCAGTGATGCCATCAGCCGGGCGAGTTATTTCATTGCGAAGGAAATCGGGGCTGCTGCGATCATCACGCCGACCTGGTCGGGTTCGACGGCGTGCCTCGTGTCGCGATTTCGGCCGAAGCAGCCTATTCTGGCGACAACGCCCAACGAAGCGTGTCTAGATTTCTTGTCGCTGTGTTGGGGCGTTGTTCCTATTTCCATTCCGCCGTCGGACTCGCTCGACGACGTTATCCGTTTTTCAATCGACTCTGCGCGCCGTGCCGGCTACATCGAATCGGGTCAACAAGTCATCATTACGGGCGGCGCCCCGCTTCGCGTAGCCGGCAAGACGAACTTCATCAAAGTCGAGCGCGTGGTTTAGCGCAGATCGATCGACTTTGTTCCGACGCCGAGAGTCTCTGCCCGGACTTCATCCTTTGTCTGCTTGCTCGGATAAGCCACGACGCTGATGGTTACTCCCGGTTTCAAATCGTCGTCAGAAACACCGCGAAATTCCATCCTCGGCGGAGGCGCGAGAACAACGGTCAGCAGTTTCTTGTCCACTTCTACTTTCATCAACGGCGGTTGTGCGCGGTAGTTGATCTCCTTGAGCACGCCCGATAGTTTCTGCGACTTCGTGAGATCGTAGGCCGTCCACTCGTGCTGATTATCGTAGAGGCGGTTGGTGTCCGAATCTTTCGGTCCGGTCCAGGGAGTGATTGCGCCTTCGAGCAGCGTGGTCAGGTTGCCTTCCATGCACGAATACTCCATGAGCTCGACGTTCGGCGTGAGCACGAAGATTCTTTCGTTGGTGATCGGCCTCGTGTACGTTTTCGGATCCTCGAGCACCCATTTGAACTCGATGTGACCCATGTCCGGCCGCTTGAAGTACATCGTCAGCTTCGCCGCGTTACTCATGGGATGTCCAATGGTGCCGAGCTTGGCCCAGCCGTTGAAGTTCACGGCCTCGATGACGAGCGTGTCGCCGTCCCAATGTCCGCGCGAATCGCCAAACCAGGTCGGCGGCCAATCTTTTCGATGGGGCACGTTTTCGGTATTCACCGCCTGAAACATCGTGCTTTGCTCAAACAAAAACGCAACGTACTCGTTGTTCTGAACGATCTGCATGGGATGCGGCGTGAACGAGCGGATCCATCCAAACGGCATGCAGCTGCCGGCGTAATCGCCATATTTCACCTGGTCGTAGTTGTCCCATTGCGCCTGACCCCAGGGTGTGAAGGGAAGAGGATTCGGCTCGCCTTTGTTGCTCGTGCCGTCGCGATTCGTGAAGGTTCTTGTCATGTCCTGCGTGCCCGGGCGCGCCCAGATTCCGCTGAAGTCCGGCTTGCCATTCGGCAGACGCGGCGCCGGCGCTTTCAGATCTGGTTTCACTTTGAGTGTTTGCGCGCCAGCCGGTGCAGGAGCGTACAGGATGGCCAGCATCACCGACCCGATCATTAAGCGTAATACTGTTTTCACGACGTTTTCCTCTCGACTTGTTGAAATTTTCTGCAGAGTATAGGCGAAGCGGGAAGGGATGTCATGCATCGAGCACGACTGTTGGCATTTGCTGTGTTTCTGGTTTTAACCGGGCAGGCGGCGTTTGCGGAGGTCGTGCGGGTGGAGATTCTCAAGCGCGACGACGCAGGCACGCACGAGCGTTGGATCGGCCGGGTGCACTTCAGGGTTGATCCGAAGCTGCCGGCGAATCGAGGCATTGCGGATCTCGGACTCGCGCCCAGGGACAAAGACGGCATGGTCGAATTTACGAGCGATCTGCTGTTGTTTCAGCCGAAAGACGCGCGGCGAGCCCGTGGAACCGTTTTTCTGGAAGTGGTCAATCGCGGCCGCGACCAGTCGCTGGGACTGATGAGCGGCGCGCGGCAGCGCGATCTGTCGCCCGAATCATGGGACCTCGGTGACCGATTCCTGCTCGAACAAGGATTCACGGTCGCGTTCCTCGGCTGGCAATTCGATGTGCAGCCATGGCAGGGCCTGACGTTTCAAGCTCCTGACGCGGACGTCGAGGGCGTTGTCCGCGAGAGCTACATTCTGAGGACATCCGGCAATGGAACGCTGAGTTTCCGGCTCGGATACTGCGCGTTTCCCGAAAAGAAGAATGACGCGAAGGTGACGTTCCGCACAGGGATGGATCAGGAGGCACGGCCGCTCGATCACAATTTGTGGGACTTCGACGATGACTTCTGTTCGGTCCGTCTCCACGGCGGGCTGAAAGCCGGATTGTATGAGGCGATTTATACAACGAAAAGCTCACCCGTCGCCGGTCTTGGCCTTGCGGCGATACGTGATTTCGCGTCCTATTTGAAGCATGGTCCAGGCTCTTCATCCCTGCGCGAGACGGGCGGCGCTGTGCCGCGCGTCATTGGATACGGTTATTCCCAGAGCGGACGGTTCCTGCGGGAGTTTGTACGTGATGGCTTCAACGCGGATGAACGCGGACGAATTGCATTCGATGGTCTGATGATCGCGTCAGCGGGCGCCGGCGGCGGAAGCTTCAATCATCGGTTCGCGAAGCCTGGTGAAGCCGGAAATTCTGTTCTTTCGATCCTGCGCCCTGTCGACTTGCCGCCTTTCACCGATGATGGATTGCTCTCAAAAGCGCGGGCAGCGCGGGTCGTGCCGAAGATCTTCTATACCTTCACGTCGACCGAATACTGGGCCCGCGCCGGTTCGCTGACGCACACAACAGACGACGGGCTCAAGGACGTTCCCCTGGCTTCCACGTCGCGTCTGTATTTCCTGGCCGGAGCACCTCACGCGTCGGGCCCGTTGCCGCCAACCAAAGGCCGGCAACAATTCACGCAATTCGCCAACTTCGCCGAGCAGCGCTGGGTCCAGCGCGCCTTACTTCTCGATTTGGATGCATGGGTGCGAGGTGAAACGGATCCTCCGGCTTCACGATATCCGTCGCTCGCATCCGGCGATCTTGTGCCCATCGACGCTGTGGATTTCCCTCGTGTGCCGTCCATGCCCTTTGCGCCATATGTCCCCCCGGTATGGCGGATGAACTTTGGTCCGGCCTTCAACAGCAGCCGCATCATTTCGAACGAGCCGCCGCTGCTGGGCGCTCCTTACCGCGTGCTTGTGCCGCAGGTGAACGCCGACGGGAATGACCGCTCCGGCATTCGCCTTCTCGAGGTTGCCGTGCCACTCGGAACATACTCCGGATGGAACATCGCCTTGCCGCAGATGCGCGATTTGCAATATCTCGGCGGCTTGATCGGGAGCTTCGAACGATTTCCGCTGACTCGACAAGACCGCGAGCGGACGGGCGATTCGCGGCGTTCCATCGCCGAACGGTATCCTGGACGCGAGGAATACTCACAGCAAATCACGCGAGCCGCGCAGGATCTCGTGCGCCAGCGCTTCATGCTCGCCGCCGACGTGCCGGCCGCCGTCGCGTGGACACAGGAGATCTGGGACGCCGTAGTTGAGGCCGGACAGCGTTAATCACTTCAATGTATTTTTGTTCTCCAGCCCGGACACTTGTTAACCAGGAGATGTCACATGCTGGTGGGATGCCGGGATGGAATGCCCCTACTGCGGATCACATAACGTCCGTGTGTCCAAGCTCCGCATACTGGACCATTTACTCAGGTTACTACGTGTAACTCCCTTTCGATGTCGCGACTGCCGTGGCCGCTTTTACCGCGTAGTCTGGAAATTATCGAAGTGATCGCTTTATATTCTCGAAAGACGAGTTATGAAGCAGCACAAAGTCCGAGGCGGGGAATGCCTGGCGAGCATCGCCGCGCACTACGGCTTTTCAGTCGACACGATATGGGATCTTGCGGATAACTCAAGCCTGAAGGAGAAGCGCAAGGATCCGAATACACTCGTGCCGGGTGATGTGGTCGTGATTCCCGACCGTCGCGAAAAGGTCGTATCCTGCGAGACTGCGAAGACGCACCGCTTCAAGCTGTCGGCCGCCTCCACGATTTGTCGTCTTCAAATGTTCGAGGACGAAAAAGCGCTCGCGAATCAGGAATTCGAGCTGAAGATCGAGGGCAAGAGCTACACGGGAACGACGGATGACCAGGGGCTGCTGGAAGTCACGATACCGGCAAACGCCATCGACGGATTGCTGACAATCGGTCCGGACAAGAAGACCTTCGAATTGCGATTCGGCCATCTGCAGCCCGTGACCGAAGCGAAAGGTGTCGAAGCCCGGCTGAGGAATCTCGGATTTCTCGATCCGAACATCGAGCACGCGCTACGAGCTTTCCAAAAGCGATTCGGTCTGGAAGAAACGGGCGAGGCCGATCAGGCAACGTCCGACAAACTTACAGAGCTCCACGACAACGTGTGTGGATTTCCGGAGTAGGCTCTAACCCACGTCCCAGACCTGTTCATCGCGGTCCGGGAAAGTAACCTGGCAACTTCCCGGCTGAAGACGTTCGACTCGTGCCTTCCCGTGCTGGTCGAGCCGGCCCAATTTGATGGAGCCGTCGGGTAGCGTCAGCTTGTAGCGCTCATTGGCGGCGGGTTGTCCGTCGGGTTCGACGAGTTCGATTTCAATCCACGTCGTTTCAGGCTCAGGCTCACCGACCGTGATGACTTCTTCTTCAGCCGCTCGCTGCTGGCGCGCGGCCATTTCATCCTGCAGTGGAGTCCTTTCGGTTTGCCGCCTCTTTTTCGATTTTGTACTCGCCTGTCCCTCGCTGCCGCGCAGAATGCCCGCATCGGCATAGCCTTGGGCCAGGCCTTGCCGGATCCCTCGTGCGACGATCAAATCCCCCCGCGCGATCCGCTTTGCGATGTGGTCGAGCAGGTCGCCAGCGTGAACTGAGATCATGGTTTTCGGATCGGCCTGCATCCACAGCCACAACCTGCGCTCGGTTTCAGGATCGGTGACGCAGGTGCGAATGAATTCGAGCGGGGGAACGCCTTTCGAAAACGGAATCGCCATCGGCGTACCGAGTGTGACTCCTTCACAATCGTCCAGATTCCGGCACAGGAAAAATTCATCGATGCCGCGTTGAAGACGAAAGATCGAGTTCATAGGTTGGAAGTCGATTATAGCTTCATGCCGCCTCTTGCATGTGCGATAAGACCCAGGCAAGACGCGCTGGAATACGCGTCACCTTCACAACAGTTTCGTGATAGTGCTCATCCCACAACGAATTGCAGAACATGGCAACCGGAGAGTCCGTCACTTTCTGTGCGTACACGACCACGTTTCCGCTGGTCGTAGCGACCTGGGTCTTGATACCAAAATGGTCGAACGAGTACCAGTTTGACGCGTGCGTCGCGATTCCCACGTCGCCATTGCCCAGAACTCCGTCGGCTGTGGTAAACCCATAAAGATCCAGTTGAAGGCGAAGTAGTGCATAGTGAAATGCGCATTCAGGAGGATCCCACTCTCCTGCATCGGCAATAGCGTCATTCAGCAATCCTTGCAGCGTCACCAGGCGCGCGTGATCGACTATACCGCCGCCACCCAGGTTGAGGTCGCCTCCGGCGGGGCCCGAATTTCGCACCGCCGTTGGGTACCCCGACCCGTGTTGTCGTTCGAGGATCGCATCGCACAGTTCCAGCGGAGCGGGAACGTTAGGGACGGAAGCACGGCCCAGGCAGGCAAAGGAGCCGCATGCCGCACCCCAAAAGTCAGTCTGCGCCGCGCCCGCATCAGTTTGCTGGCATCTGAACAACGCGGCGCGGTGGGGCTTCCGGCCTGGCCTGTTTGCGCATCTGGTACGAAAATCAGCTGGTGCTGTGCGGCAGAAGGTGCACAGCAACCTGGCCCACGTACGTTCATAGCCGAGCCAAGTTCGAACATCACCGTTATCGGTGGTGTAGTCCCAGGTTGATCGATTGTCGTCGTCCAGGACATATACGGGAACATCATCAAAAAGATCAGCCCCGTAGGTGCCGGCGTTGTGGTTATAACCCGGGAGCAAGTATGGGCGGAAGTGTGCCGCATCGACATTGGCAGCTCCATTCAAAAAATGCGCGTCGGCGGGCGCCGGAATCGTGAACGGAGTCAGTGGCATGATTTCTCTCTCTCCTTAAATCTCCCTAAGTGCCCGGAACAACCGGAAGCACCGTAAGGTTCGAGCCCCGAATAAGATCAATACATTGAGGGCAGAAGGTGCGATTGGCACCTCCCTGGCCATACATGATGCATTTCGCGGCTGAACCTGGGAGCAACATATAGTCGGCGGATGCCTTTTGAGTGTCGGACAGCCCATGCGCGCAATGCGAGCCGGAATGGTTCTTCTGGTCGTACGCGTGTCCCTTTGTGCCATTTGTCTTGTAGCGCGCCTCGGTTTCGGTTTCGGTAATTTTCTTGGGCGTGGCCATTCCCTTCGGAGGTTTGTCTTCAGTCGTAAAAACCGCCATGCCATACGAGTGCCCCAGCTCGTGCATGGTCGTGCAGACATCGACCGCCGCATTCGCTTTGGCAAAGCACGCGAGAACCTTTTTCCCCCTGCACAGTCCGAGTCCTTCGTCGTGTGCTTCGATGTAGCACTCGATCGTAATCGGACATTTTGTCGTGCCCATTGGACCCACAAAGGATCCCGGATCCGTGGGAGTGAGGTGCGGAAGATCGAGTACGATTCGCGTTCTGTTGCTCTCGGTCATATTCACGTCGTGCCTGGTGAGCGTACCCGTCCGTGGGTTTCCGCTGCCGTCCAGGCCCGGGTGAACCGAAATCGAATGCGTGCCTTTCAGCGCATTGAGCTTCGTCTCGACGATTGTCTTGACGGCGTTGAATCGATCGTCACGCCGCGTATTTCCGGTTTCTCCAGTGATCCTGATGCTGATCTTGTTGCGATGTGCTCGGAGGGTGTCGGGGGCGAATCGATCTGTCAGCCACTGCTCCAGTTCCTGCTTCTGCTCGTCCGTTACTGTTGTGTCTACATGACTGAGGCGTCCCGGTTTCACAAATTCAATCTCGGTCTGTTCGTTCTGATTGATTTCTTTGACTTTGACGATTCTGTAATCGCTCTTGCTGTTGCCTGCAACTCGAGGACGGTTGCTTTCGATCGGATCGACGACGGTCTTGCAGCTATTCAGATCGACTTTCGCCGTCCACTTGAAGCCTTCCGCGCCGCCGTCGGACTCCGTGACGCTGAATGCTCCGGTGCCGTCGCCGTTGCCCGATACGGGAATGAAGTAACCGTCAAGCACCGGAATCGTGTGGCGCCGTGTGGTTGCGTCGCCGAGGTAATGCTTCCGCGCCGAGGTGTCTTCCCAGTAGTAGTTCGCATCGCAGAGTTTGATGTAATTGGTAATGTCGGGCTGCGTGTCGGCCCATCCCGCAAAGCCGTTGGGATCGGTGTCGATCGTGTAATCCGTGAGGATATAGGCGGGTTTGTTTGTCGAATCGATTTCCAGAAACTTCTTCGTCAATTCGGCTGCGCCAACGGGGGCATCATCCTTCTGGAATGTATGGAAAGCCTCGAACTGATATTCGATGAAGCAGGAATCGCCCAGCTCCTTGAGCTTGGCCAGGGCCGCCGGCGGAAAATCCTTGTGCGTGGTTGAAGTCACCGGATCGACCCGATCCACAAGCTCGCGCGCTTCATAAAAATCCGGCGCCAACAATTCGTAGCAGAGCTTGCGCCAGTTGGTGAAGGTGATCGTAGCATCGGCGCTGACGGTGTTCTCGTTCAGGAACCTGTCGGACCCGGCGATCTCGATTTTGCAGGTATCGCCTCCGGCGAGTCCGAGATGGACCTTCATTTCACCAGTGCCGTCGTCTTTCAGCGTGATCTTGCTTTTGTAAATATTATCGGCATCGGGACCGCTCGTTTCGGAGAGATCGAGTTCATCCTTGATCTCTGTCTTGTAGGTGTCATCGGAGCGGGTGCTCTTTTCGGTCCGGCCGCTGCCCTTCTTCGGTCCGAAGGTTGCGCGAACATGGATTTTCATGCCGGCTCTTCCGAGTCTTTGATCGGGCGACTTGTCGGAATCGCCTTTCACGCCGACCTTGATCCGGACGACCGGACCGAATCCATCCCGGCCAACATCGAGCGTGGTGGGGTCTTTAATGAAGTTGACGTACTGCTTGATGGCGCCCGGCGCGGGTTCTAAAAAAGCCGCCTCGAAGTCGAAATCGCCTTTGCATTCGCGGTTTCGGCCGGTTTGTGTGGTCCATCCGCCGTCGGGGATTTTGTACGGCGGCACGGGATCGATCGAAAAGGCATGCCCGGGGTGCAGATCGAAATTATAGGTACCGTCGTCCTTGGTGACTCGCCGAATCTCGCCTTGCTGCCTCCCGGCCTGCATCAGCTTGAATCGAAAACCGGGCAGACCTTTCGATCCGTTCTTCGCGTTGACAACCTTCAGCGATCCGGACTTTGGCCAGACCGTAAAGGCTGGAAAGTCCTCCTTCGTTTCGGATCCGTGACTGACCTTATAAGTAAGGATGTACTTCTCGGCGGTATCGTCCACGTTCGGAACCGTGAACTTGGCCTCGACCCAACCGGGTTCGCTCGCCACACTGGCGTTCTCTTCACCGGCTTCCGGCGACTGCGAGGCCTGCTGCTGAACCTCGGCCCCATCTTTGAAGAATTTGAACTGGAAATCTGCCGGATTGGCGACGCCTTTTGAGACTTTCGCGCGGACCTTGATCGTGGTTCCTTCGAGTATGTGATCGGCCATTGAAACTTAACCTGAAACACGCATTGGACTGCTAGCGGACCAGGGCGATTGGGACCGGGCCCACCATCACCTCACCGGAGAATGCATAGATAAAAACGGTTTGTTCAATAGCGGCAATATCGCTGAGCTTGCAAAGATCGATCGCGAAGTAACCCGACACAATAGCGGAGTCGGCGTTCCTGTCGACCGGATCGTAAGTCGGAAGCTTCAACGGAAGCACAATTGGAGCGGGACTGTCACTGCCGGTCAGCACCAGCGTTATTGGCACGATCGCGGTGTGCGGTTTCTCCCTGTCGAGTTTCTGTTCCAGCACGTGCTTCACGATGTCTCTGGCCTGGATCGGGAGCCGATAGCTGCCTCGGATCATGCAAGTCATGTCCGGAGTTATCTGCACCACACGATCGACCGTCATCGCGATGCCGGGCTGCACGGGAATCGGAGGCGCGGTGGTCAATTCCTGGTAATAAGGAATGCCGATTCTTTGGATGCCTTGTGGGCCTGTGGTCGGCAAGCCGGGCTCCGGCCACACGGCAGGAGGATCAATCGTCTTCTCGCGAGACTTGAGATATTCGATGACCGCCGGATCCTCGTAGCCGCCTTTCTTTATTTCCACGCGAACACGATTGGATACGTGGTCACGAAGGAGAATATCGATAAGGTACGTTGACGGCCCCCACGGCAACTGGAGCTGCTGTCGTGCTTCGAGAAGAAAGGCCTCGCCGCCCATTCCTTCCAAAGGCGGTCCATTGTACGGCGCGGGTTCTTTGATGTCCTTGACGATCGCCATGTAGGCATACGTCGTATTCGTGGAAGTGTTCACCGCGACGAGCACTGCCGTTTTGCGAAAAACAATGCGCGCCATTGTATCCAGAGGTCCCGTTCGGATGGCAACGACAGGAAGCGTGTCGCGATTCTGAAGAAAAACCGTGCGTGGCGCGCCGACGATGAGGGCTGCGGAACCCCCCGACATTAATTTCGATTCGATTTGGCCACGAGTTTTGAAGGGATTGGTCCAGTAGTCCTCGTCGGTCAATCCGAGGTCGAGCGTTTCCTCAGCCATAAGAAACGTCGCAGTCTAGCAAGAATGCAAAATGCGGGCAACCTTTGGGGATTTTACTCCCGTTGTCGTCACTCGACCGGGTTCGTATAATCTCAACCTCTAATGGCTACCCAGACACGCCCGTACTACGTCCGAAGGCTGCCTCAGGGCGCGACCGGCACCAACACGATCAACATCTACAACCCGGTGCAGTTCGCGTACGACGTGCATACCAATCTCGATCGAATTTTGCCGTGGCACACCGCCGTCGATACGGAAAGCGGTCATCCTCTCACCCTGGACGTCCGGGTCGACACCGAGCCCGAAAAGCATTCAGCGTTCGAGGTAAAGGCCCATGCGCTGGAGCCAAAAGTCCTGCCGGTCATTGAGGCAAAGGTCGAAGTTCCACCGCCGCCACGAGATCCGGCCATGGAGAACCTCGACGCCCCCGTTATTGCGGAGTTGATGAAGGAGGCCGCGCGCCTCGGCATTCCTTTCTGCGAGAAGTGTACGCGCGCGAAACTTCAGCAAGCACGGTCTCAAGCGGCGCCTGCCCCAAGCCGAGCGAAACCGCAAACGGCGCCACCGGCTCCTCCGCCGCAAGATCCGGCGATGCACGACGTCGATGCCGCCGCCATGGCGCAAGCCATGAAGGAGGCCGCGCGCCTCGGCGTTCCTTTCTGCGAGAAGTGCACGCGCGCGAAACTTCAGCAAGCACGGTCTCAAGCGGCGCCTAGCCCGGCGAAACGGCAAAAGGCGCCACCGGCTCCGCCGCAAGATCCGGCGATGCACGACATCGATGCCGCCGCCATGGCGCAAGCCATGAGAGATGCCGCGCGCGCCGGCGCACCCTTCTGCGAGAAATGCGAACGCGCCCGTCTGCGCGCCGAACGTGAAGGCAGGACGCCATGAATCCGGACCAGGCCAGCAAGATCGCTCAACAACTGTGGTTCGATCCGATGCCGCCCGGTGTGCAGGTTTATGCGATCGTCGATGCCGCGCGCAATGAAAAGGTCTATCCGAGCGTGACGGGGTGCAAGCTCAAGTGGGATTGCCTCTATATTGGCGATATTCCGATGGAGCTCAAGGAGGTCGCCCCGTACCTCGTTCAGCTTCAAAAGGACGATACGTTCACGACCAGCCTCATCAACGACGGCTGGGAAGACCATTGGGGTATCTACATATGGGCGCCGGGGGAACTCGCGGATCTGCATCGTCACTTCCGGAAATTTCTCACCGCCGCGGATGAGCGCGGCAAGCAGCTCGTCTTTCGCTATTACGATCCGCGAGTGTTTCGCGCCTACCTGCCAACCTGCAACACGCAGGAGCTCGAGCAAATATTCGGCCCGGTGCAGGAATTCATTCTTCCAGCCCAGGATCCGTCGGCGGCCCTGCGCTTCCGCATCGAAGAAGGCAAACTGGTCCAGCAAAAGGTAACCCTATGCTAGTCATTCGTGATGAACAGATATTTTGTGCCTGGTGTTACCATTCGGGTCGATGATCATCTTGCGATCAGAACAAATGCGGGCTCTCCTCGCGAGCTCAGTGTATGCGCACATCCCCTCGCTCGTCAGTCATGTGAAGCGTTTCCACGCCGACAAGCTCCCCCAGTTGGGCTCGGAGAGCGTCGATAGCTTCGTCACGCGCGCCGCTGAGGCGGCCGCCGGCTACCAGCTCTACTCCGAGCAATCGCTGGCCCGGTTCGTGGACATTGCCATCGTAAAAGGCCTGCCGCTTCTGCCGCCCATCGAGAATATCCTGCGGCAGGACAACCCCGCGTCTCCCCCAGAGCGACTCGAGAGGGCGTGGAGCAGCCTGCTCTTCGAACTGGAGTCCGAAGCGTGATTCTGGAGGACGGAGCGGGCCCGAGCCCGCAGGTTGAAACGCTCGTGCAGTCGAGTGAGGCTGCTGCCAGCTACAGCGCGAGCGAAGGCGTCGCCACCTGTCCGTTCGCAAAAGAGAAGAAGGAGTCAGGGCCGAAGCCGCCGCTGAAGGCGATGCTGTGGCACATCCGGGAACTTGGGGGTGGGTTCCAGTCTCCCGAGAAGCGTCCCGACTTCTGCATCGCCGCCTACGCGGCCCTCATCCGGGCCAGCCATGCGGACGTTGTTATTCTGGTGGGCCTCGGGCGCTCGGTCGGCTTGAAGCCGGTTAAGGACCGTGGCCTTATTCGTGTGGAAAAAACATCGTCGGATTCAGGGTTGGCGGAGGCCAGGTGTCTGATCGGAGCCCTCGGGGCCGACTGGCGGATGGCATCGGCGAACGACCATGACGACAAGCCCGTCTATCACAAGCACGGGACGGCATGTTTCCTTTACAACACGAACCGTGGGATCCGCTGCGGTAAGGTCATGCTGGCCAAATGCGGATCCACATTCCTCGCCATCGCTCCGATGCAGATCCCCAACACCTTCGACGCGCCTTCGACACTGTCGCTGCTGGCGCCCATGAGCGTGGGACGGCGAGCTTCCTCCGATGAGGAAACGCCCGATCCGGAAGCGAACGGCGAGCTGCCGGCGTCTGCCCTGATCGGCTTCTCGGCCCTCGATGGTCTCAAGGGCAACACCGACTACGCCAGCCTCCGCAGCCAATGTGAAGTAGATTACGCGCCGCCTCTGAACGAGGGCACGCTGTTGAAACAGCCGTTCTGGGAACAAATCGCTGCAGATTCGGAACGCCTGCTCGAGAACCACATGGCGGTCAATCCCGCCGACGTGATCCTGCAGAACAAGGCAATGTATTGGGAGGCTCTTCGGCCGGAGGAGCATCCAAAGGCGTTGGACAAGGTGAGCGGACGCCTCGCGGACGCGCTGCTGGTGCGCAAGACAGGCGGCGCAACCCTGCGCCTGGACAAGGTGCGGGTGCTTGACCTCGTGCGCGCGTCCCTCGACAGCCAAGCCCTCGGCGAGGTGGGCCAGAGTTCGACGCTGCCCGAGGACACTGTGCTCGTCTCGCAGCGGAAGGCCTACGCCGCGACGCTGCCCAAGACGAAGCAGGCCACGAAAGGGACCGCCTCGGAAATCCAGATCGCCGAAGCCGTCCTGTTCGCCCGCAAGCTGTCCGATCACTGGCCGATCCTCGCCGACGTGCATCTAATCTAGACGGCCGTGGCCGCATGAGCGCGATCAGGTTGTCCCGGGCCGATAGGGTTTGATCCGAGAAGGAGCGGAATAATGTCACGCGAGAACTTGCAGAAACTGGGCGTCCTGGCCGGCAAAGCCAAAGGCCCGCCCGGATTGACGGTCTCTCTGCCAAAGCAGGTGGACGTCGCATACATCTGGAAGGGCGCCTCGATCCACCCCATGCAGGCCTTGCAGAACATTCAACACCGCACCGTACGCGAGGCGCTGCGCCCGGTAGTCGGCGACGACGAGCGGCGAGACGAGACTAGCAAGCAGCTCGGCTCGTTCTGCTATTTCGACTCCTCGTCGCCGAAGCTGCTGCCGGCGCCGGACAGCCTGGCCGGAGACAGGCACTTCCTCGAGGAGCGGATCGCCGACTCCAAGACCAAGATCGAGACGATTGCGCGCGTGATTCGCAAGCTCGACACTCTAGATGATTCGTCCGGTCCCGGGGAGACAGTCAAGGATAAGCTGAAGGCACAGCTCGTCGAGGTCCGCAAGGTCACGTCGGCTGTGCCGAGCGGATCACGGCAGCTCACTGGGCAGAGTGCATTGCTGGACGATATCTCGGATGACCTGGACGGAACCGGGATCGAGGACTCCGCCGGGTTGGAAGACGCCGCGCGCCGGCTGCTCGACGTCGCCACCAGCGTGGAGAACGAGCTTCAGGGGTACTGTTGCCTCGCAAACTTCCACGTCATCGACACCTTCTATCTCTTCCGATTGCTGGTGAAGTACCGCTTCGTGTCCCGCGACGAAATCACGAGCGACATCAAGAGCGACGTCAGCGGAGGGGTGACCGGGTTCCTGCACAACGGTCTCGACGGCGCGACGCGTTGGGTAACGCTATGGCTCACGGAAAAACTCGTAGCGCTCAACAAGGAGTTGGAGAAGATCGACAAGACGAACCTCTTCTTCTATCTCAAAGGCGGCCGCGCCCTGGAGTACCTGCTGGGCTCGCCGGCCTCCGGGCAGAACGATTTCGACACGGGCATCATCATCAACCCGAACCTGCCCCCGGCCGAGTGGTACGAGCTGTTCCGCAAGGTCCACAACCTGTGCGTCCGACACCTGAGGCAGTGCAAGTACGAGTTCATCGGGCTGCTCGATCGAAACAAGGACGCTTTCGACGCCTACGTGAAGTCGCTGGAGAAACCGCCGGAGCGTCAAGAGGACGCCGCCCCCGCGGACGACGATGACGACGAGGGCAGCCTGGCGGAGGAGCAGGCCAAGCGCGAAGCGGACCTGATGATGCAGCTCGAGCCGCCCGACGAACGGGCGAGCGGGAAGGCCGAGCTGATCGACATCGGCATGCCCCGGCGCGACACGCCCGAGGTATGGGAGACCTGGCACCTGAAGCCGGCCGCGGTCACGGCCGGGGACGGCATGGTGTACCCGGGGCCGCTCTACTACATCGGCGAGTACGTGATGATGATCCGCGACGCGCTCCAGCCGGGGTCGCGTGCGGCAAAGAAGTCGAACAAGCGCGTGGTGCGATTGTCGAAGCTGCTCCACAGCGACAAAACCGACGCCGCGGTGGAGCACGAAATCAAGGAGATGCCCGGGAGCCTCCTGCCCGCGGCGCTGAAGGCCTCTGATGCGTTCGGAAACGACGCCAAGGCCGTGAAGATCGTCCTCAGCCAGTTGGCCTACGCGCACCTGCTGCGCGAGGACGCCTTCTACCGCGAAAAACTGGACCCGTACATCAAGGCCAAGATCGCCGAGAAGGACACGTTCGCGCCGCTGCCTCAAGAGTTCGCCGACGCCATCAAGGCGTTGAAGCCCGCCGAGATCACCACCGCGAAAGCCTGCGGGTTCGTCGACAAGCTGGCCGCGCAGATGGAGCAGCACCTGATGGACCGCGGCGACTTCTTCAGGCAGCAGCGGAAGGAATTCAGCCGTTTCGTGAAGGCGATCTACACGGCTTCGATCTTCAGCAACCAGGCCGAGGAGTTGGAGCTGATGTTCTGCGTCACCGGCTGCTTTGCCGCGCGCCTGCACGCCGAATACGCCAATTACGAGCACATGGAAGACATCGAGCCCATGCACCGCGTCGATCTCAAGATTTTCTGCAAGTCGGACGCGGATCCGAACATAGTCATGGACATCATCGCGCCGGGGATCATCGAGGCCTATCGCGCCCATCCCGAAACGCCGGAGTACGCGGTCATCGAGAGCACGAACGCCTCGGTGAACATGTACTGGCCCACGGAAGAGCGAATGGGCGAGTTCACCTATCGCCCGCTGGTCATCCGGCTCAGGGTGGAGAAGCGTAAGGATTGGCCACAACTGTCGTTCGTCTGGGGTTACCCGGTGCTAAGCCTGCGCGACCTTGTGTGGGATTACATCAAACAGTGCGGCCACACGGAGGAGGTGGCGGCGCGCAGACGTCTGCACAAGACGGCGCAGGCGCTGATCGACATTATTTCCAAATTCGAGAATCCAGGCGCGAAGGGGATCGGAGCGTTGGCTCCCCCGCTTCAGCTGGGCGGCCAGCAGAATGCGCCTCAGCCACCGCCGCCTCCTGAAGTCCGGCGCACGGTGACCGGCCTGGACAAGATCGCCCAGGCCCAGCCGAACTGGTGCTGGGCCGCCGCGAGCGCGATGATGCGACGGCTCTACGGGGCCGAGAACGTCACGCAACAGCAGATTGTGCGCGCCTGGGCGGGCAACGAAAACGATCAGCAGGGTCCCCTGCAACTGACCGGCTTGACCTTCAACAATCGCGGACAGGGCGTGGCGCTGAGCTGGGATGATGTCAAAGCAGAGATCAACGCGGACCGCCCTTTCATCATCGCAAGCGGCCAGCACTACATGGTATGCACCGGGTACACCGAGCAAGGGGCCTCGCGACGGCTGCTGTATTGGGATCCGCTGCCGACCGGACGAGGGAGCGACAAGACTGTCAGCTATGATGGCTACCAGTCGATGATCCGCGGCGCCGGCGCGACGTACTGCCGGTTCAGCGGCCCGGGCCGCCGGATACCGTAGGGCTTTGCCCATAAAGTCGAGAAACGAACATTCAACATACTTACCCTCGCTGAATTTCAAGCGGGAATACCGGATCCATAATGGATGCCCCACCATCAACGTGAAGCGTCTGGCCTGTAATAAAACTCGCTTCCTCCATGCACAGTAAGGCGACGGCGTTTCCCACATCTGCCGGAGTGCCGACGCGTCCCATCGGTGTCCAGCCGCTTTCATGCCACGTCTTAATCGCCTGGAAAATTTCGGTTGGCAGCCGGCCCACTACGCTGTCCTCCGTAGCTCCGGGACTGACGACATTCACCGTGATGCCACGCCGTCCCAGCGCGACCGCAAAGTAACGAACCAGCGCGTCCAACGCAGCTTTTGCAGCTCCCATGCCCACCCAGGGCTGCCAGCTACCGGTACGCCCGCTGGGTGAATAGCTGATGGCAATGATGCGGCCCCCGTCCGGCATGAACTGCGCTACGGTCTGCGCCTCCAGCAGGAATGCCTGTGCCTGCGAATCGACGGCCATGCGCCACTGTTCGAGCGTGAGATCCATGGGAGGCCGATAGAATGCCGCGAGTTCCGGCCGGGCATTGCTGACCAGGATGTCCAACGTGTCGAACTCCCGCCGGACCCGGTCGAACATTCGTTGGATCTCCTCGGGGCGAGACACATCGGCTTGCACCACAAAGCCATCTCCGCCGCAGGCCCGCACCTTCGTGAGGGTTTCGTTGGCGGCTTCCTCTTGCGTGAAATAGTGGATCGCTGTCTTGACGCCATGCTGCGCCAGCTTGAGTGCGATTCCCCTGCCGATACCACGCGAGCTTCCGGTGACGAGGGCATGTTTCCCACGGATTGCCATATGCATCTCCTTTTGCGTTAGCGTCCGAATTTAGCTGGATTTTGTCCAGCATGATAAATTGTCAAGTTTGCACTCTTCTAGTGTTTTTGATCGAGGCAAGAATGAAAATACACGAGTACCAGGCCAAGCAGATCCTGGCCCGCTACAACGTTCGAACCCCACGCGGCGAAGTTGCATACACGAAAGAAGAAGCGCGTGAAATCGCCTATCGGATCGGCGGGACGGTTGTGGTGAAGGCGCAAATTCACGCCGGTGGACGCGGAAAAGGCGGAGGCGTGAAGCTCGCAAAATCGCCGTCCGAAGCTGAAGAGACTGCTGGGCGCATGCTGGGCATGAACCTGGTGACAGCGCAGACGGGCCCTGAGGGACGGCGCGTGCAGAAAGTTCTCATCGAGGAAGGCCTCGATATCCGCAAAGAGCTCTACCTCGGAATCGTCATCGACCGCCAGACCGGAAAGCCCGTTTTCATGGCGTCGGCGTCGGGCGGCATGGATATCGAAGAAGTCGCAGCAACAAATCCTGAACTCATCCTGAAGGAACACGTCGAGCCCGGTCTTGGACTGCAGCTATTCCAGGCGCGACGTCTGGCGTTTGGATTGGGCCTCGCGCCGGAACTGCTCAATGATGCCGTGCGGTTTATGGTGGGGCTCTACAACGCCTTCGAAGATACGGATGCGTCGCTTGCGGAAATCAATCCGTTCCTTCTGACGGGTGATAACAAGGTCTACGCGCTCGACGCCAAAATGAACTTCGATGACAACGCGCTTTATCGTCACAAAGACATCAAGGAACTGCGCGATCTGAACGAAGAAGATCCACTCGAAATCGAGGCCAGCAAGTTCGGCCTGAATTACATCAAGCTCGACGGCAACGTCGCGTGCATGGTGAACGGTGCCGGGCTGGCGATGGCCACGATGGACATCATCAAACTGTCCGGTGGCAGTCCCGCCAACTTTCTCGACGTCGGCGGAGGCGCATCGGCCGAGCAGGTGAAGAACGCGTTTCGCATTCTGCTGACGGACAAGAATGTGAAAGCGGTCCTTATTAATATCTTCGGCGGGATCATGCGCTGCGATGTCGTCGCGTCGGGAGTAGTCGAGGCCGCGAAAGCAATTGGAGTTCAGGTTCCGGTCGTCGTTCGACTCGAAGGCACCAATGTTGAACAAGGACAGGACATTCTGCGCAACTCCGGATTGAATTTCATCGTGGCCAACGGAATGAAAGACGCTGCGGAAAAAGTCGTGGCTGCTACGGGGCGTGGGGGGACCGGCCGGTAGTAAAGAGGCCGAAGGCGTACCGAAGCGATCCGGCGTGAGCGGCTGCGAACGCAAGCCCGATAGGGCGCAGCCATCAATAAACTTGGGCCCGACGCTAATTAAAGAAGGCAAGCGATGAGCATACTCGTTGATAAGAACACGCTCCTCCTCGTACAGGGAATCACCGGCCGCGAAGGAAGCTTCCACGCGCAGCAGGCTGTAAAGTACAGCACGAAGGTCGTAGGTGGCGTTACGCCGGGGAAAGGCGGCACGAAACACGAAGGCTTCGATGTGTTCAACACCGTCGAAGAAGCACGCCGTAAGACCGGCGCGAATGCTTCTGTTATTTTCGTCCCGCCACCGTTCGCGGCGGACGCCATCATGGAGGCTGCAGCCGCTGGAATTGAACTGGTAGTTTGCATCACCGAGGGCATTCCGACATTCGACATGATCCGCGCGAGCGCATTCCTGAAAGGAAAGAAAACGCGGCTGATCGGGCCCAACTGCCCGGGCATCATTTCGCCGGGCAAGTGCAAGATCGGTATCATGCCGGGCCACATTCATCTCGAAGGGAACGTCGGCGTTGTGTCGCGCAGCGGAACTCTGACGTACGAAGCCGTAGGACAACTCACGCAGCGGAAGATTGGACAGTCGACGTGCATCGGTATCGGCGGCGATCCGATCATCGGCACGAACTTCATCGATGCCATCAAACTATTCAATGACGATCCCGAAACTCGCGGCATTGTCATGATCGGCGAGATCGGCGGCACGGCCGAAGAAGAAGCCTCGGCATATATCAAAGCCAATGTGAAGAAACCTGTTGTCGGCTTCATCTGCGGGCAAACGGCGCCGCCAGGCCGGCGCATGGGTCACGCCGGCGCAATCGTCGCCGGCGGCAAGGGAACCGCGACTGAGAAAATGGCGGCGATGGAAGCCGCTGGAATTCGTGTCGTGAAAAGTCCGGCGGAGATCGGTGACGCGATGCAGGCGAGCCTGAAATGAAAACATTTACGATTCTCAAGCCCGACACCATGAAAGCCGGAAATGCCGGCGCCATCATCAGCAAACTCGAGAAAGAAGGATTTCGAATTCGCGCGATGAAGATGCTCCACCTCAGCGAAGCGCAAGCTCAAGGCTTCTACTACGTGCACAAAGAGCGGCCGTTTTTCGGCAGCCTCGTAAAATTCATGACGGAAGGTCCCGTCATCCTGATGGTTCTGGAAGCCGACAATGCCGTCGAGAAGCTTCGCAAGGTGATGGGCGCAACCGACCCGGCCAAGGCGGACGCGGGCACCATTCGAAAACAGTTCGGTTCGAACATCGAGCGGAACGCGATCCACGGTTCGGACGGGCAGGAGACAGCGGCGTTCGAGATTTCGTACTTCTTCAACCAGCTGGAGATCGTCTAGGAAATTCGGGGACGGACGTCTAATTCACCTAATTTCCAGATCGGAGACTTGACTCGAAATTAGGTGAATTAGACGTCCGTCCCCGAATTTCCTAGAATATCGTTATGGAGCAAATGGGACGAATGCTCATCGTGATCGGCTTTGCAATAGTCGTTGTCGGCCTTCTGCTTGCACTGGGGCCGAAGTTGCCCTTTCGCCTGGGGCGGCTTCCGCTGGACTTTCACTACCAGCGCGACAATTTCACGTTTTACTTTCCGCTCGGCACTTCGATTCTTGTCAGCGTGCTGCTGACGTTGTTCTTCGGCCTTTTGAACAGGAGATAACCTCATGCTTGGGAAAATTAAGGAGATATTAGGGTCTGACGCGGACAACTTGCTCAATCATCAGTGCAAGACGATTTCAAAAGATAAACTCCACTTGCCCGGGCCGGATTTCATCGATCGGATCCACTTAGGCTCCGATCGCCCCACGCGTGCGCTTGTCAGCCTGCAGGAACTCTTCAGGGCGGGACGCCTCGGCGGAAGCGGATACGTTTCGATTCTGCCGGTCGACCAGGGCATCGAACACTCCGCCGGCGCATCGTTCGCTCCGAATCCGATCTATTTCGATCCCGAAAACATCGTGAAGCTCGCCATCGAGGGCGGATGCAACGCCGTCGCCTCGACGCTGGGCGTGCTCGGCGCGGTCGCGAGGAAGTACGCGCACAAGATCCCGTTCCTGATGAAGTTCAACCACAACGAGTTTCTCTCGTATCCGAATTCGTTCGACCAGATCCGCTTCGCGAACATCAAACAAGCATTTGAAATGGGCGCCACGGGTGTCGGCGCCACGATTTATTTCGGTTCGGAAGAATCGAAGCGTCAGTTACAAGAGATCACCGAGATGTTTCATCACGCGCACTCGCTTGGAATGTACACGGTCCTGTGGTGCTATCTGCGCAACTCGGCGTTCAAGACGAAGGAAGCGGACTATCACGTTTCAGCCGACCTGACCGGCCAGGCGAATCATCTCGGGGTCACGATCGAGGCCGACATCATCAAGCAGAAGCTGCCGGAGAATAACGGCGGATACAATGCTCTGAATTTCGGCAAGACGCACAAGAAGGTTTACTCGGAACTCACAACCGATCATCCGATCGATCTCACGCGTTACCAGGTCGTGAATTGCTACATGGGTCGCGCGGGCCTGATCAATTCCGGCGGCGCTTCGTCGGGCGAAAGCGATCTGAAAGAAGCCGTGCGCACGGCCGTCATCAATAAACGCGCGGGCGGCATGGGACTCATCTCCGGACGCAAGGCCTTCCAGCGGCCGATGCAGGAAGGCGTTGGATTGCTGAACGCGATCCAGGACGTATACCTTACGAAAGAAGTCACCATCGCCTGACAAGAGGAATAGCCACAAAGAGGCACAAAAATCACAAAAGCCTTCTGTGACTTTTGTGCCTTTTTGTGGCTAAAGACTGATCAGCCAGACGCGCGCGTTATCATCGATCGCCCAGCCGAAGTCTTTTCCGAGACGCACGGCGATATCGCAAATCTTCTTCAGTTGCTCATCCGGGATCGGCGTGCGCTCCCCCTCTCGTTCGACCACTTTTGCCGTCCCATCGACGTGACGAATCATTTTTCGCTGCTTCGGTTCGAGCGTTCTCCGCGTGCACTCTCCGGTAGCGCTGTTGACGAGGTAGGTGTCGGGATCGAGAATCATCATGCCTTCGTTGGCTTTGATGCGCAGGTTCTTGCGATGCCATTGAACCTTTCCGCACCACATCGCGGGAATCATCCGCTGAACCAGCACTGCCGAACCCGGCGATTCCATCCATAAGCGGCGCAACGTGTGGATCAGTGCATCCGGCCCAATCACGTTCAACACCGGATGTGACGCACCGCGCACCGCGAGGAAATGTGTTCGTTCCCGAATCTTCAGCGCCTCGTATGCAGCGCGAATCTCTTCTTCGGCTGTTGCGGGACACACGATGAATCCTGCAGGCAGCGGAAGGCCGGCGCGCATCGCATCTCCCAGGTCGGCCCACGGTGTGCTGTCGATGTTCGGCAGCCACTTCGGCGATTCATCCATATTGCCGATAGACTATACTGCCCGCGTGAGAAACGCCGAATTCCAGCGCAAGATCTATTCGGTCTCCGAACTGAGTTTCGAGATTCGCGAGATGCTCGAGCGGCGTTTCATCGACGTCTGGGTCGAGGGTGAACTCTCCAATTTCAAGACATCCACGGCTGGACACATTTACTTCACCTTGAAGGATAAAACCGCGCAGCTTCCCGCCATCTGCTTTCGAAACGCGGCGCGGCTGCTGCGATTCCGCCCTGAGAACGGAAAAGTCTTTCGCGCGCGCGGCCGCGTGAGTACGTACGAAGGACGCGGGGAATACCAGCTCATCGTGGAAGTGCTCGAGCCGGCAGGTCTCGGTGCACTGCAACTCGCATTCGATCAGCTCAAGGAAAAACTCGAAAAGGAAGGATTGTTCCGGCCCGAGCGAAAGAGACCCATTCCTGCCTTTCCCAGGAAAATCGGAATTGTGACGTCGCCAAAGAGCGCCGCCCTGCATGACATTCTCACGGTATTGAAGCGCCGTCACAATGCCGTGAATGTTCTGATCTTCCCGGCGGAGGTCCAGGGTGATGGCGCGTCACTGCAGGTAATGGAAGGCATTGATTATCTGAGTCGTTCAACCGATGTGGACGTGATCATCGTTGCTCGTGGCGGCGGCTCAATGGAGGATCTCTGGCCGTTCAATGAAGAACGCGTGGCGCGCGCGATTGTCCGTTCGCGGAAACCGGTGATTTCGGCGGTAGGTCATGAAGTGGATTTCACGATCTGTGATTTCGTATCGGATCTCCGCGCGCCCACGCCGAGCGCCGCTGCCGAAATCGTGATCAAGTCGAAAGCCGAGCTTTCGGATCGAATGCATCAGCTCGAAGCGAGGCTCGGTGCCGTCATGAAATACCGGCTCAGCGGGCTGCGAAACTTTCTCTCATCAAAGGTGGGAAGCCGCGGCTTCGTGGTTGCCGAGAATCGAGTTCGCCGGATGGTACAGCGCGTCGATGACCTGACATTCCGGCTTGAACAGTTCGGCCGTTCCGGCGCTTTCATTCAGTCGCGCGCTCATCGTGTTGAGCTTTGCGAGCAGCAATTATCCGCCGCTGTTCATGAGCGACTGAGGAAATGGTATCAGGCCTTCGCGCGTATCGCCCACACGCTCGATGCCTTGAGTCCGCTCGCCGTGCTGGAGCGCGGATATGCGATATGTTTAGGGCCGGATGGGCGAGTCGTCCGGTCAGCTGATAGGGTGGAACTGGATCAAACCGTCAGGGTAAAACTGCACCAGGGCAGCCTATCGGCACGCGTGACGGCGAAGGAATGACTCGCAAGCATTGACGCTGGTTCAAACGCGTACTAAAGTTCACCCCACATTAGGGAGGGATCATGGTCGCTCAAACATCGGCACAAGGTGCGCCCACAAACCGCTGGCTTCAGCTTTTCGTTGGCGTCGCCTGTATGGTGATGATAGCCAACCTGCAATATGGCTGGACCTATTTTGTCAATCCCATGAAGGAGGCGAACAGTTGGGCCCTCGCCGCAATTCAGGTGGCGTTCAGCATTTTCGTACTCACGGAGACCTGGCTGATCCCGATCGAAGGCTGGTTCGTGGACAAATTCGGGCCGAGGGCCGTCGTCATGGCAGGCGGCGTGATCGTCGCCATCGGCTGGACCCTGAACAGCATCGCGGCGTCGCTTCCCATACTCTATTTCGCGGCGATCGTATCCGGCATCGGCGCCGGTTGCGTCTATGGTACCTGTGTCGGCAATGCGCTGAAGTGGTTTGCTGATCGCCGAGGGCTTGCGGCGGGATTGACCGCCGGCGGCTTCGGAGCCGGTGCCGCAGCAACCGTCATCCCGATCATCAACACTATCAATACTTATGGCTACCGCAAGGCATTCTTATGGTTCGGCCTTGGCCAGGGGATCATCATCCTTCTTCTGTCGCCATTGCTGAAAGCGCCGCAACCCGGAGAAGTCGCGCCCCCAAAGAAGCCAAAGGTTGGCCAATCGGCGCGTGACTTTTCGCCGGGAGAGATGCTGAAGACCCCATTGTTCTGGGCGCTTTATCTGATGTTCACGATGGTTGCCGCCGGCGGCCTGATGGCGACCGCGCAGCTCGGCCCCATTGCGCGCGATTTCGGGCTCGACAAGATGCAGGTCGTATTCCTCGGCATCGCCGGAACGACGCTCGTGATGGCGGGCATTGTCGACAACATCTTGAACGGGATCGCGCGGCCCTTCTTCGGCTGGGTGTCCGACAATATCGGACGCGAGCCGACCATGTTCATCGCCTTCGGCGGCGGCGCGCTGGCGATGTGGGGCCTCACGGCGTTCGGGCGTCAGCCGCTCAGTTTCGTTTTGCTATTCGGAATGATTTATTTCACCTGGGGAGAGATTTATTCGCTGTTCCCTGCGACGTGCACGGATGCATTCGGAGCCAAATACGCGGCCACTAATGCGGGATTGCTCTATACCGCCAAAGGCGCGGCGGCGATCTTTGGCGGACCGCTGGCGGCGTGGCTGGTAAGTCTCACCGGCGGGTGGGAATCCGTGTTCTGGGTATCGGCGGTCATGGATCTCGCGGCGGCAGTGATGGCGCTGCTTGTACTCAGACCCATGCGGGTGGCGCATCACGCATCGATCTCCACGATGCATGCGGCGGCACAAGCGGCGAAATAATTCGGTAATTCCACGTCGGACGCATAATTACCTAATTAGCATTCAGGCTGGGTTCGTCGGTAATTAGGTAATTATGCGTCCGACGTGGAATTACCGAATTATCCCCGATTTTTCTTCAGGCGCTCGTCGACCAGGGTGACGATTTCGTCGAGCGTTTCAGACTGAAGCCCTTGCTGGGCGGCGATTCGGCGAACGAGGCAATCCACTCGCTCGATGTGCTCCGCGCCACCAAAAAGCGCGCGCGCGGCAGACGACGGCTTGCCAAGACTTTCGGCGGCCTGGGCGTATTTCGCAAACGGAACCAGGTCCTCATCAGAGGCTCCGAGCTTCGTGCAGAGTTTCCAGACCCAATCGTAGACCTCGCGCGACTTGTCGACGTTACCGTGCACGGCATCTCTGATCGGAATCATCTCGGTCGGCCGGATGCAGCGGTAATTTCCGGCCATGAGCATCGGCCATTTCGCGAGCGGCACGAAAATGGAATCGTGGACCTTGAGCTTCACCGGAATTTCGATCGGCCCATCGCCCGGATCAAAGCGCGCTGCCTCGATGTCATTCTCGAGATTCCGCAACAGCGCCGTCGGCTCTTCCGCTTCAAAACGCGCGGCCTTGAAATTGGTCGGCAGTCCGACGTGCAGGACATTCTTTGGCTGATCCGGAGGACGGAATGCCTGCGGATCCGGACTGGCCAGCGTGATCAGCCCGGGAACGAAACTCTTCCAGACACCAGTATCGGTGTAGCACGTCTCCAGCGTTTCTGTTGACAGGCCGGGAATCCTTCGCAGATATGCCAGCGGCGGCATGTTCATGATCGCAAGCGATGCCACACGAGCCTCAGCGATCCTGCCCATCAGCTCGCGAACTCCAGGCGCACCGTACTGCGCTTCCTGCATGCCCAACACGATCAAATCAAACTCGCCCGGATTCACCTGATCCGGTGTCGTTGCAGAAAGCGCACCGGGCAGTTTCTTCGATGAGATGTCGACTGGAGATTGCCGTCCTCGGATCGGAAATCGCACCACCGTGCCTTCCCGATTGATCAGATCCGCCGTCGGCTTCGTGCACACCAATGCGACACGGTGTCCGGCCATCAACAGTTTCGTACCGAACAGCGATCCGTAGGAAGCCCCAAGAACGAGTACGCTGTACTTCATCAACCTCAACCCCTCAGGAGATTAGCCACAAAAAAGCACAGAAAGCACAGAAACCCTTTTGTGAATTTTGTGCTTCTTTGTGGCCGCTTTCTCTTACCTCAAATCGCACCCTGCTGGCGCGCCGTCTCGATGTCGTCCTCGTTGAGACCGAGCACACTGCGCAGGATCTCGTCAGTGTGTTCGCCGAGCAGCGGCGAACGGCAGACCTCTTGAGGCGAGTCCGACAGCTTGATCGGATTACCAACCGTCAGGTACTTACCGCGCTTCGGATGATTCACCTCAACGATAGTGCCCGTGTTGCGCAGCGCCGGTTCTTCGGCGATTTCTTTCATCGAAAGAATCGGACCGCAGGGCACATCGAGTGGATTGAGCGTGGCCATGACTTCCATTTTCGTCATCGTCATCGTCCACTTTTCGATTTCGTCAAACACTTTGTCGAGCTTGTTCAGGCGCGCATCCGGCGTGTTGTATTCGGGATCATACAACCAGTCTTCATGACCGATGACTTTCGCGAGTGCCGGGAAAGCCTGCAGTTGAGCGATGACGTAGATATACGCATCGGGATCGGTTTCCCAGCCTTTGCAGCGCACGACCCAGCCGGGATGTCCGCCACCCGATGAATTGCCCGCACGGGGTACAGCATCTCCAAACTTTCCGTTCGGATATTGTGGATACTCTTTGAGCGGCCCGCGTGTCAGCCGCTGCTGGTCGCGAAGCTTGACGCGGCAAAGATTCAGCACGGCATCCTGCATTGCACAGGTGACTCGCTGTCCACGTCCGGTTCTTTCACGTTGAAAAAGCGCGGCGAGAATGCCTGCCACGAGGTGGATGCCCGTGCCGGAGTCGCCGATCTGCGCGCCCGTCACCATCGGGAATCCACCGATCTCACCGGTCGTCGAAGCGGCGCCGCCGGTGCACTGCGCGACATTTTCATATACTTTGCAGTCTTCATAAGGACCTGCGCCGAATCCTTTCACGGACGCAAAAATCATCCGCGGATTGATCTCCTGTATTTTCGACCATGGAAAGCCCATGCGATCGATGGCGCCGGGGGCGAAGTTCTCGACCATGACATCGCATTGCTCGATCAGTTTTGCGAAGATCCTGGCGCCGGCGGCGGTCTTCGGATTCAGCGTGATGCTTCGCTTGTTGGCGTTCAGCATCGTGAAATACAGGCTGTCGACACCCGGAATATCGCGCAATTGACCCCGCGTCGGATCTCCTTCGCCGGGCCGCTCGACCTTGATGACGTCGGCGCCGAACCACGCCAGGATCTGCGTGCACGTCGGACCCGACTGCACGTGCGTCATATCCAGAACCCGAATACCCTCGAGAGCTTTCCCCATGCTTACCTTTCTTACACTGCCGAATTATTTCCTGCCAATTTGCTGGACATGGCGACTGAGCGCCACATATAATCCCCCCGAAAATTGGTCAGACCAATTCTATATCGGGGGTGAGCATTGGCGAAAGCCAAAAGGACTCCTGTCTACGAAGAGGTGATGGTTCGGCTTGCGGGCCTGGTGCATCAGGGCCGGTTGAAACCCGGCGACCGCCTGCCTCCCGAGCGCGCTCTCGCCGAACGTATGCATGTGAGCCGGGCGACGCTTCGCGAAGCTCTTCGAGTGATGCAGCTCAGAGGTCTGATTGTGAGCCGCCAGGGTGCGGGAAACTTCATCTCCGGCGGAAAACCTGAAGATCTTGCTGAGGCCCTGCATCATCTCGCCCTTCAAGACATCTTTGAACTTCGATTGCTCATCGAACCTTCGATCGCGGCTTTGGCAGCGGAACGCGCGAACCGTCAGGATCTGCTCCGCCTGGAATCCATTCTTCAGCAGCAGGGAAGAGAACTGAAAGAGAAGCGAATGGCGGGTATGACGGACGCAGCCTTCCATTCCGCGCTTGCCGAGGCTACCCACAATCGGGCGCTGTTGCAAATCGGCGCAACCCTGATGAAAGTCATTTCCCCGAGCAGAAACGAAAGTCTTCAAACCGCCGAGCGTGCCCGTGTTTCGCTCGCATCACATCGGCGCATCGTGGACGCAATCCAGGCAGGTAATCCAGTAGAAGCGCGCCGCGCCATGGAAGAACACATTCGCTCGATAGACCCCAAGCTCTTCGGCCTGCGTGGCGTGGACCGTTTTACGCCTGTGCCCGGCATTCAGGAAATTCGTACTGTAGGAGGTATCCATTGATCAAACGAGTTGAAATCAACTATCGCGGTATTTTTCAGAAGAATCTCGGAAAGAAGATCGGCAGCGATATTGTCATCATCGCCAGCCGCATGGGACGCATCGGTTTTTCCAACGGGCGTTACAGCGATTCTCCCGAGCGCAATGGCATCCCGTGCAAGTACTTCGCATTCGTCTCACACGATCTCCCTGAGGAGGAACTCGAGGCGGAATGCGGCGCCAAGCTCGACATCGATCAGTGCGACATCTCCGTCGTTCTCGACGACACGATGGTCAAAGGCGTCGAGCCCTGGGGCTGGCATGGCGTGCGCCCGATCAACGAAAAAGTGCAGCCGGGCGGAACATTGCTAGTCATTACCAAAAAGAGCCATGACGAGCTTCTGCAGTTCATCGCAAAGAAGCCCTATAGCTGGAAACTCGCCACCTACGACGGGGATCTCAGCTTTGGAGGTCTTTGGGTTTTCAGGGATGATCTCGCTCACGAAAAGACCCTCGGCGCCGTCGCCGGCATTGATTCGGACATCATCGGCATTGAAGCTGTCGAAGCTTATCTAAACTACAAAAACCCGAAGGAGCCTGCACGCGCCGAAGCCGCGCGCAAAGCGTATGAGGAAGTTGCGAGAACGGTGAGAACCGTGCAACCCGGAGAAGGAGCTGAGTGGACCCACGAAATTCCCGTTCTGCCGAAGTGGTTCCAATTCATGGAAGGCGCCGCTGTTCCCGCTGTGAAACGCCATTTCGAATTGGGCCCGAAAGGCCAGTCGCGCAATGAGACATTCAAGCGGGGCACAACGAAGAATCAACGTCCGGTCGTGCGCTTCGACCTTTGCACCAAGTGCACGCTGTGCTGGCTGGAATGTCCCGACCAGTGTTTCGATCAAACAGCCGATGGACTCTACGACATCGCATTCGAGTACTGCACCGGATGCAACAAGTGCGCGCAGATCTGTCCCGTCAATGAGTGCATCGTGATGGTTGACGAGTTGCAATTTGAAGACAACAGCAGCCCGTGGCAAGCCTATACGGCGGATCCCAAAAAATACACCGAGTGGGCGGAACAGAAAAAGAGCAAGGGCCGCTACATTCATCCATTCGTAACGGGGACCGGTCTGGAGTATCTCGAGGGCGAGGTCGTGCCATTCGGTGGAAAACCCCGCGCGACTCCAAAAATCGCTGGGCCCGATGCTTAGACGCTAAAGGGCGTGGGGGGACCGGCCAAATGCATTCAAGGAGCCGCGCGAAGCGCAAGCCCGATAGGGCACAGCCTCAAAGAAGGCGGTACCGACAGTAGCTTGGCCGGTGGGCCCGACGCTAAAAAAGGAGTTCAAAGAAATGATTGCTGAAGAACCCAAAACAACAAATATTTACGCGCGCGAAGATTTGCTGACAGGCTGCCAGGCCGTCGCTCAGGCGGTGCGTCTGGCAGACGTCGACGTCATCGCTGCTTATCCGATTCGTCCATATACCGAGGTTATGGACGCCCTCTCCAAAATCATTGCCGATGGCGAGTTGGATGCCGAGTACATCATCGCCGACAGCGAGCATTCTCAGTTCGAAATTGTGAAACATGCCAGTTCCGTGAATGCCCGCGCATTCGCAGGCTCGAGTGGAACCGGATGGTGCTATGGCTTCGAGGCATTGGTCGTGACTGCGACCGACCGCATGCCGGTGCTGTTCCTTGTCGGTAACCGCGCGCTCGACGATCCCGGAGCATTTGGAGTCGAGCACAACGACGCCATGGCGGTGCGCGACATGGGATGGCTGCTCGCATGGGTAACGACGCCTCAGGAAGCGCTCGAGCACGTACTGCTCGGATATCGGATTGCCGAAGACAAGCGCGTGCGCATGCCGATGGCTCTCGCCATGGATGGAGCGTTTCTGACGCACTCGCAGCACATGGTGAAAATTCCAACCGCCGAAGCCGTGCGACAGTTCCTGCCACCGTATGATCTGGGCGCCGGGCGGTTGCATCCGGACAATCCAATTTCGATCGCGCCGCAAGTCAATGAAGACTGGGTCATGGAGCTGCGCCGCCAGAATTGGGATGCCGCGAAGCGCGCGCGTGGAGTCATCAAAGAAGCATACAGCGAGTTCAACGCTATTTTCGGCGAACGCTACTCCAGTCCCTTCTTCACCGAGTTCATGACCGATGACGCCGACACGATTCTGATTGGACTGGGTACCGTGTGTGCGCCGGGACGCACGGCCTGCCGCCGCCTGCGCGAAAAAGGCGAGAAGGTGGGTTTTGTCAGTCTGCGTTGGTTCCGGCCGTTTCCGACAATCGAATTGCGCGAGTCGCTCCAGCGCTTCAAAGCGGTGGGTGTGATCGATCGCGATTTCGCTCACGGCTCGCCGGATGACGGCGGAATACTCATGCATGAAGTGCGCTCGGCCCTTTACCCGCTGAAGAACCGGCCGGCGATGATCAACATCATTACGGGTCTCGGAGGACGGGACGTGTCCATTGATGACTGCATCCGTATGTACGAGATCGCCCAGAAATCGAAAACCGAGGACAAGCTCGACAACTTTGTCACGTGGATAGGTGTACGCGAATAGGAGAATTTTATGGCTACCGAAACGATTGTTTACGACAAGATCAAAGGCGTTCACAAAATCCCGCTGGAGGAATTCTACACATCGGGTCATCGCACCTGTCAGGGATGCGAATCGGCGACAACGATGCGCGCGTTCATCAAGGTCGCGGGGCCCCGGACCGTCGTCACGGGTTCGACCGGCTGCATGTACGTCGCCAATACCAGCTACATGACCACTCCATGGATTGTGCCCTGGATGCACACCCAACTCGGCGCAAGTGGCGCCTCCGCGATCGGAATGGCGGCGGGTCTGAGCGCACTGAAGCGTAAGGGCAAGATCAAAGACGAACCCATCAATGCCATCGCTTTTTGCGGTGACCTGGGCGGCGGCGATATGGGCCTCTCCGGTATCTCAGGCGCCCTTCAAACCAACTACGATTTGCTCATCATCATGTACGACAACGAGTCGGCCGCAAATACGGATATCCAGGCGACGGGCCTCTCCACGTATGGCGCGCAGACGACGTTCACTCCTCCGGGCAGCAAGCATCGCATCATGCAGAAGCGCTGGAAGAAGAACGTTGCGGGAATGCTCGCGGTCGGCCATCCCACCTGCAAATACGTTGCGACCGCGTGTGCCACGTTCCCACCCATGGATTACATGAACAAAGTAAAGAAGGCGCTCGCCGTCGGTGGGCCCACCTTCATCCACACTTATGATCCATGCCCGAAGGGCTGGGATTTCCATCCGCGCTATTCGCATGAGGTCGGTGAGTTTGGCATCAAGTCCGGACTCCTTCCACTCTACGAGATCATCGAAGGCCGGGTCGTTTACACGTACGATTGCCGCAAGACCGCGAAGGGCCGCATCCCCGTCAAGGAGTTCCTGGTGACGCAGGGCCGGTTCGCGCATCTCGTCGACGAGGACATCGAATACATCCAGAAAAAGGTGGATGAAATGTGGGATGAGTGGGATATCCCCGGCGTCGCACCGATCAAGGGAGTCCTCAAAGCGTAAGAACGATTAGCCACAAAAAGGCACAAAATGCACAAAACTTTTGAGCCTTTTGTGCCTTTTGTGGCTAATTCTCTCTGTATGTCTTTGTATCCACCGCGCGAACTGTGGCCGGAAAAAATCTACACGCTTCCTGAACTCACGTATTCGGAAACAACCAACGCCTGCCATGAGTTGCTCGACGCGAATCTCGCGGCAGGCCGCGGCGGGCGTCCCGCCATTTATTTCGGTGATTCCATCATCACCTACGAGCAGTTGTTTGAAGAAGTGGTGCAAATCGCCGGGGCCCTGCGCGAGCGCGACGTGCAGCCGGGCGATGCGGTTGTTCTCCGTCTGTTAAATCGCCCTCATTTTATTTCGACCTTCCTTGCGTTGCTGCGTGTCGGCGCGGTTGCCGTTCCCACTCCGCCGTTGCTTCGCTCGCGCGAGCTCAACGCGATCGTCGAGAACGCGAAGCCGGTTCTGCTCATCTCGGAGCCCGACTTGTGGGCCGATGTAGAGAAAATAACTTCCGTTGAATGTCTGGCTGTGGAAAGCCTCCGCCAGGGACGGTCGGTTGAATGCGCGCCGACTGCAAAGGACGATCCCGCCATCGTCCTCTTCACATCCGGAAGCACCGGCGTCCCGAAGGGCTGCATCCACTCGCACAGCGACCTGCTTTCCGTTTGCGACAGCTACGCGCGCTATATCCTGACACCCAATCCGCAAGACCGGTTCGGCGGACATCCCACCATGGCCTTTGCTTACGGTCTGGGCGGCCTTCTCCTGTTTCCTTTGCGTTTCGGAGCCGCGACCGTTCTTCTCGATCGCTTTACGCCCGAGACATTCGCTGAATGCCTGCACACGCACGAAGTCTCGATCGCGTTTTGCGCGCCGATCAGTCTCCGGCTCATGATGAAACGCGTGCCTGAGCTCAAGACGGCCGTGTCTTCATTGCGATTCGCCGTGAGCGCCGGCGAAACACTGCCCCAGTCCGTTTACAAATCGTGGCGCGAACAAACCGGCGTCGAGGTTCTCGACGGAATCGGTTCAACCGAAATGCTTCATATCTTCGTTTCAGCTCGGCCCGGACGATCGCGCGCGGGCGCGACCGGCGAAGTCGTGCCGGGATACGAAGCAATGGTCATCGATGAAAAATCGCTTCAACCAGTGCCCGACGGCACACCCGGTTTGCTTGCGGTCAAGGGGCCCACGGGCTGCCGGTATTTGCATCTGCCGCAGGCACAGCAGCAGTACGTGAGGAATGGCTGGAACATCCCCGGCGACATTTATATTCGCGGCAGCGATGGTTTCTTCCAATACCAGTGCCGCAACGATGACCTGATCATTTGCGGCGGAATCAATATCGGGGGGCCGGAAATCGAGGGCATTTTGCTCGAGCACCCGGCCGTTGCCGAAGTCGCAGTCGTCGGTTCGCCCGACGAATTGTACGGAATGGTACCGAAGGCCTTCGTCGTTCCACACGACACGTTCAAGCCTTCTGAAGAACTGAAACAGACGCTGCAGGACTTCGTCCGGCGGGAATTGGCCCCATATAAGCATCCACGTAAAATCGAGTTTGTGCAGGAATTGCCGAAGACCACCACAGGTAAAATTCGCAGGAGCGAACTGAGACGTTTATTGTAGTCGCGGGCTTTAGCCCGCGAAGTATCATAATTTGTAATGGTCGTTACCGAACATAAGGTTCTGGATGCGATGGGCCGCGCGATGGGGCGCTTTTCGATGCTCCGTCCGGGAGATCGTGTTGCCGTCGGGGTTTCCGGCGGCAAGGACAGTCTCACGCTTCTCCACGCACTCATCGCGTACAAGAAGCGAGCGCCGTTTCCGTATGAGGTGATTGCCGTCACTCTGGAGCAGGGTAAGTTCGAGCTTCCCATCGCTTCGCTCGAAGAGAAGATTCGCGCGCTGAATGTGGAATGGATTCTTCGCGAGGACACGGCAACCCTGCGGCTCATCGCCGAGAATGTCCCACACGGTTGCGACGTCTGCAGCCGGCATCGTCGATACAACCTTTATAAGATCGCCTCAGAGCTTGGCTGTTCAGTTCTTGCGCTTGGCCACACAGCGGACGATTGCGCCGAATCGCTGTTGCGTAACATACTTTTCAACGGACGCATTGCATCGCTTCCCCCTGTTTCACAGTCGCAGAAGGGAAGCGTGCGCCTGATCCGGCCTCTGGTTTATGTGACTGAGAACCTCTCCACCGAATACGCGCGCGAGCAGGGCTTTCTGCCCATTGCTTGTGTGTGCGGAGAGAAAGAGAGCGTGCGGCGGGAGATTCGCGAATTTCTCGATGGAATGAAATCGCGCCACCTCGGGATTTCCGATTCCGTTACAGCCGCGCTGGGCAATGTAAATCTCTACACCCTATTTGGAGAGAACCCGCCCGATCCCGTATGGAGCGAACAAGAATTCTGATCGCTGACGATCACCCGGTCTTCAGGCAGGGCCTGATGTCTGTCTTCCGAAATGAATCCGAATTCACGGTTGTCGGCGAGGCCACCGACGGGCAACAGGCGCTCAAGCTCACCGAGGAAGTGCATCCCGATGTGCTTCTTCTCGATCTGGTCATGCCGCGTATGACAGGGTTGGAAACGCTGCGGGAGCTTTGCAATTCTCCGCATCCTGTACGAACGATCGTCCTGACCGCCTCCATCGAAAAGGAACAGATCGCGCAGGCTCTCCAGTTGGGGGCGCGGGGCATCGTTCTGAAGGATGCGCCCACCGAGATCCTTCTCAAGAGTATTCGTGCTGTCACGGACGGCAAGTTCTGGGTGGGCGAGAACAGCGTGACGGATCTGGTCGAAATTCTGCGAACCTATCTGCCGCCTGCAGCGGGCAGTGGCGGCGGTAAGAACTCCAAAAAGACCTTCGGACTTACCCCTCGTGAGCTGGAAGTCGTGGAATCGATCGTATCCGGCTTTACGAATAAGGAAATCGCCACCAAGTATTCGATCAGCGAGCAGACGGTGAAGCACCACCTCCGTAACATATTCGATAAGGTGGGTGTTTCCAATCGGTTGGAGCTCGCCTTGTTTGCCATCAACCACCGTTTGGTCTCGAACGAATAAACTCCCCTCCTCGGCTGAGGAGGGGAAGTCGAGGCCGCGAAGCGAAGCCTCGACTGGGGTGGTGCTGGTCAAAAGAATCAGTCTCTTGACCAACACCACCCCGGCGCTTCGCGCCACCCGACCTCGACTCAGGCGGCTGAGGAGGGGAATGTAGAACTTTCGTAGGGTAACCCCTCACCCTCCGGGCGATTCCGCCAACTCCGACATCGCGGCATTCTTACAGCGTGGAATTACCCTTCACATTAAAGCTGCCCGTGGAGTTCCGGCGGGTGGGGTCCAGCCGGTGGCTCATGGGATATACCGAAGACATGAGCTCCTGTGCCGTGCGATTCCGCGCCGGCGAATGGATCGAACCCAAGAGCCGCATCGAAATGGTTTTCAGGATGCCGGCCGCGGACC
>Ga0070707_100000447_pt1 | contig 40904 bp, 37 predicted proteins | sample KBSK5502metaG_FD_65468 | JGI IMG/M metagenome (GOLD analysis project Ga0070707, IMG submission 65468) | Corn, switchgrass and miscanthus rhizosphere microbial communities from Kellogg Biological Station, Michigan, USA - KBS K5-50-2 metaG | ecosystem: Host-associated > Plants > Roots >... | reverse complement strand
GGGTCGCGCTCCATTTCCTCGGCGAGCCCGTCGCGGATCGCCTCGAGGTAGGTCGTCTCAGCCACGGAGCCCTCGGCGGTACCAGAGCAGGGGCGCGGCCGGCGGGTCCGCATGCACGCCCACGAGCGCGTCTGACGGATCGGGCGGCGGCGACTGCTCGGTGGCGTCGGTCGCCCGGTCGATCTCGTCGCGGACGCGGGCCTCGAGGCCCGTGAGCTCCGACCGTTCCACCCCGAGCGACTGCGTGAGGCGCGTGGCGTAGCGCTGTAGCGGATCGTTCTCGGTGGCCCAGCGCTCGATCTCGCCAGCCGGGACGTAGGACTGGCTGTCGTGCTCTGCGTGCCCCTTCCGCCGGTAGGTCACGAGCTCGATCAGGGTGACGCCACCGCCCCGGCGGGCCCGGTCCACGGCCTCCTTCGTCACCTCGTACACCGCGAGCACATCGTTACCGTCGGCGCAGCCGCCGGCCACCCCGTACCCCGCCGCCTTGTCCACGAAGCTCTTGGCGGCGGTCTGCCGGGCCGTGGGTGTGGAATAGGCGTAGCCGTTGTTCTCGACGATGACGACGAGCGGACAGCGCTGTACCGCGGCGAAGTTGAGTCCCTCGTGAAACGCCCCCGTGGACGTGGCCCCGTCGCCCACGTAGACCAGGCCGACCCGCGATTGCCTGCGGAGCTTGAACGACAGGGTGACACCCGCCATGACGGGCACCAAGTCGCCCAGGTGCGAAATCTGCCCGATGAACCCGCGGCCGACGTCGCCGACGTGGATGTTGAGGTCCCGGCCGCGGGTCAGGCTGTCGCCCGTGGCCAGGTACTGCCGCAGCACCTCCACCGGCTGGGTCCCGTGGACCAGCAAGGAGCCCAGGTTCCGGATGAGGGGCGACAGCACATCGCCCTGCGCGCGGTCCAGCGCGTAGGCGGAGCCGACCGCGTCCGCTTCCTGCCCGAGCGACCGGAACAGTCCGCCGTAGACCCGGGCCTGCCGGTACAGCGCCACCAGCCGCTCCTCGAGCGTGCGGGTGAGCACCATGTAGTAGTACAGCTCGAGCAGCTGATCGCGCGTGAGGCCCGCGGGGGCGGGCGCTGGAGCCGGGACCAAGGGGGAGAGGGCGCTGATGGAAGCCATGGGGCCAGGGGAACGGGGGAGCGGAGGCCGGGCAGGAACCTAAACCGTGAACAGTGAACAGTAAACGGCGAACACGGGACTCCAGGCACGCACCGGAACCCCCGCTCACCGTTCACCGTTTCCCGTTTTACTGGGCTGACGTTTCGATCCGCATCCCGTAGAACGACCGATACACGAAGAACATGGACACGGCGAAGAACGCGGCGGCGAGGGCGTGGCTCAACCCCGCGCCTTCCTGCGCGGTGAGGGACACCGCCAGCTCGACGGCGAGGAGACCGAACAGCGTCGTGAACTTGATGATCGGGTTGAGCGCCACCGACGAGGTGTCCTTGAACGGGTCGCCCACGGTGTCGCCGACAACCGTGGCGGCGTGCAGCGGCGTGCCTTTCTGTTTGAGCTCGACCTCGACGATCTTCTTCGCGTTGTCCCACGCGCCGCCGGCGTTGGCCATGAAGACGGCCTGGTAGAGGCCGAACAGCGCGATCGAGACCAGATATCCGATGAAGAAGTAGGGCTCGACGAACGCGAAGGCCAGGGTGGCAAAGAACACGGTCAGGAAGATGTTGAACATCCCCTTCTGCGCGTACTTGGTGCAGATCTCCACGACCTTCTTGCTGTCCTCGACCGAGGCCTTGGTCGCGCCCTCGAGCTTGATGTTCCGCTTGATGAACTCGACCGCCCGGTAGGCGCCGGTCGTCACCGCCTGGATGGACGCGCCGGTGAACCAGTAGATCACTGAACCGCCGGTGATGAGGCCGAGCAGGAACGGGGGATGGAGCAGCGAGAGATTCTCGACGTTGGCCGTGAGCCCGTGCGTGAGGGCCACGATAATGGAGAAGATCATCGTCGTAGCGCCCACGACGGCGGTGCCGATGAGCACCGGCTTCGCCGTGGCCTTGAACGTGTTGCCCGCCCCGTCGTTCTCCTCCAGGAAGTGCTTGGCCCGCTCGAAGTCCGGCGCGAAGCCGAAATCCCGCTGGAGCTCCGCCGTGACGTTCGGGACCTGCTCGATCAGCGACAGCTCGTAGATGGACTGGGCATTGTCCGTCACCGGGCCGTAGGAGTCGACCGCGATCGTCACCGGACCCATCCCGAGGAAGCCGAACGCCACCAGGCCGAAGGCGAAGACGGCGGGCGCGACCATGAGCGCTCCGAGTCCCGTCGTGCTCACCCCGTATGCGACGGCCATCAGGCCCATGATCGTGATGCCGAGCCAGTAGCCGCTGAAGTTGCCCGCCACCAGGCCGGAGAGGATGTTCAACGAGGCCCCGCCTTCGCGCGACGAGGTGACGATCTCGCGCGTGTGCCGCGACTCCATCGAGGTGAACACCTTCACCAGCTCCGGGATGATCGCGCCGGCGAGGGTGCCGCAGCTGATCACCGTGGACAGCTTCCACCAGAGCGAGTCGTCGCCGCCCAGGCTCGGCACCAGCAGATACGAGACCAGATAGGTGAGCACGACCGACACGATCGACGTGAGCCACACGAGGAACGTGAGCGGGGCCTCGAAGTTCATCTTGTCGGCCGTGGCGAACCGGCTTCGCGCCAGCCCTTCGTTGATGAGGTAGGACGCGCCGCTCGCCACGATCATCATGACGCGCATCACGAAGATCCAGACCAGCAGCTGGACCTGGACGGCCGGATCCTTCACCGCGAGCAGAATGAACGAGATAAGCGCGACGCCGGTGACGCCGTAGGTCTCGAAGCCGTCCGCGCTTGGGCCCACCGAGTCGCCGGCGTTGTCGCCCGTGCAGTCCGCGATCACGCCGGGGTTCCGGGCATCGTCTTCCTTGATGTTGAAGACGATCTTCATGAGGTCGGAGCCGATGTCGGCGATCTTCGTGAAGATGCCGCCGGCGATCCGGAGGGCCGCCGCTCCCAGGGACTCCCCGATGGCGAAGCCGATGAAGCAGGGCCCCGCGTAGTCCCCCGGCACGAAGAGCAGGATGAAGAGCATCATCACCAGCTCGACGCTGATGAGCAGCATGCCGATGCTCATCCCCGCCTTGAGGGGGATCTGATAGCACGGGTACGGCTTGCCTCGAAGGCTCGCGAACGCGGTGCGCGAGTTGGCGAAGGTGTTCACCCGGATCCCGAACCAGGCGACCGAGTAGCTGCCGGCGATGCCGACGAGGCTGAACAGCAGGATGATCGCCACCTTGGGCGCCGGGAAGCCGCGGACGACGGCGCCGGTCGCGTCGGTCGTCTGGGCCAGGAGGCCGAAATAAACCGCCGCGATCGCGCCGATGAAGACCCAGAGCAGCATGAGGAACTTGCCCTGGGTGATCAGGTAGGTCTTGCACGTCTCGTAGATCAGCTCGGAGACCTCCCGCATCGCGGTGTGGACCGGGAGGCGCTTGAGCTGGCCGTAGATCACCAGCCCGAACAGGAGACCCAGCGCGCAGACGACAAGCCCGTTGAGGAGCAGCGTGTGACCGGGGATACCGCGGCTCAGGAACTGCACCGAGTTCAGGTCGGGGATCGTGAGGCTCGCCTCACCGCCCCCTGTGTGTCCCGCCGCCTCCTGGGCGAGCGCCGGACGGGCGGCAAGCAGGCCCGCCATCGAGAGGAGAAGCGCCGTCCACCGATTCATCGAGGGTCTCCTGGCTGGCTAGTAGGCGCCACGCGGCGCGTGGCTGGGCTCGGCCATGGTGTGCACCAGCGTGAGGAAGCGCTTGGCGAGCCGGTCGGCCTCGCTCTCCCCGGGCTGGTTGGTCTCCACCGTGATCCGCGTGTAGTGGCCGCCCTCGGCCTCGGCGGTCACGCCGATCTGACCGATCCCGCCGGCGAACCGCCGGCGGCGCGGGCCCTCTTCCATCGGTCGTAGCTGCGCCCCGAAGAACTCGGCGGCGCGGGCGAGCACCTCGTCCGGGCCCACTGAGGTCCGATGGAAGTACTTCATGCCTCGCTGTAGTACTCGATCCCGAGGTGGGTGATCGGCTCCTCGCCCATCAGCCAGCGAAGCGTGTTCTTGAGCTTGGTCTGCTGGATGAAAAGATCGTGCTCGGGGTAGAGACCCGGCGCCGTCTGGGGACTCTTAAAGTAGAAGGACAGCCACTCCTGGATCCCGACCAGCCCCGCGCGCGCGGAGAGATCGAAGAAGAGGGCCAGGTCGAGCACCAGCGGCGCGGCGAGGATCGAGTCCCGACAGAGGAAGTCCACCTTGATCTGCATCGGATAGCCGAGCCATCCGAAGATGTCGATGTTGTCCCAGCCTTCCTTGTTGTCCCCCCGGGGCGGGTAGTAGTTGATCCGCACCTTGTGGTACATGTTGCCGTACAGCTCGGGGTAGAGCTGCGGCTGGAGGATGTACTCGAGCACCCCGAGCTTCGACTCCTCCTTCGTCTTGAAGCTCTCGGGGTCGTCGAGCACTTCGCCGTCCCGGTTGCCCAGAATGTTGGTGGAGTACCAGCCGGCCACGCCCAGCATGCGGGCCTTGAACATGGGCGAGAGGACCGTCTTGACCATCGTCTGGCCGGTCTTGAAGTCCTTCCCGCCGATCGCCACCCCGCGGGTCTTGGCCAGCTGCTCCAGCGCCGGGAAGTCGCAGGTGAGGTTCGGCGCCCCGTTGGCGAACGGCACGTTCTCCATCAGCGCGGCCCACGCGTACAGCATGGAGGGCGCGATGGAGGGCTCGTTGGCATCCATCGCCTTCTCGAAGGCCTCGAGGGTCCAATGCGCCGGCCCCGGGCTGATGAAGATCTCGGTGGAGGCGCACCAGACGACGACCAGGCGGTCGCACTGATGCTTCGCCTTGAAGTCGCGGATGTCGGCCCGGAGCTGTTCGGCGAGATCCCGCTTGCTCTTGGCCTTCTTGACGTTGGTCCCCTCGAGGCGCTTCACGTAGCTCTGATCGAACGCGGCCGGCATCGGCTTGATGCTCTTGAGGAAATCCGCGATCGGCTCGACGTGCTCGTGCCGGTCGAGCACGCCGGCCCGGACGCAGGCGGTGTAGCAGTCGTCGGGGATCGGGTCCCACGCGCCGAAGACGAGGTCCTTGAGGTCCGCGAGGGAAACGAAATCCTTGATCAGCGGCGCCCGGCCTTCGGTCCGCTTCCCCAGCCGGATGGTGCCCATCTGGGTCAGGGAGCCGATCGGCCGGGCCTTGCCCCGGCGGACGTTTTCGACGCCCGCGATGAACGTGGACGCGACTGCACCGAGCCCCACGCAGAGCACGCCGAGCCTGCCCCTAGCCGGCGCGAGCGTCCGCGCCTTGTGTTCCGCCACGCTTAGGATCCTTTCGCGAGAGAATCGAGCGCTCGCCGCCGGGGAGCGGGCTCCCCGACCCGTGCGGTCGACTCCGGCGCGCGGCCTTCCGCGTGCCGGTAGACATAGACGAAGCGCTGCACGACCGTGATGATCGAAGCGGCCGCCAGCAACGCCACGATCGCCTCGAGAACCAGGGCGCGGGGGCCGGCGCCGACCAGGAGCGACGCCCCGCCCAGCCCGACGATGCGCTCCGCCCGCTGCGCGATCCCCACCTTGCAGTCGATGCCGAGCCCCTCGGCGCGCGCCCGGGCGTACGAGACGAGCAGCGAGGCGAGAATCGCGACCATGCAGGTGACTACCGCCGGTAGCCGGTACGCCACGTCCGGCGCGGTGAGCAGGAACGCGCCGATCCCGATGAAGGTGGCCCCGTCGCCGATCCGGTCGAGCGTCGAGTCGTAGAAGGCGCCGAACTTCGTGACCATCGCCCCGCCTCGGGCCACTTGCCCATCGAGCGTGTCGACCACGCCGCTCACGAGCAGCAGCAGCCCGCCCAGGCGGATCGCGCCGACACCATAGGCCAAGGCCGAGAGAAGCACCAGCCCGGTGCCGAACGTCGTGATGGTGTTGGGCTTGGTGCCGCTTCGAATCAGCCAGTCCACCAGCGGGCGAACGGCGGAGTAGAACGGCCGTTCCAGGGCGTCCAGCAGCTTCAGCGGGTGTCGGTCCTCGGCCGGGCCAGGGTGATCACGGGGGGCTCACCGGCCCCGGAAAACGCCGCGAAACAATAATCGTGAGAACGGGATTTGGCTATTGGGAGCTGTTGGCCGTTAGCTGTTAGCCGTTAGCCGTTAGTCATTGGCCGTGAGCTATTCTCCGTACAACAGATAGGGCTTTCGCCGCGCCTCGAATGCAGCGAGCCCCGCGGCCCACCCCCGGACGATCTCGTCGGGATCCCGGCCGGCCTGGATCGCCTCGCGGAGTCCGGGCCCCCCGGCCAGTCGGTCGAAGTGCCGGGGGATCCAGCCGATCCGGTCGGGATGCAACGCTGCGATCGCGGCGAGAAGGTGGACCGCGGTCCTGGTGGGGTCGTAGGTCCTCCGGTCGGTCATTTCGAGCCGGATGCCGGCGACCGCTGTGTCCGCGAAGCGCCCGTCGCCCGGATGGCGCGGCGTGAAGGCCGCCGCCCGGAAGCGTACCCCGGGAAGACTCTCGGCCCGCACGCGGGCCAGCACCGCGACGGTATCGAGCCAGGGCGCCCCGATCTGCTCGAACGCCTCCTCGGTGCCGCGACCCACGGACAGGGCGGTTCCCTCGAAAAGGCACAGTCCGGGATAGTGGAACAGCGCCCCGATGGAGCGGAGGTTGGGACTGGGCGGAACGAAGGGGAGCCCGGTGTCGTCCCAGGCGAGCGAGCGACGCCAGCCCGCGACCGGCACGACCGTCAGCGCGGTCCCGAGCCCCAGGTCGGCGCGGGCGAGCCGAGCGAGCTCGCCGATCGTGAGACCGTGGCGCATGGGGACCGCGAGCCGGCCCACCGTCGAGACGAACGCGGGGTCCAGAACGTTCCCCTGCACCGCGCCGGCGATCGGATCGGGACGGTCCAGAACCACGACCGGAATCCGGGCGCGGGCCGCGGGGGCCATGAGGTCGATCGTGGTCCCGATGTACGTGTAGTAGCGGGCTCCGGCGTCCTGGAGGTCCACGAGGAGCAGGTCCAGGCCTTGCAGCATGTCCGCCGTCGGTGCCGTAAGCGGCCCGTAGAGGCTGTAGATTGGGAGACCCGTTGCGGAATCCACCGTCGAAGCGACCGCAGCCCCGGCGTCCGCCGTTCCCCGGAACCCGTGCTCGGGGCTGAAAAGCGCGACCAGACGCACCCCCGCTTGCAGGAGCCGCGTGACGTCGCTCACGCCCCGTGCGTCCACGCCGGCCTGATTGGTGACCAGGCCAACCCGCCGGCCTCGCACGAGGTGCAGACTGTCGCGAAGCAGCACGTCGATGCCGGGCAGCACCGGCACCGCGCCCGCGCCTTGCTCCGCCCGATCCACGCGGGCCGACGACGCCGGCGCGCAGGCGAAGGCGAACCCGATCACCCACACGAGCGCGAGCCGTCTGTGCATCGAACGCTCCTGATCGCGATTGCCGTGGCGGCGGCCTGCGCTCCCCGCGCGAGCTCGCCGGAACCGGGGCCGGCGCCCGCCGCCGCCCCGCCCGCCATCCCGGCGCCAGCGCCCGCCGCGGCGGCCCCGGATTTGGACCAGCGCCTGGCCGCGCTCTCCCTCCGGGACAAGATCGCCCAGCTGGTCATGCCGTGGATGGCCGGAACCTACGCCGCGTACGACGACTGGAACTTCGCGGAAGCGGTGCGCCTGGTAGACTCGTTGCACGTAGGCGGCGTGATCGTGTCGGTCGGCTCCCCGCTCGACATCGCGGCGCGACTCAACTGGCTGCAGGCTCGCTCCCGGCTCCCGCTCCTGGTCGCGTCCGATCTCGAAGGCGGCACCGCGATCCGGCTCACCGGCGGGACGCCGTTCCCCAGCAATATGGGCGTGGGCGCGGGCGGCCGGGACTCCGATGCCTACGCGATGGGGCGGGTGACGGCGGAGGAGGGCCGGGCCGTCGGTATTCATCTCGCGTTCGCGCCGGTCGCCGACGTGAACAGCAACCCCGCTAATCCGATCATCAACACCCGCTCGTTCGGGGAGGACCCGCACGCGGTGGCGCGCTTCGTCGCGGCGGAGGTGCATGGGCTCGAGCAGCACGGGATGCTCTCGACGGCGAAGCACTTTCCCGGCCACGGCGACACGGGCACGGACTCGCATCTGGGGCTGGCGGTGGTCCAGGCCGACTGGAAGCGCCTCGACACCCTCGAGCTGATCCCGTTCCGCGCCGCGATCCAGGCCGGCGTGACCGGGGTGATGTCCGCCCACGTAGCGTTGCCGGCAATGGACGGGGGCCAAAGTCGACCCGGCACGGTGGTGCCGGCGATTCTCACCGGCCTGCTCCGTGATTCGCTCCACTTCCAGGGCCTCATCGTCACCGACGCGCTGGAGATGGGCGGGCTGGTAAACGCCTACGGCGCGGCCGAAGCCCCCGTGCTCGCGCTGCTCGCCGGCGCGGACCTTCTGCTTCAGCCGGCCGACCCGGCGACGACGATCGATGCGGTCGAGCGCGCCGTCCGGGAGGGGCGGGTGAGCGAGGCCCGGCTCGATCAGTCGGTGCGAAAGATTCTGGCGCTCAAGCAGCGCCTCGGCCTCTTCGACCGGCGCACGGTGACGCTCGACAGCGTGCCCCGCATCGTCGGAAGCGGGGAGCACCTGCGCACGGCGCTCGACGTCTCCGAGCGGTCCGTCGTCCTCCTCGCGGACGACGGTGCACTCGACAGCCTGCGCGCGCGCCCGCGGCGGATCACGCTGGTCGCCTACGGCGACGAGGGTAACCCGGTGGTCGGCCCGACGCTGGCCCAGGAGCTCCGCGCCGCGGGCAACACCGTGTCGCTCGTGCGGCTCTGGCCCTCGAGCGGAGCCGCGAGCTACGACTCGGCCCGCGCGGCCATCCGGGCGAGTCCCTTCCCGGTCTTCGCGATTGCGATTCGTGCGGTGCCCTGGCGAGGTGGGATCGGCATGCCGGACGGACTCGCGGCGCTGATTGACCAGTCCCCCGCCGGCCGCACTGTCCTCGTCTCTCTCGGCTCACCGTACATCATCACGCAGACGCCGCACGCCCGCTCATACCTGATCGGGTGGGCCGCCAACCCGCTCACCGAAGCCGCGGTCGCACGCGCGCTCACCGGCGGTGCCATCGGCGGACGGCTGCCCATCCGGGTCCCGCCCGCCTATCCGCTCGGAGCCGGTCTTGCGCGTCCGGCCTCGCCCCGCACGCCGTACTGACCTCCACCGGGAGCCCCGATGCGCCTCGATCTAGCCGATTGGCTCGTCATCCTGGCCTACTTCGTCGCCTCCACCGCCATCGGGCTCGCCTTCACCCGGCGCGCGAGCAGCTCGCTCGACGAGTATTTCCTCTCCGGGCGCGCGCTCCCCTGGTGGCTGGCCGGCACATCCATGGTAGCGACCACCTTCTCGGCTGACACGCCTCTGGTCGTGGCGGGGCTGGTGGCCAAGTACGGCGTTGCCGGTAACTGGCTGTGGTGGAACGGCGCGATCTCCGGCATCCTGACCGTCTTCTTTTTCGCGCGGCTCTGGCGCCGCGCCGGCGTGCTCACCGATCTCGAGTTCGCCGAGCTGCGGTACGGAGGAAAGCCGGCGGCGGTGTTGCGCGGATTCCGGGCGCTGTACCTCGCGCTGCCGGTCAATCTGATCATCATGGGTTGGGTCACCCGGGCCATGGTGACGGTGCTCGAGATCTCGCTCAACATCAATCCCTGGCAGGCGGCCGTGCTGCTGTTTCTCATCACGGCGGGCTACACCATCTTCGCCGGCCTCTGGGGCGTCGTGGTGACGGACACGTTCCAGTTCGTGGTGAAGATGGGGGGCGTGATCCTCCTCGCGGTGCTGGCGGTGAGGTCGGTCGGCGGCCTGGAGATCCTCACCGCGCGGGCAGCGGCGCACTTCGGCTCGCGGGAAGCGGCCTTCAGCGTGCTCCCGCCTATCGACAAGGCCTGGCTGCCGCTGTCCACGCTGTTCGTGTTCCTCTCGGTCCAATGGTGGGCGACGTGGTATCCCGGCGCGGAGCCGGGCGGCGGCGGGTATGTCGCGCAGCGTGTCCTCGCGGCCAAGGACGAGCGGCACGGCCTGCTGGCGACGCTCTGGTTCAATATCGCGCACTACGCGCTGCGGCCGTGGCCCTGGATTCTGGTCGGCTTCGTTGCGCTGCTTCGGTATCCCGGGCTCGCCAATCCGGAGGAGGGCTATGTCCGGGTGATGGTGGACATCCTGCCAACCCCGTGGAAAGGCCTCTTGCTCGCAACGTTCGCGGCCGCCTACATGAGCACGATCGGCACCCACCTCAACTGGGGCGCGTCGTATCTGGTGAACGACGTCTATCTGCGATTCATCAACCCGCGGGCAGGCCGCTCGGCGCAGGTCATGGCGTCCCGGACCGCAACCGTGTTCCTCATGCTGGCCTCCCTCGGCGTCATGGCCTACCTCAAGAGCGTCGAGCAGGGCTGGAAGCTGTTGATCGGCCTGGGCGCGGGCACGGGTCTCGTGTTCATTCTCCGCTGGTACTGGTGGCGGATCAATGCGTGGTCGGAGATCAGCGCGATGGCGGCGTCCTTCGTCACCTCCTTCGCGCTGCAGGCAGCGCACCTCAAGTCCGGTGACACCTCGCGCCCCGACTACGCGATCGCGATGCTCATCACCGTCGGCGTCTCCACTGCCGTCTGGCTCGCCGTCACTTTCCTGACGCCACCGGAGTCGCCGGAGACGCTGGAGCGATTCTACCGACGGGTCCGGCCCGGCGGCGCCGGATGGCGCCTCGTGGCGAAGCGGCTGGGCTACGGGAACGATCCGATTCCGGGTGGTGTTCTCTCGTGGGTTAACTGGGCGGCCGGAGTGGTTGCGGTGTATTCGGCGGTGTTCTCGGTGGGAGCGCTGGTGACGGGGAGCCCGGGTGCCGGGGCCGGCTACGCCGCCCTGGCGATAGGGGCTTTCGCGTTGATCCAGCGTAACTTGCGTGCTGACACCCAGCTCGCGGCCAGCGTTGACACTGCGAGGGCTGCCCGGTAACATTCGAGCATTCAACCGTCCGAACGCCGCTCCGCATTCCCCCAGCGGAGCCCACGGAAGGAGTCGCGCATGAGCGTGGAACAGCAGGCCCAGACAACCGGGTTCGAGCTTGTCCTTACCCCACGGGCTGCTGAAGAAGTCGGGAAGTTCATCGCCGCTGAGCAGGTGCCCGCCGAAACCGCCGGCCTCCGGGTCAGCGTGCTGCCGGGCGGCTGCTCCGGCTTCAAGTACAGCCTGAACATCGAGGAGCGTCCGCTCGACGACGACCTCGTCCTCGACGTCGCCGGCGTCCGGGTGTTCGTGGACGGCTTCAGCGCCCAGTACCTGAACGGGGTCACGGTCGACTACGTGACGTCGATGCAGGGCTCCGGCTTCACATTCACCAACCCGAACGCCACCGGCGGCTGCGGCTGCGGAACCAGTTTCACAGCGTAAACAGTGAACAGTGAACAGTGAACGGGGGGTCTCCGTGATCGGGGCCCCCCGTTTACCGTTCACCGTTTACCGTTCACCACCGTGACTTCCCTCGACCTCGCCGTCGTCCTCGCGTACTGTGCGACGTCGCTCGGCGTCGGCCTCTGGGTTGCGCGACGGCAGCGCACCGCCGGCGACTACTTCCTCGGCGCCCGCAACCTGCCGGCGTGGGCGATTCTCCTCTCGATCGTCGCCACCGAGACCTCCGCGATCACCGTTATCTCCATCCCCGGCACCGGCGCCCGGGGCGACCTCGCCTTCCTCCAGCTGGTGGCCGGCTTCATCGTGGGACGCACCGCGGTGGCCATCTGGCTCCTGCCGGGCTATTTCCGCGGGGACCAGGAGACGGCCTACGCCCGCCTGGAGTCGCGGTTCGGGCTCGGCACCCGCCGCCTGATGTCCAGCATTTTCCTCGTGACCCGATTCCTCGGCGACGGGGTCCGGGTCTTCGCGAGCGCGATTCCGCTCGCGCTGGTGACGGGGTGGACGGCCCCGATGTCGATCGCCGTCATCGGGATCGTCACCATGGTGTACACCTGGTTCGGCGGGTTCAGGGCTGTCGTGTGGGCCGACGTGTTTCAACTCGGCGTGTATGTCGCGGGCGGCCTCGTGACCCTCGCCGTCGCATGCCACCTCGCCGGCGGTGCGGAGACCGTCCTGACCGCCGCCGCCGCCGCCGGCAAGCTCCACATCGTGAACCCCACCCTGAGCTTCACCACCACCTACACTCTGCTCGGGGGACTGGTCGGCGGCGCGATGCTGTCGGCGGCGTCCCACGGGACGGACCACCTGATCGTCCAGCGCCTTCTGGCCACCCGCTCGTTGCGGGACGCCCGCATTGCGCTGGTGGGCTCGGGGCTCGTGGTCTTCCTTCAGTTCCTCCTCTTCCTGCTCGTCGGCACCGCCATCTGGGCGACGCAGCTGGTGCCGGCCTCCGTGCCCTCCGATCAGATCTTTCCCGGCTTCGTCCTCGCCCACCTGCCGGCCGGACTCGCCGGGCTCGTGGTCGCTGGCATCCTCGCCGCCGCGATGGGGACTCACAGCTCCGCCATCAATGCCCTGGCCTCGTCCCTCACGCATGACCTTTACGCCGGCTGGACGGGCCGGCGCGAGCCGGCCCACCTCCTCCGGGTGGGCCGCCTGTTCTCGGCGCTCTGGGGCGTCGGCCTCATCGCGGGCGCGCTGCTCTTCCTCGCCTACGATCGCGAGGGCCGGACGCCGGTGGTCGTGCTCGCGCTCTCGGTCGCCTCGATCGCGTACGGCACCTTGCTCGGGACATATGTCCTGGCGGGGCGCTGGTCCCGGGCGACGGGCCGGGACGTCGTCGCCGGCGCCGGGGTATCGTTGGGTGTGATGCTGGCTGTCTTCTTCGCCCGCGCCCTCGCCGAGCAGCCCGGGCTTGCGTGGCTTGCCCCGGCCGGCAGGCTCGCCTGGCCCTGGTACGTGCCGCTGGGCACGCTGCTCGCAGTGGCGGTCGGGACGCTCTCGAGCGCGTTGCGGTGGGGCGCGCATGGACAGCCGGGACGCGGCTGACGATCTTCTCTCCCCAGCGATGACCCCCATTCTGATCGGTGTCGACGTGGGCGGGACCAAGACCGCCGCCGCGGTCGCGCGGGGCGACGCGCCGCTGGCGCGGGCCGACGGCCCCGGCGCGGCGCTCCGCCCGGGACGGGCCCTCCAGTCCGCCGCGACCATCGCGGAGGTGGTGCGGCGCGGCCTCGCTTCGATCGGCGAGACGCGGGGGGACGTGCTGGTGGTGGGGGCCGCGGGCGCGGGACGGCGTCCGGAACGGGACGAGCTCGCGCGCGCGCTCCGGAGCGAGGCCCTGGCGGAGCAGGTCGTCGTCACGACCGACATCGAGATCGCGCTCGTCGCGGCGTTCGGCGACGGCCCGGGAATCGTGGTGAGCGCAGGCACCGGGAGCATCGCGGTCGGACGCGACGCCGCCGGGACGCTGCACCGGATGAGCGGCTACGGCTGGCAGATGGGAGACGAAGGCAGCGGCTATGCGGTCGGGCGCGCGGCGCTGGGTGCGGTGAGCCGCGCGCGCGACGGCCGGAGCCCCGCGACGCCGCTCCAGCAACGCCTCCTCGCCGCCACGCGCAGTAGCGACTTCGACGATCTGGTCCGCTGGGCGGCGACGGCGAGTCCGGCAGAGGTCGCGGCGCTCGCTCCCTCGGTCCTCGAGGTGGCGGCCGGCGGCGACCTGGTGGCGCGCGGCATTGCCGATTACGCGGCGCGGGAGCTCTCCCAGCTCGCCATCCTCCTGCTGCCGCTCCTCAGCGCCGCGGGCGCCGGTCCCGTACGCGTGGCGCTTGCCGGAGGGCTCCTCGAGCTCGACACCGCACTCCGCCGGATGGTGCTCCAAAAGCTCGGCGACCACGAAGGGCTCACCCTCGTAGACACCCCTATCGACGCCGCCCTCGGCGCCCTGGCGATGGCGCGGAAGGCCTAGCGGATCGCGCGCTCCGCCCGCTCCGGATGGCGGAGCCGGCTGTGGCGCACGCCGTACAGGAAGTACAACACCAGGCCGAGCACCAGCCAGATGCCGAACCGCTTCCACGTGATCACCGGCAGTTGCAGCATCAGGTACAGGCACGCCGCCACCGAAATGAGCGGTGTGAGCGGCACCCACGGGACACGGAATGGACGGGCCCGGCTCGGGTCCGTGAACCGGAGCGCGATCACGCCAAGGGAGACGAGGACGAAGGCGAAGAGCGTTCCGATGTTCGTGAGGTCCACGACCTCGGGAACATTCAGGAATGCCGACGACGTCCCCACGAAACAGCCGGTGATGATGGTCCCGACCCAGGGCGTCTTGTAGCGCGGGTGCACCTTCGCAATGAACGGTGGCAGGAGCCCGTCCCGCGCCATCGAGAAGAAGATCCGGGGCTGGCCCAGCTGGAACACCAGCAGCACGCTGCCCATCGCGATGACCGCGCCGAGTGACACGATGAGGCGCGAGGCCTTGAGCAGGGCCGGCGGTCCATCCGAGTATTGCAGGGCCGTGATCATCGGCTCGGCGGTCCCGAGCACCTTCCAGGGCGCCATTCCTGTCATCACCGCCGAGAGGCCGATGTAGAGCACGGTGCACACTACGAGGCTCATGATGATCCCGAACGGCATGTCCCGTTTCGGGTCCTTCGACTCCTCCGCGGCCGTGGAGACCGCGTCAAATCCGATGTAGCTGAAGAAGATGATTGCGGCACCGGCAGCGATGCCCCGAAAGCCGTTCGGTGCAAATCCGCCCGTCGCCGGGTTGGTCCAGTTCGACGGCTTGATGAGGAACACGCCGACCGCGATGAAGAACAGGATGATGCCGATCTTGAGCAGCACCATCGCATTGTTCGAGTTCGCCGACTCCCGTACGCCCCGGATGAGGATGATCGTGATCACGCAGACGACCAGGAACGCGGGCAGGTTGACGATGAAAGGGAAACCGAAGATGCGGGGGGCCTCGGCGATGGCGGAGCCGAGGTAGGTCTGGGTCGGATCGGTCGCACCTTTCGCCACCGCGGCCGCCGCATCATGGGCGGAGCGGTAGTCGGTCGCGAGCCACGGGGGCATGCTGAGCCCGAAGTGGCTGATCAGCTCGCGGAAGTATCCTGACCATCCGATAGCCACCGCGATGTTCCCCACCGCGTACTCGACGATCAGGTCCCACCCGATGATCCAGGCGACGAATTCCCCGAGCGAGGCATAGGCGTAGGTGTACGCCGACCCGGCGATCGGCACCATCGCGGCGAACTCGGCGTAGCACAGCGCCGCGAAGCCGCAGGCGACCGCCGTGAGGAGGAACGAGAGCACGATCGCCGGCCCGGCGCCCGGCCGGGCGGCGTCGCCCACGATGGCGGTCCCGGTCGTCGCGAAAATCCCGGCCCCGATCGTGGCGCCCACACCGAGCGCGGTGAGGTGCCACTTGTTGAGCGAGCGGGAAAGCCCGCCGCGCTCCCGGATGTCGTTCTCACAATCCTGGATCGATTTGCGGACGAAAAGTGAGGGCATGACCCCTTGCCGGGCTAGAAGAAGACCGTGACGGTCGTGGTGCCGGGCACCGGCGTCCCCTCGGGCGAGCGGGCGGGCCGGAACCGGTAGTTCCGCATCGCTTCATCGAACTTGCGAGCGAAGCCGCCGTCCCGGATCTCGGGCGCCACGGCGATGCGCTCGACCCGGCCGTCGGCGGTGACGAAGAAGGTCACCTCGACCCGGCGACCGCGCAGGTCCCTCGGATAGTCGGCCGGCGGGAGCACCAGTTGGCGCGGTTCCGGCGCCGTGCCGTGCCCCCCCTCTCCCCCCGCTGCGGGCCCCGTTCCCGCTCCGATGCCCCCGCCTGTCCCCCCGCCCTCTCCACCACCCGCACCAGGCCCGTTGCCGTCGGCCCCGCCTGCTCCCGCGCTCGCCCCGACCGCGGCGGCGGGGGGTGTGGGTGGCGTCGAGGGGCTGGTGTCGACAGCCCGCTCGACGACCGGTGGGAGCACCGGCGTCGCGGGCTCCGGACGGGAAACGACGGGGGAACGTTTGGGGAGTACGACCGGCGGAGGCGCCGGCGCAACGGGCACGGAAATATACGCGACGCCGTGCTCCCTGCCACCGTCGCCGCCCCCGCCGCCCCGCGGCGCCAGGGTGACCAGTCCCGGCGCGAGCGTCCGGACCCACGCCCGTCCCGGGTCCGACAGCAGGAACGCCGCCAGCGCCAGGTGCAGCGCGAGCGCCAACCCGAACGCCCACCACGTGCGGCGGCGCGGCCCGGGCAGCTCGAGTGTGGGAACGACCGGCGGGCGCATGTTGGGGGGAAATTACACCGACGGCCGCCCGGGATCGGGCGGCCGTCGGTGGAAGCGCAGGCCGAGGGGCCTACTTCGCTTCTTTCGGAGTGAAGCCGATGATCTGCACGCCCGCGCCGCGGGCGACGTCCATGGCGTCAATCACGTCCTGATAGAGCCGGTTCGGCCCCGCCTTGATGAACAGCAGCTTGGCCGGACGGTTGTCGAACACCGCGTGGATCTGCGTGTCGAGCTGGTCCTTCGGCACCGGCTGGGAGTTGATCGCATAGCTCCCGTCGTCCGCCAGCTCCAGCACGATCTGATTGCTCGCGGCCGTGCTCTGCGTCGTAGAGTTGGGCGGCGGCACCTGGATGTCCAGTGCTTTCCGCGACAGCGGCTGGGTGATCATGAAGATGATCAGCAGCACGAGGAGCACGTCGATCATCGGTGTGACGTTGATGTCCGAGTTCACCCCTCCCGAGTTGCCTGCGGCCATCGACATTACTTCTTCTCCTTCTTGTTGGACGCGTCGAAGAGCCCCGTCTTGACCGGCTCCGTGATCGCCGCCATCACCCGAACGCCGGACTGCCGCGCGGTCTCGACCGCCTCCTGGATCTTGGCGTACTTGAGCTTGTTGTCCGCCTTGAAGTACAGGATCTTGTCCTCGGTCCGGGCGTTGAAGATCGAGCGCAGCTGGTCCTGCAGCGACGCATCGGCGATCGCCCGGCCGTTGAGGAAATAGTGACCGCTCTCGTCGATCCCCAGAATCACCTCGTTGTCGCCCTCGGGGCGGGCGTCGAGGTTCTTGCCCTTGGGCAGCGTGGCCTTGAAGCCCGCCGCGATGAGGGGCGTCACGATCATGAAGATGATCAGGAGCACCAGCATCACGTCGATCATCGGCGTGACGTTGATGTCCGATTTGACCGCGGTCGACCCCGCGCCCTGGTTACCCGTGGATATGGCCACTGCCGCTCACCGCCTTCTGCGCCTGGAATTCCTTGGTGAAGATGGACCGCCCGAACTCGCTCCCGACGCTCTTGATGAGGTAGTCGATGAGCTCCTTCGAGGTGTAGGTCATCTCGACCGTCAGGTTCTCGATCTTGGTGGTGAAGTAGTTGTAGGCCCACACCGCGGGGATGGCGACCATAAGGCCGAACGCCGTGGTGATCAGCGCCTCGGCGATACCGGCCGAGATGCCCGCCAGGCCGCCCGACGCGCCCTGCTGCGCCATGCCCACGAACGCGTTCACGATACCCATCGTCGTGCCGAGGAGGCCGACGAACGGCGCGGTCGAGCCGACCGTCCCGAGCACGCCCAGCCCACGCTTGAAGTCGGCCAGGGTGATGAGCATCTGCCGCTCCACCGCGCGCTCGGCCGAGTTGATGTCGGCCGCCGTGATCGTCGCCCGGTCGCGGAGCAGGGGCTTCACCTCCGCCAGCGCCTCGCCCAGCACCCGCGACACGTGACTCTTCTTGTTCTTCTCGGCCAGCGTGATGGCCTGGTCCAGGTTCTCTTCCTGGATCGCGCGCGAGAACTGGGGCGCGAACTTCCGGGTCTCCGACTCGCTCCGCTTGATCTGGACCAGCTTGGTGAGCACGATGGTGAGCGAGTAGACGGACATGGCCGCCATGAGGAACACGATGCTCTTGGCGAAATAGCCCATCGTGCCCCACAGATGCAGAAGATCAACACTCATTGCGCAAAGCCTCCTCGGAAGGGAACCTGGCTACTGCCCGATCTTGAATGAGACGCGCTGCTGGACCAGCTGGCGGACCAGCCTGCCGCGGAACTTGGCCGGCTTGAAGACGCCCTTCATGATCGCCTCGCGCGCCGGCTCCTCGAACGCCTGATGGGTCGACTTGAGCACCTTGAACGACGGCGGCTCCGCGTGCCCGGTGGTGTCCACGATGTATTGCACGTCCACCGACCCCGCGATGCCCGCGCTTTGCAGCACCGGTGGATACCGCGGAGTGGGGATGTTGAGCGCCTGGACCGGATCGTCCAGCTCGGCCTCGGTGAACACGTCCGCCTTCACGTCCACGGGACCGGTGCCGCCGGCCACGCCCGTCCCGATGCCGCCCTCCACGCCCTTGCCGGTGAAGTCCTTCGGATCGAAGGCCTTCTGCTTGAGGTCGATGGGCGGGATGTCCTTGGGGATGTCCGTCGGTGCCACCACCGTCTGGAACCCCTTAGGCGGCGGGTTCGTGAGCACCACCTGCTCCGGCGGCGGCGGCGGTGGAGGAGCTTCGGGAGGCTTGAGGAACACCATGGTGGTGTCCACCGGCTTGTCCTTGACACCTTCGGCGCCGGCCTGCGTCGCCTTCACCGCGGCGACAATGATCAGGCCGTGAAGGATCACGGACGCGGTTGACTGCCCGACGGTCCGCTGCTTCTTCGCCTTGGATTCCAAAAGATTCTCGAACACGCGACGACCTCCCTCGCATGGTTCAGGAGGCGGAGAAGATATCGACCGGTCGATGGCACGCCAGTTGACCGAACATGACAATTCGATGACAAGGAGATTAGGGCTTGGCCGGACCCGGCCCGTTCCGGGGCAGGCGGACGGTGAACAGGGTCCCCCGCCCCGGCCGGCTCTGGACGGTGATGGAGCCCCCGTGCGCCTCGGCGATCCACTTGGTGATCGCGAGCCCGAGCCCGGTCCCGGCCCGCTCCCCGGTGCGGGACCGCGCGGGGTCCGCGCGCCAGAACCGGTCGAAGATGTGCGGCAGATCACCGGGAGCGATCCCGACCCCCGTGTCGCTCACGGTGAGCGTCACGGCGTCCGGCGCCTCCGCCAGGCCCAGGCCGACCGTGCCGCCGGCGGGGGTGTACTTGATCGCGTTCGTCACGAGGTTGAGCAGGAGCTCGCGAATGCGGTACCGGTCCACGGCCAGGCGGACCGGCAACGCCGGCATGTCCGTCGCGACCCGCACCCGGGCGTCCTCCCCCAGCATGCCCGCCGTCTCGGAGACGTCCGCGACCAGCTCGCGCAGATCGGCCTCCTCCACAGCGAGCGGCGCGCGGCCTTCGTCGGCGCGCGCGAGCGTGAGGAGGTTGTCCACCATCTCGGTCATCTGGTTGATCTGATCCAGCGTCTCGTCCAGCGCCTGGAGCACGTCCTGCGGCGTCTTGGGGTGCGTGAGCCCACGCTCGACGCCGGCGCGGAGCACCATCAGCGGCGTCTTGAGCTCGTGGCTCGCGTCGGCGGTGAAGCGGCGCAGGCCGGCGAAGCTCTGCTCCAGCCGGGCGAGCATGCCGTTCAGGGTGACCACCAGGCGCGAGATCTCATCGCCCGAGAGCGGCACGGCCAGGCGCCGGTGGAGACTCCGACCATCGCTGATGGCCTCGAGCTCGTCGGTGATCCGGAGCAGCGGCTCCAGGCTGGTGCCGGCGAGCCACCAGCCCAGGGCGGCGGAGCAGAGCAGCACCACCGGGGCGATCACGAGCATGGACCGAAGCAAGGCGCCCGGCCCGTAGACCACGTCCTGGGTCGGGGTCGCGACGAGGAGTCCGCCGATGCCGGGGCCGGCGGAGTCCATCCGGGTCGCGATGTAGCGGACGGTGCCCGCCGGGCCCGAAAGGTCGAGGGTTCCGGTGTGCCGCCGCTCCCTGAGCCCGCGCAGCGGCGCCGACAGCGCCTCGAGGTCGCCCGCGCTCAGGGTCCGGGTGACGCCGGACAGGGCGACGAGGTTCTGGGCGGTGTCGGCGACGACGAGGTAATCGCGGAACGCCTCGAGGTAGGCGCTGATGCCCGGGTCCAGCGAGGCGCTCGGCGCCGCGCTGACCAGCCGGCCGAGAACCTGGTACGACTCGACCAGCCAGCGGTTCGCGAGATCGGCCTCGAGCGAGAGCCGGCGGTCCAGCTCCTGGAGGCTCGACTGCCGCCGCTCGATGTACAGCGCGGCGCCGAACGCGACGACCGTGACCCCGAGCGCCACCGTGTACCAGAACGCCAGCCGGCGCCGGATCGTGGTCACATCAGCCTCGCACGACGTACCCCACACCGCGGACGGTGTGGACCAGTTTCTGGTCGTGCCCCGAGTCCACCTTCTTCCGCAGGCGGTTGATCACCACGTCCACGATGTTGGTCCCGGGATCGAAGTGATAGTCCCACGCGTACTCGGTGATCAGCGTGCGGGACATCACCCGGCCGGCGTGCCGCATCAGGTACTCGAGCACGGTGTACTCCTTGGGCGTCAGCTCGATCGGCTGGCCGGCCCGGCGCACGGCGCGGGTGCCGGTGTCCAGCTCAAGATCGGCCACCTGAAGCACCGGCGTCCGCAGCTCCTTGGGCCGGCGGCCCAGCGCCTCGACCCGGGCCAGCAGCTCCTCGAAGGCGAAGGGCTTGGTCACGTAGTCGTCCGCCCCCATGCGGAGCGCCTGGACCTTGAAATCGACCGCGTCCTGCGCCGTGAGCACGAGGATGGGCGTCGTGGTGCCCCGGTCGCGCAGGGTGCGCAGGACCTCGAGCCCGGTCATCCCCGGCAAGCGGAGGTCCAGCACGATGAGATCGTACTGGCCCCCGGACGCGAGGCGGAGCCCCTCGAGGCCATCATCCACCAGGTCGGCGTGGTAGAGATGCTCATCAAGCCCCCGCTTCACATACTGACCGACCGTACGGTCGTCCTCGATGACGAGGATCTTCACTCCGCGCGCTCCGTCGCGGGGAGCATCACCCGGAACACCGACCCCTGCCCCGGCTGGCTCTCCACCTCGATTCGCCCGCCGTGCTCCTTGACGATGCCGTAGCTGATCGAGAGGCCGAGGCCGGTGCCGCGGCCGGGTGGCTTGGTCGTGAAGAATGGCTCGAAGATTTGGGACAGCTGCGCCCGGGGGATGCCGACGCCCGTGTCCGCCACCTCCACGTACAGCTCGTCCGCGCGCATCCGGCTCCGGCCGGTGCGGACGGTGAGCCGGCCGCCGCCCTCCATCGCGTCCAGCGCGTTGAGCAGCAGCGCCATCAGCACCTGAATCAGCTGCTCCGCGTTGGCGACCGTGGCCGGCACGCCCGGGTCCAGCTCGCGTGTGACCGCCAGCTGGCCGAACGTCTTGTGGTGCTTGAGCAGGAACAGCGCGTCCTCGACGACGGCGTTGAGCTGCACCGTCCGCTTGGCCTTCCCCTTGGGGCGGCTGAAATCGAGCAATCCGCTGACGATCTGGGTGCAGCGCTCGACCTCCTTGTCCATGATCTGGAGGTACTCCCGGACCGCGGCCTGGGCCGGCGCGGGCAGCTCGTCCAGGCGGCCCTCCATCGCGGCCACGCACGCCCCGATCGTCGCGAGCGGATTGTTGATCTCGTGCATGACGCCGGCGGCCAGGTGCCCGATGGCCGCGAGCTTCTCGCTCTGGAGGATGCGGTGCTGGGTGAGGCGCTCCTCGGTGACGTCCTCGCCGACCGTGATCACGTGGGTGATCGCATCACCCTCCAGCCGCATGGGGATCCGGGTGATCCGGTAGATGCGCTGCTCGCCCCCTGCACCGACCTCGAAGTCCTCCTCGACGATGGCGCCGCTGTCGAAGACCCGGTCGAACGCCGCGCGCAAGGCGTTCCGCGGCTGCCGGCTCAACACGTCGAAGACCGACCGGCCGACGACCTCGTCCCGCCGCATGCCCTGCGTCCCCGTCTCGCGCTTGCGGTTCCATGCCTGGATCCGGTACTCCCGGTCCACCACATAGAGGCCCACCGGCAGGCTGTCGATGATGAGGCTGATGAACCGTCGCTGCTCGTCGATCTCGCGCGACTGCACCGCGACCTCGTGGGCGAGGTCCGCGGACAGCTCCGCCGAGGCGACGAACGGCGCGAGAAAATCGGCCAGCACGCCGAGGATCGCGGTGTCGCCCCGGCCGGCCTCGAACGCGACCTCGAGCAACCCGACGCACTCGCCCTCCTGGAGGAGCGACACCCGCGCGGTATTCGGCTCGGGCTCCGGCAAACGCTCGAGCGACGGGACCGGCGCGGTGGCCCGCGCCGGCGAGGCGACCGCGCGGAACGCGGCCGTGGTCGGATCACGCAGCCACAGGGCGACGCGCGTCGCCGGCAGCCCCTCGCGGAGGACCCGGGTGACCGCGTCCACCGTGGCGTCGAACCCGAGGGCGCCGTTCAAGAGCCTGGCGACTGCCCCGAGGAGCCCGAGGGACGGATCGCCGGCCGGAGGCGGCGTCACGGACGGCGTGTCCGACGGGGTCATGCGCGGCGGCGGGGCCCGCCCGCGAGCGCGATGGACAGTATCCGCCAATCCCCGCCGACCCGGCGCAGCACGAGGTGCTCCGTCCAGTCCGCTTCGATGACGACGCCGGCGGGCGAGGTCAATCGGCGGCGGGTCAGGAGCCACACCGCGGCGAGGTCCCCCTCCTGCCGGCTGTCGCTCCGGAGGATCCGCACATCGAACGAGCGGCCATCCCCCTGCTCTCCGGCGGGTAGCAGGCGCGGGCGGGCGGAATCGATCGGCAGGACCAGGTTTCGGGTCGGCAAGGCCATCTCGTAGGTTCCCTCGCTCCAGAAGAGCTCCCGCACGCACGGCCAATCCCGCGCCGATAACCCACGGGTGTACTCCACCAGGACATGCTGGATCGCCTCGTCGTCGTTCCGGGAGCCCGTAGGGGTGTGGTCCTCGATGTGGCAAGCGGCGACGAGCAAGCCACAGCCGATCGCGGCGATGCGCCGACGGAACATGGGGCTCCTTGGGGAACGCGTTGGGATTAAGATACTTCCATGCCCCCGGAGACCTGCACTCCCTGGATCGCCGGACGGAACGTCGGAACCCGCGGCCGGCGGTTGGAAACCGTCCGCGCGCCGTTCGACGGACGGCTCCTGGCCCGGATCGCGATCGCGACCGGTGTGGACCTCGACGCGGCGATCGCCGCCGCCCGAACCGCGTTCGCGGAGCTGAGGACCTGGCCCCGCCACGCCCGCCGCGACCTGCTCGACCGCATCGCCCGCGCGATCACCGGTGACCGCCGCGGACTGGCCGCGCTGCTGGCGGCCGACTGCGGGAAGCCCGTGACCCAGGCCCTGGGCGAGGTGGACCGGGCTGCGCAGACGTTCTCGTTCGCCGCGGATGAGGCGCGCCGGTTCGGCGGGGAGCTGATCCCGATGGACGTCGATCCGCGAGCCACCGGCATGACGGGCCTGATGCAGCGGTTCCCCGTCGGTCCCATCTCCGCGATCTCGCCGTTCAACTTCCCTCTCAATCTGCTGGCTCACAAGCTCGCCCCCGCACTCGCCGTGGGTAGCGCGGTCGTGGTGAAGCCCCCGCCGCAGGCGCCGCTCGCGGCGTTCAGGCTGGCGCGGATCCTGGCCGACTGCGGCGCGCCGCCCGGCGCGTGCAACGTCCTCCCGATGGATGTCGCCGTGGCGCAGCGGCTCGCGACCGACCCGGCGTTCGCGCTGCTCTCGTTCACCGGCAGCGCGAAGGTGGGTTGGCACCTGAAGAGCGTCGCCGGCAAGAAGAGGGTTCTGCTCGAGCTGGGCGGGAACGCGGCGGCCGTCGTGCACGAGGACGCGCCCGACCTCGACTGGGTGGCCGAGCGGCTCGCGCTCGGCGCGTTCGCGTACGCGGGCCAGGTGTGCATTAAGGTCCAGCGAATCCTGGTTCACCGCGCCGTGTGGCGCCGGTTCGTCCGCCGCTTTCTCGAGGCCTCGGCCGACCTCAAGGCGGGCGACCCCGCCGACCCAAAGACCGTGGTGGGCCCGATGATCGACGCCGCCGCGCTGGATCGGGTGCAGGCTTGGGTGCGGGAGGCCGAAAGCGCCGGCGCGCGCGTGCTGCTGCGCGGCCGGCGCCGCGGATCGGTGCTGCGTCCCACGGTGCTGACCGACGTGACCCCGCGGATGAAGGTGGAGTGCGAGGAAGTCTTCGGTCCCGTGACGACGCTCACGCCCTATCGCGACTGGGCCGTGGCGCTCGCGCGGGTGAACCGCTCGGTCTACGGACTCCAGGCAGGGATCTTCACCGCGGATCTGCGCCGGGCCCTCGCCGCCTTCGCGACCCTCGAGGTCGGCGGCGTGATCGTGAACGATTTCCCGACGCTGCGGGTGGATCACTACCCCTACGGCGGTGTCAAGGACTCCGGGTTTGGACGGGAAGGCGTGCGCTATGCGATGGAGGAGATGAGCGAGCCGAGGATGCTGGTACTTAAGTGAACAGTGAACAGTAAACAGGGGGCTTCGCGGTTCGGCGGAGCCCCCTGTTCACTGTTTACTGTTTACGCCTTACTGGAGCTTCGCCAACTGGTCGAGCAGCTCTCCGTTCTCCCGCCGCGTCCCCGGCGTCTGCTCCAGGAACGTCCACCGCACGACCCCGTTCGGGTCGATCAGCACGTACGCCCGCGCCGAGAAGAACTTGTCCTCGAGCAGCGTCCCGTACGCGCGGCTCACCTCCCGCTTGAAGTCGCTCAGGAGATCGACGGTCAGGCGTTCCTTCGCCTTGAACTCCTTGAGCGTCGGGACCGAGTCCACGCTGATCGGCAGGACGTCCGTATTCGCGCTCCGGAACTGGCCGTAGTCGGCCGAAAACGCGCACATCTCCGCGGTGCACACGCTGGTGAACGCCAGTGGGAAAAACGCGAGCAGCACGTTCCTGCCCTTCAGCTTCGAAAGCGTCACGTCGGTCCCGGATGTCGACGGGAGCGTGAAGTCGGGAGCGCGCGAGCCCACGGCGGGGAGCGTGGCCATCGGACGCTTACCGGGCCCCGAAACGGCGCCCGACCTCGGTCCAGTTGACCACGTTCCACCACGCGGCGACGTAGTCCGGCCGGCGGTTCTGGTACTTGAGGTAATAGGCGTGCTCCCAGACGTCACAGCCCAGGATCGGCGTCTTGTTCTCCATGATCGGGCTGTCCTGATTCGGCGTGCTCTCGATGGCGAGCTTGCCGCTCGCATCGCGCGTGAGCCAGCCCCAGCCGCTCCCGAAACGTCCGATGCACGCCTTCGTGAACTGCTCCTTGAACTGCGCCATCCCGCCGAAGGCCTTGGTGATCGCGTCGGCGAGCGCGCCGCTTGGCGCCGAGGCACCACCGGGCTGCATCAGCTCCCAGAACAGCGTGTGGTTGTGATGGCCGCCGGCATTGTTGCGGACCGGAGCACGGATGCCTTCCGGCACCGAGCCGATGCCCCGGAGCAGGTCCTCCAGCGATTTCTGCTGCAGCTCCGCGTGACCTTCCAGCGCGGCGTTGAGGTTGTTCACATAGGCGGCGTGATGCTTGTCGTGATGGATCCGCATCGTCTGCTCGTCGATGTGCGGTTCGAGCGCGTTGTAGGCGTATGGCAGGGGCGGTAACGTGAAGGCCATGACAGGCACTCCTCTGCAGACGGCGTTTTACCGAACAACCAAGTCCCGTTTCTCTCGCCGGGCGCAATATGGACCTGCCGCGGAACGCGGTCAACGCCGGCTCCGTCAGCGGGAAAGACCTCGGATGATCTGCGCGTATACCCGGATGGCCTGCACGTAGTCACCCACACCGATACGCTCGTCGACACCGTGCAGGCGCTCCAGATCCCCGGCGCCGAGGTGCACCGGAAGGAACCGGAAAACGTTGGGCGTGAGCGACGTGTAATGACGCGCGTCGGTCGCTCCGAGCATGAGAAAGGGTGCGACCACGGCATCGTGATGCACCTGCCGGATCGCGCTCGCGAGAGCCTGGAAGGTCGGCCCGTCCGCGGGTGAGACCGGAGACGGATCGTCGCCCTCACCGATGACGGAGACCGTGATCGCCGAGTCGGCCACCACGCGACGCACCCGGTCCAGGGTGCTCCGGACGGTTTCGCCGGGCAGGATTCGCAGGTTGACGACCGCCCTGGCGCTCCCCGGCAGCACGTTATCCTTGCTCCCGCCCGCGATGATGGTGGGCGCGATCGTTGTGCGGACCGCTGCGGCCGTCGAGGGCAGGGCGGTGAGCCGATGGATCACGACCGGCTCGAACAGCCAGAGATTCGCGAACAACGCTCGATAGGGCCACGTCATCTCCGGACCCACGGCCTCGAACAGCCCTCGGCTGGCCCGGAGCGAGCCCGGGAACTGATCGTGCTCCAGCCGGTCGATCGCCCGGCTCACGAGCCCGATCGCGGTGCGCGCCGGGGGCATCGAGGAATGGCCCCCCGGCACCTGCGCGGTCAGCGCCAGCGAGACGCTCCCCTTCTCCGCAACGCCGACCGTCGCGACGGGGGCGGCGACCCCCGGCACGATCCCGGTCACTATCGGGCCGCCTTCGTCGACGACGGCCGTCAACTGGACACCGCGCTCGCGGAGCACCGCGGCAATGGCCGCCGCGCCGTGCTCTCCGCCGACCTCCTCGTCATGACCGAAGGCGAGATACACCGTGCGCCTGGGGCGGAAGCCCTGGCCCAGGAGCGCCTCCGCGGCTTCGAGCACGCCGAGGACGCCGACCTTGTCGTCCAGCGTCCCACGGCCCCACACGTATCCGGCAGCGATCGCGCCTGAAAAAGGGGGGTACGACCACCTCGCCGAATCGGCGGGCACGACGTCCAGGTGGCCCATGAGCAGCAGCGGCAGCAGGGTGCTGTCGATACCGCGCCAGGTGTAGAGCAGGCTGCCGTTCACCTGCTCGCGCGCGAGGCTCGCGTGCACCCGGGGGAACGCCCCGTCCAGCAAGCGGTGCAGCGCGCGAAACGCGGCCTGATCCCGCCGGGCCGGAACCTCCTCGGAGACAGTGCGCAGCCGGATCGCGCGCGCGAGCCGCTCGATGGCGCCCGCGGAGTCGATCGCCAACGGCTCGGCAGGAGGCGGCGCCGGCTGTCGGGTGGTAGAGCGACGCGTGCGCAGCGCCACGATGCCGGCGAGCAGCAGCGTCGCCGTGGCGACCAGGACCAGCAGCCGTCTGATCACGTGGCGGGCCGTGCGGCCGGGGAGGCCGTCCCGTCATCATCGAACGCACCGGGCAGACCCCGCCAGAGCGCGAGCGCGATCCCTGCGGCCGCGGCGAGTGTGTAAGTCACCTGCCCTCGGAAGCCGGCCTCGAGCACCGCCGGCAACGCCAAGGCCGTGACCGCCCATCCCAGCCGTGTGATCGGCCGCCAGCCCGGCGTTCCGCCAGCGACCCGCCCCGCCGGCGCGAGGGCGAGGGCGGCGGCGGCAAGCAGCAGGGCGGCGACGGCCCAGGCGGGTGCGCCGCTCACGAGCGCGAGAAAGCCCATCGCGTTCAAGGCGACGGCACTCTGACCCGTCAACGCCCCTCCCCACAGGCCGATGACGCCAAGGGGCATCAGGACCGGCAGCCAGTGCTCGAGACCCGCCGGCAGCGCGGGAAGCGCTACCCGGTGCCAGACCACCGCGCCGAGCCAAGCGAGGGGACCGCCCGGGAAGAACCGGTGCGTCGGCCAGAGTCCGAAGCAGCTCCACACGACGAGCGCGAGCGGCAGTGCCAGCAGGATCTCCGCCCGCGGGCTGAACGGCACATCGCCGAGCGTGGCGAGCGAGAGCCCCACCGGGCCTGCGATCGTTCGCATCAGCCACCAGATGGGGAGGAGCGCGACCGTCACGACGGGGAGCCAGGACGGACGGCTGCCAACGCGCTCCCGGCCGGCGAGGAGGTCGGCCACCACCGCGACAGCGAGGCCGGCCAAAACCAACGCGACGTGCGGGCCGAGGATCACGGCCAGTGCACCCAAGCCGAACGCGACGGCGGCCCGCGGGCTCTCCGGCACTCCGGGCCAGCCGAATGGCCGACCGGCTACCCGGCCGGAGCGCGCGAGTCGCTGAATGCCCGCGCCGCAGAGCATCCCGGCTAGACCGATCGCTGCCGCAGTGAGTACTGACCGTCCTACCGCGCTGGCGCCCACGAGCGCACCGCAACACCAGAGCACGATGCCGCACACGGCGAGGAGGGCGAGGGCTTGGAGGGACCGGTGCCGTTCCCGCAGTCCGCGGAGGGCAGCGGTGGCGGGGAGCGACACACCGAGCAGCAGAAGCCCCGCGTTCACGGCATAGAATGCCGATCCGGACGCGTGCGCCGCGTGGGCGAGGAACCGCGGATGCACCGAGCCGGAGGTGACCGCGTATGAGGCGATTGCCAGGGCGAAGGGGACCAGTCCCAGAAACGCCGCCCGCGCCCGGCGCGCCTCCTGGACTGAAGCGCCAAAAACCAGAAGGGCGTGGAGGCCGGGGAGTGTCACATTCATGGCGAACGTCGGGTCCTTGCGACGGCGAATCGCTTGGCCCGTAAGGTCTTCTGGCCCCGGGCCGGGCCGCGCTCGAGCCGGGCTCTTCCTTGGATCACATCTTGCCGATAATACCGCTGGCCGCACTCGACCGGGCGTCGGCCGACCCGTCCCGTTGGTGTTCCGCAAATAGCCGGGACATCTGCAAGGCGCGGGCTGATTGTGTGGAGCAATCCATTCACCGCGACCCCGAGGATGCGCGCCCCGTGACCGCCGCCCTGGAACCCACCGCCAAGCCCAAGACCGTGTCGTCTCAGACGCCGGTCCCGGCCGATGACCAGCCGGCATCGCTCGAGTCCGCGTACCGCACTCCCCCCAAGAAGCGCACCTGGCGCCCGGCCAGCGAGATCGCCGTCGACCTGGGCACGGCCAACACCCTGGTGCTGGTCAAGGGCGAAGGCGTCGTGCTCAACGAGCCGTCGGTCGCGGCGGTCGAGCAGGCGACGGGCGACATCATGAGCATCGGGCTCGAAGCGAAGCGGATGCTGGGGCGCACTCCGGAGGGCATCCTCGCGGTCCGGCCGATGAAGGACGGCGTGATCGCGAACTTCGAGGTCGCGGAAAAGATGCTGCGTCACTTCCTCCGCACAGTGCTCGACCGCCGCATTCTCCGGGTGAAGCCCACGGTGATCGTCTGCGTGCCCTCCGGCATCACCGAGGTGGAGCGCCGGGCGGTTCGCGACTCGGCCCAGTCGGCCGGGGTCAAGCGGCTCCTGATGGTCGCCGAGCCCATGGCCGCGGCGATCGGCGTCGGGCTTCCGGTGGACACGCCGTCGGGCAACATGGTGATCGACATCGGCGGCGGCACCACCAACGTCGCGGTGATCGCGCTGTCGGGCATCGTCTGCGACGCGTCCATCCGGACCGGCGGCGACGAGCTAGACCAGTCGATCGTGCAGTACATGAGGAAGAACTACAGCCTCCTCATCGGTGAGTCTACCGCCGAGGCGGTCAAGATCACGATCGGCTCCGCCGCGCCGCTCGACCCCGAGGTCGAGATGGAAGTGAAGGGCCGCGACCTCATCTCCGGCCTGCCGAAGACGGTGCGAGTGGACTCCGCCGGCATCCGGGACGCCATGCAGGAGCCGATTTCCCAGATCATGAACGCCGTGCGCCGGGCGCTCGAGGCCACCCCGCCTGAGCTCGCGAGCGACATCCTCGACCACGGCATCACCCTCACCGGCGGCGGCGCGCTCATCCGCGGGCTCGAGCGCCTGTTGAGCGAGGAGACCGGCCTCACTGTTCGCCGCGACCCAGACCCGCTCACCTGCGTGGTCCGTGGCACCGGCAAGATCCTCGACGACTTCGCCCGCTTCGAGAGCGTGCTGACGACCTAGCACGCCGCAGGTCAGAGCCAGGTCGCCGGCGGCGGCGCGGCGGGACGCTCCACGTCTTGCTTCGCGTGCCGCCGGATGAACGCCAGATCGAGGCCCGCGCCCAGCATCGCGAGGGGCTGCAGCTTCGACCCCCCGACGTCCCGCCACTCCTCCAACGCCAACTCGACGACCGTCTGGCTCACCGGTGGAGCGCCAGCCCGCCGCCCCGCCTCCTCCAGCCGCGCCAGCAGCTCCACGTCGAACGCCCACCGGCTGCGAAACGGGGCGGCGAACGCCGCGCGCAGGAGCGGCCCCGAGCGAAAGAGCTTGGCGCCGCACTGGGTGTCGTACACCGCCAGGCCGAGGACCAGGGAGGCGCAGGTGGCGAACACCCGACCGAGATAGTGGCGCACCGCCGAGCGCTCGATCGTCGCGCCGAGGAGCTTGACGCGCGCCCCGATGGCCCCCAGGAGAAACGGCCGGGCCTCCAGAGCCTCGACGAACCGGGGAATCGCCGACAGCGGGGTGGCGAGGTCCGCATCCCAGAAGCCGACGTAGACAGGCCCGCCGGCAAGTGCCGCGAGGACACCGGCCCGCACCGCGCCGGACTTCCCCTGGTTCGCGGCGAGCCGGAGGGCCCGAATACGGTCGGGCACCCTGCGGACCAGCGCCGCGAGCACCTGAGCGGTCGTGTCGGTGCTGCCGTCGTCTACGAACAGAAGGCCGAGCCCGTCGGCCCCGCTCACGCATTCGGCGAAGCGCTCGCCATCGAGGCGATCAGCCTCGTTGTAGCAGGGGATCACGATGACCGTCCGCTGCGTGAGCGGCGTGCCGGTCATGGGCGTGGACAGGTGGGCGGTCAGGAGTGGTCGGGCTTGGGGAGGCTCTGGATCGCTTGGCGCTCAGACTGGATCACCCGCCGGGGAATGGGGGCGTCAGTCAGGTGGGCAGCCACCTCGATGACACCGGGGCGGTCGGGGCCTTCGGGGTGGACCACCCGGACGACCGTGCCGCGGACCGGGACCGTCTCGCCGCTGCTCAGCCGGAGGATGCCTTCCAGCTTAGTGCCGATGGGAGGCTCCGGACCGAAGTCCTGAAGGTACCGGAGTCCACGCTCCGACAGGTCGAGCACGTTGAGTGACCCGGTGTCGAGGATCAGGCTCGGCCGCGTGCTCGCGGGATAGTGCAGCCGGGCATGCATCCTGGGCCGACCGGGCGACATCCGTCAGTGACCCTTTCCGCCCCCGCACCCGCCACCACCGCCCCGCCCGTAACCGCCGCCCTGGCCAGCCCCACAGCCGTCGTCCTTCCCCCCGGCGCCCTGGTGTCCGCCGTGGGCCGAGCCCGGCAGGTCGGTCGCCCCGCCGCCGGACGCCGCTCCGCTCTCCTGGGCCCCCTCGGGGTCATTGACCCGGTTCGCCACCCGCCCGTACGACTGGCCGATGCTCGTGCCGAACAGGAGCAGCGCCACGAGCAGCCCTGCCGCCACCAGGGCCAGCAGCAGCGCGTACTCCGCCGCCGCCTGGCCGGATTCCCGACCACCCATGACCGAGCCGAACCGCTTCACGGCACCTCCGGCAAGGTACGTGATTGCCCACCGCCGGGAGGCGCCGGGCCGTTCGACCACACCCACATAACCTATGGAAGACCCTGCGATCCTGACAGAGGGCTCCGGGAACCCGGACTCCGGCCCCCCGGTTTCCCAAGGTCCGGTTCCCCCCAGAGAGAGCGATCCATGACCCAACTCAAGATCAACGGGCGGACGCACGACGTGGACGTGCGGCCCGACATGCCGGTGTTGTGGGTGCTGCGCGATGTCGTGGGCCTCACCGGCACCAAATTCGGCTGCGGTATCGCCGCGTGCGGGGCCTGCACGGTACACCTCGACGGCCAGCCGATCCGTTCCTGCGTCACACCCGTGAGCGTCGCCGCCGGCAAGAGCATCACCACCATCGAGGCCATCGGCGAAACGCCCGCCGGCAAGAAGATCCAGGATGCCTGGATCGCGCTCGAGGTCCCGCAGTGCGGCTACTGCCAGTCCGGGCAGATCATGTCGGCCTCCGCGCTGCTCGCCGGGACGCCGAATCCCACCGATGCGCAAATCGATACCGCGATGTCGGGGAACATCTGCCGCTGCGGGACCTACGTTCGCGTCCGTGCGGCCATCAAGCAGGCGGCGCTGGGGCCGGCCGTCGCCGGGAAGGAGGCCTGACCATGGAGACCGTCTCTCGCCGTGACTTCCTGATCGCCGGCTCGGCCGCCGGCGGCGGACTGCTCCTGGCATGCCTCGTCGGCGAACGACCCCGCCCCGCGGCGACCGGGGCCGCGGCTGCGTCGGACTTCGCACCGAACGCCTTCGTTCGCATCGGCACCGACGGCGGCGTGACCCTGGTCATGCCGCAGGTCGAGATGGGACAGGGCATGTACACGTCGATGCCGATGCTTCTCGCCGAGGAGCTGGAAGTCAAGTTGGACGAGGTGAAACTCGAGCACGCTCCGCCCAGCGACAAGCTGTACGCCAACCCGTTCCTGGGCTTTCAGGCGACGGGCGGGTCGACCTCCGTGCGGGCGTTCTACGAGCCCCTGCGACAGGCCGGAGCGGCCGCCCGGACCATGCTCGTCGCCGCGGCGGCCCAGACCTGGAACGTCGATCCGTCGTCGTGTCGGGCACAGCGAGGCGTCGTGACGCACGCGCCCACCGGTCGCACGCTGACCTACGGGGCCCTGGCCGACAAGGCGGCAAAGCTGCCGGTCCCCGCGCAGATCACGCTCAAGGCCCCCAAAGATTTCACGCTGATCGGCACGCCCGCGAGGCGGCTGGACACGCCGGAGAAGGTGAACGGGACGGCGATGTTCGGCATCGACGTGCGGCTTCCGGGGATGAAGATCGCCACGGTCGCCGCCAGTCCGGTGCTCGGCGGGAAGGTGGCCGGGCTGGACGAGAGCAAGGCCAAGGCGATCAAGGGTGTGCGCCAGGTGGTCCGGCTCGACGATGCCGTCGCCGTCGTCGCCGACCATATGTGGGCGGCGAAGCAAGGGCTGGCGGCGCTTGCCGTGACCTGGGACGACGGGCCGAACGCCAATATCAGCACCGCCGACATCGTCCAGGGACTCGCAGCGGCCTCCGAGAGGCCCGGAGTCGTGGCGAAGAAGGAAGGTGATGCCCCCGCCGCCATCGCTCGGTCGAAGAAGAAGGTCGAGGCGGTGTACGAGGTGCCGTTCCTGGCCCACGCGACGATGGAGCCGATGAACTGCACGGTCCACGTCAGGAAGGACGGCTGCGAGGTGTGGACCGGCTCGCAGGTGCTGACCCGCGCGCAGGCGGTGGCGGCGGAGGCCTCGGGGTTCCCCCCGGAGAAGGTCGTGGTGCACAACCATCTGCTCGGCGGCGGCTTCGGCCGGCGGCTCGAGGTGGACTATGTCGCCCAGGCCGTGCGCATCGCGAAGAAGGTCGACGGACCAGTGAAGGTCGTCTGGACTCGGGAGGAGGACATCCAGCACGACGTCTATCGCCCGTACTACTATGACCGGATCGCGGCGGCGCTGAGCCCCGCGGGCAAGCCGGTGGCGTGGCGCCACAAGATCGTCGGCCCCTCGATCATCGCCCGGTGGGCACCACCGGCGTTCAAGGACGGGCTCGACGAGGACGCGGTCGACGCCGCCGTGCACGTCCTCTACGACATCCCGGCGGTGCAGATCGAATACGTGCGGCACGAGGAGCCGGGGCTCAACACAGGCTGGTGGCGTGGCGTCGGGCCCACGCACAACGTTTTCGTGATTGAGAGCTTCGTGGACGAGCTCGCCCACGCGACGAAGCAGGACCCGGTCGCGTTCCGCCGCGCCCTGCTGGCCAAGGCGCCCCGGGCCAGGGGGGTGCTCGAGCTCGCGGCGAAGCAGGCTGGATGGGGGACGCCGCTGCCCGCCGGTCGCGGCCGCGGCGTGTCGCTCCTCTACAGCGGGTGGAACACGTACATGGTCCAGATCGCGGAGGTCGAGGTCTCGAAAGCCGGGGAGATCGGCGTGCGCCGGGTCGTCTGCGCGGCCGACTGCGGCGTCGTCGTCAATCCGGACATCGTGAAGGCGCAGATCGAAGGCGGGATCGTGTTCGGGGCCAGCAGCACGTTGTGGGGCCAGGTCACGCTCAAGAACGGCCGGGTCGAGCAGTCCAACTTCTCCGACTATCGCGTGATGCGGCTGAACGAGACCCCCGCCATCGACGTCCACCTGGTCCAGAGCGGCGAGGCGCCCGGCGGAATGGGAGAGCCGGGGACCGCCTGCGTCAGCGCTGCCATCGCCAACGCGGTGTTCGCCGCCACCGGCAAGCGGATCCGGAAGCTGCCGCTCCAACCGGCGCTCGCGGGGTCGGCCTGAGCCGACCCTGCGCCCTTTATTCTCAAACCGATTTCACCTTGGAGGTTTGCGAATGCCGGCGAACTGGTCCCGTTGCACTGCCTTGGTTTGCGCGTTGGCAGGCGTTCCGCTGGCGCTCGCTGCCCAGGAGAAGGGTCCCCCGCCTCAGAAAAGCCTGCCGCAGCAGATCGCCGACGTGATGGTGCAGCTGGCGGGCGGCATTCATACGGGCTACCGTTTCACCCACACGAAGGGGATTGTTTGCACCGGGACGTTCACGCCGGCGCCGGGCGCGGCCGCGATCAGCACCGCGGCCCACCTGCACGGGGGGCCGGTCGAGGTAACGGTCCGGTTCTCCGACGGCACCGGCAACCCGCAGATCCCCGACCCCGACCCGAACGCGGCACCGCGGGGGATGGCCATCCGGTTCGGGCTGCCCGGCAAGGCCTTCACTGACATCGTCGCCAACTCGCACAACGGGTTCTTCGTCGGGACGGGCGAGGACTTCCTCGCGTTTCTCAAGGCGATCGCGGCGACCACGCCCCAGAGCCCGCATCCCTCGCCGATCGAGGCGTTCCTGGGCAGTCACCCGCGCGCGCTCAAGGTCGCGGTGGATTCCAAGCCGCTCCCGGTGAGCTTCGCCACGCTCGACTTCTACGGCAACAACGCGTTCCTCTTCGTCGACAAGGCCGGCACCAAGCGCGCCGGCCGCTATCAGATCATCCCGGTCGCCGGGGTGGCGCACCTTGACTCGGCCGCCGCGGCCAAGGCCGGGCCGAACTACCTGTTCGAGGACCTGCCGAAGCGCCTCGCGAAGGGCCCGGTGAGGTACCGCCTCTACGTGCAGCTGGCCAACCCGGGCGACCCGACGAACGACGGCTCGGTCGTCTGGCCCCGCGACCGGAAGCGGGTGGAGCTGGGCACCGTCAGCGTGACCAAGGTGGCGCCGAACAACGAGGAGCTCCAGCGGTCGCTCACCTTCAATCCGATCTATCTCACGCCGGGGATCGAGCTCTCCGACGATCCGCTGGTGCCCCTCCGCTCGGCGGTGTACGCGTTATCGGTGGCACACCGGCACTAGGGCTTGCACTTAGAGCAAGAGACAAGGCCCTGCCGCCGTGATCGGCGGCGGGGCCTTCTCCCTCGTCAAGGAGCGACCGGGATTGGCACCCCGCCAAACCCTCGGCGTTCCACCGCACGCGCATGCCGCGACCCCGAATTCGACGTGTGCGTGCGAGTGCGTTGGTCCAATTACCGAAGCGCGCTGCTTCCGCGCCCTTGCTTCGACTGGCACGCGCCATGCGCGCCTCGGCCAAGGCGCCGAGGGCCCGGGCGGTGCTCGACCTCGCGGCGAAGGAGGCCGGATGGGGCACGCCGCTGCCCGCCGGTCGCGGCCGTGGCGTGTCGCTGCTCTACAGCGGGTGGAACACGTACATGGTCCAGATCGCGGAGGTCGAGGTCTCGAAGACCGGGGAGATCGGCGTGCGCCAGGGCGGGATCGTGTTCGGAGCCAGCGCCACGCTGTGGGGCCAGGTGACGCTCCGGGGGTGGAGCAGTCCAACTTCCCCGACTATCGCGTGATGCGGCTGAACGAGACCCCGGCGATCGACGTGCACCTGGTGCAGAGCGGCGAGGCGCCCGGCGGAATGGGAGAGCCGGGCACCGCGTGCGTCAGCGCGGCGCTCGCGAACGCGGTCTTCGCCGCCACTGGGAAGCAGATCCGGAAGCTGCCGCTCCAACCGGGGCTGGCGTCGGCCTGAGCCGACCCCACGCCCTGCCGCAGCAGATCGCGGACGTGATGTGCAGCTGGCCCCTCGACCTGGCGGGCCAGGAGGCCGCCGGCGCGCACACTAACACCCCCCAGGCGTACCCGCACCTGTTCCGCCGCCAATCAGCGGGCCGCCAGTGCGACGAGCCTTTGCCTCGCCTTGGCCACGACCGGCAACAGCTCCGGATCGGGGTCCTGCCAGAGCTCGAGGAAGCGGCGATACCGCATCGCGGCTTCAGCCCGCTCCCCCCGGTGGTCATAAATCTGCGCCAGCCGATACTGGGCTGGCGCCAAGTAGACCAGCTCATACGACGCCCGCTCCGCGATGGCGCGGTACCAGCCGATGGCCTCCTCCTCCCGGCCCAATTCCCGGAGCAGGTCGGCGCGGAGGTACCGGTCCGCTGCCTCGGCCACGGAGAGCGATGCGGCGCGCTCCCACCGAGCTGATTCCAGTGCGGCGAGCGCAGCGGAGTGCTGCCCCGCCGCCAGCGCCTCCCGAGCCCTGAGACTAGCCGCTAGGCTCCAGGCCAGATCACCCGTAGGCGTCGAGTCGCTCAGTGCCACCAGCATCTTTTCCAAACGGCGCCCCTGCTCCGTCTCCCCCCGGCGGGTGGCGATGAGGCCCAGGCTATAGAGCCGCACGGGGCGCTCCATCTCGACCGGCCCGCCGAGACCCGGCCGAACGCCCGTGTCCGGCTCGTTCTCTAGCGCTCGCCGCACCCAGGCCAACTCCTCCCCATCCATGGGAACGAAGGGCAGCGCGGCGAACAGGGCTCGGAGCTCAACCGCCGCGCCTCGGTCGCATGCCTCCGCCTTCGTCAGATCGTTCCGCGCCGTGTCAAGGCGTCCCCGAGCGAGCGAGGCTTCGGCGAGCATCCGGTGTCCGAGGGCCTGCGTCTCGCAAGAGCCCCCGTCGGCGATCAGCAACCGGGCGAAGCGCTCCGCGTCGGTCAGGTCGTCGTTGTAGACCGCGATCTGGAGCGCGGTGGTCGCCGGGACGCGCATCGGGTGGATCAGGAGGTCGCGGGTGGCTTGGAGCTGGCCCGGACGGTCGTTCAGCGCGAACGTCCGAAATCCGCGAACGTCGAGCACCGCCGAGTCCGGAGTGATCGCCACCGCCCGCCGGATCAGCGAATCGACCTGACTGAGGTCGCCTTCGGCCGAGGCGATGCGCGCGAGAAAGACCAACGCCTCCCCGTTTTGCGGGTCGAGCGCCAGCACCCGCTCGAAGGCGGGGCGAGCCTCATGCGAGGAACGCCCCCGAAGCGGATTCCCATGGAAGAGCACCTGGCCCAGCTCGAACCAGGACTCCACATCTTCCGGGTAGTCCGCCACGATGCCCCGGTACAGCCGCTCGGCGTCGGCGAGGCGCCCGCGATGATGGACCGAGTAGGCCTCCACCAGGCGGCGGTCGTGATCGGAGAGCTGTGCTCCGAACCGTGCCGCGCGCTCCGCGCTGCGGAGCGCCAGGTCCGCTTTTCCCGCCCAATCCGCCGCCATGCTCAGGCGATAGGACGCCAGCGCAAACGCCGTGTCGGCGAGCACGGCCAACTGGAACGCGTCGATCGCCGCCGGATAGCGGCCCGCGCGGAGCTGCCGCTCGCCTTCGAGATACGCCTTGAGCGCGGTCAGCGAGCGGGTGGTCGCCACCGCCGTGCGGGTCAGACGCCGATCGGGGCCGAGATAACGGTCGGCGACGAGCTGCTTGGCGAGCTCGTCCACCAGCTCGAACACAGCCGTGGTGCCCTCGGCTTCCGCGTCGGCGTGCCCCACGGGTGTGTTCGCGTTCCCACGGTCGTACAACACCGTGACCGCCCTCAGGCGCCCACCATGCCTCACCACTCGTCCCGTCACGTAGAGCCGTGCGCCGGCGCGGCTGGCCATGGCAGAAGCCGCTTCCAGATCGACCGGCCCCGACCGATCTTCCGTCTGGCGGGACCGGGTGACTAGAGGGACGCTGCGAAGCCCGTCGGCTCCGTCCAGACTCGCGGCGAGGAGTTCCTCCACTCCACCGCCAAGCTCGCGGACGTCGCGATCGCCGCTCACCGCAAACGGCAGAACCACGACGGTCGCAGGATCGGTCACACTGGCTGGGGCGGTTGCCCTGTGCCTGCTGACGAGCCCCCCCGTGATGCCCGCGAGCGTGAGACCAAGCACCGCCAGGGCCGCCGACCTGACGGGAACCCGGAGGCCCCTCCCCCGGGCCGCGCGCGCCCGGGGTATGACAGCCGAGACGACATCGCTCGAGCGCCGACCGGGGTTGGACGCCTGCAGCGAAAGCGGCCGGGAAGGCATGGGTACGGGCATCCCCCTCCGCCCGATCTCGCGCCGGAGTTGCTCCGACAACGCGGTCACGGCCTCGTCGCGGGGCAGGTTCAGCTCGGCGCTCATGCGGGCCGTATACTCCCGGGCGTATTCCAGGGCAGCGATCGGATCTCCTGAGGCTGCCAGCACGCGCATTAGGCTCACCGCCGTAGCTGAGCCGAATGGGTCCACCGCCGCGAGCCGCCGCCACCGGCCCACTGCGGCTATCACATCACCGGTACCCTCAGCCCGCTCAGCCAAGCGGCGGAGGGCATCCGCATGGCTCGTCGCGAGCCGCTCCCTCTCCGCTTCGACCCACCGCTCGAAGTCCCCTAGTCCATCGAGGTAGAACCCGTCCAGGTATGGGCCGCCGTACGCCGCTACTGCGCCGACATCATCCCCGCGGGCTAGGGCAGCCTCGAACGCCCAGACATCCGCCCCGATCGCGGCGGAATCGAGGCGCAGGACGGGGTGCCTTGGCGGGAGCACCTCTGGACCAAGGAGCTGGCGGAGAGTGAACAGCACCTGTTTCAGGCTGTTTCGCGCGTGCAGTGTGTCGCAATCGGGCCAGAGATAGGCAACGATCTTGTCGCGGCTGATGCCCTGCTCATGGTGGGAGGCGACCAGCGCCAGGAGTGCGAGCTGGTGTCTGCGAGCCGCGGCGTGGGTCAGTGGCTGACCGTCACGCTCGAGGGAGAGCCCGCCCAGAACCCTAAGCCGTGGCATGGGACGACCATGCGGTGGGGGTCGACTAACCGGTTTCTAACCTGGAGGTAACCGGCCCAGCCTAGACTTACAGCTCGAACACCTGAAGCGCAACGTCGCCCCATTGTCGCGCCAGCCCGTCGTCGATAACTGCCTGGGGGACAACGGGTTACGGTGCTCTCTGGTCTCTCTCCGCGGTGCCGGCTGCGGCGCAGGGGCCCGCTGGCATCTAACTGTCAACCTCTCTGCTGGAGGGCTGTGCTTATGAGACCCACCCGTTTAATTCCCGTCGCCGTGCTGGCATTGGCGGTGGCCGCCTGTAGCGACACCACCACGAGTCCGACCTCGGTAGGCGGGCCACTGTTCGCCGTCTCACCTGGGACTTTCGGCAATGTAACAACACTCAATGCCGGGGGTACGCCATCTGGAGGACACATCCAGTCGGGTGGCCCGATCAACTGCGTGGTTGGTTCTGACCTTTCGGTCACCTGTAGCGGGTCTGGAAGCTACCAGATAAATGGCATCGGCAACACGAACGCGAACGCGGCCCTGAGCGCCACGTATTCGGCCACCGTCGACTGCACGAACAAAGGCGGCAACCTGGTCGAGGTGAAAACGCAGATCACGAGTGGTCCTGTGAGCACCGGCGACATTGCGCCGAAGAACGGTAATCTCAAAGTGCCCCAGCTTAGCAGCGGCGACCCGACAACGGCTCTCTTAGCAGCGGCGACCTGCCCCAACGGGAACTGGAGGAAATCGTTCGCAGCGGGAAGCCCCACGCTCGAGAGCTTTACGTACACGCTTACCTTCGTCGGCTTCTCGACTCCCGCGGTCAGTATCGCTGGGTCGTAAGATCCCTGTGCTGCTAGACGGGAAGGGCCGGACCCTCAAGGGCTCCGGCCCTTCTTTCTTGGGCGATCGCGCCCGCGCCTAGCCAGTGGCGCATCGCGAAAGCAAAGGCGGCTGCGCCGCCGCGGAGGGTCGCCCCGAGGCGTGGGTCGGAAGCGTGACCGAGGTTCCGCTCCCGCTCGTGCTCGACTTGTAGGCGACCGGCACCACCCAGCCGATGCCGATGGTGACGTCGCTTGCGGGGTAGACGATCTGGGCCACTTAGCGGCTCACTTGCAGTTCTTGCTCCAGGACTGGCTCGGCACGCAGGAGCCGCTGCCACTTGCCGGGGACTGCGTGGTGGCCGAATCCCCGATGAAGAGGAGCAGGTTGGGCGAGCCCGTCCCCGCGTTCGTGATCCGGTCCCTGGTCGCGGCGGCGAGGAGATAACTCGCCACCGCGGCGGGCGAGGCCGTGGGGTGGGTCTCCAAGTAGAGCGCGGCCGCCCCGGTCACATGCGGAGTCGCCATGCTGCTGCCCGACAGATACACGGCGGTCGTGTCCGAGGTGATCCAGTCCGACAGGATGAAGCTTCCCGGCGCGAAGAGGTCCACGCAGGGACCGATGTTGGAGTAGGAGGCCACGGCGTCGAGCTTGGTGGTCGCGCCGACGGTGAGGGCGGCGGGGGTGCTGGCGGGGGAGACCGTGCAGGCGTCGGTCGTGGAGTTGCCCGCCGCGACGGCGTAGGTGACGCCCGAGGCGATCGAACCCGCCACCGCGTCATTGGCCGCCTGGTTGTAGTCGCCACCGAGCGACATGTTGGCCACGGCCGGCTTCGCGGCATGGGCGGTGACCCAATCGATGCCCGCGATGACCCAGCTCCACCGCCCGCTGCCGGTGCAGTCGAGCACCTTCACGGCATGGAGGCTCACGCCCTTGGCCACTCCATAGGTTGTGCCGCCCACGGTCCCGGCGACGTGGGTGCCGTGGCCCATGCAGTCGGTGTCCGGGTCGTTCCCCTTGACGGCATTGAAGTCCCACACCGCCCGGCCGCCGAAGTCCTGGTGCGTGGTTCGGATGCCGGTGTCGATGATGTAGACCGACACGCCCGCGCCGCTGGTACCCCAGGTGTAGCTGGCGCTCAGCGGCAGGGTTCGCTGATCCACCCGGTCCAGACCCCAGGGAGCAGGCGGAGCGGGC
>Ga0070707_100000446_pt1 | contig 40945 bp, 40 predicted proteins | sample KBSK5502metaG_FD_65468 | JGI IMG/M metagenome (GOLD analysis project Ga0070707, IMG submission 65468) | Corn, switchgrass and miscanthus rhizosphere microbial communities from Kellogg Biological Station, Michigan, USA - KBS K5-50-2 metaG | ecosystem: Host-associated > Plants > Roots >... | reverse complement strand
GGCCGACGGGACCATCCTGTTCGCCTACGCCACGTTTGCGAGCGGCGGGGCCGCGCCGAAAATTCGTCGGTTCAATCCGAACGGGACGGTCAACCACACCTACACCATCGGAAACGGCCTCATCCTGATGAATCATTTCGCGTTTGCGGATGATTCGCCGGGATCGTTCTGGGTGTGGGGCGGCGTCTCCGGGCCGCAAGGTCCACTCTTTCAGCGGATCTCGCTGGCCGACACGCTGTTGACCTCCATTACTGGTGTCCCGGTCGCGGGCACCAGCGGATTGGCCGATGCCCCCTTCGCGATCTCGAACTCCTGTCCCCTGCTGATCACGGTCGCGGCCATCGGCCCGACCAATCCCCCAGCCACACTCGGGACGGTCACGACCAAGTCGATCCGACGCCTTCGGCGCGCTCCGCACTTGTGGGACGACGCCCTCGGCTACAAGATCTTCTACCCAGGGTTCCAAGTGATCTTCGAGGCAGGCGGCCCGCGTGTGGACAATGCGGCGCCGCTCCAGATGGCGATGCGCTACTCGAACGATGCCGGACACACGTTCGGTGCGTCGGTCCTCATCAGTGCGGGCGAACTCGGCCAGTACCGTTACCGCGCGTGGTGGAAAAAGTGCGGCTCTGGGCGTGCGCGCGTTTTTGAGACCGTCGAGAGCAACGCGGCCAAGATGGTGCTCCTGGCGGCATTGCTCGACCCTGAGCCGATTAAGGGGATCTCGTGAGGCTTAATCCCTTGAACGGCAAAGCCGTGATGGGTGCTGGGGGCGCCGATGTCTCGGTCGACGGCACGACGCCCGCGCTCTTGGTCGGGGTCGTCGCCGGATCTGCCGTGTACGGACCGGCGTGGCTCAACGCGAATGAGTTCGTCTTCCGCAACGGCGGCGCGGGCGGCGCGGGGCCGTGGGATCTGTCGAAGTTCAACGTCGCGGTCCCAGCCATCACGAGTCTGAATCCGAGCGGATCGAATGACCTCGCCGCGGGCAATGGCAAGTGGGCCCTCTGGCTCAACGGGACTGGCGTCATCAGCAACATCACCGGGAGTCCGTTTTCTGGCGCGGCGCTGGCGGATGTCTCGAGTGACTTTGGCGAGCTCGTCCTGATCGATACCTACCCGGCCCAACAGGGCCTCACGGTGAAAAGCGCCGCCGGGGCGACCCTGCTGGCCGTGCCTGGCGCGACCCTCGCGCGCAAATTCGCGCGGCTGCGTGGACACATCGTCGCCTACCAGACGACGACCAACGGCTGGCAGTTCGCCGACGTGACCGGCGCCGCCTTCCGGTACTGCAACCGCACGGACGAAGAGATCAACTGGATCACGCCCCTCAAGATGGCGAGCGGCAAGACGTTGCTGTTGGAGCGATCGAATCGTCTGACGCTCAGGTACGCCGATCGCGGAGTCGGGTGGGAAATTGCCGGCGGGGGCCAACTCTCGTTTAACCCAGACATCGTGGAATATCCCAGTGGCACACTTCGGATCGGCTGGAGCACCAACGCGGGCGAGTCGGCGTGGGCGCTCGTCGTCGCGACGCTCATCCCCGCGACCGGTGTGATGACCCGCTACACCGTGGTCGGCGGCGTCCTGACGCCCTCCGCGCCGGTCACCCTGGCGAGCCAGGTGTTTCCCGTGGGGCCGGTCAACACCACCAACACGGGCGGCACCGGACTGATCCCCTACAAGGTCCCCGTCATTGAGAAGGACAGCGGCCGGGTCACCAAAGAATGGCTCGCGTACTTCCAAAACCTGACGGCCGGGCAGGCCGCCAACACGGCGGCGATTGGGGCCATTCCGCCGAGCGTGCCGCCCGATGGGTTCGGCGCGATCACCAGTACCGGGCAACCGCCCGTCTTGGCCACGGCGCCCAATGACCAGCTCGCCTTGGAGGTCGCCGGCGGGATGCTGATCGCGACCGACCCAGCTGGCAAGAAGATCACCTTCGACGGCACGGGCGCGGGCGTCTCGCGGGCCCTCATCCTGGCGATTGCGAGTTTGCGCGCATGATCATCCTGAACGCGACGAACAAATCGCTCGAGTTGGTGCTGGCGGCCGCGGTCGCCACGACGCAGCCCGATTTTGTCGCCAGTTACGTCGATCTGACCACAACGACCTTCACCTCTGCAGAGCAGGACGGGGTGGGCAACGGGGTCACGGCGGTCACCGTCGTCTCGGCGCCTGCGGCGCTCACGCAGCGGCAGGTGAAGTTCCTCACGGTCTTGAACCGCGACACTGCGGCGATCACGGCCACGATCCGCTACAACAACAACGGCACGATCCGGCAGATCGTGAAGGTGACGCTCGCGATCGGATCGACGCTGGTCTACACCGATGGCGAAGGCTGGCGCGTCATCGACGCGCTTGGACAGATTCAAGTCGCCAGTTCACAGGCCGGCAGCGGTCTGCAGATGCGAACGGTGACGTTCACCGACGCCCAGATCAAGGCGCTGCCGACGACCTCGCTCGAAGTCATTCCCGCGCCAGGACCAGGTCTCTGGGTCGACATCGCGTGGTCGCTCTGGATCTTGAAGGCGACGGCCGGGGCCTACACCAACTTCGCGGCGGCGCCCTATGCCGTGCTCGGGACGGCCGGGGAAGCCGACACGATGTCTGCGTACCTGTTCAACGCGGGCGGCTTCAATCCCTTTACGGACTTTTTCACCACCGCGAACGAGCGATACACGCATGTGCTGCCGTACAACAAGACCGGCGCTGGAGAATTTCAGGCGCCGGGATCTGGCGATCTGTCGAGCGTGGTGCTCGTCAATGCGCCGATCTACTTCATTCTCAACAATGGCGCGAGCGGCAATCTCACTGGTGGCAACGCGGCTAACACCTTGCGCGTGACGACGTACTACACGGTGCAATCGACGTGAGTTGGCACCTGACACCAAGTCCGCCGTCATGGTACATGGCGTTCTGGATACTGCTCACCGTTGGAGGGTTGATCCTGCTGTTCCTCGGTCTCGTCGTCTGGGCGGCCATGTTTCTGACTGGGTTGTATTTCGCCGTCAAGCTGGCAGTCTATTGGGCACTCGTCGAAGCGGGCAGGAGCCGCTGAACCGTGTCACTTCCTGGGGCGTACCTTCAATCGCTGTTCCGGCTCTTTGATGCCAATGGCCTGCCGGCCGCCAGTTACAAACTGAAGTTCTATCAGGCTGGCAGCGTCACCGTCCTCAAGGACACGTTCACGGCCGCCGATCTGCTCACGGCCAACACCAACCCGGTCATCCTGAACGCGGAGGGCCGCCCGAACAATGCGACCGGGGCGATCTTCCTGGCCGACGGCGGCTACGACGTCTACGTCTACGATAGCGCGAATGTCCTGAAGTACACCGTCCCGGGCGTCGAGGATGTCGGACTGACGTACCTGCAGAACCTGGGCGTCAATCTGACGGCCGGATCGCGGGATGTGACATCCGGGTACACGATCCTGCCGACCGACGTCTTCGTGACGGTGAACTCCACCGGCGGCCCAAATCCCTGCATCATCAACTTGGGCGCCGTCTCGCTTCGCAAACTGCCGCTCACGATCAAGAACCGTGGGACGGTGCCGATCGCGGTGACGCCTAACGGCAGCGACGCGATCGATTACAACGCCGGCGGGGCCGCCTACACGATTCCCGCCGCGGCCGCGCCGACCTTCCCATCGCTCGACCTGTTGCCCGATGGCATCTCGACGATGTTCATCCGGGCCAGCCACGGGGTGACGTAACGTGGCGCTGACGACGCGGACCCCGCTCCAGATCATCACCCGGGCGCTCCGGACGATTGGCGCCACCGGGACGGCCGATCCAATCGGCCCAGAAGAAGCGCAGGATGCCCTCGACATCGCCAACGCGATGATCGATGCCTGGGCGACCGAACAGACGACGATGTACGTCTGCGGCGAGGCGACCTATCCGTTCGTCGCCAGCCAGCAGGACTACACGATTGGGCTGGGCGGCAATTTCAATCAGGTCCGCCCGGAATTCATCGCTGGGGTCTCGGTTATTGCGATGAACAACCCGGCACAACCGCTCGAGCTGCCCATCCCCGTCTACACCGTGCAGGAATGGCAGGAGCTCGTCCCTGTGAAAAATCTCCAGTCGGTCTACCCGCTGGAGGTCTACTACAAGCCGGACTTTCCGCTGGGCACGCTCCGCTTCTGGCCGATCCCGAATAACAGCACGCAGCGCGTGCGGCTCTACACGCCGACGGCTCTGACAGGTTTCGTCGATCTGATCACGTCATACACGTTCCCCGCTGGCTATCTGGAGGCGATCGTCTACAACCTCGCTGTCCGCTGTGCGCCGGAGTGGTCACGCGCGGTCGAGCAGGACATGAAGGATCTGGCCGTCTCGTCGCTGGCCGCGGTGCGCCGGAAGAACCAGGTCAACCTCGTGATGAGTAGCGACCCAGCGATTCGTGGCTCACGGCAGGGCAGCTATAACTTCTACACGGATCAGAGCTGATGGCGATCTCCGGGTGGGTGGCGGTGGATCTCGACGGCACATTAGCGACGTTCGATCAGTGGACCGGCCTCGAGCGCATCGGGGCGCCAATCGCGCCAATGGTCGATCGGGTGAAGCGGATGCTCGAGGACGGCTATGATGTGCGGATCTTCACGGCGCGCGCCGCGTGCTCGGCCGATGAGCTGCCGATCGTGGAGCGCGCCATCAAGGCGTGGTGTCTCACGCATCTGGGCCGCGAGCTGCCGATCACCTGCGTGAAGGACTTCGGCATGGTCATGCTCTTCGACGATCGCTGCTACGCGGTGCAGACCAATACCGGCAAACTGCTGGGTGGGCCGGAACTGTGACGGTGCGGGTGGCCTCGACGCTCGACTTGGAACGCCTCGTCCAGATGGGCGTGCGATTTTTGCGCGACAGCGAGTACGGCGGCTTGATGCCGCAGAACGTCTCGAAGATCACGCGATCGTTCGCCGACTGTCTGGAGCATCCTGAGCGGGCGGCGATTTTCGTGTCCGACGACGAGCAGATGGTGACCGGGTTTATCGTGATGATGCTCTCGTCGCACTATTGGTCGGACGAGCTCATCGCGTCTGAACTGGGTTGGTGGGTCGAACCTGAACACCGACGGTCAGGCGCGGGCTTGGGCCTCCTGGTCGCCGCCGAGAATTGGGCCATCGAGAAGGGCGCGCGGGCGATCCACATGGTCGCGCCGACGCCTGCGCTCAAGCGGCTGTACACCCGCCGCGGCTACGTGGAGGTCGAGACGGTGTTTCAAAGGAGCGTTGCAGCATGATCGGGACCACAGCCGCACTCATCATGGCGGGTATCAGCGCCGCCGGTAGCGTCGCCTCAGCGAAGATTCAGGCGAACGCGGCGAACAAGGCCGCCGGCACGCAGGCCCAGTCTGGCCAGGACGCGCTGCAGATCGAGCGCGACGCGTACAACAACGCGCAGCAGCGGCTCGATCAAGCCGCGCTAGTCCAAAAGCAGATCTACGACGAGAACAAGGGGAACTTCGATCCGTACCGCTCGCTTGGCGCCTCGGCCGCCTCCACGCTGGGCGCCGCGATGGGCCTGCCGGTGGCGATGTCGGCGCCGGCCTCGTCCTCGAGCCGTGGTGTCCCGTCTGGCGGGATGTCGGTCCCGGCCGTCGGGACCGGTGGCCTGTCGCCCTATCGACCGGGTAACGCGCAGGGCATCGTCCGCAACGGTCTCAATCCGCCGTTGGCCGATCCGAACGCGAGGTCCGGTCAGTTGGCCGATGCAGCTGGTGGCTTCGGTACGTCGATCGGGCGCGCCCTGCAGCGATCGCAGCAAGATGCCGCGATACAAACGCGGCAGTCGAGTTACGTCACGATGCGGGCCCCCAATGGGGAGACGCAGCCCGTACCAAGTAATCAAGTGGATCATTTCACGCGCATGGGCGCGACGGTGGTGGGCTAATGGCTGGCTGGTTTGACGAGAACGCTCCGGCAATCAATCCGAGTGCGGCCACGCCGTCAACCGATGCGCGCACGCTCGGCAGCGCGACCTTCATGGACCCGGCGCCGGCTCCTGCTGAGGGGATGCCCGCTGGTGGCGGCGGCTTCTACACGCCTGGACCAAACGATGCCACGACCGGCATGGGCATCAATGAGCGCGTGCCGAGCGGCGTTGTTGGTCCAGGATACGGCGGAGGTCCTGTCGCATCAGGCAATCCCACAGATCGCAACTACGTGATCCAGCAGATCCAGGCCAAAGCCAGGCAAATGCAGCAGGCGGGCCAGTACGTCAACCCGTCGGTCTTTAACGATCCGGGCTATTGGGCGGATCGGATGATCGAAAAGGGTGGCTGGGTGAACAACGGTCCTGGCGGCGACAACATCGGCTACTTCACATCCCGGTTTGCCACGCCCGAAGGGGCGCCAGCCGGTGGGAGTGGCGGGGCGGGCGGGTTCGGCGGGATGACCGGATCGGGGACGCTGGGGGGGATCCTCACGCCCTACTCTGGCACCTTCGAGATGCCCGACCTGAACGATCAAACCGACCCGGGCTATAACGCGCGGATGAAGATGGGCCTCGACGCGTTGCAGCGATCGGCGTTCGCCAAGGGCACCGGCCTGACCGGCGGGACGCTGAAGGACATCGTGCAGTACGGGCAGGACTACGCGTCGAACGAGTACGACAAGGTCTTCAACCGCGGGCTGAACCGGTTCGGCGTCAACTACGGGATCTTCAAGGACAACCAGGACCGGCCGTTCTCGAAGCTATACGACGTCACGCAGCTTGGGCTGAACGCGGCAGGCGCCGGAACGAACTACTCGAGCAGCTACGGGAACCAGGTGGGCAACACCGCCGGGGCGGCTGCGAATCTGGCGACCAACTACGGCAGTCGCGCGGCCGATTTGACCACCGGGATCGGCAACGTGAACGCGGCGGGCCAAGCCAGATCCGGATCAGCTTGGTCGAGCGTACCAGGCGCGATGAGCAACCTCGCGAACACGATTTACGCCTCGCGGCGGCCGCGCGTGCCCTCCGGTATCTCGCCGTACAACTACGCGGCGTCCTCCGGCGACTTCTTCCAACCACATGATGGAGCGACGACTTGATGGCTCTTGACCCGAACATTCCGCTCTCGGTCACTGCGCCAATCGCGCCACAGACGCCCACGCAGGTCCTGGGCGATGTGATCAATTTCGAGAAGCAGCAGCGCGAGCGCAAAGCCGGGATCGAGGCTGAGCAGGATCAATCCGCCTGGGAAGCCGCCATGCGGCGCCACAGCGGCGATCCAGACAAGGTCATCGAGGATCTGAACCAGACGCGGCCGACGGCGGCCTTCAAGTACTCGACGATGGTCACCGAAGCGCGCAAGAAGACGCAGGAGGCATTCAAGCTTCAGTTGGCCAACGAGAAGACCAAGAACGAGCTCATCGCTGGCGTGGCACGGTCGATCACCGACGAGCCCACCCTCCAGGCGGCGCGCCGATGGGCGGAAGCGCAGTACGGACCGCAGGCGGCGGCGCTCTTGCCGACGACCTATGATCCAGTCCGGATCAAGGCCATCAACGACTCGGTTCTCTCGGCGAAGGACTATCTGGCCGCGCAACAGAAGGCCCTGGACGACGCGCCGAAAACGCAGGCCGAGTGGCAGAAGAGCATCGCCAACGTGCTGCGGTTCACCAAGACGCCCGAGCAGTGGGACGGCGTCATCAAGGGCGCGGAGTTTCTCGGGGCGAAGAATTTGCGCCAGGTCTTCGGCGACTTCTCACCCGAGAACGTCAAGGCGGCCGATAGCTTCCTGATCCCACCCGAGAAGCGAGAAGAACTGGCCAGTCAGGATGCGGCCCGCAAAGAAGCGGCACGCGAGCGCGAAGCGAACCAGCGACGGCTCGAGCAGAACGAGCGCGACCTGAACATGTACCGGCAGGACATGCTCGGGGAGCGACGAAACGATCGGGCGCAGCGCGAAGCCGACCGCCAGGCGGCGCGACAGACGCCGACCGACGATCCGACCATCCCCAATGGCGTCAAGGCGTATGTCGCCACGATGCCGGCCAAGTACGGCACGCGGCAGCAGGCCGAGAAGGAACTCAAGGATGCGCTGCCGGCGTTGCACCGCGATCATCCCAGGCTCGACGATCGGAAGATGTTCAGCATCCTCGATGCCTACTACGGCCGCAGAAGCAACCTCGAGGACATCATCAATCCAGAGGAGCCTGGCAGCGCGGCAGTCGCCCAGGCACCCGCGCCAAGCGCCACGCCTGGACCGCTGGTGTCGAGTGCGCCAGCTACGCCTCCACCGGCAGCGCGGCCCAATCCACCAGTGGTGGACTGGGCCAATGTCCCCAAGCAGCCAGTCGGCGGCCGCGTCCCCAGCGCCGCGGAAATCGCTGCAGCGCGCGCGCGTGCGGACGCGGAAGGCGGCGGCCCGAGTCCGGTCACCGCGACGCCCGCATTGCCGGCCGGCACACCGACGCCAGATACCGCCAAGATCGCCGCGGCAACCGAATCACTCAAGAGCCAGAAGGCCGGCATCTACGCGACTGACGACGGCACGTTCTGGCGCAAAGACGACAAGGGAACCGTCACGCAGGCCCTGCCACCGCCGGTACGCCCGGAGATCCGCAATTTCCTGAAAGGCAAAGCCCCAGCGGTCTACCACCTGGACGTCGACGGCCAGGACCAGAGCTGGCGCGTGTACCGCAACGGCACGATGATGCGGGTCAAATAGGCCGACGATGCCGATTCGCTTGAAGGGTGTCACGGCGGTCGAAGATCCTCCTGCGCTGCCGGTCGGCGGCACGACGGTGGGACAACTCGGCACGCCGGTCCAACTGGCCGATGAGGGCCTGACGCTCGAGGACCGTACGGCCGATCTGATTCCGACGGCCACACGACTCGACGACAGCGGGCCCTCCAATAATCCATCAATGTTCGCGACGCCGCAGGAGACCCAGCAGAGCGGCGTGCTCATTCGCGAGGCACCGCCGCCGGCGCCAGCGGCCCCGATCAAGAGCATCAAGATCAAGTCGGTCACGCCTGAAGAGGACGAGGCGACTGGCCTGCCCATCAAGAGCATCAAAATCAAGTCCGTCGTTCCGGAAGGCAGCAAGGACATCCTCTTGCCCGACGAGCCGATCGCCGGACGGCTCGTCCCAGGAAACATCGATCTGTCGACGCGGCCGCGCGTGCAGAACCCTGACGGGACGATCAGCACGATTCGATCGATGAGTTTCAACCAGGGCGGCCGCGAGATCCTGGTGCCGACCGTCAGCGATGACGGTCGGATCCTGACCAACCAACAGGCGATCGACCAGTACCGGAAGACGGGCCAGCATCTGGGGATCTTCAAGGACGCGACCTCGGCGACTGAATACGCCAAGCGGTTGCATCAGGGTCAGGCGGCGGCCATTCAGGCGCCAGCGCCCACGCCTACGGCCCAAGCGGCGCCAGCCACGGCGCCCTGGTCGTTGCCCAGTTCCATGTTCGGCCCCAACCAGCCGATGACGCCCACGGCGATTGATCGCGTGGCGCGCGCGGCGTACGAGACCGTCGCCGGGGGGCCACCGCAGATGCTCAAGGGCGTCCAGGAGGCGTACGGCGCTGGCAAGGAATTCGTACGCGGGATCGCGGAGACAGCCGGGGCTGTTGCCGGACTGCGACAAGGCGTCCCAGGACTCCTGACGATGAAGGCGAAGATGGAGGAGCCGTCGAAGATCTTCGACGTCCTGCCCGAACATGCGATGGACGCCGCATCCGACATCATGGAAGGCGCCGGCCGGACCGGTATGGTCCTCCTGCCGTTCGACATGGTCGCCGGCATCGCGACCAAGCCCTCGTTGCTCTGGAAGACACCGGCCTACATCGCCACGATCATGGGCCTGCAGCATGGGGCCGAACGCCTCAGCTTGGAGGCCGGCGCCGATCCGACGACGGCACGGTTCATCGGGAACTTGACCGGCACTGCGGCGGCCATCGTGGGCGTGGAGTCGGTGTCCGAACGCATCCGCGATGCGGCCGTTGGCGAGCCGCTGACGCCGGAAACCAAAGCCTCAATGAAGGCGCTTGGCCTGCGGTTATCGAAGGACATCACTCCGGAAGCGATGCAGGCGGCGTACCTCAAGCGCGCCGAAGATCTCGGGATGCGCTGGACGATGCAGGGCGATGAGGTCCGGATCACCGGGCCGCAGAACGATCCAGACGCCATGTCGGCGCTCAGCTCGCTCAATGCCGCGTACCGGTACCTGGCGGATCACCCACCCAACGGAAGCGGGTTGGTCGGCAAGTGGAAGGCGAAGCTGTTTGAAGGGCTGGAGTCGATCTTTGGCTCAGGTGAAGAACGGCCAGCATCAACAGCGCCAACGCCCGAGCCGTCGAACGTGCCACGTCTCGAGGCGGTCAATCCGCTGCCGGACATCGAAGCGAGACCCGGGGAAGCCCCGCAACCGCCTCCGACCGGCGTGCCGTTCGTGATGACCCGAGCGATGGCCGACGGTCTGCGGGCGCGAGGGTTCACCGACGACGCGATTGGGCGCATGAGCCCGCAAGAGGCGCACGACATTCTGGCGCAACCGACGCCAGAGGCACCTGGAGCATCGGCGCCGCGGCCGCCGCTGGAGAGTGGGGGGACGCCCTCTGGGACTCCAGAAGCGCCGCGCGCGCCGGTGCCACCTGTGGAGCCAGCGCCTCTTGTCGCCGGGCCTGTGGCCCCACCAGAGGCCCCTACCACGGTTCCGCCAGCCGCGATGGGACAGCATCCGTCCGAAATTCCATCCGATGTTGTCCCAACGCCAGGCCAGGCATTCAGCGCCACTGGCGAGGTCCCGCCGCCATCGAAGGCGCACGCGCTAGAGACAGCTGAGTTCTGGCTCAACGAAGCCGAGGCGTCACTTCGGCGCATTCAGGATGGCACCGCGACCGGTCACGACCAGCGAGTCATTCATCAGGCGCCGATCGTCGCGCAGCGACTGATGAACTTCGCTGAACTGGGAGACGCGGAACGCTGGCGGAGAGAGCAAGCGCCCGTCAGCAAACTCGCGCAGGAGTCGCTTGAGCATGGTTTGACCGGTCAGCTCTATCACGAGACGTACGCAAAGAAAGAAGCGGCACATTACAAGCCGTTCCTTGAGCGAATGCGGCGCGAACTGGGCGAGCTGAAGGGAGAATCTCAGCCGACCGCGCAGACGCCGCCAGGCGCCTTGAACCGGCCGACGCAGGAAGGCTCACGTTACGAAGGCGACAACCTCAAGGCGCTAATCGACACATCGGTCGAGGAGCAGAAGGGCCGCTTCACCGAACTACAACGGCTCGAGCAGAAGCTCTCGAAGATCACCAAGGACAAGCCGAAGGCCAAGGTCAAGGAAGAGATCCAGGGCCTGCGGAACGTCTACGAGGACACGTACGGCGAGATGGCCGATGCCGGGGTGACCGAGGACGAGCTCAAGACGATCCGCGCGCAGGTCGAAGGGGCGAACCTCCAACCTCCAACCTCCAAGGTTGAGGCACCAGCGACCGGCGAGAAACCGAAATTCACCCAAGGCCAATGGGCCCCGCCCGCGGCGAAGCCAGAGACGCCGGTCGGCGGACAGGCCCCACAGAGCGACGAGGTCCGTCGGCTGCGTGCCGAACTGGATAACCCGGCGCTGACGCCAGCACGTGAGGCTGAGATTCGCGCCCAACTGAAGGCGGCCGAAGCGCCGCAGTCCGGTCGGGCGGCGCTGATCGAGCGCATCGTCGCCGCGGCCCGCAAGCCCGAACCCGACATCGTCCCGGTGAAGCAGACCCTGTACGACGACGGGAAGTGGTACGGGCACGGCGGCCCGTACGACACCCGCATTCAGCCGGTCCAGCCCTATCAGCACCGGATTGATCACTACGCGACGCGCAGCGAGACCGGCACGATCGTGGGGCCCAGCGGCGCGACTGAGGCCGAGGTCCTCGAGAAGTTCCGCCGCGGGCAAGCCTCACGCGACGCGGACTTCCGTTCGCATCTCCAGCAGATGAGCGAACCGGACCTGCAGAAGCAGGCGAAGTCCTGGCTGAAAGAAACGCCAGAGGTCGCCGCGCCACCGATTCCAGAGCCTGTTGCGCCAACGGCACCGCCGGTGGCCGAGAAGACCGCGGCCGCGCCATCGCCGAGGCTCACCGACGAGCAACGCGAGGCCGCGCAGAAGAAACTCAAGAGTCTCCAGAAGAAATACGGCGTCATCTCCACGCTGCACGAGCAGTCCATTCGTCACGCGGACACACAGGCCGAGCTCGATCAGGCGTTCGCCACGATTATGGCGGACCTTGAGAAAGGCAAAGCCGAACGCCAGGCGCGGGAAGCGAAGACCGCGGCCGCAAAGGCGGAACGACTCCGCACGACGATTGAGAAAGCGAAACAACTCCAAGAGGCCGGGAAGCTCGTCTGGCGCTCGCGCAATGACGGGTCTGGTGGCACCGAATGGGAGGCTGTCGAAGGCGCGCCGGCCGTGCTCAAGAATGCCCCGAAGGGATTCGACTTCTCGGTGTTCCGGGACCCGATGGTGACCACGGGCGACAAGAAGTGGGCCGTCATTGAAAACCAGTCCGGCATGGCGGCCGCCTATGGGGCCACGCGGACCAAGGCGCTCGCCTCCGCAGAAGACGTACTCGAAAAGTTTGGCGACAAAGTCGGCGAAGCCGTCGCGAGATACGAGAAAAAACAGCAGCCGAAGCTGGACCTGACCGCACCGACCCCGAAGGCGCCCGCCGCCGTTGCGCCTGTGTCGCACGCGTTCACAGCCGACACGCTCGCGCAGACCTTCGACATCCCGAAGGACCAGGCCGAGGCCGCCGTCGCGATCGCCGAGGCGATGGGCCTGGACAAGTCCAAGATCCGGATCGAGACCGGCGGCACGCCAGCCGAAGACGCGCTGTATCAGGCGGATCTACTCGTCACCGAAACGCCCGAGTTCAAGAAGTGGTTCGGAGATTCGAAGGTTGTAGACGACGAAGGCCATCCGCTCGTGGTCTACCATGGCACGGCCGACGACTTCGAGGCGTTCGATCTGGATCATCCGAATCGGAAGGATAGTGGCTGGCTCGGTACCGGCGTCTACGTCACGACGGACCCGAATCTGGCTGCGGCCTACAGCCGACTGAAGGGCGGCGCGGGGAACGCCCAAGTGCTGCCGCTCTTTGCGCGCGTGACGAATCCCTACATAGCGACCTTGGCCGACAAGAACAGCTTCATGCTCGTCAGCAACGGCCCCGGTGGCAAACCGGCGGCTCGGAGGCTGGCCGATAAGTGGACGGCTCAGTTACAAGCGGAAGGACATGACGGCGTCATCCTTGAGTACCAAGCGCGTGACGTCGGCGAGAAGATCGCTGGCACACGCGAGATCGTTGTCTTCGATCCGGCTGGCGTCAAGTCCGCCACTGGGAATATTGGCACGTTCGATCTGAATAACAGGAACCTGCTCTACCAGGAGGCGGCTAGACCATCAGGCACTCTGGAAAGCGTCGTCGAGGGACGTAACGAGCCACACAGCGTCAGGGAACTTGCCAATAATGTCTTCGGCCGCAAAGTGACAGCGATGATGCCGCTGCAAACAGTGGATCGTGGAGTGCTGGCCGCGCTTCATCACGATCAAGTTCGCCGGGCTGTTATCGCCGCTCTTCCCGTCAACGTGGTGAACAACCTCGTCGCGGCGAAGACGTCGGCCGAGGAGTTGCTCCGCGATCCGAACGTGGTCGTGCCTCGCCTCTCCATCAATCATCGTCACGCGGTGGCGCGTGGTTTTGTACGGGCGATGGCTCGTGTAGGAACAGAACTGCGAACAGAACTTTCGCGTGGACGCTTCGCTGGGATTGATGTCGAACTCCTTCCCACACTTCGCGCAAGTGCACTTGAGCCCAACGTAATTGCGGGGCTTCTTGCCCCGGAGTTTGGCGACCATAAGGGCACTCCTGCTCGTTCCGTAGAAGATGGCGCGGCAGCGCCTGGAGCAGAAGTACCTCGGCCGACAAGCGTGCTGCCTGACGCTGAGACCGCACTGGCGACAGCTGGTGAACGTGGCCGTGACCGTGCACGCACGGCTACAGAACTTAGCCGTTCTCCGGAAAGGCTTGACGCGGAAGGGCGTCTCACATCGCTGGCAGATTATCTCGACTGGCACCGTCGAATTGTAAACCGTCCAGAGGCTGTTTTACGCCAGGGCGAGAAAGCCTCGGTCGAATTCGTCGAGGGCGGACAGGCGATCATTCGGGCGCTGGAGAATCCTGACGTCTCGTCGGCGATCCACGAGATCGCGCACGTCGGGCGACGGCAACTGCTCGATCGGAATCTGAGGGCCGACGAGCGCGCTGGTGTCAGTGACGAGGACATCAAGAGTGCCGAGGACTGGGCCGGCGCCGCGGATGGCAAATGGACCCGCGAGGCTGAGGAGAAGTTCGCCAGCGGCTTCGAGAAATACCTCCTCGACGGCGAAGCGCCCTCACCGAAGCTGCAATCGCTCTTCGAGAAGTTCAAGCAGTGGCTGTCGGACATCTACCGCCGGCTGTCGGACGTCGTCCGCAAGATCAAGATCTCGCCAGAAATGCGGAAGGTCTATGACCGGCTCGTCACTCGGGCTGAGCGATTGGCCGCCGAAGGCGCGGAAGAAGCACCCGTCCAGCGCGAGTACTCGAGTACGCAGATCAACCTGCCCGAAGGGTTGGCTGAGAGGGTCCGCGATGTCGCGGACCTGATCCCAGAGGCGGATTTGGCCGCGCAGGGTCGCGAGACCGAACCGCACGTCACCCTGCAATACGGCTTACACGATGAGGCACCAGACGCGGTCCGCGAGGCGCTGGCCGGTCACGGTCCCGTAGATCTGACGCTCGGCCGGTTCGATCACTTCCCGGACACTGGCCACGGCGACGTCGTCTATCTCGGCTTGGAGACGGCCGACCGCGCTAAGCTGATGCCGCTGCGCGGCGCCATCGCCCAATCGGGCGAGGTCACCGACACGTTCCCGGACTACCGTCCTCACATTTCACTGGCGTACGTGAAGCCTGGCACGGGAGAGGAGATCGCGCGGTACCTCAATGAGCATCATTCTCTGGCCGGGCAAACCTTTACGGGCGAGGCGGTCGAGTTCTCGAGTGCGACGGGTGAGAAGACGACGATTCCACTCGCTGAGCGTGAAGTTACGCCGGCGGGCGCGCCGACTGAAACGACTCCTCGCACGCTCCATCTTGAAATCTACGACGCGCTGAAGGCACGCATCCTCGCGAAGGGTCTGGGCGCCGCCCTGCCGAAAGCGCCGCAGGTCCTGCGTCACGAGATGGCGAAGATGCTCGGCGTACCAGAGAGTGCGCTGAAGGACGACATCGACGCGCTGAACGACGCGGTCGAAGCCGTGCTCGCCGACCGGCTCGCGGACGAGATCGCCGGAGACTACAAATTTGATCTCGCGCCGACCACGGCCCGGCAGATGACCCAAGCGATCCAGACAGAAGCCTTTCTGCCACGGGCGCATCGGACGCTGGAGAAGACGGCGCTCCAGCAATTCTCGACGCCGCTCCCGATTGCGGTCGTCGCCGCGCGTGCACTCGATCTGCAGCCGGGCGATCGCGTGCTCGAGCCGACGGCCGGCACCGGGAACCTCCTGGCCCCGCTCAAGCCGCAGGCCGAGAAGATCGGCGCGACGATTCAGGCCGCCGAATTGGCGCCGCGGCGCGCAGATCTGTTGCGTGAGCAAGGCTACGCCGTCCATCAGGGCGACTACCTCAGAAGCACGCCGCCCGATCTGACCCAGCCGACGGCGATCATCACCAACCCGCCCTGGGGCAAGTACTCGAAAGGCAAGTACGGCGCCGGTGTCGCGATGGGCTTTGGGCCGTCCGACGTCGCTGAGCGGTTTGTCGGCAAGAACATGCGTGATCTGGCCGAGGGCGGTCGCCTGGTCGCGGTGATGCCGACCACGATGCTCGACTCGTCCAGCTTCAAGAACTGGCTGCGGTCGAACTACGCCGTGCGGGCTATCATCAAAGCCCCGCCGGACGCGTACCGCACGCGCGCGACCAATGTGGACTCTGTGCTCCTGGTCGTCGACAAGATCGAACCTGTGGACACCAAGGAGCTGGCGCGGCCACTGCCGAAGGTCATTGTCACGAAGGATTGGGAGGAGTATCGTGGAGCTGTTGAAGGACTCCCAGCCCGTGGCGCCATCCAGCCTGCCGCCCCGCTTACACGCCCTGCTGTCCCCGGTGCAGGCGCTGGGCCCGGAAGACCTCTCGCCGGACGACAACCCACAGGTGGACGACCCGAGCCTGCCCAGCCTGGACGAAACGCTCCAGTGGGAGCCGAACGGCCAGCCGACGTGGTGGCCGCCGAACGCGAGCCTGAACCTGCTGTACGAGAACCTGCAGGACCGGCTCCCGCGCGACTTCCCCGCGCATCCGCTGACGCCCGGCGAGCTGCAGAACGTAGTGAGAGCTTTGCACCGTACCCACGTCGCACTACGCTCCGGGGCGCTGAGCATCCCAAGCTCGTCGTAGAAGCCAAACAACTCGCGGGCGTCGACTACCCGCCGCTCACCTATCAGCCGCATTCGGATCTGCTGAACGCGGTGAAGCTGGGCCGAGTCTCGGTGGAGCAGGCAGAGCAGGCGATCGCCGCGGTGCAGGCCAATGTCGTCAACCATCACGGCTATCTCGCCGCGGACGCCGTCGGCGTAGGAAAGAGCCGAGAAATTGCGCTCACGATCTTGGAAGCGATGCAGGACGCGAAAGCGAAGAATCACGACCTGCGATTGATCGTGACGACCAAGAGCCGCGACAACATCGCGGATCTGATCGACAAGGAGATCTACTACGTCGCGACTGGGCGGACGCGTGACGGCATCGACCTCGCGAATCCAGATCGCGAGAAAGAGATTCCGCCCGAACTGCCGTTCACGATCGAGATCGTAACCGACCGACCGAACGCGAAGAAGAATCCAGACGAGGCGGCGTACGAACCGCTGCCGGTGCACAAGCACGGGATCTACGTCATTGACTCCTTCAATCTCGCGCCCTACGGCCAGTCACTCGCCAATGTCGGCGCGCACGGCATCATCGGAGACGAGGCGCACAAATTCAAAAACGTCGAGGGCGCCGCGGTCGGAGGCACCTGGCAGCGACTCCACGCGACGATTCTGCGCGACACGCCACGCGATCAACAGTTCTTCGCCTACTTCACGGCGACACCGGCGCAATCGGTCGAGGACTACGCGTATCTCTACGGGCTGCGGATGTGGCCGGTCGACGGCTTTGCGTCCTGGCTCGAGATGGTCACGGGCGGGGCAACCGAAGAGGACGCCAAGAAACTCGCCGAGGCGACTGAGCGCGGCGCGATCGACATGCCCGGCGTGGCGGGCGGCGACGGCAAGGACGTGGTTGGCGGCGACGGTGAAGATGTGGGCGGGAGCAAGAAGTCCCAGTGGGGCCGACCGATGGGCGGCGACGTCTTCACGGCGCGCCTGACGCCGAGTGAAGCCGAGCAGATCCCGCGCGAATGGAAGATGCTCGGCCGGTTCTCGGCCAGAGATCTGTGGCGCGAAGGCACGGAATTTCAGATCCACGAAGCGAAGCTCAAGCCGCAGGACGAGAAGAAGTACAACCAGTTCGTTGAGCTCGCACAGGACATCATCGCGACCGCGGCCAAGTATGGGATGTACGACAAGAGCGGCAAGGCGAGCCGGTTCGGCGTCACCGGGCAACTCCAGTTCGCCGCCAAGCGCGTGCAGCTCCAGCCGGCGCTCGAAGAAGCGATCCGCATCGCGCAGGAGGAAGTCGCGAAAGGGAACCAAGTAGTCCTCTCGCTCATCAATGTCAGCGAGATGAACGGCGAAGCCGGCAACATCGCCGCGGCGATCGCGAAGATCAATACGCGCGAAATAGACGAAGATCCCAATGACCCGGATGGTGGACTCGTTGACCTTGGCGAGATTCCAGAGGCCATCGCCGACCAGGCGCGTCTGCTTGATCGGGCCCGCGACTTGGGGACCTTCGACGATCCGCTGGACATGGTCGACAAGGCTGTCGGCAAGGAGAACGTCGCCTTTATCACCGGCGGCACCGGGTCGACCCGTCAACAAGCGATTGCGGAGTTCCAAGCCGGCAAGCGCGACTATGCGGTCCTCTCACAAGCCGGCAGTACGGGCATCAGCCTGGACCATCGCATTTTCACGGACAAGGCCCCAGGTCGCGGGCGGCGAGTCTTCATCGACGTCCAGTACGAATGGTCCGCGACCGAAGCCCTGCAGCGGTACGGCCGCGTGGACCGTGCCTCGAGCATTTCGCCGCCGAAGATCATCGCGCTCACCTTCGGCAACGCGAGTGAAAAGAAGTTCCTCGCGACGATCGCCAATCGCATGGCCTCACTTGGCGCCCTGAGCAAGGGGGGCGCCGAGTCAACCGGGGGAGCGTCCGCCCTCGAGGAGTTTGAAATCACCGGGGACGATGCGCTCCAGGCTGCGCGCGACGCCTACGCGGTCATGCCGGAGGAGGTCAAGCGCCACTTTGCGTTGGTGAAAAGCGCATTCCGTGATCCCAACCGCGAGACCAAGCCAGATCGGGAAGGGTACGACCCGTTCCTGCCGAAGCACACGGCGACCAATGTCACGATGCGGGACTTCCAACTCCCGCTGCTCTTCATGCCGATCGTCGACAGCAACAAGTTCTGGACGGAGTTCATCGAGCGGCGCGACAAACTGCGCGAAGAATCTGGCGCGGCCAAGGCCAGCCGCACGAGCCGGCTGAAGGGCGAGATCCTCGACAAGAAGGTCCTCAAGCCGAACCTCACGCTCTACAGCGTGAAGAACGAGGACGGCCAGAAGTTCGGCATCCTCTCGGGGCTGGTGACCCAAGAGATTCCCAAATTGCGGACCGTGCTCGCCGCTGGGGAGTGGAACCCAGACACGGGGCAGTACGAATCGAACCTCACCCGCCGGTATGTGACCTTCGCGGCGCCCAACGACGTCGCCACGGGGCTGCAGATCAAGTGGACGAAGCTGCCGCGCGTGGCCGAGCTCTACGGCGCCGAGATGGCCGGCGAGAAGCTCGACACCGCCGACAAGGTCAAGGCGTATCTGAAGGCGGGCGAGCGGCTGGCGCTCAAAGAGACCAACCCCGATAGCGGCAAGCCCTGGGGCCTGCGCTGGCGGCCCACCGACGAGCGGATCCTGGTCGAGAATGCACGGATGGCCGACCGGACGCTGCTCCTGCACAACGGCGCCGGCTACGCGCCGGTCGGCAATTACTGGTACGTCGTCGACCTGCCGAAATTCCTCGAGCGGTTCCCGTTGGCCGACGCATCGGTCAAGAAATCGGCCTCGAGCGCCGGGGGCGGGACGACCCTCCAGGCCACGATCGTTCCAGGCGCGAAAGAGTTTGTCGAGCAGGATGTCATTCCGACGGTCCGCAACGCCGCCATCGACGTCAACCGCGTCCGCGTCGACATCAAGGGTCTGTTCGCCCCAGCGGCCGCGTCCACCGAGGCGCGCGACTTTTCGCACATCGTCCGCGCGCGCCTGGCCGAACGAGACCAGCGATCAGAGCGGGCCCGGCGCGTGCTCAAAAAGATGAAAGTCGCGTTTGACTATCAGCTGCGCGGCAAGACGCCAGAACAAAAAGCCGACTTCCTGCTCTCGATCGTGGACCCGATCGAGACGGGGCATCTAGAAGGACTCCCGCCGGATGTCCGCCGGGCCGCGGATTTGTTCCGCGAGCTGCTCGACGGCCGACGGCGCGACGTTCAACGGCTTGGGCGGCTCCAGGACTACATCCGGAACTACTTCCCGCACGAATGGGCCAAACCCAACGCCGCCAAGACGGCGCTCCTGCGCTTGTTCGGCAAGCGGCCGCTCCAGGGGCCGAAATCGTTCCTGAAACAGCGGACCATTCCCACCACGCGGGCCGGGATTGAAGCCGGGTTGATGCCGGTCAGTTACAACCCGGTCGACCTGGTCCTGCTGAAGCTGTACGAGATGGACAAGTTCATCGCCGCGACGAAGATCCTCAAGGACGGCCAGCGCCAAGGGCTGTCGGTCTTCGTGCCGGCCGGCGCCGACCCGCCGCCTGGCTTCGTGCGGTTCAATCACTCCTTCGCGACGGTCTACGGCCGGCCCTTTGTCCAGGTCAAGGAAGCCTACGATCCAAAGGTCATGGAAGGGCTCTATCAGCTGGCGTCTGACCTGGGCGTCAAGCACGATCGCCTGCCGCGGATTGGCGGCCGCCGCTGGGGTTACGCCGAAGGTGCGGCGCATGTGGTCACCAAGTTCGCCGGTCCCGAGGGTGTCTTGATGCACGAGCTCGGACACATCCTCGACGAGCGGTACGGCCTGCGCCACCGGATGGTTCGCGATCCGGCGTTCCGCGAAGAACTCAGACGACTGGCCGATCTGCGCGACGAAGGCGAGATCGAGGAGCGGACCGAGAGCCGGAAGCGGTACGTCCGCAAAGGCGAGGAGAAGATCGCCAATCTCGTCCACGCGTACCTGTACGCCCCGGATCGGCTGCGCGCCGTCGCGCCCAACAGCTACAACGCCCTCGAGGCGCTGATCAACGCGCACCGCGAACTTCGGCCGCTCCGCGATACTCAGCGGGGCCGATCCCTCAAACTTGGCGTGGCCTCGACCGAGATCCCCGTCGGCGGGGCGGTGGTCAAGGGCTACTACTACGGGCCGCCGGAAGTCGTCCGGCTCATCGATAACCATCTGTCTGCCGGCCTGCGCGGCTCGGCGCTCTTCAATCTCTATCGGCGGGCGGGTAATTTCCTGAACCAGGTGCAACTGGGCCTCTCGATGTTCCACTTCACGATGACTGGTTTGGAATCTGTCATCTCGAAGCAGTCGATCGCGCTCGAGCATCTGATGCGCGGCGAGGTCGGCCAGGCGCTTAGGAAACAGCTTGAGGTCCCGATCGCGCCGCTTGTGGATCTGTACCGTGGGCATCAGGCCCTCAAGGAGTTCTACGCCCAGGATGCGAACGCCGATGCCATTGACTCGATCGTTTCAACCGTCGTCCAAGGCGGCGGGGCGTTTTCTTGGTCGTTATTCGAACACGAAGGGGCACCCGCCAAATTCATGGAGGCGCTCCGCACGGGGAACTACCTCGGTGCCGGTCTGCGCGCGATCCCGGCCCTGGTCGAGCTCCAGGCGAAACCGATCATGGAAGGCTGGGTGCCGCGACTGAAGATGGCGGCCTTCCTCGACATGATGAGGATGGAGATGCCGACGCTCGGTCCGGACCCTGATCTGCAGGAAGTCCGTCGGATCGCTGCCGATGCCTGGGACGCGGTGGACGATCGGTTCGGACAACTCCGGTACGACAACATCTTCTGGCACAACGCGCTGAAAGATCTCGGGATGGCCACCGTACGCGCCCTGGGCTGGAACGTCGGCTCGATTCGTCACGCCTTCGGCGCGCCGCTCGCACAACTGCGGCAAATTGGATTGATCCCTGGGGCTGGCGCTGGCGGGGGCGGATGGGGGAAGCGCCCGATCCGCATGTTCAACGTCGGGTTCGACGAGGACGGCAACCCGCAGTACGAGCCGGTGAAAGAGCCGTGGTTCCATCGGAAACTCTCGTGGCTCATCTCGACGGTGTTCGTTTACGGGCTCGCGGGCGCGATCTACCTGTACTTGCACACGGGAAGGCGGCCGAAGGACCTCAAGGATTACTTCTTCCCGAACGGGGTGTCCATTCCTGGCTACCCCAAGGACTGGTACGCGTTCTTTCATGCGTTGCCTGGATCGGCCGTCGAGACCGCCAAACACAAGGCGAACCCACTGCTCTCATTGCTGACCGACCTCATCACCAATGAGGACTATTTCGGCAACGCCATCCGCAATCCGGACGATCCGCTGATGGACAAGGTGAAGGACATGCTCCGGTACTTGGTCGCGCAGTATCGGCCGATCTCGGTGCAGGGCTTCCAGCAGCGCCGCCAGGAAGAGGCGATGACCGGGAAGGCGCAGGGCGTCAACGCGATCGAGAGTTTCTTCGGTATCAACCGCGCGCCCGGCTCGGTCACCCGCACGCCGGCCGAAGAACTCGTTCGGCAATTTAACCCGCCGCAGCCCCGGACGCAGCAACAGGCCCGACAAGCCGAACTGCGCCGGACGATCCGGCAAGGGATGGCCGCAGGAACCGCTGAGGGGCGCGCCGCCGCACGCACGGCCGCTGAGACGGGCGAACTCTCGAAGCGCCGGATCGCCAACGCCATACGGGCCTCCAGGACCTCGGCGCTCGAGGCCGGCGTCAAGAGCCTGACGCTGCCGCAGGCGCTCCAAGTCTACGAGGCGGCTTCGCCAGATGAGCGGGCCACGATCTACCGCGTGGTCGACGCCAAGGCTGGACGGCTGGGAGACGCCCCGCGACAGCAACAACAGTGGCTCCGCGCGCGGATCCAGAAGGTCCTGACGCTGCCGCGGACCACCATTCACTGATGGCCCTCGACTGGATGCTCGAGCCGCCGAGACGCTTTCGGCGCGCGTCGAGCACGGACGGAACCGACGTCAGGCTGATGTTCTGGTGTCCGGGCTGCGACATGCCGCATGGGCCACGGATTGCCGGCCCAGGCGCCTGGACGTTCAACGGTGATTGGGAGTGCCCGACCCTGTCGCCAAGCATCCTCGTACACGTTGACGGCCGAGATGGCACGTCGAAGTGTCACAGTTTTCTCGAAGCGGGTCGGATTCGGTTCCTGGACGACTGCTGGCACGCGCTGAAAGGCCAGACGGTTGACGTGCCGGTCTGGCCTGCGCGTTGGTGAAACCCCGACTCGTGACATATACTGTCCGGCCTGATGGCCCAACGCTCTCCGGACGATGTCGAACAGCGAATCGTTTCAGCCTATAGAGAAGGGAACTCTGCGGATCAGATCGCCACAACTGAGGGCCTCTACCGCACGACGGTATTTCGGGTGCTGAAGCGATTAGGAGTTCAACCGAGGCACTCTGGCCGATTCACGCTGAAATACATAGTGAACGACGGATTCCTCGACGCCATTGGAGAGCATCAGGCGTGGTTTCTTGGCTTGATGGCGTCCGATGGGAGTGTCGACGCGACAGGCTTTACGCTCTCGCAAAGCGGTGACGACGGCCTTCGCGTCATCACTGAAGTTCAGAAGATGCTTGGGCATACAGGGCGTATCTATCACGTCAGAACAACTGCGGCGGTGGCTCACCAATTTCGAGTTACGTCACGACAGATCCTGCGTCGGTTGTCAGACTTCGGAATCGTCAGAAGGAAGTCATTGACGTACCGATTCCCAGAGGCGTTGCCGCCTACGCTACACGCGTCATTTTTCAGAGGTTATGTTGAAGGTGATGGGTCGGCCGGGATCTACCACACCGGCACGTGCAGGACGTTCTGCTTGTCACTCGTCGGGACGCCTGAATTCATCGCGCGCGCGCAAGTGCTCATTCCTGCCAGTGGGAGATCGTCGCGAATAAAACACGCGAGACACCTCTCCGAACTACGTTTCTATGGCGAACACGCTGTCCGGTTCGGTCAATGGATCTGGGCTAACGAGGCGCTTCCGGCGAGTCGGAAACACGCGGTCATGCTGAAATTCATAGGCGAGCGAGAATATCGCTGGCAGCGGTACTCTCGATTGCGCGCAGAAGCGAGCACGCTCCTATCGGCCGGTCATCGACCGATGGAGGCGGCCCGTATTCTCAATCTGCCTTTTCAAACTGTGTACCGATGGCTGAAACGCGACACTACGCTCACACAATCCCGTTCGATCAGATCCTAAACGACCTGTTGGCCGAGGTTGAAGCTGGCAGTGTCGCCGTCGTCAGTGATGGAGATCTCCGGCTATTTAAATACACTGACCGCTGTTCGTTCGAACGCCGCTGGACGCGCACGTCATTGGCTGCTCGCGGGTTGATTCTTGACGTCTCGGCCAACCGGATCGTCGGAACCAGTTTCGAAAAGTTCTTCAACATATTCGAGGGGATGCGGCTCGGCGAGGCGATGGAGCCGCTACCAGACGAGCCCTTCGAAGTCTTCGAAAAGATCGACGGCTCATTGGGGATCGTCTTCTTCCACGACGGTGAGTGGCGTGTCGCCACGCGCGGATCGTTCCAGTCCGATCAGGCGCGCTGGGCGACCGACTATCTCCGGCGGCACATCGAGACGCAGTGGCTAGAGGTCGGCTGCACCTATCTGACGGAAATTGTGTTTCCAGAGAACCGCATCGTGATCTCGTACGACTACCAGGGCCTGGTCCTGCTCGGGGCGTACGATGCCACTGGCGAGGAATTCTCTCGGCGCCGCCTGGAGGCGGTCGCGCTGGTCTGCGGGTTCACGCTGCCGGAGTCGCACAGCTACCAGTCGATCGACCAGTTGCTCGAGGTCGCCAAGACGCTGCCGGCCTCAGCCGAAGGCTTCGTCGTCCGCTTCGCCTCCGGGCGTCGGATCAAGATCAAGGGCGACGAGTACTGCCGGATTCACCGGCTGGTCTCGCGCGTCACGCCCTTGGCGGTCTGGGAGATGCTGGTCGAGGGCGACGATCTGGATGCGATCGCCACGCAGCTGCCGGAAGAGTTCCAGGGCGATCTCGCGCAGATCAACGCCCTGCTTGACGCGCAGCTGACGGCGCGGCTCGCGGCCGTGCGCGTGGCGGTCGACTACGTGGCGGAATGGAGCGACAAAGAGGTCGGCCTATGGCAACGCCGCCAGCACGAATTCCCTGAGGACGTGGCGCGGTGGATCTTCGCCGCCCGCAAGAAGGATCTACTCAAGGAGGTCGGCGCGCCAGGGTCGGTGCTGCGCCGCCGGTTCTTTGAGACGTTCCGGCCCACGGCGAACCGACTGGAGGGCTACGTCCCATCAAGCGCGGTCAACCGGTTTGCGGCCGAGCAGGGCTGACGTGCCGCTCTACGAGCCAGTCCACTACAGCGCCACGGAGGGCCGGTGGCCTCCGGTGCAGTGCGGGACGCAGCCAGTACGGGGGGAGACGTGGAGTCAGACCGACTTTCTTCCCCACGTCACCTGCCCGGAGTGTCTGGTCGCGTTGGCGTGGTCGCCTGGGATGAGTGTTGCGCGGGTTCACGAGTTAGCAAGAACGCAGCTGGCCGAATGGGAGGCCGCGTACGCCCGACTATACGGAGGCGCATGAGAAAAATCCCGACGATCTTCGAACGTAATGAAGCGGTCAAGGGGCATCCGGTGAAGGATGTCGTGAAGCCTGAGTGCGCCTGGGTGCTGGTTGGGGAAGGAGTCGCCACGCTCAAGTGGGACGGAACCAACGTCAAGATCACTGACGGGACGCTCTACAAGCGACAGAAACCGAAAGACGTTCTGCCGACAAATCAGGGGCTGCGAACGTCTGTCTCAGATCGGACGTTCGCAGGGTTGCGGACATGGATGACTCAGCATCCAGAGTTCGAGGGAATTGTCTTTCACCATCCAGACGGGCGCCTGGCGAAAATAAAACAGCGCGACTTCGGGTTGCCGTGGCCAATGTCGCGATGAAGACCGACCTGCTCTCACGTGTGCAGGAGATCCACCGCGAGTTGCTTCGTGACCGTGAACGGATCCTGCGGTATCCCTCCAGCCAGCCGAGATGGAAGACGCGGAAGCAGAATCAGATCGCACGCCTCGACGCCAAGTTACGCGTCCTGCGTGACGTCGAGCATTACATTTGCACCGTGGAAGGGGCCCTCGTGTGAAGCTCATTATTCTTCGCGGCCTGCCGGCGTGCGGCAAGAGCACGCGCGCAGAAGAAATCATGCGCGCTTCTGGCAACACCGTGCGGATCAACAAGGATCTCCTGCGGACAATGTTGCACCACGATAAGTGGTCCGGCCGCCACGAAGATCTCACCAGCCAAGCGGCCGGTAGTGTCGGAGGACTATATTGGTGTGACCCGAGGTGTCACACATGCGCGAGAGAATAGGTCCTGAAAGCAAGACGGCCGTCCCGGTGTTGAAGCACCAAAGACGGCCTACGAAACCGAGCGGATTTGGGCCGCGCGATTCCGATAGCTTCATTATCGGTGCCCATCCGCCCCGTCCGCAAGGGGCCGATGATGACCTGTCCGAGATGTTCCCACCAGAACGCGATCAAGTTCGGCATCTACGGCAAGCGGGAAACCCAACGCTTCCGCTGTAAGGACTGCGGCGCGACGTTCAATGCGCCGGACGCTCGCCCGCTCGGCCGTCACTACACACCCATTGAAACCGTCGCGAAGATTTTGCAACTGCTGACGGAAGGTATGAGCATTCGCGCCACGTCGCGCGTGACGGACGTGGACCCCAATACGATCCTGAGCCTGCTTGAAACCGTGGGCGCAAAGTGTCAGCGGTTACTCGACGAGCGCGTGCGAAATCTCCGACCGCGCTACGTTCAGGCCGATGAAACGTGGACGTTCGTCCAGAAGAAACAAAAGCGGCTCAAGCACAATGACCCGGCCGACTACGGCGATCAATATGTCTGGCTGGCGATGGACTCCGAAACCAAACTGATTCTGACCCAGCGGATCGGCAAGCGCGACAGCGCGAACGCCGATGAGTTCGCCCGTGACCTGAGCACGAGGATCGCTGAACATCATCGGTTCCAACTGACGACGGACGGCCTGGAAGGCTACGTGAACGCCGTCGAGGAACACTTCGGCGCGGACATCGACTTCGCGCAGCTCGTGAAAAACTACCTGCCGCCCAACACGAATGGCCCGGACTGGTATCGCCCATCGGCCCGCGTCGTCGTTGCCGTGCCGACGCCGATCACAGGCAACCCACGGCCGGAGCGCATCAGCACGTCCCACATGGAGCGAATGAACTTGACGGTCCGCATGTCGCTGCGCCGGTTCACGCGACTAACCAACGGCTTCAGCAAGAAGCTCAACAACCTGAAATCGGCCGTGGCGATCTTCATTGCGTTCTACAACTTCTGTCGCGTGCATCAAACGCTCCGCGTAACGCCGGCAATGGAAGCCCGATTGACCGACCATCCGTGGACGATTCATGAATTGCTGACGGCAAGCGCGAGCGAGCTAGTCGCGTAGCGGGTCTGCCTATATGACAACTGTTGCAAAACAAATGGCTTGCGGACTAATGTACAAACGAAAGGCCCGCTGGTTAGAGCGGGCCTTTTGACGGCGGATTGGCCGAGCGGCTTAAGGCTCCCGACTTAGGATCGGGCGGCCGGAACTACCTTCCACGGAAATTTCCGGTCCGAGGGTTCGAATCCCTCATCCGCCGTCTTTCTTCTTGCTCGAAAATGGGCCTGAACTGGCGTGCCGGGCTGGCTACCCACCTTGCTCCGGCGAGGGTTCGATTCCCTCCAGGTCCACCCACAAATGCTTAGTCTATGCTTAGCCTCTAAGCATTCGTAACTCGTATATTACCAACTAGTGATAATCACCTGTCAACAATTGTCACAAAGTGGCCTTTATCCGCATTATTCCAATTGCTCTAGGCGATTAGGAAGTCATTGCTCTTTCGCCTGCAACAATTCGGAGCATAACCCCGAAGTTCAGACCACCTTATTAACAACACAGAATTCAGGCAGTGTCAAGCGGCCCGCAGCCTCGCGGTGGAGATGCTGAAGCACCAGAACGTCATCATCGACGACACGAATCTCAACCGGAAGACCTTCGAGGGTTGGCGGTCGCTCGCGAAAGCGTGCGGCGTACTATCTGAAGTCGTCGACATGACCGACGTCCCGCTGCAGACCTGCGTCATGCGGGACGCCGCGCGTCAGAAGCGCGTCGGCTTCCCGGTCATTGTCAATATGGCGCTCAAGTACGGCCTGCACAAGTGCGAGCCGAAGAGCGTGGTACTGTGCGACCTCGACGGCACGCTTTGCCAGATCGACCACCGACTGCATTTCGTGAAGCGACCCGTTGGCGAGAAGGACTGGAAGAGCTTTTTCGAGGCGCTCGAGCAGGACGCGGTCCGATCTGAGGTCTACGGGATGCTCTGGGATCATGCCAAGGCTGGACGGACGATCGTGTTCCTCTCAGGTCGTCCAGACACGTACCGGGATCGAACGCTGGCGTGGTTCTTCAAAAACACGACCGGGTGGGTTGGCCCAGAGTTAGGCGTACGGCCATTCACGCTCTTGATGCGCCGCGCCGGCGATCATCGGCCAGACGATGAAGTGAAGAAGGAACTGCTCCTGCAGCACTTTCCGCTGGACGCGATCTACGAGGTCATAGATGATCGGCCGTCAGTACTGAGGATGTGGGCTTCCCTTGGGATGAATGTCGTCGATGTCGGACAAGGCGTTGAGTTCTGAGCAGACGTTCACTGAGATCCGTGACGCCGCTGGCGCGTTCGTCGGCGTCACGTGGTATCACACCGACCAGCCCTGGCTGAATCTCGCCATCGTCCTGCCTCTGCGTCTGACTATCGACACCGAGCCGGTTCCCTACACAGCCGCTGAGGTCCTGACACTGGAGCGTGGACGCTGGTGCGAGGATGGCCGCATCCGTCACATCTGGCTTGTGCGCGACGCGCAGCGGATAGATCAGGCGAAGGGCATCTACGTACGAGGCGCCACTTGCCGCACGAAGGTCGGCGAGTTCTGCGAGTGGATCGCACTCATCGTTCGCATTCGTGCACGACTCGCCTTCGAAGGCTGTCAGGCCGGCGGGACGATCCACTAACATGGCTTGCCCGCTCTGCGAGCGCGACGTCCCGCTTACGTCACATCATCTCAAATTGAAACGCCGCGACCGGCACCTGAAGATTCCACTCTGTAGACAATGCCAGCAGCTCGTGCATGGCCTCTATCCTGGCACGATGCTCGCGCGGCGGCCTGACCTGTGGTCGCTCGAGGGGCTCCGCGCCGACCCGGACATCGAGAAGGGCCTCATCTTCGTGCGGAAGCTCAAGCCAGGCGATTCGATGCGAATGAAGGAGCGGCGATGATCCGGTTTCGTGCCTGGGGTTACGAGCTTGGACCGAACGAGAGCCTCATCGAGGCCGCGCGCCGTCTGCAATCGGATATTCCACCAGGAGTCGTGACGCGACCTATGGTCGGAGGTTCCGTCCTGAGACTCCTCAACGGGTTTGCTGTCGGGGTCCTGGACTTGACCACGCTTCGACCGTACGTCGCAGTGATGGAACTCTAGTTCGCCCAGTCCCCGACCGACATCCGGCTGAGGTAGCGCCGTGAGGGATGTCGAGCCAGGTCGTTTTACGCTGACGCGGCGGGGCCTCGATGATGGGCGGCGGAACTGGCCGACGGGACTTCGTTGGGCGCCCGGGCATCTTGCCGCCGCGGCAGCGGCCGCACAGCCGATCCAACCGGCCCGGCGTGCGCGGCCACTTCCGGCAGGCCGCACAGGGCTCCATCAGCGTGTCGCTCACGTCACTCGTTGGACGGTGCCGCCATCTTGTCGCGCTCGGCTTTGCGCGCCTGACTGTCGGCGATCGACTGCTGCTCCATCGCGACGATTTGCTCGTCGGTTAGGCCGTGGTCGGCGTGGAAGAGACTGATCATCTCCTTCAGCTTGCCGCCGAGTTGGATGCCGGCCGAGACGAGTACGGTCCCGGCTTGAATGTAGGCTTGGATCTCATTGGCTGAGAGTGGCACGTGGCCTCCTATTTCACTTTCGCGACGAGATTCTCGGCTTCCTGAACGAGCGCCTTGGCCTTCTCGAGGAGCGCGCCGCCCGCCGAGGCGACCAGATCGCGTACGGCCTGGACGTCAGCCAGGAGGCTCGCGAGCTCGGGCGGCACCGGGCCGCCGTGTGCCCAGAGCACCAAGCCCTGGCTGAGCCGAATGTTCTTGTCGTACAGGAGCGAGAGCTTCGCCGAGATCTGCTGATGCAGGGCGTCAGGCACGGCGGAACTTTGACAATGGTTGAGTTGGGCCGGCGCTGGCTGACAGGCGCTCTTCTCAGCGTCGTCGAAGGCGGTCAGCGCCTGATGGAACGCCTGCTCGCCAGCGACGGCGAACTGTTTGGCCGGCATCGAGGCGCACGCGAAGACGCCGAGTAACGCAGCGACGATGAGGACTCTCTTCACAGGGACCTCCACAAAATGGCTCGGCGGTTCTCTCCACCGCCAAAGTCACGCCTTCCGTCATGGCTTCCCAGCTCTAAACATGACGCGCGGCTGACGTTTGCCGCTCTCAGATAGCAGCGGGGCTGCTGTCTACTGAACCGAGAACATCGCGTTCAGGCCCGCACCGCTCAGCGCGCCGAGCGCCGCGCCCTTCAGCCACCGAAAAATGGCGGTGTTCCAGTCGTACTCGACAAGGTCATGGAACTTCTGCCACTTCCGGAACGCGTCGAGGTCGACCGCCGCCGCGGCGGCCCACCCGATCAACGCACCGTGCACGGCCGCCGAATGGAGGATCGTATTCCACATACGAAACACACCTTCTGGCTGGCCGCGGGCCGTAGTCTAGCAGAATTTAATCAACCCGGAGTGCTGGCAAATCTGTAAATTCGCGCGGCTGCACCACGATCGCGTACCGTCTTGGCTCCTTCGTCACCCAGACCTCGAGCGTCTGCGGCCCTGGCTCGAGCCCGGGGATGTAGTACATGCCGTCCGATCCGCTCGCGTACATCGGCGTCGCTCCGTACCGAGGGTGGATGACGCGCACTTGGATGCCGGCGGCCGGATACGCGCGCCCGTACGGATCGACGCGGTAGAACTTGCCGCGTACCGTGCTGCCGTTGGCGAGGAGCGCCGGGACGAGCACCAGCGCGAAGATGAGCGCGACCGCGATCCGCTTCATCGGTTCCCTGCCGCTTTCTCCACGTAGGGCGTGGCGGACTTCTCCGATTGCATCACGATCGGTTGGGTGAGGGAAATCACCCGCTGTTTGGTGTCGTACTGGGCCTGGAGATTGGCGCCGTACGCATGGCTCTGGCCGAGCGGAATCGTGATCCCGCGGAACCCGCGTAGATCGAGTTGCAAGTCCGGGAAGTGTAGCTGACCATTCGCGTCCTCAATGACGGGGATCTCCCAGGAAAAGAGGCCCTGATTCATGATCCCGAGCCGCGGTGGGACAAAGCGCACGAAGACGTCGTTCACGTTCGGGTCTGGCTCGCCTGGATGGTCAAACGTCACCGACCCGACGACGGTCCAGGAGTGATAGTGACTCAGATCTTTCGGGCGGACTGAGAGCAAGACGAGGAAGACGACGAAATACCCGGCGAAAGCGCCACCCAGGCGCACCTTGAAGCCCTGGAACGGCCCACTGGCGGTCGCCGAGCTCTTCATGCCTCGAAAGAGAAAGACGGCCGGGACGATCGGCAGCAGCGTCGCCACGGCCATGATGAGCAGGTTGAGCTGCGCCTCGGTCATGCGCGGAGTCTAGCCGATGGCGGTGCTGGACTCACGTCACTCAGACGCGTACACTACCGATGCACAACCTCGCACGGCTCGAGGATAACAGCCGAACTATAAAAGGAGCCTCATCATGAATGCGACCTTCCAGTTGGACGGGTGTCACACCCTGCACATTGCTGACCGTCATCCTGAACTGCCGCCAGGCACGAAAGCCGTCGGACTGACGGTGACCCATGAACCCCTCGTCAACATCTGGTCGGGGACGGCCTCGTCTTCAAAGCCCATATTCCCGGCCCCGGAGCCGACACTCTCCGAGGCGCAGAGTCGTGAGCCGCATCGTGTCTTTTACGGCCCGCATCCCTGCCAAGTGTGTGGCAATCTAATCGTGAAGGAAGGCGTGCGCGGCAAGGACGGCGGCGCTGAATTCGACGTGCCTGACGGACCGATCTACCCGAACACGGCCTGGAGACCGCACGTCCATCGTGAGTACGACGAGAAACTGCGGCGCACCCAGACGGTGATCTCTTTCGCGCTCCAAGCGAGTGCGGCCCGTGCGATCGCGTCGATGATCCTGTCGGCGGCGACCGAGGCGAGAGGTTAGCGGATCTTCACCAGCACAAGACGGTGCGTGGTCCGGTAGTCGTGCCAGCGGCTCGGGAATTCCGGGTCGTACACGAGTCGGCCGTTCCGGTAGACCACGACATGGGCGAAGGTTTTCCAGGTCAGCGAATCGCCGCAGACGATGTGGGTGTCACGGCCGGGCACCCGCGTCGTTTTCCGCCAGTAGATCTTGTAGCCGTGACGCCGGAAGAACCGACGCGTCCGCGCCATCCAACCCTTGCGCGGCAGCACGAAGAACGGGACGCGTTGGGGATGCTTATTGAGGAGGAAGGCCACGCAGTCAGTGAAGCAGCCCTGCGTCCGACGCAGGCGGTCGAGACGCCGCGTCACAACCGATAGAACCGCTGCGATCCGATGACGGCGGTCGCTGGGATCTCGTGGCCGGCGCGGATTGCCCACCCCGGCACGCGCCCGGCTGGGATCATGGCCGCCGGCGCGTAGTACTGCGTCGCGCCGCCGGTGCGATCGAGGAGCTCGCCGCCGATCACGCCATCGGCGAGGTAGAGGGTTTCGTCGGCCAGCGGATCGTCGGACGGCATCCCGCCGACCACCTTCGCGGCCAGCAGGAGTAAGGCGGCATGGTTGGGGTCGGGCGCCGGATTCCAGCATGAGAACTGCGACGGCTCGAGACAGACGCCCCGAAAGGACCGAGGCCAGCGGTGCGCTGGGTCGATCACGCGGTTCTTGCAAACCCACATCACCGCGATCCGCTCTTCGACGCTACTGTTGCCTTGCGCGCGATCGCCGCGCGCTTCGGCCCAGGCCGTCAGCCCAAGCGCCTGCCGATCGGTCAGCGCGGCGATGACCTCGGCGTCGGTCATCGCCGCGGCCAGTTGAGGCCCGAGCTCAGCGCCGGAAACGCCGCGAAAATGACCATGATGATCAACACCGCCACAATGACGACGGCCAAGATCACGAGCGCCCGCTTGACGCTCGGTTCGATGTTCGGAACGATTGCCAGCACGACGACCAGAATGACGAGTAGTGCGATCAAGAGCAGCAACATCACAGCCTCCAGGGTTTATCCGGTATACCGATAGCCGGCGGCTTGCATGTACCGCCGTCGGGCAGCTTCTTGTCCAACGGTGGATTGATTCCGCACGCGGAAGTAGGTGCCCTCCCACTCGAAGGCGACGACAAACCACGGGCCGCGCGGAGTGCCAGCGGACAGATAATATTTGCCAGATCCGACAGGGAACGGTGAACCTGGATCGTCATCGGCCGGCTGATCCGGTGGACGTCGGTAGGACGGCCCGAGCGTGCGCGCCGCGATCTGCCAGATCGTGTCATTGGGCGGAACGCTATTCGCGTAGTCGAACTCGCTGAGCAACACGTCATAGCCCAGCATTCGCCCGGTCCCGCCGGCGCTGACCGGGAGCCAGTCCTGGTTGCCTTCCCCGCAGGGAATGTGGCCCGAGGAGTGCTCGATCGCCAGATAGCCGTTAGGGGACAGGGCGCGGAACTGCTGGCCGAAATCTCCGATGTGCTCAGGCGTCCAGCCGTAGAAGACGCCATCGTACAGCGCCCCGATCAGCACGTAGGCGTTCAGATCCCCATAGCGTGACGTCTTTAAGAGCGCGACGAGGATCGGCAGCTGCCGCGCCGCGTTGGGATACCCGTAGGTCGGGTCTTCGCCCGCATCGCCGTCCAGCGCAATCAGGGGCGTGAACCCTGCGAGGATCGTTTCCTCGACCAGCGCGAGAAACGCGGCCGGGGTCTGTTCGTTCACCGTGGTGATCGTGGCCTGGTAGGGCTGGCCGCCCTCGTCATAGAGCGGCCGCGCGTTGCGGTTGTACTCGAGGATCACATGCGTGTCGCCCAGCGCCAGTTTCGCGGCATATCCGGCCGCGCGATCCTGGGGGTTGGTCAAGCAGACGAGCACCGGGTCCCAGAACGGCACGGTCCCGATCTGCTGCGTGACGACGGTCGGGCACGTGTTCATCGACGCACACTGCACCCCACACACGGCCTCACGCGTCGGGACTGGCGGAAATGGTTGCCCGCTCGCCTCATCTGGCAGGCTGACGAGCCAGGGCGCGATCACTGGCCGAAGGCTCCGCTCATCGGGATAGCGATCGGCTCGCCGCTGTCTGGCTGGTAGAGCGCGACGTTGCCGGCGGCGAAGAACCGCTCGCCCGATCCAGGCTGTTCCCCGTTGAGGTTCTTGAACACGACGGCGACCCCGTTCCAGTTCGCGAAGTACCCGTCGGCGACGCGCTTGAACGCGCAGCAGCCAGGGAAGCGCCCGTTGGTCGAATCCTGGTGCGGCTCCTGCGTGACTTTGCAGCCGCCAGTGAACGTCCCGGACGGAAACAGAACCAAGTACTTACCAGCGGGCATCGTGGGCTCCTTCGGTTGAGGCGATGGTAGCGGAGCGGGCGTCGGTTTGGGAAACGGCTCAGACGGTGGTGGCGACGGTGGGACGGGCTCCAAGATCGGCGGGACCTGGTCGCGGAGGTCCTCGGGGATCGCCTCAGCTTCGCGCCGTCGTACGTCGGCCATGATCGGCAGGCCGTCGATCGGCTCGGCCGGATCGCGGCCCCAGCGGGTGAACCACCAGTTGCCGAACAGTTCGAAGTCGACCACGTGCTGATGCAGCCCGGACTGCATCGCGATGATGTGGCTCCAGGGATAATTCCCCGACTGTGTGTACTGGTCGTGGGTTTGCCCTATGCGTTTGTAGCCAGCTATCTTGAGGGCTTGCAGTTCGCCTCGAATACGCGCGAGGTCTTCTTCGGGTGTCGCTTTGAGTGGTTGTCCCTTGAGCTTGGCGGCCGCGTACCCGCGGACGCACGGAATCATGTTCGGGCCGGGACAGTATGCGCGCGCGAAGTCGAGCGGATAATCGTCGGCGTCGCGATAGACGATCAGGGGCACGCCGCGCTCTTTGGCGGTGCGCTTCGCCTCGTCGTAACGCGGGTCAAGGCGACCGCCTTCGAAGCCAGTCCAGATCCCCTTAACGTACTCCACGGGGACGCTCGGCAGGCTCGCGAGATCACAAAAGACCGGCAGCGGTCGATGGAGCGCGGACCACGAACGCCCGTCGGTCAAGACCTCGCAGTTCCCTGGATGCGGCTCGCCGCGGCTGTCGAAGGGGCCCAGCCAGGGCCGATGCGCGAGCGGGGCGATGACGATGGGCGTGGGACGCGGCGCCGGTGGGGCTGGCGAGGTCGCCGCCGTCAGCGGTTGCCACGCGCCCGCGTTGACCCGAAACCGCGCATTCGGTAGGTCGAGCTCGTAGAGCCGTTGCGCCGTCTCGCCCTGGTTGACTCCAGACCCGACGACGAGCATCCCGTCAGACTGTCTCAGTGCGATGTCGGCGTTGAAGTCGCGGCCGTCGGCCGAGAGTAACCACGTCGAGGTCGCCGGTTGGCCTGGTTGCCAGACGCAGAGGCCACCGGGGTCCGCGAGATAGCCGCAGGCGTACCAGACCCCAAGTGACCCGAAACACCCGCGCGCGTTCCTCGAGAAGTACCCGCCGGAGGGCAGCGCGATCCACTCGGGTGGCGTCGGATAGGACGTTTCCGCGCCTGATTGGGTTCGGACGATGATCGGCGCGCCGGTCTGATCGGTGAAGATCTGGTCGCCCATCGGCGAGATCCCCAGGGCCACGCGGATCGGCCACCTGTTGCCTGCCGAGTCGAACGACCCGGTCCTGCCGTCCGCGACGTACCCGAGCCAATGGCCGTTGCCGTCGCCGAAGAGGGCACTGAAGAGCTGCGGGCTGATCAGCGCCGGCGGCGTGCCAGCTCCGACGGTGAACTGATAGAACCCTGGGCCTTGCGCCGTCCCGTTGTAGCCGCCTGGCCCGCTGATCTGACGATTCTCGGTCCAGCACCAGTAGCCGGCCGAACCCATAACGAGGAGCCCGTCGAGGTAGACGCCCGCGGATCCATCGGTCGTCCCGCCGAGTAGATGCGCGCCGTCAGGCGAAAAGCGCATGCGTCGTTCGCTACTCTACTTGAAAACTCAGCCCGTGGCGCGTCGTTTCACGGGGTCTTGTGCGCGCGGATCGTCATCGGCGAGCGCGTCTTGCATGAGGCGCTGGTACAGCGCCTCGACCAGGCGCGCGGTTTTCACGCGTACGCGCCGACTGCGACACCGCAGCGCCCGGGGTGGTAACCCGAGCATGCCTTCCACATCAGTGCGCGCCCACCCTTCGCCCGCCAGCGCGTCCAGGAGTTTGCGCGTCCGCCAGGTCGAGACCAGCGCGCCGTCGGCCGCCGATCGCGTGATGCTGAGAATTTTAGCGGCGGTCGACGCGCGGATGGAGAGTAACCGTCCGCGGCGAATGCGAAGCAGGAGGGTCGCGCTCAGCCTCGCGAGCGCCGCCAGGCGTCGGTAGCCGACATGGCGGAAGCGTTGCAGATGGCGGCGTGCTGCCGCGGTTGAGACAAGTCGTTCCGGCCCGGACTGCCGACGTGAGGCCGCGTCACGCGCTCGTGCGGCGCGGCAGGGCGCGCAACGACAGCCCCGGCGGTAGCCCTTGGCCGTTCCGTGCGCGATTGGTGTCTCTGGGCCCACGCAGCGTTGTCGCCGGGCATCATCATAACGCGAACGATCATGGCAGCGTCTGCTTCGTTTGGCCCAGCTTGGCCCGCACGATCACGGCCTCTTTTCTACGCGGACGCAGCCTGTCACGGCCTGATAGCTGGGGCCACTTGATGTCGTGCCGAAGCTTATGCCGCTGCTACCGCCGCCGCTGCTGGTCCACTTCGCAGTTCCAGCGGCATCCACGGAGTATTCGTCGAACCAGGAGTCACTGCCGATGCGAATCGTCCCGGCACGGCCGTGCAGCGCGGCGATCTTCTGCGCCTTTTCCGCTTCATATGCCGCCTTTTGAATCTTCGCTTTTGCATCGGCTTTCTCAACATCGTCAGCCGTCCAGAAGCGTCGATCGTCAGGAATGAGCGCGTGTCCAGCTTGACGACAGATCTCCAAGGTCGGATATGGGCCGATGACGTACGGTGCGTCTGCCAATGGCGCAGTCGAGCAACACCAGAGTCGAACCAGAATGTAAAAGGTCACAGAACCTCCATGCCGCGCAAACGTGCTTGTACCTCGATCAGCCGATCCGCGATCCGCTCCTGCTCGCGGACCAGCATAATCTCCTCACTCCGCAGTTCGCCCAAGTAGTCGCGCAGCGAGTCAGCCGCGCAGTCGGGGGAGACGGGGGAGAGGAGATCAGCGGAGTCAGAGGGCGCTAGTGGGGTGTGGCTTTCGCCTTGTCCGCCTTGCGGCACACCCTCGACTCCGCCGAACTTGGGCGCGGGAAGTCCAAGATTCAGGAAGAACAGCTTGCCCGCGCTAAGAAAGTAGTCCTCTGGTATATCGTGCGGAATGATGTCGCCTTCCCGTGTCCGCAATTCCCACTGGGCGATTGGCGCACCGATTTGATGTGCCGCCTCAATGGCGCGCTGAATTACCTCCGGCACGGAGCCGGTCTGCACCGACACAGGCTGTCCATTGACGACGACCCTGACCGTCTGCTCAGTCGGTGGCGCGACGGCTGGATCGGTCAGGAGGGCCAGCAGATCGCGCAGTAAAGGTTGAGAGGGACAGTCCCATTCGTGGCCCATCTGCACTTCATCGATCATTGACTTGATTCTCGGCTTCAGCGCCTCGATGGCGGCGAGACGTTCCCGGTAGCACATCTCGCGGTCTACGGCCTCGCCCGCCATGCACGCCGCGAGTCGCATCTCAGCGTCCCTCTTTACTTACAGCCTTGTTCAATAGTCCTGACGATCACTGTTTGAACGCCGAGTCCGGTGATAATCAGCCCTAGCTGTAATGCGAGGATTATCCAGAGTGCGGCTTTGAAAACGTCATCTTTGGTCGCTGGCACTGCGAGCGGGTCAGGGGTGGTCATCGGCGTCTCCTAACGACTGTGAATTCTCCCCACCATGTCGGCGGTCCAAACTTGCACTCGGCCCGAGAACGCGCCTCGTCTTCATTGGCTGCGATAACCGTCCCGACAAACCGAGCAAGGCGCGGAGTTCGGCCTTCGCTTCGCGCATGATTGCTGACTCAAAGTGTCCCCATGCTGCCTTACGTTGATAGAACGCAGCAACGGCTCGTAGATCATCGGGCGTGAATCTCGGCATGGCGGTTAGCGGGCTCCCTTCGACTCTTCCCCGAGCAACCACGTCCACAGCCGTAACATCGTCGTCGCGTCCATCCCTTGTCCCGTCTCAATTCGCATCAGCGTGGCGCTCGACGTGCCAATCGCTGGAGCGAGATCACGGAGCGAGAGGCCCCGCACCGTCCGGTAGAGACGCAACATTTCTCCAAGCCGCGTCTGCCGGGGGATTCTCGCGCGCAATGTCGATGGGCGCTTGCTCACACCTCACGTCCCTTCCTGCGCGGCCCGCTCTCCCAGAAGTCGTATACCCTCTTGTATTCCGGTCCTGGGCCTTGCCCGTCCGCAGCATAGACGCGAATGAATGTCCAGAGTGCGATGCGCTTCGGCAGCTTCCACGCGATCCACATGGGAAAGCCTTCGGTGCTGAACCAGAACCACCACGCGCGTGGTCCCCAACCCGGTGTCCAGATTCTCCACATCGTCATTGCCCTTCCTGTGGCGCGGGGAGCGGCGAATACTGACATTCCGTCATCAACACGTAGCGACCATCGTCTAAGTGAATGATCCCGACATAGGGTGCATCCAGGTCGTCACGCACGATGATGCCCAGTAACTGAGGACCGCCGTAGTGGAACAGCACCCGCGCTCGGCAACCGAGCAAATCGCCCTGATTCGGAAACGTCGTGGCCGTGATGTTCTTGACGGAGCCCATGTGCTACTCCTTCTCAGGCGCGAGGAGCGGCGCGGCGGGTAACGGCATCCAGTGCGTCGCGTTCTTCTTCCAAGCAGGGCCTATTGCCAAATGCACCCATGAGAGATATGGCCTACCTGTCTCAGGATGACCATCAAGAAACTGCCCAGCGATCACTAGCTCGTTCGCGGGCATCGTCTCAATCGGTTCCCACGGCCTCTCCTGCGCGGCGAGGGCGAGGAGCTGCGGCGCCGAATCGACGAGTTTAAAGTTGCGGCACGCGCATCCGGCCTCACGACACGGCCGCGAGTCGTCAGGGTCGTGCCGAGTTCGCGCGTGGCCACATTGGCAACCGCCTGCGGCATCTTCGTAGGCTTCCATCGCGCGATAGACCGGCGTGAACTCTGGACCGTGCTTCCGACACGGCTTGTCTTCCAAGTCGCCACAGTCGTCGCAATCTTCAGGGAATTCGGCGAATGTGAAGATGCGCTCGTAAAGGTTGCGTGTCTCCCCGAGCAACTGCTGGAGGCGCGCGAGATCTTCCGGATTTAGTGTTTCGCTCATGGCCACTCCGTCAGCAGCCCGCATTGGCACTTCGCGCCTTTCGGCGGTTTTGATATGTCAGGGTCGATCTCGTGACTTTTCCAGATCCAGACGTGATACAGCCCCCTGCGCGAGCACCGGCGCGGTGGTGGATTTGTTCGCCTCACCTTCGCAATCGTGAACAACTGCACCTTCACGCATTCGATCGGCTGGAGGCGCGCGAGATCTTCGGCCTTCAGAGGTTCGGTCATCGCTGCTCCTCGATGCGTTCCATCCGGCGCGCGACGTCAACGAGCGGCTTGAAGGGATTGCCCCGCCGATCAGCTTTGTCGACGAGTTGATTCAGCAAGACCCACTGCGCCGCGTGATACCCGAACATCCAAAACTTGTAGCCGCTGAGCGCCCCGAGCGCCTTCCGATAGGCTGTCTCCCGCGCCGCAAGCACACGCCGTCGTTCAGTCGGCTTGATGCCAGGAAACGCCGTTAGCGTGAAGTCCGAGCGCACCAGTTGTGGCTGGAGGCGCGCGAGATCGGCTGGGGACAGTGGATCAGGCGCCACGTTTCTCCTTCGCCCACCTGGCCAGGGCCGCGCCTCGAGCAATTTCGGATCGGCGTTCCCGTGTAAGGCTTTTCGCCCGACGTTTCCCGCCGCGCGTGCCGTTGGCCACGAAGAACTGCCGCGTCAGACGCGATTTTCTCTTCATGCCGGTTAGCATGCCATAGCGCTTCTATTGGGGCAAGCATTTTGTTCTTGACGGGTAAGCATGCGGCGCGGTAGCCTGAACGCTCTGCTATGAGGACCTTCTGGCTTTCGTTCTGCGACGGTGACCGTCCGACCGGCGAGCAGTTTCTAGGCGTGGCGGTCGTCGACGTCAGCGACGATCAGGCGACGGCGGCGCTCGAGGACATCAAGACTCGCTTCACGCACGCCCAGCCTGGGGCCGAATGGCTCGGGGCGGCGATGCGTGAGGCGTGGCGTCTGGGCTGTAATCCTGGCGGGGAAGTCCAATCGATGGAATTGCCGCAGGACGATCCGCGGTTGGTGATGGTCCCTCGCGGCCGGCTGATGCAGAAACCCGAACTTGAGGACTTGGAGCGTCGTCTGACCGAGGCTGTCACTGACGCCTGAGACACTATGAGCCGGTCACGGTTGTGGTCGTGACCGGCTCTTTTTGGAGGCCGCCCGATGAACGAAACACAGTCTAGCGCAACATCGTCACCAGCTCAACCGCGAAAAGTCGTCAACGGCTCGCGCGATGAGCACCATCCCGGCGTCTTTCTCGTCGAACTCGAGGGCGGGACGGTCGTCGATACCGATAACGTGGACATCGCGCGCGCGTGCGCGCGGGCGCGGTCGGCCGGCGCGGCGCTGGAATTCGAACTCGCCCAGGGCCCGTTGGGTCGGCCGCGCATCACCGAAGTGCGCGCGGCGACGATTGAGCAGGGGCGGCAGTCCGATGCCGCCCCGCCGAGCGCGAGTCCGGCACCCAGCGCGCCGACCGCCATGCAGCGGCGCCCGGAATTGCCCCACGGCCTGATCCACAACCCGGAGGAACTGACCACGCAGCTGCTCCAGATGAGCCAGCACTACAACGTGCTATCGCCCACCTTGGCCATCGCGAACATGGCCGAGGGCTTCGGGGCCAATCTGGCGATCGTGCAGATCGATTCTACCGTGAAGTTCGAGATGGACGACAAGGACCATCCCAAGAGCGGCACCGGCCCGGATTGTTACTGGAGCCGGACGATTCACAAGTCGGTCGACAAGCGGTCCCTCAACAAGCGCGGGCTGAAGAAGATCGCCGATGCCCTCGGGATTCAG